>Ga0307952_1001562_pt1 | contig 11156 bp, 8 predicted proteins | sample OrgLakmetagen376_FD_201821 | JGI IMG/M metagenome (GOLD analysis project Ga0307952, IMG submission 201821) | Saline water microbial communities from Organic Lake, Antarctica - #376 | ecosystem: Environmental > Aquatic > Non-marine Saline and Alkaline > Saline | place: Antarctica: Organic Lake...
TGGGAGCACCTCAGCAGCACCGCCAGCCACCAGTAGAGCCACCAACCCCAGACAGCATCGACCTAAAGACCTCAGCAATCAAATCTCGGCGTGACATCCACCTCGTCGAGATCAAGTACTGTGAGGACACCAGACCTCAGAACCAGCTGAACGCCGCAAAGGAACAGCACAAAGATCCCTGCAACATTCTCCAAGGAGCCTTCGTTACTCTCCACATCATCCTTTTGGGTGTGGGTGGCACCATCTACAACACTCACACTCTGAAACCTTTCAAGGAACTGGGCCTTGATTCTCAAAGAGTAAAAAAGCTTGCCTCCAAGCTTCATGTGCACTCTGTGAACTTTGCTGCTAAACTTGTCCATACCAGACATGCCCTTTCCAATACTATTATCAACTCTCATCAGGAGCCGGTTTCAGGCCAAGCCTGCAACCCTCTTGAGACCCATTGATTTTCCCTTTCCTTTTTGCGGTGGAGGAGCTTTACGGTACTCGGTACCAAAGTGGCTCCTTTTCCTTATTAATGTGGGGAGTGGTTTTCACTGTTTGCGTTCTTTTTTTTCTTTTTCTTTTTCTAAAATCGGGAATGCCCGTGATCGCGCCCTGCACCCCCGCTTCAACAAAGTGACTTCGCTAGTTTGGGGAATTGAAGTTCCAATCAGGTAGCATGCATGTGTCTCTTCGGGCAGATGGTGTCTTGGCTCTTTCAAAGTTTACAAATAAAGCCATCAGTCAAAACGTGCAACTGCTAGGCTGCGTATGTAAAACTTGTAAAAAACGTGATACTTGTTGTTGTAGCACCAAGACTTGTAGCACCTACAAAAAAAAGGGGAAAAAGGCACAACGCTGTTTGTGACATAGTAGCAGCACTGAATAAAACCAGTAAAAACAATCAAGCACCTGCCAGGACCAGCCGACCGCATTGAATCAAAGAGGGGGGATTATCATGTGTGTGTTTTTGGGCACATTTACTTCATGTTGCTGAACATCTGTCGCACTGAGGATACCAAGAATGAGGGATGTCTTGGCCCTTTTACTGAGGGAGTGCATTCAATTGGCGGCGTTGTTGGGAAAGCTCACACTTGTCTTGCTTCTGCAGCAGATCTAAGTTGGTAAATGAGTTCCTTTCTGGTGAATAACTACTGGGGCAGCGTCTGGGGACAGCCGGCTCGCTACCTCATTGACACATAGTGGTCGCTGATGCCATCGCAAAATGCTCTGCGGAATAACAAGTGGCCATTTATCCACATTAACACTGACGCCCATCCCCATTCATCCATATTTTGGCCAGCAAGGGTGGAAAACCCTCCCCCAGCTTGCCTACCAGATACTCTTAGTACCTATCAAGTAGGGCCTCCAGCAGAATGGCTCTCCATTTTCTCAGATCTGGATGCTGTAAAAGCACACATGCACGTTTAACACAAACATTGAACTAGGTCCTAAATCAAAAAAATGTTTCAAACCATCAGTCCACGAAGTACTAGACAAAATACCAAGAACTGTTTAAGGAAGGCATTGTCGAGAAAGACACAAGTAACTCATTTTGGGAAAATGCAGGTGCCACCTTTGGAGAAAAGAAAATTGCCATGCTCTGCCGCACAGATTTACACAACCAAAGGCGTGCCGCTCAGTGCAACCATGCAGAAGGCCCATCAATCTGCCCCACCTGCCAAAAGCTAGACGACACCTACCACATGCTGTCAGGCTGAAGTCATCCCAATATAAATAGAACGATTATTAATAGGCACAATGCTGCTGGACGAATGATTCTAAAAGCGATCCAAAAAGGAGAAACAAGGGTGCATGCCTGCTAGCACAAGCAGACATAGAGAGTCGTGCAACAGTGGTACAACAAGGCATTATACGCCCTTCCAAGGAGACACAGATAGGAGTGTTTCCAATCTGGCTCTTACCTTCCAATCTCAATCAATGCACATCAGCGGCGCAATTTTAGCAGCCAGATGCAACCATAATTAATCCGACACAACAACCACGCCCCAAATGAAACTCGAAAAACACGGATCAAACGAGGTCTGCCAATAATGCAAGAAGAGTTGCCCGTGACAACCTAGCAGATGGCGCTGCCGATCCATACCCCTTGGCTATGAAACCAGGAGACATACAACCAAACAAACGCGACAATCATTCAATTGAACTTAAGTACTGTGTAGACGCTTCCCCTACTCAACAAGAAGAAAAGGCACGAGAACAGAAGCTGCTAATGCCTCTCTTACTCGGACACCGCAAAACCCTTCACACCATCCTGCTAGGATCAACAGGCACCAGTTACAGCAGCCACACGAGGAACCCACTCCACACAGCCTCGGAGTTACTGGTCTACATGCCACAGCACTCATGGAAAAAGTACATGCAATCAGATCCGCAACCAAACTCATACAGATAAGACGAGACATTGAACACAACCCCCAAGGATATCTGAGCAGTACTCATGGTGGTGTGCAGGCCTCTGCCTCCCAACCACCTGATCCCCAAAAACTTCTCTTATCACTGTTCTCCAGGTGGGATGGTGTGTGTCTCTGCATCCATTAAGTGGTGCAGAACACAAAACAACATCCTTTTTTTGTCCATGCCGGTAGTGTTAACACTATCTGCGTTCTTTTTCTTGGATTTGCTGCGGCAGCGCCATGTGCTAGGTTATCACAGGCAACTCTTCTTGCATTATTGGCAGACCTAGGTTGATACGTGTTTGTTGGGTTTAGACTCTGCTGAAGACTCTGCTGCTTCCGCAAGCATGTAAGCACGCCTCTAAGCACTATACACACAAATAATCTGCAGATGTTCATGTTGCATGCATATCATAATGATTGCTAAGAGAGAAGACAGAAAAAAGACGTTCTTTACGGACGTTCCTCACAGTAAATAAGGAAAAGGATGTCAGATCAAAAAAATGTCACAAAGTGTAAGACTCAGCATGACAACCAACACGTTGTGGTGCCTTTGGAACAAGAAAGGGCGATTCCGAGGAGTCTAAGGTGGAAAAGCCATCCAGCAGAAGAGCGAGACTGTGTGTATGTGTGTGTGAGTGCCTGTGTTCATGTATGTGTGCGTGGTGAGAGGTGTATGAAAGTGTGTTTGTGTGTGTCGTTATAATGCTCATTTGTTTCTGACCTGATTCAACGCCATGCCTGTGCAGTAGGGCGGGCTGCATCGGTTATATAATGAGTGCTTTTGGTTCATTGTTGCCGCTACCGGGAATGGGCATGGAAGAAATCAAAATAGAAACAAGAAAATAGTACTGAAAGTGTAGCGGCGCGAGGCAGCATAAATAAATAAATAACTAGAAAAATAAATTGTTCGTATCTCCTGTCACAACTCGTGTGAGAGAACATTACAAAACCCTAATACCATATACAATAGCAACTTGAAAATGCTTCCGGTTTTTGTTATCCTGCTTTCTTGCGCCTTCTCAGCACTGGTGCGCGCTATCTTCTTGCACCCACATATTGTGGTGTACCTCTCAGCAACTTGATTTTCCACGCGCACAGCAAGGCAGATCACACTGCTCCATGCAGACCTGTGCTCGCATCTGGGAACATAATGCACATAACGCCACTAAGCCGTAAAATAATAATTTATAACAGCGGCATTAACTACGCCGGCCAGAAATCTCAATAAATAAATAATTAGAAAAAAGATGACTGAAGTGCAGTTCCTCCTCCTGGCCGCGCGCCCTCGGATCACACGGGACAACAAAGTGTCTGACGCAGCACTGTCAGACTCCGCGTGGTCAGAGACCAAGGCCATCATGAGCCGACTCCAGCACGCGTTTGTGCGCGTCCTGAAACGCAAGAAGCGCGTCATTTTGGGTGACCTGTGAGTGTGTCTCTTTGCTCACAAACACTGCACACATACAGATTGGTGGATGAGCGCGCACACACAGAACACAGTATGCACAAAGCATTTTCTCAGATCTATGTCTCATCTTAGGTTGTTGCTTCAAGAGTTGTTTTAACTACAATATGCCAACCAGATTTGAATTCTTGCTGCAGGTTTGGCTTCCTCCCACCACACCGCGGGGGAAGCAATGACTACAAGCTTGCTTCATTTGGGTCATTGATGACCTTAAGGCGTCCAGGTTAGGCAGCCCATTGAATCATGTGCAAAAAATAATTATGTCTTCAGATCTCATGAGCTGGCAGCTATGACACATAAGTACAGAGGCCACTCATTTGGTTTCCTTTTTTTGAGACATGCTGCAATCTCTTACTGAGGTCTACCTACTTGTCTACTGCCTGCAGTCATCTGCAACACACTGTGAAACCATGATGAGCCACACACCGGCTGGTGTGAAAAAGGTCATCATATTCTTCGAGCCCTACAACAACCGAGGGCAGGTTCATTGAAGAGAAGTTGCATGTGTATTTGTCACTTAAAACACCCTCCCTCTCAAGCACAATACGTGTGTATGCTATCATTGATAACGCTCAGCTTTGTGCGTGTATATTTCTTTCAGCTGTCGATTGTCCATGGCACTGATCTGAATGTGGCACTTGATCTGATTATACCTGGATTGTATGCGTACTCACTGAAATATCACTAGTATTTGCTTTTATATTGTCTGCTCTTGGGATTTGCACATCCTCTTTAATCGCACAGAATGACTCTTTCGTCTTGTTCTTGACTTGCTCATCCTAGGGGCGGGCAGGCAGTGGCTGCCGCCATGGCTGATGTTGAGTTCAGCGTTGTGAAAGTTGCTGCTTGCAACTTGAGCAGCGTAGGAGCCCCCTCCACACTAAGCAAAGCCATCCGTGGCCTCAGAACCATCTCCACCTTGCTTCAGGACGAATTCATTAAAGAGGTTGAGGCAGAGTTCCCTGGGGGAAAAGGCCCCAGCTTCAGAGAACTGGGTGAGTTGGGTAGGTTGCCTTGTCAAAGGAAACCAATCTGTTGCATGTGGTTGAAAACAAATTCACAAATTTACAGAAAATTGTGCTCCTGCTCTCATCACATCAATTTTTAAAATTTTAGAGAGAAGTCAGTTCATAGTTCACAAATGGTCATCATGTCTTGGTCTTTGGTTTGTGCGTGGAAACAACAGCTGACAGCTTCACTCCTTTTGTTTGGAAACTAACATCAAAGGCTCAAAATCTTGTAAGAATGGCATCATCAGGGTGAGTGCCCCCCTTTTCTGTCTGAGCGAGAGAAATGAGCATGGTGTGGATGTGTGTTTGCGTGCACAGGCAGCAGTGCCCATGCTTTTGATGCACGAAATTCACAAAGAAGGGTACGCACGCTTTTAGAAAATCAGAAAGTCAGACAGAAGTCAGTTCATAGTCAGACTCAAAAGCCTTTGATGCCTTGATCGTTAACTTGTGCTCGAGCTTGGAAATAATAGCCTGTTAGAAGGTTATTGTGATCACGAACGGAGCACTACCAGCGTTTTTTTGCAGGCAGCAGCGGTGGACAGAAGTCCATGGCCCTTGAGGGGAAAACAGAGCGTGGAAACTCATTGGCTGCTACCAACCTGGGTGAGTAGCCTTCAAATGTTTTGATTTTGTGTGCTGAAAAGACGAGGTCTATGCAACATCTGAGTGCTGGGAGGTGACTGAAACAGTAGCGCACATTTTTCTTTGAAGATTCCTCGCCTTCAAGCAGCCCCACGGAATAAGCCAACCTCCACATACACCCACTTTCATTTTATCCGTGCCCCTCCTTCATCCACACACAGGGCAGAAGCGCATGGACCTTGAGGGGAAAACAGAGCGTGGAAACTCATTGGCTGCTACCAACCTGGGTGAGTAGCCTTCAAATGTTTTGATTTTGTGTGCTGGTGTATGCAACTTGTTGCTGAGTACTGAGAGTTTATAAGCGCGCACAAAGCACACACAAGTTGCCAGTTCTCATAGCAAAAGGCTTTGCCAACTTTTCAGCATCGCGTGTGAGGCTACCCCGTACTTATCATGCAGCTGTCATTGGTAGCTTTTAGTGTACTCCGTGGTGCATATGCCGATCGATTTTAGAGCTACATTGCTATAGAAATAGAAAACTGAAAAGTCTCACGCTTGCACCCACTCATGCGCACAGGTAAGATGAACACCAAAAAGCAGTCACCCCTGAAGGTGAAAGGGCACGCAAACAAGGAGCAGACGGCTTGACCAAAGCTGAAGCTGCAGAAGCAGCAGAAGCAGAAGAAGCAGAAGTAATAGGAAGGACTCCTGCTTCTACCAGTTTTGCATACCTACACCTGTGCACTCTCTGCTTATGTTTGTGTGCGTGTGTCTGTATCTACTAGTGCTACTCATCCTTGATTGGTTGCCATACCGCTGCCCCGGGACCGGAGCTGGGACCATTTACTCAGACATCCTTGGTCTCATTGTGTTTCACGTTCAACGTCATATTAACTTAATATGACTAGTAGGCAAACAAAACCAGAGACCTTAAACGATGCAGGTGCTCTCTAGGACCCTTTCTAAAGAAAAACAACAAGAACACAAAAAAAGAAAAGAAAAGACTCCGCTGTTAGTGAGATGACCGATGACACAGCCAGCATGATTAAGGGAGGGGGTTACGTAGATGCCCGCACCAGACAACCCCCCACTGTGCTAACACACGAAATACCTAGTATGGGTCAGGGGTTTTGTGTGCCGTGGCACCCAGACCCACACCTTGACTGTTGTTGTTCAAGTTGTATTGCAGTGCAATCTTGTTTTTATGAGTGTAGATGCATGTCTGATGGAGTGCTCATTCAGTTTGTATGTCAGCTATTTGTTAAATCTTATGGCAATCCAGGTTGAGGTCTGTCAGAATTTGTCTGTATGGTCTTTGTAAATAGTACCCATTACCCCAACAAGAATCACGTGGAGCTTGACATCCCTATATCCCTGTCTATGTGGGCAAGCAGTGCTGTGCTTATGCTTTTTAAAATTTAGGATCAGGCTTAGTGTCTTCACATAATTAAACTCAATCAGATGAACCTCCCACTGGTTTGGACTCAGTATCTTGTCTTTACTAGCAAGCTGCTGAAAATCTGAGCTGCGGGTGGTTACCTGAGAAGGGCATACAGTATTAGGTAAAAGTAGGATAGCGTCAGGACAAAAAGAGGCTTTCAAAGCACGCATTATTGTTAGGTTTGGTAGCAACCAACAGGGCAGTGTTTTGTTGGCAGTGTTTCTAAGATCTAGGCCCTGTTCTGCTAGATTATCTGCACTGCCTATGTCAGTGTGTACAATTTGGTTGGCAACGCATGGTCCCTTTTTTAGGGCTTGGACTATCGGCACAATCACCATATTATGAGTTCATTAATTAGCACATTCCTCATTTTGGTGTGTCGGCAACCAAAGAGTATGTGATTCGCACTGTCAGTGGGATCAGGAGGGTTGCAGGCTTGACCTGAGACCAGCTCCGGATGAAAGTTGATAATAGGGGAGCTGGGAAGGGCACGTCTGGTGTGGACAAATCTAGCAACACAGTTGTCAGATCAAATCACCGTCACTGCAAAGTATAAGACTCAGAACGACAACTAATACCCCCCTAATCTAAGAGGCTTGTGTAACAAGCCTGGAAAATGTGCAAAGGATGATGTTGTGCAGTATGACAGCATGATTGTAGAAGGTGTAAAATTAACTGTTTATTCCAGTGAAATAGGGAGCACGTAAAACGGCCTCAAGAATAGCAACTTTTTGCTACCAAACATTCAACCACCGAATTCCAGCTCCAAATATTTCAACTCCTCAACTTCGTACGACTTTCTCAACTTCAATCACCAGCTGCTGTAAGAGCCGTTGCTACAAATCACACAATCCCTTATCGAAATCCATACAATCCACCAGACTTCTCAACATCACAACATCTAAACAACCAGCTGCTGTAAGAGCCACTGCAAAAACCATGCCCTCTTTCAACCTACTACTTCAGACAACCGAATCCAAACCTCTGCCATCCATCAACCAGCTTTCCCTCTCCAAATTTCTGTCAATCGAGTCAATTTGAAACCAGTCAGCAGAGAAAGTGGCTCGGACGTATGATGGTCCTTTGTACACACAGGCTTTGTGTCATGTGCGTGGATGCAAGACGGTATTGCTGCACAGCTGAGATGCAAGCCTATACAACACTCTAACAACGTGGCTTGGGTGACCATTCCAGAGCATGGTCGAAAGGTGGTCCTCATCACAAATTAATCTAAAGAGGCAACCTGTGCGTTAATATGACTAGGCGAGCAAATAGACGCAGAGACCTTATACAGTACAGGGTCTCTTAAGGATCCCTTCTAATGGTACCTCTTAGCATGCTCAAATGTTGCCAATTGATTGCCAAATCTAACAAATTCCGGAGATAAGGAATAAATAAGAAATAAGATTGGCCATCTGGCCTATTGAACAAGACGTACAGAAATTTTGGTACAAACCTGGTTTCAGCTGTATTGGGAATTTGAAGATTTTGCATAGCCAGCCGTTCGCTGCTATTTATATTTATGCAGACATAGCAGGATTCTAGAGAGCCTGTCTGGAAAGGGCACGTCTGGTATGGACAAGTTCAGCAGCGTATTTAACAGAATGGACATGGAGAGCTTGGAAGCAAGCTTTTAACTCTTTACAGATCAAGTCCTTGAATGGCTCCAATGTGTGAGTGTTGTAGATGGTGCCATCCACTCCCAGAAGGATGCATATGGTGTGCGTAGAGGGTTATAGTAAGAGCTGATGACAGCCTTCGATTTGATTTCCACCTAATTCTGACTGAGGGGCTGTCACAAGACGCTGGCAAGTGCCTCCTTCCCTAAATCAAGCTGGGTTTCTTAACCTCCTCCAGCCTTTCTTTTCCTGTTTCTTTGATGTTCGTGTTTGGGATACATCATACATCCCTTCTGCAGCCATACTTTCAAGCTGAGGACTTTGTGAAACAAACTCATCTCATCTACAGATGGTCAGGACCAAGTACGATTCTGTTTGCTTTCTTCAAACAAACCTCTCCTTGAGAAAGTTGCACGGGCTGACCTTCTTCTTGCAAACAGAAGTGATACATGGACTTATCAGGTTCTGCTCGCGCTCGAAGATTTCCCTGCGACTCAGCAGCTTTTGGATGCGGCCATACGGTCTTGTGAGTTTACCAGTTTGAAACAGTTTGAGCCCACTCCACACAAACGTATCATTGGCGGCTGGAGAAAACTTTGTAATGTGACAACACATTAGGTTCATCATTTCAGCAGAGTGATGAGGACTATTACATACATTATGGTGTATTTTTGGGGAATGCTCACGGCTGGTGGGTTAAATAACATCCTTTCCTAATCCATGTCGATAGTGTTTACGCTTTCTGCATTCTCTTCCATTGGGTGCCACCTGGTGCAGAACACACAACAACATCCTTTCCTAATCCATGCCGGTAGTGTTCACACTATCTGCGTTCTTTTCTCTTTCTCTGCATTCTTTTTCTTTCTTTTTCTTGGCTGGTGGGATAACTGAAAAGATCACGAGCCAACAGGTTGCTTCTCTACTTTAAACATTCGTTTAGACAGCAATCTCAGCCGCGCACTTTCTTGCCTTCGCCTTTCTTGCCACGATTTTCTGGTCCAAAGTGTGCGTCATGACAGGGACAGAAGGCCTGGTAAACGAGCTCAGGACCTGTGACAAATGTGACTGGCACGCGGCTCAGGATGAAGAACAAGCTTTGCTAGACTGTACGCAATAACACACCTTGTTAGCCTCCGCACACAGCACTGCCAGCATATATTCCCACCTCATGAGGATAGCCCAACTCGTTTGAGGACCTTCATGAACCAGCCAGATATGTATGGTGTGGCCTCTTTTGTAGCTAAGTGTCTAGATATTTTAATAGCACTTTTTTTGTTTTGTTAGGCTTATTCCAAGCTTCAAGACTCTTTGTGCAGACCAAACTTTTTCTGCCGGTTATTCTTCAGTTCCCTTTCTGGCTTCCAGCTTCTCGTCTTTTTCTCCAGCTTTCCTTCTATCATTCCACCTCTTTCTCTTGTTTCTTAGGCATTTCCCCTTTTTTCTAGCTAGGTATGGTTACAGACTTTTTTTCAAGCTTCCGCTCAGATGCCCCCTGAGGCATGTATAGCAATGTAACCTTACCTTACCTTACCTTATTCCAAGCTTTTGCTCATACGCGCGCCCCCCAGAGGCATATATAGCAATGCAAGCTTACCTTATGGATTAATTTGTGGCTGTTTGAGACCAGTCTGCAGCCGATCAGCCAAACAACCTCCTCAGCTGAAAGTCACCCCCTCTTTAATTTATTGCGGTCGGTTGGTCCTGGCAGATGCTTGATTGTTCACTGATTTTGGTCAGTGCTGCATTGTCACAAACAGCGTTGTGCCTTTGTTCCCTTTCCAAGGGTTTATTTGCAGGTGCTACAAGTCTGGTGCTACAACAACAATTTTCACAATTTTTTACATAGGCAGCCTAGCAGTCACACGTTTTGACTGTAAACTTATGAAGTTCAGTGTGAAACATCTGAACTCAGGTTCTTGTAGTGTAGCATAAAGTGAGATGTCCTCACTTTCTGGTTTTCTCCGGTTTCTGCTTCCTTTCTCCATTCTTTTTATTCCTTGGAGAACACAACTCTCTCTTTAGCATACTTCTATTCTAGGTCGCTTCCTGCAAGGCGCTATGCGCCCCAATTCTTGACCCTTGCCTCATGGCTTTTCTCGCTCCTGACGCTTGAGACTCTTGACTCTGTCGCAATGTTCGCTGGTGGGCTCGCTGCAGCCCTGATGGAGGAGGCTGCAACTACGTGTATTCACATGCTAAACCTAACTGGCTGTCTTGTGCTTCTTCGCTAAACCCCCTCCTCAACCAATCCCAATCCCCTCCTATGCTTGCAGGACACAGGTGCACCCTTGAGTCCGATATTTCAAAGTTTTTGTTTGGTAAATGCCCTACACCTAACTTAAAAGCTGAATACACGTACACTTTGAGCTGCATTACTCAGTCACGTTGTCAGAAAACGTTGCTCAGATACAACGCTCACTGGTTCCGTATCAGAAGTTGGTGTCAACAAAACAAGCTTTCTTTCTTGCCAGCTGATCCAATGCACATTGCTATGTTTCTGTCAAATCCTCTGCGTTTTGCTCTCAGCCGAGGTTTGACCTACTCTACTATCAAAGCAGCTAGCGCAGCCATCTTTACCGCGCACAATATGACTGGTTTAAATGATGTGACCAGCCACTCCTTTGTTCAAGC
>Ga0307952_1001573_pt1 | contig 11106 bp, 11 predicted proteins | sample OrgLakmetagen376_FD_201821 | JGI IMG/M metagenome (GOLD analysis project Ga0307952, IMG submission 201821) | Saline water microbial communities from Organic Lake, Antarctica - #376 | ecosystem: Environmental > Aquatic > Non-marine Saline and Alkaline > Saline | place: Antarctica: Organic Lake...
GCCCACCATACCATACATCACGGAAGTCTGGATTAACTATCTCTAACACGGCCTGGAACTTTTCAGTATTCATTATAAGTATTCCACTGTGTCTGTTTAGTGCTTCTTTTACCCGTAATTGATTGTACATCTTCCCCAATTTAGTCCATCCGGAAACAACTTCCAAATCAATATTCTTCCAATCCCCTTCTTTATTCTTTTCTATCCTGTTTGGAAGTAATATTTCATTTATACCTGCCTGTCTATCAAATTGAATTACATTGTTAATTACATCATTCGGAATATATATATCATCTTCAACATTTATGAAGTAATCATAATCACCTACATACTCCTTCATTTTATTCAGGCTCTCATAAACCAGATGATGTGGTTTTACCCCTTTCTTTGTGAAATCAATATCAATAGTAACACCAGGAACTGTGTATCCTGTAAACCCACATACTTTCACATCACAGCCCGGGATACTTTTTACTCTTTCAATTACTTTTTTTACAATCTCTTCCCGTTTAGGATTTTTAACTGTAGACCCTCCTTTAAATCCTTCTTTCTGATCTGGATTGTAATAATGATTTACAAAACATAGAATCTTTTTTTCTTCCACTAATCCAAAATTCCGGACTTGCTCTTCAATATCTTTTCTCACATCCAACTTTTCCCGATTAACAATGTAATCAGGTACTTCCGTATTCATCCATTCCTTAACAATTGCATCATAATCATCCCACAAGATGGTATTCTCACAATCAAGATTCGTTACCCCCATAAGTCCAGTCGGATTGGAATCAAGAAGTATGATTTTCAAATCGGGTCTATATTTCTTTAAGATAGGAATCACTTTCCACACGTCTCCTGTCCACGCTCCTGGTTTCCATTCCCGGGTTGTTTGTCCCGTATGAGAAGGAAGAATATCATCAATAACAATAATAGTATTCCTCTTACAATTCTTTTCTGTATTACGAAAATCTCGTATTACTTGATCGAAGTGATGCAACCCATCAATAAACACCAGATCAGGTACTCTTCCATTAAGAAGATTCTTTTCAAAAAACTTATCACTCTTCAATACATGTATCTCAGCTTCATTTGCATTTCCTCCGCTGGTAGGCTTTGGATCAACCCCAATTGTTTTGCATTTTGCCAATCGAATAGATACCCCACGATCCACTCCAATCTCAAAATATAATTGCGGATTGTAAATCTCATGAAATAAAGAAAGTATCTCATACTTATGCATCCCTCCTTTTCCTTTATCCTTTAAATCACCTTTGTAAGGAACAGATAACTCCTGACGCATCCCAATTGGCCTGTTGTTCTGTGGTTTCTGGGATTTTACATGTTGCAAAACCGTTTGGAAAGTGACTTTAGGAAACTGCTTAATTGCGCTATCCGGATTCACATTTACAATCTTAATCCCTAACTTTTTCGCATCTTTGACAATAACCTGAAAACTCTTTTGGAAGTTGTCAAAAGTCTTTTGTTTTGTCTGATGTTTATATTCTCCATGCCAATGGGTTCTTCCCTTCTCATCTGCTGTCATATCAAAACCAAGCAAGTAAATTTCCTTTACTCCCAATGAAGCCGCTAAACTAATAGCAGCCCCTCCAGTATGTGAATTCCATCTTATCCGATCTCTCTTCGCGATATCAATACCAAACCGACTTACATTCTTATTAATGATCTGAATATTTTTTTGATGCTCCCGGAAGTCATTCCTCAGTTGAGCGCAAGATACTTTCAAACCCGGAAAAGCATTAATACCAACATGATGAGTTCTAAAAAATGGAGAATCTCCAAACAGAAGAACATCAACCAATTCCCCTAATAAGTACGCCATATTAGTTCCGATGACATGCTCTCCTTGTAATGATTTCATCCAAGGCAAGTACGCGTACGGAGAAAGCTCCCCGCTTGTTACTTTATCTATCATATCATCAGGGACTCCAAATTGCTTAGGAAAGGATACACCTCCTCCAATAATCCAGCATCTTTCTTTATCCCACATATTTGGAATTTGCCACATCACTACGGTTTTATTTTTCTGCATTCAAATCTTCAGCATACTTCTGCGCCTCATTCTGACGATACTTCTTATCATTAACTTTCGTATCTGTCAATGTATCAATTACATCAAACCATCCTGATCCGGAGGGAACAACCTCAAACCGATCTTTCTTCTCTTCTTTTTTTAATGGGGTTGTCTGCTGTTTTAAATCTTCCAGCAATTCAAACTCATGAATATACTTTCCTAATTCTTCTGCGGTAATCCTGATTTTCTCTCCTGGTTTGATTCTTCGCATAGGATTCCGTAATCTCAATCCCCCTGTTCCAGGAAATTTACGATACAATGGTTTACTTAAATCATTATCCCAACTTCTTTCCATGATTTTAAATATTAAAGAAAGAAAAAATTACCTGATTAGTAATTTTTCTTTCGGTTTCTATCAACTAAGTTTTACAATTCCGGTATTACCATTGTAATCAGCTTTAAGTCTCGGAACCTGGATTGTCAACACTTTGTAATAGTGCATAAATCCACCTTCAGTATTCCACTGGACATTCTGAATAGGCAAACCATCAACCAACTCAACCACGTCAGGAGTCATCTGAACCAATAACACTGTATCGGCGGGCAATGAATGCGCTACCTTAATCTTTATGATTCCTTCAATTGCTTCAACCCTCTGTTGAATGGTCATCTTCGATGCTCCACTCACACTATAGTCATCTCCCAACTTCGTTTGGTAAGCAGTAGGAACGTACACCATCCAAGGACCCATGAATTTGTAATTAATGGATTCCTGAACCATTTCAAGAATATTATCTTTAATATCCTCTCCGGTTACCCCTGAAGCATCCCAAGCCGCATCTAAATCAACTGTATTGGTTCCAGAAAATGACAGGTAAGTATCAATCGTACCTCCTCCATAAGTTTTAACGGCTTTTTCCCCGAAGAGCATATTCTCAAGTGCTTCATTCACTTTCCGGGCGGCTCGTTCAGCATTTATGGTGCTGATTGGATTGCCTCGATTCCGAGATTCCTGTAAATACCTTTCACCAATCTGGTAATCCATGTAGGTTACCGGGATAGGCAAATGTTTAGTCTCAAAATCAGGAGCATCACTTACTCCACGCCGAATCGGGTCAATGCTGGTGATGGCTTCTCCCATGTCAGACATGGTTTCCCAAGTCAATACGGTTGTTCCCATCGCATTACCTAACGGGTATACAAGACCTTGCTCTCGCAAGTCTTTAATACCTACTAATTGGTATTCTGCTACTCTCTGCACTGAGTCATCTAACCTACGCCACTCATCATATCGAAGTGAAGCGTTATTCACAGGTACTTGTTCGTAACTGGAAATATCTCCACGATCTCCTTTGCCGTTGTATACAAGTGCATACGCATTTCCATCATCTGCTATAAACGGCTTCGGATGTTGAGGAGCGCTGGCAAGTAAACTTGCAGCATCTTTAATCATTACTTCTTTACTCATAATTTTTTCTCCTTTCTTTATACTATTTGCAATTTAAACCGGGTATCACTTCCGTCAGGAACTACTGCTTCGAGGGCAAACCCTACAATCTGACGATCCTGGACTACTCCTCCTGCTGAAATCGCAACTTCATACAATGTTAGTAATCCGTCGCCGTTACTCTGTACAAAACTACCGATAGCAAGATTAGCCGAAGCTCCATCAAGCATGGCATTCTCTACTACATCTCCTGATCCGGGATACCACCCAGCTACCAAGTCACCGGCACTGTAATCATCATCAAGATCATTACCTTGCCATTTGTCAATGTCAGCAAAACACGGAACGACCGATCCCCCGGCAGTACTATGATTCTGAAACTCATCATCACTGTTCAACTCAATTAAGTATCCCGGGGTGATGGTTGCTGCTGCTGCTTTTTCTTCCTTCTTGTTATTGAAGGAACTTCCAACTATTACATTACTCATAATTTACCTCCTTATTCTTTTTTGTCATCTTTGTATCCTAACATAACCATCATTTCCTTTGTCGGTTTCTTACTGTTGTTGGCTCCAAGATTGGTGCCTGAGTAATCTCCTTCAGGAACTACAGAGGAATGAATCTTTCTCATCAGAACATCGTCCATTCTTTTCAATTCTTCTTCTTCCGAGAACTGTTTAGAGTACTTTTGAATCTCAGTGATCATTTTTTCCCTTTCAGCACGGAAAATACTAAGACCGCTTTTCAATTGTTCCTGCATCTCTTTCGGGGCAAGAGCAATGAAATCTTCAGCCTTACTGTACTGACTGAATACCTTTTGCAAGTCTTCTTTTGTTAACTCTACCTTTTTCGGATCAACCGAATGACTGGCAGGTTTCGGATCTTCTTCTTTCTTAGGAGTCAACTTACTCACTTGCTCACTATTCAACTTTAACAACCATTCCCGGTCATCTTCGGTAAATGAAGTCTTATCATTTTTGATAAGATAATTCACTTCATCCGTACAGCACGGTTTTAAGTCGTTTCGTTGAAGTTTCGGAGCCATTTTGGTAAGTTGTCCCTCATCCAGTTTTGATAACCACTCCCGGTCATCCTCACTGTAATGAGTTGCTTTGTTAGCAATTAACTCATCAACTTTTACTTTTACTTTTCCTTTTTCATCATCCATGTTACTTGTTCCTCCTTTAAATTTATGAACACTATTATTACGAATACCACAACCATCAGCCCAACTACAAGCGCCTTCCATGTTGGGTAATAAAGCGAGATGATCAAAACGATGATTGTGGGCTATTCCTACATATTTTTCTCCATTCCATGTTCCTTCCTTATTTTCTTCATCTGTGAATACTCCAGTACTAATATCCATCGGGTTTCCGTTCTGGATGTATTGATAGGCTTCAGATGATTTCTCTTTCAATCTCTCTTCATCCAACCACACCTCAGCCTTTAACTTATTACCCTCCACCTGGGTATTATATACTGTCCCTACTCTTTCAGTAAGGTCAATATCCGGGATTCCTGCTGATACTGCTTTCCCGTTTCTCTCTGGATGGAAGATAACAACTGGCCGGCCATTCCAAGCATCCGGGAATTTCCCCAGCTCCTCAATCGAATGGAGTAAACAACCATGTGAACCGCAATGTACTCCTTCCACCATCATCACCACAGGAGCCACCAGATATGTTTTCTTGTTCCTCGTTTCCGTGCGAAGATTATACCTCTTGTTTGCCTGAATGACCTTTTCCAGAATGAGGGTATTAACTACCTCTTGTTTCTTTTCAGTTGTCATTTCTTAATTCTTTATTGTTATTCTTACTTTTCCTAACATCTGTATAAACATCTTAATCCAAAGCCAATAAATCCAAATCTTCCGAATCTGAATATTCATATATAAATGATCTTCTTTTTCAGTTACTCTTTTACTCTTTATGTACCATGGTAGTTTCATACATTTTCTTTATAAATTCTTCAAAGAATCTTTCGCTTTTACTGGAATTGTCGTACATCGACAATTTGGATGAGCTGGTATCATATTCCTTACCTCTTCAATTGTATAAGGGCCTCCCGTTTCTAAATCCTGACACTCCGGGCAAACCCTATAACCGGCTGTGACCCATTCAGCCATTACTTCTACTCCTTCCACTTTCCAATTCTCATACTCCTGTACTATCGCCTGGTGATGAGCTCGAATAACTTCTGTCCGGGCTAACATCCTTGCCCGACGCTCCGGAGAAATTGATCTCCCTAATGAATCTGTTATCCCAAGTGTCTGTCGTCCTTTCCCACTGATAACTGAATTCAACTTCCTTGCTAACAACCGGGGATGATCTCCATCAATCAATCCCTGCCCAAGTACCTGACTGATCTGAGAATCCATTGCATCGGTTATTCCTTTCAACTCTGAAAATACCCGAGTATACAACGCTCCTACTCTGTCCATATGAAACGGAGTAGACATTGAGGCATCAATTCCTCCTGTTGCTTCTATAGATGGAACTCCGAATCCACCTTTCTTTAATTCATCTCTTGCCCTGATTACTCCTCGCTTATAACTATCAGACACATACTTGTTTGTCCACGCTGCATCAATACCCTGTCCCACCTGGCGGATGTCCTTTACTTCTAACATTCCTTCTTTTACTTGTGTATCCAACCAGTTCATAAATCCGGCCACCTTATCTGATGTTCGTGGAAAAGCAAATGCCTTACGAGCCGGAGGCATGTAAGTAGTCATCATTCCAAAACAATCCTGGTCAATGATTGCTGCATTAATCAATCCACGAAGACGACGAAACCGTTTATTCATCTCCCTGACCCACGCGGCTCGCAAAGATATCGTCCGTGTCGGATCAAAACGATTCTGCCTTGTGTAAACATCAACTGCGGTATGTGTATGTGTACATGTCATTCTTCAATTTCTACTTCTTCTTTGATCTCTGTTTCTTCTTCTTCCATCTGTCGTTCCTTTGCCTGCTCAATCTCATTCAACTGATCTTCATTAAATCCCAGAAACAATTTCGGCACCAATGTAGGAGGTACTGCATCTGCGTTCAGAGATGATTTACTCCAAGATTCAATTGCATTCGCTCTTATCTGTCCAACTTCTGCTCTTTCCTTTTCTGATGGAGCAAACATATCTTCCCATTCTGTTATATAATCTTCTGTCTTCGGTAATACTCCATGAAGTATACATTTATCAACAAATGGATTTATGATTTTTGGTTCACAAAATCTTCCTTGTCTTGTTTTTACTAATGAACGCCACTGAGAAATATCCTGAGTTGAGGAAAGTTCTCCTCTTTCCGAACCAGTCAATATTCGTTTTGGAATTCCTGTTTTGGCTGAAATAGCTTGTATCTGAATATCAACATGGCTGGATGGGTCTGCTATCTGCTGCGCTAATGACTCTACATTCATCCCCTGAGCGTGCAGAAACCGGGTGAGATCGTGTTCGTAATTCTCCAACTGATCTGTCAATTCATCCCACTCAGTCTCCGACATGTTAGCATCCTTATCTACTTTTCCGAAATAACCAGGTCTTGCTCCCTTCCAGTACATCTCAGCATCTCCACCCATTAACTTCTCCAAATCAAGTAATCTGTTGATAATTGCTTTCAACCGAGGAGTGCCATATACATCTGACATCATCGAACCTTCACATACGTGCATTATTCGACTGTAATGAACATTAATCTGTCCTGACATTCCACTATCTCCTTCTCCGGGAGTGGCTATATCAAGTGAATACATTACAGGAAATCCATATCTGGGATTTGCCGGATTAGTTTCCCACTTCTGAATATGAGCATCTCGTTCTCCAAACGAATTTACGTATAATAATTTAGGGCTCCCGGATAATGGTTTCTTAAAATCAACCTGATCTTTTACATCATTAAAGCCATATAACAAAACAGCAAACTGTCCAAGTCCTGCCAACTTATCTAACCTATTGAATTCAAAACTCAGTCCAAATTCTTTTTCCAGCTTCCACCAGGCATCTTTCAATACATCTTTCTCTCCTTCTGTCTCATTTTCTGCAGATGTTATACCAAGAAATCCATTCCAGGCTGCCTCTACAGGACGATCAATAATTGCCGATGCTATATCCTGACGTTCATACTTATCAAAGTAGTACTGAAAATCCAATTCACTATCTTGTGGATATCCCAGGGCATCATATACATTTCGTTTGCCTTTGTATTGTTGGCCAAGTTTCCGGGCCAGCCACATGCGATTGACTACTTGTTGGAATGTATGTAATTTATCACCTGCCATTTACTTTCGTTTTAACACCATTTATCTTAATTTTAACACTGTTTTTCATATCAATTTAGTATTTTCTACGACCAACCCTGACCTGCGTCGGTTTTGTTAACTTATTAAACCCTCCAGAAGAGCCATCAACCTGATCCTTATATTTTGAACGCGGAAAATATCTCAACTCTTTCTTATATTCATCATTCCAATCTCCATATATCAGCAATACATTACCAAAATTGACCTGAACGGAAAAAGGTCTGGCCCGAACTTCCTTATCTCCTGTAGGATGTTCCGTAAATGAAGAAAAACCTGCAAGATTCCTTACAGTAGATTCTGCACTCTCTTTTCCGCCACTTCCAGGTTCCTGTTCCAAGCCCACTTCAACATTTCTACCATCTGCTTCCGCTGTCTGACGAATAATCAATTCTCGTTTCTCACTACTCCACTGTCCTCTCTTCACATCCCAGACAACAAATTTACCGGTTTTCAACTTTGATATCTTAACTCCGGCAGTAAATGCTCCTCCACCTTCTGTTCCGGCCTTATCCCAATATCTAACTGTATGAATTACGGTTAAAGGATGTATCTCACTGGCATTAATCATTTGAAGGTGATCAACTTTGAATAATCCACCTCCCGGAGGAGTTGGATCTTGCCCTATCTGACCAGCATACCCCCAATCTCCTAATTCTGGAAGAACATGATTCAGTAAAATATCCCAACTTAACCTAACTGGGTCGAGTAAATCATCTTTGTAATACTTTTCCCACTCTTTTGGTTGCAACTGTTTTCTATACTCCGAAGTCCGGATCTCACCTGGCAGACATATCAGTCTAATATCTTTTCTGGTTGCTAAAAGATGAGCTGTCGGGTCATCCTGATCCAATCTCTGCATTATCCCAATCGTCACAGATACTTTCCGGTTTGTTTTTCTTTGCGATAATGTTTGATCAAGAAAGTCATTCGCTGTTTTTCTTTCAACGTCGCTTACTGACAATCGAGGGTCAATTAAATCATCCCAAATCAACATGTCTCCGTGGAATCCCATTATACGAGATTTAACGGATGTACTAACTCTACCACCGCCGTATAACGTACGGGGAGCCCTGATTTTATCAACCCAAATTTTCTTCGCAACCCTAAAATTTGACTTCGTATCTTTGTCCTGTTTAACGACTATTTCCGGAAACAACTCCCTGAACCGTTCACTCTTGATCACATCCCTACTGTACTCCGCCGATTCTAATGACAAATCATGTGAATGGGAAGCTGTAATAAATCTCAACCAATACCAGTTAATCCAACACCACACCGGAAACATTATTGAAACTGTTGCTGTCTTTGTAGTACCTGGTGGAACATTAAACACAAGATCATACTTCTTCGGTTCTCCATAGGCTACTCTATATGCTACCTCTTCTAATTCTGAACATAACTTTTCTATATGCCAATTTGGAATAAAATCTCCTGTGGTATAATCTTGCCAGAAATACTGTATAAACAAATACAGGGATCCTTTCAGTAATCTTCTCATAGACGAGATTGGATCATCTACTGCTTGTTGTATACATTCCTTTTCTTTTTCCGGAATCAATATGTCAGTTACTATCTCTTCCACGGGTAAGTTGTTTCATATTAAGTTCAAATAACATCTTCTGAGTCTGTTCACTTAATTCTTCGACCGGTATATCTTGAATCTTATGATAATGGCTATGTTTAACTTCTCCTTCATGAATTATCCGATTCATGTGCTTCCAGTAATTAGGTTGTCTATTAGTGAGCCAGAAGATTTGAGCTATGGTATCTCCTTTGACATCTATATTTGTTTCTTTGTGGGCTGTACATTTTTCTGTCTCATTAAATACCTTTTCTACTTTTGTATACTGATATCCAGTTGCATTTTTATACATAGATTCAACCACAGCGCTGTCTGCTATGATTCCACCTCTTTTTTTAGCTTTGTAAAATTCAGGATTGTTTCTCAACCATCCTTCCAGGGTTGTTAGGGTAACCTGATAAAAATCTGCGATGTCTTCATTTCGGGCTCCGAGTCTTGCGAGGTGTTCTACTTCGCGAAGCATGTCAGGTAGGAATTTTGTTTTTCTACCTGGGTGTCCATTACGTGAAAATCGGGTTCGTTTAAGATTATATATTGTTCCTCGTTTCACTCTATTTTATTTTTCGTTAAAATTATAAGGAGTAAATATAATGGATATACTTCTATAATCATAATGTTTTAATTTAAAATTATTTATAATCATTTTAAATTAAGGTATTTTTTAAAAATACTTTTAAAAAAATTAGGTTTTTTAAAAAAAACACCGTATCTTTATACTGTAGTTAAAAAGAGATAGTTCTTTGAAATGCTGGTGTTAGAGGGAAGGAAAGGCAAAAAGCCTTGAAAATCAAGTGATTAGCAAATCGAAAAGCCGATTTCCGGTAAATGTAGGGGGAGCTAAAGTGGCCTAAACCTTTAATAATCAGTATGAAAGCTAAAAAGTACGGAAACTATGACGGAGTGGAAGTATTTAGATTTTTAGCATTTTTAGTTTCTCTTTTGTCAGGCAATGGTTTTTGTTTTAGATGGCTCATTACCTCACTCAAAGATGCTGGCAAGGTTAACAGTTACCGATTTCAGTCAGCAATGGACAACCTGGTATTAGAGAAAAGATATTAAAAGGTCAGCCCTGGTGGGTAGTTAGTTTTTGAGGTTCAATTCCTTGCCTGATCACAAATTTATTTTATTACTGTTTAAAAATTAGAAATTATGAAAATCTACAGAAGTATATTACTTAACCAGGACGAAGAAATCAATACTGAAGCATTAGGATGTAGCTGGACGCTGGACTGCATTTTTGCAGAAAATCATGCGAATGATATCAACAACTACTTAAGGAAAGACGGTTTTGTGATTATTGAAGCTGAAATAGAAGAAGATATAATTGACATGGATAATACGCTTTTCGCTATGGAAAATAGAAATCATGAGTTTGAAGTAGTTGTGTATGGAGATATTCACTCAACCATATATGCTGTTGAAGGTATTGAATTTGACGAGGATCAGGAGTTTGAGGGAGCTACTGGAAATAATGAATTTGAAGATTATTGTAACTCCTTTGAAGGTGATTTAACAAGAGAAGATTTTTTGAACTTAGCAAAAGAATTTTACTAAACTGCCTTAAAAAGCTGGCGCAATCTGAAATAATAAGGATTTTCGGTTCGATTCCGGGTTAAGGCACAAAGGCAATTTTGCCGCATTATTTAAAAACAAACAAAATGAAAGCTCAAATTAAAGAACTTTGGGAAACTGGTATAAATATCATATCAGTTGCAGGTGGTTATGAAGATGAAGATGGGAAAGAGTGTT
>Ga0307952_1001589_pt1 | contig 11042 bp, 13 predicted proteins | sample OrgLakmetagen376_FD_201821 | JGI IMG/M metagenome (GOLD analysis project Ga0307952, IMG submission 201821) | Saline water microbial communities from Organic Lake, Antarctica - #376 | ecosystem: Environmental > Aquatic > Non-marine Saline and Alkaline > Saline | place: Antarctica: Organic Lake...
TATGGTGATTTTCCTGCCAAATATACCGTATACACACCGTATATATATGGTTCTGGCCAACCCTACACATGAGTGTTGCTTAGGAGCATGTCCTTGCCGACAAAAAGGCAGGCACCCTTTTTGTTACCACTTTCATCTTTGCAAATGCCCACAGGTGGATGGCGACACGAGCACCAACGACTGTGTGATCAGTCTCGCTAGTTGAGGGGCAGGCACTTATTTGATGACCACTTTCATCTTTGCAAATGCCCACAGGTGGATGGCGACACGAGCACCAACGACTGTGTGATCCATCTCGCTAGTTGAGGGGCAGGCACTTGTTTGATGGCCACTTTCACCTTTGCAAATGTCCACAGGTGGACGGCGACACGAGCACCAATGACTGTGTAATCCATCTCACTAGTTGAGGGGCAGGCACTTATTTGATGACCACTTTCATTTTTGCAAATGCCCACAGGTGGATGGCGACACGAGCACCAACGACTGTGTGATCAGTCTCGCTAGTTGAGGGGCAGGCACTTGTTTGATGACCACTTTCATTTTTGCAAATGCCCACAGGTGGATGGCGATACGAGCACCAACGACTGTGTGATCGGTCTTGCTAGTGGTGCAGCAGGCACTCCTTTGATAAGTGACGCCAGTAGCCCAGAAGGCAAGCAGCTTGAGTCAGCCCTGACTGCACTTTTGCAGGTAGGCGTGGGTGTGCTTGTGGGTGTCTGTCTGTGTGTAGGTGCTGGTCAGGAGGTGTGAGTACATGAGTATGCACATGTGCTTGGCGTGGTCGTTTTGGTGCTGGTGTGTGTGTGTGTTTGAGTGTGTGTGTGTGCGTGTGTGTGAATGTGTGTGTGTGTGTGTGAGAGGACGTGTGTACGTGTGCATGTGCATGTATGTGTGACATGGCCCTGTGGGGTCATGTGAGAGTGAGTGAGAGGGTCTGCCACGCAATGAAACAACGATTTAAGCAGAGAAACTATGCTGGCAGTGAAACCCACTCCTTGCATTTCGCCAGAGAGGGCGGCCCCAAAAAGGATGTTTTCCAAATGTCTCCTGCATGTGGCTCCCCCGATTTGCTAGATTCAAGCTAGGCATCAGAATGTACTCGTATTTATGAAGCACTGTTTGAGTTTAGCACATTTGGGGGGCCATGCCTGTGATAAGCCGTGTTTCGCTACCAAATCTTCATAACATATCACCTAAGCCGTGGCATGAACCCTGCTTTTTGCTACCAGCTCTTCATAACTTCACCTGCTGCATCAAGTTCAGTGATATTTGGTGTTTTAAAGCCCTTACAAATGACATCCATTGCTAAGGAAATGAAGTGAAAAGACCAGGTGAATAGCGAGTGCAGCAAATTATTATGGCCTTCAAGGTGACCGTCCTTTATTGTAAGAGTGAGCTCCTTAAAGGAAAGACGGTTTGTACCTGCTGAAAGCTGCATTTCCTGCACAAAAAGCACACATAACAAGCCGTTCTTGATAGCTATATTTCTTGGGATAAGACGAAGAGAGCTGTGGCATAGCATGCACCTAATGCAATCCAGTGTTGCCAGCACCTTCCATAAAATTGGTGCACTTATGTCCACGTATTTCATTTCGTAACTCTCCTCAGTTACATGAATTTGGTGCTAACTTATCGTGTGAAATGGAGAGGGTACCACATGCATGGCAGCGCCTTCTTTGCAGGAACATTTATGGGTGTGTGCTTTGTTGAGCGCTACTCATGCCTTATTTGTGCACTCACTCTCATTATTTGCCAGAGTCTGGCAAAATGTGATACGTGGCCTGAGGCTACGTTTGCATATCAGTACCATTTAAACGTGCCCATGTGTTTGCTGGTGCAAGTGCGTCGAGCACTGCTCATTTTTTTAATGTGCACTTTCGCTCCCTGGCTGCCAGGGTCTGGCGAAATCTAATCTTGCGTGGGATGGGGAGGATGCAACGAGCAAGCCGGCACCTTCTAGATCTAATTTTTAGTGCCATTATGCTAGACACTACTATTCTCTATACTGCACTTCCACTCCTTGACCGTGAGGATCTGGCAAAGTGTGTTGCATTGCTAGAGGCTATTGTAACAAGCATGCCAGAACTACTAATTCCCTGCAATTTTGCTCTTTGATTGCCAGGGTCTAGCGAAATCTATTGCGTGGGATGGGGAGGGTGCTACGTGCTTGATAGAGGTGGAGTGCGTGGGGGCAAGGTCAGATGCAGAAGCGCGCCAGGTGAGAACAGCACTTGCAGAATTGATTTGCTGTACCTGATGCTGAGTGTGAAGGGATTGAAGCCAGTACAGTTATGCATTGAGGTATTAAGAGACCGCAGTGATGGATGGTAGACCATATTTATTCATATCAATTTAAGAGCTGTTGATGGGTGCTGCATTGAGGTATTAAGAGACCGCAGTGATTGATGGTAGACCTAATTTAATTTAATTTAAGAGGTGCAAATGTGAGGTGCAGTGGTTGGTGCAAGAATATTGCTGGTAATTGGTCTAAGACGTGATGCTGAGGCAGGTACAATTGTGAGGTGCAGTGATTGGAGTAAGAATAATGCTGGTGATGGGTCCAAGACGTGATGCTGAGCCAGGTGCGATTGTGAGGTGCAGTGATTGGAGTAAGAATGATGCTGGTGATGGGTCCAAGCCGTGATGCTGAGCCAGGTGCAAATGTGAGGTGAGTGGTTGATGCAAGAGCAATGCGGGTGTGCGTGGGATTAAATCATTTTACAGGTGTGTTTTTTGAACAGGTACAGACTTTACACATCAGAGGATCCTGAGTGCTTTGGGTTGGCGTATAGGCACAAAGCCTTTGAAGGTTGTTGGTGTATAGGCTCAAAGCCTATGAAGGTTGTTAGCGTATAGGCTCAAAGGTTGGCGTATAGGCACAAAGCCTTTGAAGGTTGTTGGCGTACAGGCTCAAAGCCTTTGAAGGTTGTTGGGCTGTTGCCCAAAATGGCGACACTTTCTGTCAAAGGGACCCATGTATGAACCTCAACGCACCTAAAGAGTGCTCACATATATCACAATATTACATATCACAATATCATATATCACAATATCATATATCACAATATCATATATCACAATATCATAAATCACAATATCATATGACAGCCTTTGAGCAACGTCTCCTTTGCACACGTTTAGCTCATCACAGAAGGGGTGACTGAAAATTGAAATATTAGCTCTTGATGTCTGTCCAATGACCACTGACCTCCATTAGCAAGAATTGACCATCTTTTGTAGGGTTGGCTAGAAACGCATATATATACACCATGTATGACCGTATATTCGGTGATTTCCCTGCCATAAATGTCGTATATACACCGTATATACGTATGGCTCTGGCCAACCCTAGTCTTTTGCCGACTGTTCCAGTGGCAACTGTAATGCTATTTTATGTTGGCTTTACCTCAACCACATGTAGCAATTTATGTTGCAACTTTAATGCTATTTTATGTGGGCTTGCCTCAACCACAGGTAGCCCAACCTGCCTCAAACCATAGGTAGCCCATTTCATGTTGCAACTTCAATGCCATTTTATGTTAGCTTGCCTCAATCACAGGTAGCCCAACCTGCCTCAAACCACAGGTAGCCCATTTTATGTTGCAACTTCAATGCCATTTTATGTTAGCTTGCCTCAACCACAGGTAGCCCAACCTGCCTCAAACCACAGGTAACCATTTTATGTTGCAACTTTAATGCTCCATTTTATGTGGGCTTGCCTCAACCACAGGTAGCCCATTTTATGTTGCAACTTTAATGCCATTTTATGTTAGCTTGCCTCAATCACAGGTAGCCCATTTTGTGTTGCAACTTAAATGCTCCATATTATGTTGGCTTGCCTCAACCACAGGTATCCCAACCTGCCTCAACCACAGGTAGCCCATTTTGTGGTGCAACTTGAATGCTATTTTTTGTTGGCTTGCCTCAACCACAGGTAGCCCGATCGGTGGTCGGCTCGTCTTTGGCCAAGTCTGCAATGTTTGGCCATGATCCAAATTGGGGTCGCCTGGCTGCAGCAGCAGGATACTCTGGTGTAGATTTCGACCAGGTGCGTGCTACTTTTCATCTGCAGAGCTTGTAGCTTGTGAGTGACGATCAGTGTTGTGCACCTGACGCTTGACAGCGTCAATGGTAAATGACGCTGACAGCGTAATTTATGTCAAATTGACGGTGAAAATAGTAATTTGCGCCGTCAATCGTCAGAGTTTAGTGACGGTAACGCTGTTATTTACGATCGTTATTTACGGTGCCATTTTTGAATGACGCCGTATGTGCACAACACTGGTGACAATGCCACACAGAATAGCACCAGCGCCAAATATTCCGAGCCAGAGTTTTGATTTGATCAGGTGCATTATTCTTTTGTCTTTGCTTGTAGCTTGTGACTTTATGGCTTTATCTGTAAACTCTGCAAGTGACAGTACCACAGCGTAGACCAGCGCCGACTCTACTGAGCCAACTCTACTGAGCCAACTCTACTGAGCCAACTCCAATGAGCCAACTCTACTGAGCCAACTCTACTGAGCCAACTCTACTGAGCCAACTCTACTGAGCCAACTCCAATGAGCCAACTCTAATGAGCCAACTCTAATGAGCCAACTCTAATGAGCTAACTCCAATGAGCCAACTCTACTGAGCCAACTCCAATGAGCCAACTCTAATGAGGCAAAACTTTGATTTGATCAGGTGCATTATTCTTTTGTCTTTTCTTAATTGCTATATGGCATGAATCCAGCAGAGCATCTGGTATTTAGCATTAAAGTTAGGCGCTTTGGGATCAATGGACTAGGTACAGGAGGCTCCGCACTTGGAGGTTAACATCCACAGGTAAAGAGGGGAAATATTCACCCACACACCTCTACAAACGCACGCACTCTTTTTAATGCTGGTTATACTATCTGACTATCTGCATTGATCTTCATCTCCTTTTTTTCCATCTGCAATTGGCAGGCGGACTTGGGGGTAGAGATGGGCTCCATGCCGTTGATGGCTAAGGGGCAGCCCCTGGACTTTGACAAAGTGGCCGCTAACAAATACCTCAAGGTAGGCAGACAAATTCAGACAAATTTAGACAAATACAAGGGGCAGCCCAGACATACCCAGACAAATCCAAACAAATTCAGACAAATCCAAGGGGCAGCCCCTGGACTTTGACAAAATGGCAGCTAACAAATACCTCAAGGTAGGAATTCCAGACAAATCCAGACAAATCCAGACAAATCCAAGGGGCAGCCCCTGGACTTTGACAAAGTGGCCGCTAACAAATACCTCAAGGTAGGCAGACAAATTCAGACAAATTTAGACAAATACAAGGGGCAGCCCAGACATGCCCAAACAAATCCAGACAAATCCAGACGAATCCAAGGGGCAGCCCCTGGACTTTGACAAAGTGGCCGCTAACAAATACCTCAAGGTAGGAATCCCAGACAAATCCAGACCAATCCAGACGAATCCAAGGGGCAGCCCCTGGACTTTGACAAAGTGGCCGCTAACAAATACCTCAAGGTAGGCATTCACGCTGCTGCACGCGTGCACTGCTGCGTCGGCACTGGTGGTCTGCCACACTGACCGCTGGGCATTTGTGCGCGCTTCTGTGTGTTTTTGTCTGCTGTCAGAAGGTGACGTCATTTGAGAAACAAAGTCAGGCACACCTGTTGGAAGGATGACCTCATCTGAATAGCAAAGTCAGACACACATGTTAGAAGGATTTTCTCATCTGAAAAACCAATCAGACAGGAACAAGATGTATTCCTTGCCTACAAGGGCCTACAGCATTGTGTTGGCAAGTAGAATCTGCACTTGCCTACTTCATTTTTGGCCTCGACGGTGAGGTAAAGGAACCAAGCGTTCTGCTTTAGCAACTACAGATGCACGGGCTGGACAGGAAGGATGGCTGGCAACAAATACCGCGTAATCGCTTCAAAGTTCCTAGGATCAGGTTTGAATGTATGTGCAGGCCTGTTTTTAATCAGCTTTTTGCTCAAGCGCGGCACCCAGCAGAGACCCTTCCTGACATTTCAGCAACCAAACACTGCCGCTTAATTGCGCTTTGTGTAGGACACATGCAGCAAGCATGGCACTGTACAAGTCAAGGTAGTCGTCGGCCAAGGCTCAGGGAGCGGCTTCGCTTGGGGGTGAGTTTTTTGCTGCCGCTCCACATCGTTTCAGTTCATGCTTTATAGGCTGGCACCATGATTGCTCATAGTTGCCTGCAGAACTCCTGCGTTTTTCCTAGCGTTGTCATTGTGTGTCTTAGTGTCTTAGTGGGAGACGTCCTTTGCTGAATGTCAGTGTTACATTTAAGAAGTAAAATCAACAGGTACACATTCCCAAATAAATACGCTCTCCTCGCTACCCTTCCCCTTGCAGTTGCGATCTGAGCTACGACTATGTGAAGATCAATGCAGAGTACACTACGTAAGATGGATTGTTCTTAGTCATCTGACGTAGCTTGAACAGCTGCTCAGGGAATATCTTAGCTATGCTGCTTCCCTTGGCTCCACGCATTTCCTGCAACCCAGAATAAAGAGGTGAAATAATTGTAAGGCATCGCTTTACACGCAGATGTTATTGCGATCGTGATCAATGTAACTGTTGTTCCTTTACAACCAGTTGTGCATGACATACCTCATTATTTTTGCTAAAAGTTATGGGGCAACTCGTGTGGCATCACTCAATCCGCCCTAGAAGAAGAAAAAGGATCGTGTGGTTCATTGTGGGGAACTGAGCAAACCATGTCTGTCCCGATCGGCTGGTGACTGACCTGGATGACTTTGTGTGCCCAATCCAATGGTTCCGGAAGGGTACCAAACAGCAGGTAGAGAGTGGCTAGCGTGAACGCGAGGAAGAAGGTGAAAGCAATAAGGCAGCACCGTAGAGTGCAGCATCCGGCCTTGGATTTTCTGCTGCCTCGTCCCATTTTATTATCTTTAGAACTGTTTTGATAGGAAAAATGGCTCGCGGAGTCCTATCAAAGTGACAAATTTGTAAATTGTATAAAAAAGGCAATGAGGTGTAGAACAAAACGGTGCGCATGTTTTGTGTGTTAAGGCACACAAAACGTACGGTGTTGGTGGAGCACTGTGAGCGTTAGTTTCCAGGCCGATATTATCGCAATGAAAATGAAAGGTTTGTCTGTAAATAAAAGGGCCCACTTGGAAACCCTACACTACAAAATCTGCACATGATGATCCATTCAAATTTACAATATAATGATTAGGATTGACGGGTCAATTTTAGAGGGTGGAGGGCAACTATTGAGAAATGCAGCTTCTCTCTCAGGTGCACACTCATGCACCGCACGCATCAAAACAATACGCACGCACGCATGCACGCACACATAATTGTATGTGCACATGTCCACCCCTTGCACATGTATGTGTAATGACACACACACACACACACACACACACACACACACACACACACACACACACACACAGACACACACACACGCACACGCACACGCACGCGCACACACACACGCACACGCACACGCACACGCACACGCACACGCACACACACACACACAAACACACACACACACATACACACACACCACACACGCATACGCACACACACGCACACACACACACTTCAAGCACTCACTGGTCAAGTGTCTGCTCCAAGTCCACAAAGCGCTCCACAGCACTCCAGTCCGCGCCACGCAGTGCTCCATCCCCTGCCCCAGAGCGCAATTCCTCCAGCGCAGACGCAGTGAAGCGCAGCAGGGCAGCACGTGCGCGACTGCGGATCTGTGTGCGTGTATGTGTGTGTGTGTGTGTATGTGTGTGTGCATGGATGTGAGCATGTCTATGGGTGTTTGAATGTCTGTCTTACCAACACGGGAGCAGTGACGCGCAGCAGAGTGGCACACATACACAGTTACGTATATGCGCTAAAAAATGCGCATTTGAAAGTGCGCATGTCTCAGCATATATGCGCCCTAAAGTGCGCATTCGAAAGTGCACATGTCTCAGCATATATGTCTCAGTATATATGCGCCCTAAAGTGCGCATTCAAAAGTGCGCATGTCTCAGCATATATGTGCCCGAAAGTGCACATGTCTCAGCAAATGTGTGCCCGAAAGTGCACATGTCTCAGCAAATGTGTGCCCAAAAGTGTGTGCATGTCTCAGCATATATGTGCCCGAAGTGCACATGTCTCAGCAAATGTGTGCCTGAAAGTGCACAAGTCTCAGCATATGTGTGCCTGAAATTGCACAAGTCTCAGCATATGTGTGCTCGAACGTGCACATGTCTCAGCATATATGTGCCCAAAAGCGCACGCGTAGTAGTATATGTGTGGCTAAAAGTGCACAAGTCTCAGCATATATGTGCCCAAAAGCGCACGTGTCTCAGCAAATATGTGCCCAAAAGCACACCTGTCTCAGCAAATATGTGCCTGAAAGTGCACATGTCTCAGCAAATGTGTGCCCGAAAGTGCGCATGTCTCAGCATATATGCGCCCAAAAGTGCACATGTCTCAGCAAATGTGTGCCCGAAAGTGCGCATGTCTCAGCATATATGTGCCTGAAGTGCACGTGTCTCAGCAAATGTGTGCCTGAAAGTGCACAAGTCTCAGCATATATGCGCCCAAAAGTGCGCATGTGTCTCAGCAAATATGTGCCCAAAAGCGCACATGTCTCAGCATATATGTGCCTGAAAGTGCACAAGTCTCAGCATATGTGTGCCCGAAAATGCGCATGTCTCAGCATATGTGTGCCCGAACTTGCACATGTCAACATATATGTGCCAAAAAGCGCATGTGTAGTAGTATATGTGTGGCTAAAAGTGCACAAGAATCAGCATATATGTGCCCAAAAGCGCACGTGTCTCAGCAAATATGTGCCCAAAAGCACACCTGTCTCAGCAAATATGTGCCCCAAAGCGCACGTGTCTCAGCATGTGTGTATGGAGGATGTAGTATGCTAGTCCTTTAAATGCCGACGCGATAAAGTGCAGCATAAAGCAGAGCAACAAGCACACTGCTGTGTATCTGCGTTTGTATGCACGTATGCTTAGGCAAGTGTGTGGATGATGCAGTATGCTTGTCCCTTGAATGCAGACGCGTTGAAGTGCAGCATAAAGCAGAGCAACAAGCACACTGCTGCATATCTGTGTGTGTATGTGTGTATATGCACGTATGTTTAGGCATGTGCGTGGACGATGCAGTATGCTTGTCCCTTTAATGCAGACGCATTTAAGTGCAGCATAAAGCAGAGCAACAAGCACACTGCTGTGTATATGCGTGTGTGAATGCACGTATGTTTAGGCATGTGTATAGACGATGCGGCATGCAAGTCTTTTAAATGCAGACACATTTAAGTGCAGCATAAACCAGAGCAACAAGCACACTGCTGCGTATCTGTGTGTGTGTGTATGTGTGTGTATGCACGTATGCTTAGGCAAGTGCATGGACGATGCGGCATGCAAGTCCCACTAACGCAGACGCGTTGGAGTGCAGCATAAAGTAGAGCAACAAGCACACTGCTGTGTATCTGCGTGTGTGTATGTGTGTGTATGCACGTATGTTTAGGCATGTGCGTGGACGATGAGTATACAAGTCCCACTAACGCAGACGCGTTGAAGTGCAGCATAAAGCAGAGCAACAAGCACACTGCTGTGTATCTGCGATTGTGTATATGCATGTATGTTCAGGCATGTGCGTGGACGATGCAGTTTGAATGTCCTTCAACGCAGATGCGGTGAATTGCAGCATATGCAGCACCTACAAGGCTGCATTGTTTAGGGTACTGTTTCTAAATGTTCCTTTCGAGATTCTATATATTTCAAGTTACACGTAGAATGATGGTATACGTTCAAAGAGGATGCAGAGAAGTGCACGCACTCATACATTTCCATCCAACTTTTTACAGCATTCAGCAAAGTACCACATACACAAGCCTGCTCTTATGCTGCAGACACCCTTCTTCGGGCCCATCAATCTAATAAGGGAGACATTGACGAGAAAGGTGAGCATCACAAAGTCTGCTGTCCACAGTCTCGAATGTTTTCTGACTAACTTACATACACACCTGTTTTTTTGCTGCAGACACTTTACTCAGGCCCAGCCATCTAATAAGAGGTGAAATGAGAGGTCCATTCACGAGGAGGGTGAGCATCACAAAGCCCGCTGTCCACAGTCCCATCTGAGCCATGACCTGCGATGTGGATATGATTACAGCACAGTGAAGGGTTGAGATAAAAGGGGCACATTCACGGAAAGGGTGAGCATCACAAAGCCTGCTGTCCACAGTCCCATCTGAGCCATGACCTGCGAAGTGGATATGATTACAGCACAGTGCAGAGTTGAGATTTTTGGCACATTCACGGAAAGGGTGAGCATCACAAAGCCCGCTGTCCACAGTCCCATTTGAGCCATGACCTGCGAAGTGGATATGATTACAGCACAGAGCAGAGTTGAGTTTTTTGGCACATTCACGGAAAGGGTGAGCATCACAAAGCCTGCTGTACACAGACCCATCTGAGCCATGACCTGCGAAGTGGATATGATTAAAGCACAGAGCAGAGTTGAATTTTTTTGGCACATTCACGGAAAGGGTGAGCATCACAAAGCCTGCTGTACACAGACCCATCTGAGCCATGACCTGCAGAGTGAGTATGATTGTGATTTCCTGTTCATCAGCAAAGTACTGCGATTTAAGTACGTGTTCTTTGCTGCACAATAATAGTGCCAGATCAGATCACGTTCAAGTAGATGAAAATGTGTGGGTGAGGCAGTAACTGGCATAGCTGCAGTATACTAGGGCGTCATTAAATATATCAACATATCACTAAAGTAGGAAAAACTGCACAGGCGGTCGAAATCATTCCTCACATTCGTCAAGGAAAAGAAGCCGCTTTGGTAACGAGTTCTGACGCACTCATCCTCCGAGTTCTGACGCACTCGTTCTCCACAAGAAGTACTTAGATGTATATCTTGCAGATATTTTGCAGATATTTTGCAGGAAAGTGACCAGCATACAAGGTCAGTTTTTACAGGCAATGCAGCAGCGCAGCCAAACCACCCACCAACTTTCC
>Ga0307952_1001591_pt1 | contig 11035 bp, 13 predicted proteins | sample OrgLakmetagen376_FD_201821 | JGI IMG/M metagenome (GOLD analysis project Ga0307952, IMG submission 201821) | Saline water microbial communities from Organic Lake, Antarctica - #376 | ecosystem: Environmental > Aquatic > Non-marine Saline and Alkaline > Saline | place: Antarctica: Organic Lake...
GCTAAGCAGTGGTCAAGCAACATCAGCAGTGGTCAAGCATTTACAGCAGTGGTCAAGCGCTAAGCAGTGGTCAAGCATGTCGCAGTGGTCAAGCGCTAAGCAGTGGTCAAGCAACATCAGCAGTGGTCAAGCATTTACAGCAGTGGTCAAGCATTCACAGCAGTGGTCAAGCATTCACAGCAGTGGTCAAGCAATAACAGCAGTGGTCAAGCAATAATAGCAGTGGTCAAGCAATAACAGCAGTGAACAAGCATTGGGCAGCACACTGCAGTTATCTGTATCTATCTGCAGAGATGCCGTGGCATGCACTTAAATGAACGATGCCACACACGCATACACGTACCTCACACATATTCACATAGTAAGCTGCCACCGCTACACCATGCGCCCCGTTAGGACATGCGTAAGCTACTGCAGCATTCTTACGTGCAGGAGTTGCTGGGAACCCGCAATGCAAGCTAGAAGCCACGTTACATATCGTTCCATGACATTTAAGTTCCCTACAGCTCATAGCTCACACAAAAGCTGCATCACTCACTGAAGACGGTGGATGCCCTCAAAGCATTTCCTGAGGTGGGGCTGGACACGTGTCGGGTCCTGCATGACGTTTGCAATCACAACCAATGTCAATTCACTTATATTGCGGCCATGCTCAATTACTATGCAAAGGCAAAGACGTTGCTTGCACACTTCAGTGTGATTGACTCGGTCACCTTTTTGCACACTTAGCTGCAAAGAGCAGCAGCTGTGCATCGGTGTATGTGACATAATATGCTAACTCTTGACTTATACCTTGGCCAAGAGAGAGCAAAGTGTAGCCAAGGCTACTGGAAGGGTAACTTAACAATTAAGAATACTGAATCCCAGCATTCTGGGTCCCAACGTTTCAGTTAAAGAAAAAGCAACAGAAGCGATGACATATACACGTACATACGCACCACACACCCACCCACATGCTCTGACACAGCAGAATGCCCTTGCCAACATCTATGTGTCTACCTTTGACTTGGAAAAGCAGGGAACTCACTCACACACAAACACACACACACACACACACGCACACACGCACGCATGCAGGCACTCACTTTTGTCTCTGACAGGATCTCCAACATTTCATCGTTGGACAGGAAGAAGAAGCGGGGGAAGAACAGGCGTTTCTTCTCCAAGTACGCTGCCAGCCCCTTCTGGACCTCCTCTAGCAACCGGTTGGCTTCTTCAAGGGCGTACAAGCGATCAGGATCCTGTGTGTCAAAGCAGAACGACACCGTTATAGTAGAACACGACATGTTGCAGTGTAGTTCTAGTGCGCTGGCTTGCATGGGCGTGACGAAAGAGGAGGACGAAGAACATAGCAGCTGGCAGAACAGCATTGACAGACGTGGACGGCAATTTTATGGTGCGCTCACTTTCAAGCCACAGGGCAATTAGGTGCTCTTACTCCCTTGAGCGAAGAGAGGTCATACGTGTGGCAACAAGCGTCCACTTGCATGCATTACCTCTACAAGGAAAGAGCGATCCCCAATTACTCCAATTTCTTTTCTGTGGCAAGGAGTCGTGCGATGCCTGGTGTTTCAATTTTTCGTTTCTTCAACATTTTGCCTGTGGTAAAGGAGTCTTGCGGTGCCTGGTACCAAAATGTTCCGTTGCCGTTAATAATCTAAGAGTGGGTGTCACTGCCTGTGTAGTACTTATCAAGTTCATGTGCATTCACTCACTTTGGCCAAGTCTACGCAGGAAGGCTCCAGTTGGACTTCTTCCATCAGCGATCGGAAGGATGTGTCTACCTGCAGTGATGAGTGCAGTGATGTGTCTACTTTGCGGTGACGAGTGCAAAACAGGAGTTTGGTTTGAGGGGGTGGCAACGAGATCTACATGTGCTTGACCATTTCATTTGTGAAAGTTGGTTGCAAATGCGTCCTCTTAATTGACATCGTTTCATTTGTGAAAGCTGGCGGCTTGAAGGTAAGGTACATGACCTATGCGCGACAGCCGCGCTGCAATTGCAAATCGTGCGATTGCAATTGTGTGCAGTTGCAAATCGTGCACTTGCAAATGTGTCTTCATTTTTGAAATGATTGGATTAAAACATACGATGGTACGGCCACACGCTGCAGACACAACCAAATGCTTCTTGTTATAGCGGACGGGCACACTGTCCAGGCTGCACATCGTGACCCATACGCATAATTATTCTTTAAGATTCGAAGATTGAAAATGTTCCGAACACATATATATTTTATTATCAATATGGCCACATGAGTCATGACTCTTCCATACTGCTGACCCTGCCAGACCCTGGCACAACTGGTCGGCGTCTTACCCTTGAGAATTTTGCACCCTCCTCCGGCATTTGCTTGATGATGTCGGCAGAGCTGAAGATAGGTTCCAGGTACAGCCATGTCGCTTGGCACGTCAGCCACTGGTCCAACATGTCCTGTGTGTGTAAATGTTGCATGTTCAAACAAAGCCATAGACACGCGATTGGCATTGAATAGCTACCACTGCTGAGTGTTGTGTGTGTGTGCAAGCTTTCCCGATGACTTGTTTGGGTCACGTACACAACCAAAACAATGGAGGCTGAGTTAGAGCAAGATGGTGTGCAGCACATGAGCAAGGCGCTACAAGGAACTGCAGGCGTGCTGACATGCACAGCGCAATAACTCTGCTACACACACATGTGCTCACACACATACACACGCACGTACAAACTCACACATTACACACGCACAGACACAGGTGCTCACACACGTACACACGCGCGTACACACACACTCACACATTACACACGCACCTGGAGGAGCCTGAGTGTGACCTCCCAGTCATGGGATTCTTTCTTGAAGGGCTTGACGAAGGGTGACGCATTCATGGCACCCACTTTCATGAGCTGGTCATCCAACAGCATCTACAAAAAAAGACAGAAAGACAGGTTGACGTCTGACTTTCCATTAACAGTTGTGATTATTTAGGATCATAGAGTGCAAGGCACCCTTAAGAACAAAAGCATAGGCAAGAAGGTAAGCCACGATGAGTATGTTTATAATGCTGTTTATTCAGGATAGGGCACATGCTTTGCTTGCAACAGAGTCGAACTTACGCCACACCATTGTGCAGCATGCTCAGGCAAGCAGAGCCCTTTAATGCCTAACAACTATGCTTGAGAATGTAGACCTTCAGCAATATCAATGCATGCTATCAATTTCACGACAGAATGCGTGCTTGCAACAGAGTACATGCATCGTCGCACACAGCGTTAGCCTGCTGTATGCGCAGACAAGCAAAACAATTTTGTTTGCAACAGGGCGGAAGCATCGTCACACACACCACCAGCGAGCTGTACGCACAGACACGAAAAAGCAATGGCCTGCAGAATATGTACGCTTAGCAGTATTGGTGCATGCAAATTCCATTCCTCTCGGCCACTTGCCTGAATCTCATCAGTCTGTCCGATGACAGCTGTCCCTGAATCCTTGTACGGAATGCAGTAAAATTCTCTGCCAGCCCACTCCTGCACCGTACATCGTACAAGTAGCCTCAGTGACCTTTTTCTTTTCCTGAAGGCAAAGACAACAGTTACTGCCGACCCACCCCTGCAGTGCTCTCTACAAATGGTTTGATTCATCCTTTTGACAAATGAAGAATACTGCCGACCCACTCTTATACCCCAGCACAGTCGACGACAAGAATTTGAAACCCAAATGAGCCCGAGTGAAATGTTTCAGGACACATTCTGGCCTACAAGTGTGCACGTTACGCAAATGTCTCACGATGCTTTTAAGCATTTACCACCTCTTGTTGCAGTGACCATAGTTTTGGAATGTGTGAAAGTGCGTACGCAATTTATCATCTGTGAGCGAACATATAGTATAATGCATGACGTGTGCATGCGCACCTCCTTCATCTTGGTGAGTGCTTGTCGGAGACTGTACTCCTTGGACGCTGCCGTACTGATGTTGCTGATTGCCTGCAGGGCGGGAGCACAACGTAAGGAATGGGCATGGTTATGGGACTAGTCATAATTTGATGGGCCCGTGCAAATGCCGCAACAGCACAGGGTGCAAGGTCTTGACCAAAGCCAGCAACCTTTGCGCAAACAAAGTAAATTAGAAAGTGTATTGCTTTTTCAATGGGCCATTGATACAGGGGAAAAGTCACTATTTTGTCTTCCCTCACTTAATGTGCAAGGTATAAGTATGCCTCCCTGAAACAGCACTGCGGTGATATAGATTCAGACATAAGCAGTATTCTCTTCACTTACCACAAACGATACAACCCAAGTGCCTTACAGAAGGAGCATCATTGACGTAGATGAAGCAACAACCCTTTTGTGCCTCTCAACTGGAATGCAACTTATAGCTATGTCTTGCTAAATCAGCATGCTGGAACTAGCTTGCCTCCCTCTATCGTGTCACTTCCACGCTGTCATACCGCTCACCTCCATGCTGTCAAAGATGCCCCACTGCACGAGGTTGCTGACTGAGAAGGAGTGCTCAGGGTCAAGCTCCACCCCCACAAGGGCGAGCACCTGTGCGCGCACCGGCATGCAGATATTTGAGAGCGCATGCAGATATTTGAGAGCGCAGATATTTGAGAGCGCATGCAGATACTTGAGAGCGTGAAAAATGAGACAAAAGTAATTGATAAGGATTGAGGAACCCTTGCCAGAGGCGCTCCACACAAGGGCAAGCGCCTGCGTGTGCATAGCCTGCTGCAGTCATTTAAGTGTGTGAGCTCCAACGTACAGCTCAAAAGAAAGCAACTAAAGGAAAACCCTGGATTAGATTATATGCGCTCAATGACGGCGTGCACGCCTTTATTTGAAAGGGAACTGTCTTTGGTCATGATAATTAGAAGATAGAAAGTTCGAGTTTGGAATGGGAGGCGTGCAAAGCCAGCTGTAACCACGACAGAAGGTGTGCTAGAAATGTGCCCGTGTGAATGAGCTGAGCAGGTAGACCAGGCTGTCTAGGAGCCACTACAAACTGCAAATGCTTCGTTGGCAACGTGCTAGTTGGGTTGTGCCTTTTTTCAGCCCGGGTATTTGGTGTTATGAGAATGACGCCTGTGGGTTTCACACAGGCTGTGCAAGGAACACGCCTGACCTGTGACCAGTGGTGCTTCTGCATGGCTGGGTTGCCGACCTCCATAAACAGGGGTAGAAAGGCCTTGAACTCTTCGATTAGGTCCTTCACCTGCGGATTGCAGAACACATAAATCATGGTGTTGAGTGTGCACGGAAGTGTTGTAGATCGTAGTTGCAGAGCAGATGTGTTTGTCTGTGGGATTCTGTAGACCAAATAGAAAGCAGCAGACTAGGTTTGAAGCTGCACGGAATGAGGCATCCTGTCACAATGATCTGAGGTTGAAACCCATTGTGTTTAAAATCATAGCTGTGAAAAACTGCTGAGTCCAGTGTGTAACACTTGAACTCCAGTTCTTGGAGTGAAGCAAAATGATATCACTCGCATCTTTGTATTTACTTGTAAATAATCCACCACCATCTCACGATGCAAGCGTAATAGAACCATAGAGGTCATGTAAGCGGCGAAGACCTGCAAAGGTCACTTAACAGCCATACCGTCTCAGGCTACATGGGCGCAGTTTGTTTTTTGCAAAGTGTAGGTTATGCTGCCAGACTAACACTAAACATATTGCACTGGGATTGTCCACGATACAACACAAATGCTGGGACAGCTGTTTTATCGTTCCATTACAAGCACAGTATTACACGCAATCAGACCAGTTTCAAGTGCTTGCTTGTCTTCGGAACGATAAAAATACTCAAAGCCGTAAAACTGACTGTGAGTTTGCAAACATGACCGCTGTACTGCCACACTCATGACTAGAACCGCAAACCGACTCATTCCTAGAGCAGTGTGAAAGGCAGCTATCCAGACACGCAAGCGAGCGTACCTTGACCACAACCATATCGTCACGGTACATCTTGGACAGCTTGAATACGGATTTGAAGAAGTCATCCAACTGAAGCATAAAGAGAGGGGATGGAATGGAGGCTGATATGACAAAAGAGTTATGTGTGACTTGGTCTGTCATCTAGTGTGCGTTTGACACACACACACATAAACACACACACTCGCATACACACACGCACACACACACGCACACACACACACACACGCACACACATACATACACATACACGCACACACACACACACACACACACACACCACAACAGCAATGCTGGGCACACCACCCCTTTTTACACCACAGGGCAGATTCTCACACCACTTGCCTGAGACTGCACTTCCTCAGCCTTGATTGTTTCCACAGGCGCATGCAGCCAGCCGTGGCTTTTTGCGGTCCACTCGGCCAAACTTGTCCATGCCTTTTTTCGACGCTCAAACTCACGCCGCACATGTAAGAGCGTTCCGTAGTCCTCCTGAAAAACAGCAGCAGGTGGTGTGGCAGGGCACGGTCAGTGCGCTCATGCCTTGAGCACGATCTCAAAGTACACACAGGCTTGTGCCGCATGTGTACAACTTGTTATATTCCTCCTACAAAGCAAGAATGGGAAAAACGCTGCTATTTTAATCCACACACACACACACACGAACACGCACAAAACACACCTGAGGCTCCTTCATGAGTTCCTGGTATTGTGTCAGCAGCCGGGATTCCTCCTCCATGCCAGACAGCTTTGTCTCCAGGGCATCGATCATGTCCAGCATGGCAGTCTGTGCGTGCACATTCAAATGTGTGTAATTTAGTGTATATACAGGTACTTGCGTTTGTGTGTGCGTGTGCGTGCTCATGTGTGTGCATGTGCATGCTTGTGTGTGTTCCTTATTCTGCAATTAACGCATCACTTACATTAAGCATGGTACCTAGGAAGTGTTGTAAATATTTGTGTCAAAAAATTTGTTTATGAACGCAACCAATCAGCTAGCTTTATATCTGACTGGCATTCTCCGAAAACTTGATGCTGTAACGTTGCAAGGCTAATAACGTTTGAGACCAAGCACGCACGTATGTGTGTGAAGCACTTTAGAATGTGCAAGGTGAAGGTGACGTTTGGCACATGTGCAAGGTGGAAATATGGTGCAAGGTGAATGTGTAGTGCAAGGTGAAGGTATGATGCAAGGTGACGCATGTGCAAGGTGAAGGTGTGGTGCAAGGTGACGCATGTTCAAGGTCAAGGTGTGGTGCAAGGTGAAGGTTTGGTGCAAGGTGAAGGTGTGGTGCAAGGTGAAGGTATGGTGCAAGGTGAATGTATGGTACAAGGTGACGCATGTGCAAGGTGAAGGTATGGTGCAAGGTGACGCATGTTCAAGGTCAAGGTGTGGTGCAAGGTGAAGGTATGGTGCAAGGTAAAGGTGTGGTGCAAGGTGAAGGTATGGTGCAAGGTGAAGGTGTGGTGCAAGGTGAAGGTACGGTGCAAGGTGACGCATGTTCAAGGTCAAGGTGTGGTGCAAGGTGAAGGTGTGGTGCAAGGTAAATGTATGGTGCAAGGTGACGCATGTGCAAGGTGAAGGTGTGGTGCAAGGTGAAGGTGACGTTTGGCGCATGTACAAGGTGAAAGTGACGTTTGGCACGCACGCAAGCACAACTGCACTAACCCTAACCCTACCATGTCGGATTCAGGGTCGTTCAAGGTACCAGCTGCCAGATCGTCAGACAGCATTGTGTCTACAGACTCCACCAGACCCACGCTGGTGCTGGACATCGCCTCCACCTGTTGCAAAGGCCAGTTTGGTTAGTGTAAGTATGACCATGGTCCTGTATTGTGTAAGTCCGGTGTGTCTCCGGCACAAAGACCTCATTGGTGAGATGTATCGTCTTCTTAAATTAAAGGGCGGTGTTGTTTCTGAGTAAGACTGTGAATGTGTATGTGCATGTGCACGTGCATGTGTGTGAGTGTGCTGTTGTTATTTGTATGTATACAAGTGGGTGGGTGGGTGTATTGTGCTATGCATAAAGGAATTGAACAGAGGCACACACTATTAAGGCATATTTTTTTAACGGTCTGTGATCACTTGTGGCACGCTAAACATTCTTGCTTCTGTCAACAGAGGGGTTTTAATGAAATGTTTGGACCTGGGTCCAAAAGGAGCGCATTGCCTGTGCCACCTACAACAGAAAGGTACAAACCACCCACCATGTCTGTGTGCTGGGAGGCCAGCCAGTCGTACACTTCTTCCAACCTGACTTTAACAATAGCAACCTCGTCATGCAGCGTGTCAAGCTGGATCTGGTCCCGCAGCTCAACTTTGCTGCCGTAGTCTCGGAAAGTGTCGTACATGTCATCCACGGTTTGAACTGCCTGTGTTTGTTTGTGCGTGTGAGTGTGTGTGTGTTTTGTGTGTTTGTGCGTGTGTACATGTGTGTGTGTGTGTGTACAACAGCCAATTATTTGTCCACAGGTTGTTTGCATAATCCTTTGCCTACAAATAAACGAGTTATAGGCATAAACCCTCAAGCAACAAACATCAGTGTTTCTCCGTCACGTCTACCGCATTGCTGACAATGCATGCAAGCCCCATGCAGGAGATGACTTGTCAACGTAATATGGTGAGTAAGGGTTTGTCGCCTGATTTTCACTGTTGCTGCCTTTTTGTATCCTAGAATGTTGATCACCAAAACATACACACAGGCACACACAGATCCACACACAGTACCTTATACTTAAACCAATACATGTACACACTCACACATATACAAACACACGATACCTTGAACAGCTCTCCCTTCCCGGTCTCCATGACGTGGTGGCGCTGCTTGAGACGGGCAAAAGCATGTAGATCGCTTGGCCTTGCTTCCAGCTCTTTATTCCAGGTACGCGTCTGTGGTAGCAAGGACGTAAGTGCGCACGCGTTGTGCAGGTAGCTTGTAAGCATTGAGGTGGGTAGGGAGATGTGTGCGTTGCCGCAGGCACAAAAGTCGCTTGATCCATACTTATGCTCTTCCACCTCCACTTTGCATCTAGACTGTGATACTGCTACTCAAGTGTTGAATCATGCAAGCAAGAGTGAAGCTCTTGGACTCAAGAAGTGAGGATGATGGGTGAAGTGTGGTGCAGTGAAGCTCTCTTCTAGTCTGTTGACGCCCAGTGTTTGTGAGACCACGCACCTGCTCCAATGTGGTGTGGCAGTTCTTGCGTGCCAACTCTGACAGGACCTGCGTGGTGTAGACACGTAGGTGGCGGTCAGGAAGAAGGGACATGTGAACAACAGTTATTCAAAGAAACACCTGCTTTACCAGGCAGATGTTTACATCCAACGTGATAATTTGTTTTTTTGAAGGCCATACTGCCTCCTGTACAAGGATGTGAATCACAACGCCTTGAAGAAAGTGAAAATACAATTGCAATTTTATTTTTGTGCACAACACACCTGCTTGATGTCCTCTACGGAGAGGTCCACATGTTTCTTCATCACAGTTTTCATTTCCCTGCTGTCCACAAACAGGATGCCCACAGTGGCCACAGTCTTCATTTGGTCAATCTGCGTGCCGCAGCAGCAGCAGTGAGCACACAGATATAAGAGGGTAAGCACAAACGAGCCAAGGCCACAGCGGCTGCCATGCTGCGCCAGCCTCAAAAGCAGACAGGTACCAAACGTAAATACTTTATTACAATTTACATAGCCGCTCAACTGCTGCTGCCCCCTTGCATTCCTACTCAACGCCTTATAAGCATACAGACAAGGTAGCCATTCAGGCTCATGAACGCAATGTAGAGGTCCACAAGCACCCACTGCTTATCGCCCCGCGGACCTCCCTCTCATGCCTGAACAGCACCAGATCTATTGCACATATACCTCTAGAGACTAACTCAATCCATTAACGTGCTCATTCCCTGCAAAATCTCACCTGCCGCCCCCACTTCCGCTTCAGCACCAGGTCTCGGCGGATTGAACTCAGGGTGTGGCTCTTGGCCTCATAGTTTGCGAAGTTCCACGTCAGTCGTGATTTCTCAACAGCTCGCTTGTCCTGGGTGTATTTGTGAGTCAAAAAGTTCAGGAAAATGAAGTGAGCTTGCATGTGAGCATGCAAGCTGGCCCTGAATCTAGAAGACTCGATTTTTTACCCCAGACCTCTGTGTATGTGGCCACAAGCTGCTGGTCGAATTTTATGGGGCAGAAGACTGAAATTTGACTCCACGTTTCCTCTGAGTTGTAATGAATTGGCGACCAAGTGCCGTGGGGCAGACTGAAATTATGGCAGACCCACATAGATGCGGCAGAACCAGCCGAGAAACTATTCAAAGTATAGCCATTTACTGTATCATTTAACAAATGGTCTCAGCCGACCCTGGAAATCTTTTACAACAGGGTTGTACCTCGAATGTTGTGACCACATACTCCTGCGTTGCGTTGAAGCTGGAGGCAACGTGGTTCAAACAAGCTGCCCGCACTGTCTGGAACTCTGGCGTGGAGAGCGTTGTACTGCCCACATTCATGATCTGCACAAGCAACCCAGGCATTGGTTGAGCAGTTTGGGGAGGGAAATAGGTACGTACGCAGGCCGTGCAGCCACATGAGAAAGCTGCCACGTTGCCTACCCAGCTAACAAATGCCTTCAGCGCGTGGGACCAACACACAGGCCGTGCGATGAATGAAGAACATAAGCCACCTTCACTTGCATCTTTCTGTGGTGGCTTTTTCATAGGCACTCCTGGTCCCTATCAAAGACGTGGTGTGCTCTCGATACCTGCTCGTTCTTGGCCAAGAACTTGGCTGTGAGCGCCTTTGAGGTCAGCGGCCGAGGCAGCTCTTGGCACATGTGCACGGCAGCATCAATCACGTGCGCAGTAAGCTCCGCTATCTGCAGAAAGTAAGCGAGGTGAAGAACAGATGCTCTGAACATCCTCGGAGAGCCAGGAGGAATCGAGGCTTGATGTCTGTTTTCAGAGCTGTTTAATGTCTGCAAGAAGATCTGATGTTTGCAATAATTATACGGGGTGAAGGAAAGGAGGAAATGGAACAGGGCATGGGTGAACACAGTTTTTAGGTGAAGCGGTACGATGGAATCAAAATAAGGTAGCCTGCAGCATGAGGACTGTCCAAGCCTACTTGCCA
>Ga0307952_1001605_pt1 | contig 10984 bp, 12 predicted proteins | sample OrgLakmetagen376_FD_201821 | JGI IMG/M metagenome (GOLD analysis project Ga0307952, IMG submission 201821) | Saline water microbial communities from Organic Lake, Antarctica - #376 | ecosystem: Environmental > Aquatic > Non-marine Saline and Alkaline > Saline | place: Antarctica: Organic Lake...
AAAATTTTGAACCCTCTGCATCTGTCAACCTCAGGTACAGTATTCTGCCCCTGCAGACCTGGCACTTGGTCATACTCAAAGACAATAAAACAACAAAGCAGGTTTTGAGAAGAAGCCATTGCGTGATGCGAGCGTGAGGCTTCTGCCTCTAATCGTTCGAAGACGTGTGTCGAGCTCAGGTGGATACGGGCAAGTGTGCAGCGCACGGCACCCCCATATCACCAAGATGGCTGCCGCTACTTCTCTATTTAAAAAGGGCATGGCAGCACTTCAACACACGCAACACAGAAGAATGCTGCTCCCGCAATAGTCCCCAGCAGGAGCAAGTGTGGCCTTTGTTGGGGCCTCGCTGCCACAGCACTCCCCCCTCGGCCCTCATCACTTCCCCCGACACGGCGACTGCCTCCTCCCGTCTCACGCAACGCAATCGCAGTAGAACAGCAGTGCCAGCAGCAGCAACATCCGCCACCCCTTTTTGTTGGAGGAAGCGGGGCTGCCTTGGGGATGCATGCACAGGCCCCCTGCTTGAACCAGCTTAGTCTTGTTCGGTTAATGCAGCCGCAAGCTCTGTTCCAGCTCTGTAATAATTTTTAGGTTTCATCTTACTGCTCCCCCCAAAGACCATGGTCTGACCCGATACACTAAGTATGGATGCCTTACATCTTGATGGCTTATAATATGGCGTCTGGGATCAATTTTCCCTTTCAAAAAATGCGCAAATTTCATTGACCTCTTAAATGGGGACAAGGTACAAGCCTTCTCTGCTAATGAACACTGACACACTCTGTCTTGCTGTAGGACATCGTGGCGCAAAGGAAGGGAGCTAAAGCTCATCATCCCAGCGGAAGACAGACCGGCAAATACAATTGTTTCCTTGCAAAAGCATGCCTCTTACGGCCAGACAGCGGTTGCTTCCTTGCAAAACAGAGCAGCTGTGAGGACACAGTTGCCCTTTCTCAGCAAAAGCAAAGAGTCAAAGCAAGCCATATGACAGGCACAGCTTGCTCACCTGGTCTGGAGGTAGGGCTGCCATGCGTAGCAGCAGGCGGCGCACAAGCGCAGGCACCAGGCTCGACCACGCATGCATCTCCTCCTCCAAAGTCTGACTACGTTTTCTGCGACCACTGCCTCCCTTGCCCTTCTTCCTGCTGCTCCTATTTTGACCCGGTGCATGTGACGGTGCTTGGCCACTTGGTGCCGCTGCTGAGAGAGGACCTTCCCCTGGAGTTGAGGATTGCGCTGGCGGGGAAGATGGTGAGGGCGTGCGGGCTTGCAATTGTGATATGGTGTAGAACTGACCACCCAGAGTCTTTGGTCGTAACTGCAGTTGTGTGTGATGTGTAATGTGTGTGTATGTATGAGCGCAAGTGTTTGTGCACGTGTGTGTTCCATGTATGTGTGTGTAAGTGTGTGTGTGTGTGTGTGTGTGTGTGCGTGAGAGAGAGAGAGAGAGAGAGAGAGAGAGAGAGGGAGAGTGCGTCCGTAAGTGTGTGTGTGCGTGTTTAGTACGGGGTTGTTTGGGCAAATTTGTTGACGAGGGTTCCAAAGCAAATATCCACTTCATCTCCAACACTTGGATATGCAGCAGGCCATGCTTGGGAATTGCGTCTGAGTGAAAATGCATTGTTGCTTAACTTCCAAGGCAGATGGACCCAGAGTGCGCACCTGAATTGCGGCTTTGAGCATGACCATCGCAAGCGTGATGCCTGACATTGTTAGCAACTCAGAGTCCACCAGCCTCTGAACCTGCACAGAAAGCAGGAAGTACAAACACTTCAGTCTTCTCACAAACACTTTCGTCTTTCTCCCATCATTGGTGCTATTGCAGGTGCCAAACAAAAGCCCTCTTACCAAAGCAATGGATGTGTAAGTTTCCAGCCGGCTCATGATGCGTTTGTTAAGCTGCACCCACTCTGGGCTTGTGCCAGATTGGTGCAACCAGCTCCCCTTCAAATTCGTGGAAAAAAGGAGTAAGTTGCAAAAGCCAAAACGGTACTTTCATGCCTGCACACACTACAAAACCTCACCTTGTACACCTCTTGCATGTAAGCCAGGTCCAGATGCTGCAAGTCTGGGTTTGCAGGGGGGCTGGGTGCAGGTGCCGCTGCATTTGCTCTCAAACTTTGGGGATCAGCCCTTCTGCGGGTTCTGTTTCTGTGGATGGGCTGGCAGGGATGAAGGTGAGCTGCAACGGCTGTGCCATGGCATGCCGGCAGTCCTTGCATGCTTGATGGAAATATTGTCTGTGGCCTTGTGCAGCGCAGCAAATCAAATCAAATCAAATCAAACTGGACGAAATTAATGCTGCATAACCGGAGTCACAATGCTTGCTTAGCATTAGGTAAAACGAAGCTACATAACACAATGTATAAAATATGTATATGTATAAATACGGTACGTGTACAATATGGTAATGATTAATGAACTCATGTTGCGCGCTGAACTAATGTTGCGCGCTAAATGATTTGACGACTAGGTATGGCCGGTGGACGATACGTTCCAATTCATGAAGCGAAAACCGGCTCCATTCTTTTCATGAAATGGAAAATCGGTTTTGCACATTGCGTGTAGAGCCACACGTGTTGAATGCCACTTTGGGACACATTTCATCTAGAGAGGTTCCAGTGGGGATGACTCCTGCGTCGCAGTGCTGTGTTGAAATGCTTTCAAGCATGGAAAAACAAGTCACGGCCACATCCACTGAGAAGAGCATCAATGTTTGAACTACTACTAGTCTTTGACCAGGGAAAGGGACTCCATGCCTGCAGTCACGCTGCATGACTTTGCTCGCTTGCACATGTCTTTTTCAGTGTCAATTATGTTCTGGTCTTGCTTGCACGCATACGTGTACACACACAAACACGAACACACACACACACACACACACACACACACACACACACACACACACAACACACGCACACACACACACACACAACACCCCCACACACACACACACACACACACACCCACACACACACACACACACACACACACACACACACACACACACACACACACACACATACACACACAAACGGGCGCGGCGCACACGCACGCATGCACGCATGATAGAAAATAAACTTCATGAGGCCTTTAGAAACGCTCCCCGGTCAGGTTTTGTAATATGCTGGCGTACTCCTCCAAGTATCCACTCTCCTCCTCCTGCACCAGGAACACGTGCAATGTGCAATGCATTCCATTTTCTGTACCAGCGTAATCACCCAAACAGCCTGCAGAATACATGTCCAACCGGTTGCTCTCTTCAACGACAAATACTCCTCCACAGCTTTCAGCTGTAGATGTAACCCTGAGCCCCCAACGGACTGTTTGCTCTCTGCAGAACGAGGATGTGGGTTATGGCGGGTAGGCAGCATTACAGGGCATTGTAACTTTTCTGTTGATTTGATGTGTGCATTGTTTCCAGCAACTCCATTTCCATTCATAAAAATTTTGCTTCAATTGAAACCATTACTATTGGAACGTATCGTCCACCTGCCATAACAGGTGTTGTCAAACTCAGTAAAAATACAAGTTAGACAATGCTGACTTGCAAGGCAAAAGCAGGGAGGGCACGAGAAAGCGAGCGCTTGAAAACGGAAACAAAAAACACAAAAATTACAGCGTCGAAATTTGGGCGGGCGGAGCCCTTCTATTACTATTGGAACGTATCGTCCACCTGCCATAATGTTGAGCGCTGAATGAACTAATTTTGAACGCTGCTCCCGTTTTGTTGTGATTGCGGCTTGTTTATTAACTGCGACAGAAGGTAGAAGAGGTTAGTCCACTACACGCAAAAGGAAAGTGTACATTGCTAAGTGTTTGTCTCTGATTACCTCCTTTTGGCCACTACGCTGCAGCCATTATAGTTATTGGCTGTGTACTTTTTAAACGTTTATTTAGAAGTCTTATGTTCATTCAGTATACACTTTGTCATGTGAAACTAGGCACTACCTCTTAGGTGCCAGCACCAAAACCTCATCACGCACTGCCATAATTATTTTGTAGAGTACCGATGACCGAGGATCAGAGGAATTGTGAGCAGAAGCATCTGTGCCCACAACCCAATTGTAATTGTTGTCATGTATAGTGTGTCTTTCGATTCAATAGTGAAGAGGTCAGAGTGCTTCTAGCTCAGTGTTTTTGCTGTTGATTCCAGTCCTAATTATTAGTAGACGGGGAGGGATTCGTTGGTGTGTTCATTATAGATAGTGCCCATTGCTCCGATCAATGCCACTTGCGGTTACCTGTTTTGCTAATAATCCTTGTCTAGGTAATTGCTAAAACTAAAATATACCGGTATGCACCTCACTGATTGGACAGAACAAAAGGCTTCGTACAATTGCTGTTTTTAGGAGCCCCCCAGGGCGTAGTCCCCTTATAGTTTATACAGGTTGCTGAGTCACCACGCTGAAAGAATAAAGCTTTGAGCTTTGCAGGCCGTCCCAGCACACGCCGAAAGCACTGCCTGAAATCTGATTTCTTCCTTATAAGAATGGTGCTATCAGCTGCTCGATTGGTGCAGCAGCGGAATTGTAACAGTCTGTCGGATTTTGACTGTCAAAGTCGTGCTCAGCAAAACATTTGTCGAGAAGACACAAATGATTTCCATTTAAGCCCATTTAAGCACGTCGGCATGATCGGATTAAGGTTGGGTACAACATACGAATTGCAACAAGTGTCGGAAAGTTGTAACCGCCGCTGTTTCACCAGGCAAACATAATAAAGTACTATATATAATACAAGGATGAATGAGAGGCTCAATTGCAGTTGGAAGAGCTGCTCTGGCGTGAATGCAAGCGAAGTTGACCTTCAATCAGGGCCAGACGTACGCATGCACTCACACATAAACATACACACACATGCACGTACTGGCACAAGTAAGCACGCACTGGCACAATGCAGCACACACATGCACTTACACACACGCGTGCACATATACACTCATACACACACATGCATTCACGCACGTGCGATGCACGCATGCACGCACACACACACATACATACACACGCTGGCACAAGCAATGCAGGCACGCACTTGGGTGAACACAGGCACACACATGCGTGCACACATACATGCACTCATGCACAGACGCACACGCATGTACACACAGGCACACATGCACAGACACGTGCATGCACAAACACACACGCGTGGACACACACTCTGACGCATACGCATGCATGCACACACGCAGACGCACATATGTACATGTGCACAAGCGTACACACACACACACACGCACACACACACACACATACACACACACACACGCACACACACACACACACACACGCACACACACACACACACGCACACACATATACATACACACACGCACACAAACACACACACACACATGTACTTACATGTTGGCAGAGATGCATACACGCCTAAAACTACAAAAAAAGGAGCAGCACGCTCCGCCCCATTTTTGTGATCCGCAGGATCACACCCACTTGTCCTGTCTACATCTGCGGATTTTATACATAGCTAATTTCAATTTTGGAAAGTAGTGCAATGAACGTTGAAGGTGGCGTAGGCAAGAATGCATCTGCTGCTGCTGGATTTATGGCAAAAGCTGTCAACCGAGCCTCTAAGCTTTGATCCACCTCCTGGATTGTACTTGGATGTTACATTGAACAATGCTGATGTTTCAAGCCCAAGTATAGGAACGATCTGCGTTCCACGCACAATCTAGGGATGGTGATTTAAAGTTACAAAAACACAAGGTGCTGGTACAGCCTGGAGTATCATCTATCAAGCTGGGATGGAACTATATTCCTGCCAAAGTAGACGATTCTAAACAAAGCCTTGGCACTTAGTACGTGGCTTTGGTGCTGGTAAAATATTAATAAATTTCAATTAAAAACAAACAGCCATGAGATCTGCGTGACAAACAGTAAGACAAGAGGTCATTGGCTGGTCATTTGCTTACGTCTCGACATGATTTGAAATACAGCCGGATCAAACCAATTGGACGAGTAGGGATTGATGGCTGCAGCGGCTGTGTTAACTACCTACTGCTACAAGCATATGCCTGGACGCCATAGGCGTGTGCTCTGCATGCTTTGCGCGCAACGGAACAATTGCTGGGGCAACAAACGACAGCGCGTAAGCCAACGCAAGGTGCGAGTGACCAACATGTGGATATTCTTGTCATAGTGTCAAGGCGAGTTCCTGGCGGCCGCCCATCACCATCGTTATTCAGAGTAGGAATCCTCGAGGACAACAGTGCAAATAAGGCTGCTTAGCAGCTTGGCATCTAGCAAAGGATTAAGCGTACGGGATGGCGCGCAGTGCGTGCGTGTTATTTGCACGACGAGGGGCAACGTGCGTGTTTGCACGAGGGGCAAAACAAACATGGTGGTCAAAATTGTTGGACGAAGGAGGGCTCCACCGTTGAACAGTGAGGATAACAGTAAAAATAATTTGTGAAGGAAGGCAGCCAGGGGAAGAGGGCTCTGAATGACGGCACACAGACAGACTGTACTACTCCTCTCACCACCACCCCTGCTGCTGTGTCCGTGTCCTTGTGTGGACAGTGCGTCACCTTTGCCTTGAGCCTGCTAGCTCAATGTTCTCTAGATTCGGAGGAAAAGTGAGGTATGACCATGTAAAGGGCAAAATTTTGAACCCTCTGCATCTGTCAACCTCAGGTACAGTATTCTGCCCCTGCAGACCTGGCACTTGGTCATACTCAAAGACAATAAAACAACAAAGCAGGTTTTGAGTAGAAGCCATTGCGTGATGCGAGCGTGAGGCTTCTGCCTCTAATCGTTCGAAGACGTGTGTCGAGCTCAGGTGGATACGGGCGCGTGTGCAGCGCACGGCACCCCCATATCACCAAGATGGCTGCCGCTACTTCTCTATTTAAAAAGGGTATGGCAGCACTTCAACACACGCAACACAGAAGAATGCTGCTCCCGCAACAGTCCCCAGCAGGAGCAAGTGTGGCCTTTGTTGGGGCCTCGCTGCCACAGCACTCCCCCCACGGCCCTCATCACTCCCCCCGACACGGCGACTCCCTCCTCCCGTCTCACGCAACGCAATCGCAGCAGAACAGCAGTGCCAGCAGCAGCAAAATCCACCACCCCTCTGCGCTTGGGAGCGGGGCTGCCTTTGCATTGGGCAGGCAGGCTCCCACCAAGAGAAGGGTGAGAGTGAGGTCCATTTTTCCTTCATCTGTACATCATTAATATGATTGTTTCTGCCTGGAGTAACCATCCAAACCCTCATTTTTTTGTTGACCCCGCAGGTACGTGCACCTGCCCCAGAACTGAAGGTGCTGCTGTACGATGCCCCTTCCACCTCAGGCACAGACCTGAAAAGAGACTGGGATCCTCTCCGGGATGAAGGTAAGAGCGTGCGTTACACCATTGTGCTGTGGACGTGATATATAACCTAAAAATTATTCTTCCTTCAATGCACCTGAATACACATTCCGTACACTTTTATATGCCTCTATTTCCTCCTTCCTGCTCAACTCAGGCCTACCTGTGGAGCTGTGTGCCTTGGCAGACCCCCAGGCCCCCGTGGCTCTCCCTCCCCCAGGGACCATTAACCCAGATCAATTAGACAACTGGAGGCTCGACAAGCTGGTGGCCACGCTCGGAAGGTGAGTGTGCTTGTGCTTTGAGTGTGTTTCATCCTGCAAGTTCTGTGTGCCAGTCTAAAAACAGCTTTATTGTGCTGAATTCACCCTTTCAACAAACATTTCCTAATGTCATTACTTCGTCATTGAGCAGGAGCCGCAGCACATGGCGCCGGTCCTTGTTGCTGTATGAGTGGCTCAAGGCGAGCAACAACCTCCTTTTGGATGACAGATTGTGCACAACAGTGAGTAAAGCAAGAATCAGTATTTAAAAAACAGCATTACGCTCTCACACACACACACACACACACACACACACTGCAGCTCATCCGAGTCTGTGCGGACCACTCTGATGCTGTCAGCGCATTGTCTGTGTACGAATGGATGCGTGCCCCGCGTAATGCTGGAGGTGCTGCCTTGAGGCCCACCACCTACACGTACACGGCAGCTATGAGGGCAGCCTTGGGCGCCAACCTTTACGACCGAGCGTTGCAGGTGTGTCGCATGGGTATACACCCACGCATCACGTACTACGCCATGCTGCCAATTCAAAGCACCGGTTACCTGCACATCCTCCACCTTTTTCCTGACACAAACTCCTTTTTATTCCTCCTCCCGAACACAGGTGTGGGGAGACTGCCAATCCGCGGGTGTGCCCCCTGACTGCCGCCTGTGCATTACGTATGTTGAGGTCTGCACACGGCTGGGGCAAACAGATCGTGCTTTACAAATGTACGCTCAGGTACGAGAGGGCATGATGACGTGTGCGTCGCCACAAGCTGCTTTTGCTGCACTACTGCACTGCATGCAAATCTGGGGCCAATGACATGAGCGCACGTGCACGCACGCACACAAATGCAGATGCGAAGCGCCTCCCCTAGCTCCTCCATGGCTCCCACCGTCCATGCCTACACTGCTGCCATGCGTGCGGCCACAGAGGGGGGACGATGGGCTCGGGCACTGGACATTTGGGCAGACCTGAGGGCGAGTGGATGTCAAACCACAGGTGTGTGCGTGTGCCTGTGTGCCATGAACAGCCATCCAATTAAATTGGTGCGTGTGTGCTTTGCATCCTTCTTGACCTTAGTACCCCTCTTCCCTCTTTCCCTTCTGCTTCTTTTTGCCGCAATGGGGGACCCATTCAACTTGGCTGCATCTCTTGATTTTTTAATGTGTGTGCCTATGTACACCGCAGGCCATGCCTACGCTGCAGCCATCAGCGCATGTGCAGCAGGGCAGCAGTGGCAGCGTGCAGTGGCGCTGTTTGACGACATGGCAGGGGGTGCTGGCATCAGACCAGACGTGGTGTCCTGCACAGCATTGGTGCGGGATGGATGCTGTGTAATATGTGTGTTATCCTGACTGTGTGCAAAATTGACGCTATGTTTGTTGTACAAACATGTGTCTTGCATTGTCTCATCGAGCACATCCTTGAGTCAAGAGTCTTGTCCATGTCTTTGCTACAATGTGTGCACGTGTACGTCGCACACATTCCAGCTTTGTAAACGGCCGAGATTAAGCTCCTTCTGTCCTTCTTAGGACCTCCAAATTTGTGTGCACAGTTCTAAAAGCACTCTCACACACACACATACACACACAGGTAACAGCGCTGGCCTCTGCAGGGGAGGCTGACAAGGCAGAGGCGGTGGTGCAATGGATGCTGGGCATCGGACTCAAGCCCAATGTAAGTGTCAGGCTGAATGCATAAGAGTGACTTCGCACTTACCTGTCTCACCTTGAGATCAGAACGAACCCTGCAAGCTTGCTGCTCCTGCCATTCTTTCCCTTGCCCACTTGGTAATTTCAATAGGTGCCAGCCTTGCCTACTCATTTCTGAGCACAATGTAGGCTGCCCTCGCTCTCCTGTGAATGTGACGGTATTTGACGGTGCACTCTTCTATGTACTCAATGTGTCTGTATTCAGGTGCGCACCTACACGGCGCTGCTGACTGCGATGGGCAACGCGCAGCAGTGGGCTCGTGCAGTGGACATGCTGTTCACCATGCAGGTACCTAACTGTGCTGGACCTAGCCTACCAGAAAGTGTGCGTGTTGCGCTCGCTTGCCTATTGTCTTAGGTGCCTTAAAAACCTCATTACATACCTAGTAGCTTCATCCTGTGATTATGCAGCTCTTGAAGGGTCGTGTGCCCCACACAGAACTTTCTTCCTCTCGCATAAGCACACGTAATGGAATAAAATCTTTTAATATCATATATAACCAGACATTCACACGCATATGCGCACACACACACACATGCCCACCCGATCTACAGAGCCCAGAGGCAGGTGGCGTTGCCCCCAACGCATACACCTATTCCGCGCTACTTAAAGCGCTGGGAGAGCACGGGCAGTGGCAACTGGCAGAGGCCCTGTTCGACCACCTGGAGACGCAGGTGACTTGAGTAGCTGTAGGCGCAGACTAGCAATTGCTGCATAAACACTCGCGTACACGTTTATACCTTGCTTCCATTTGCCTGACTGTGGCTGTAATAGATCATCGTAAGGAAGCATGTGTTGACGCGCAGACACACACACACGTGCACACACTTACGCAGGTGGTCAGCGGCAGCAGCAGTGGGTCAGGCGAGTTCATCTACAACCCATTCCCTTTCCCTGGCGTTTACTCCCCTAACCCATCTAGCAGCAGCAGCAGTGCAGCAGCCAGGGCAAACGTCCAGGTGCAACTACAGGCTGCCCGCACGCGCCTCGCTGGCTTGGCCGCGCGTGCAGAGGGCTTGCAGCGACAGCAGCAAGGTGCTCGTGCGCTGCAGCTGCAGCAGCTCCAAGCGAGTAGTGCAGCTCAGCTTGCAGACCTGCAGGCGCTGAGCGGGCTTGCGGACTCAAGTTCAACTGCCTCAACCGTTTCTGCCAACAGCAGCCCATCCCCAGCTGCAGGTGCGGGATGCTCTCATTAGCATCTAAGCTTGCATGTTTTAAAACGTTTGAATGAAGCTCATTTTGCTGCGTGCATGCACTGACACACATACACATCCACAGACACGCGCACAGATACACACTCGCTCACACACACACACCCCTACATGCACACATCCACATAAACGCAAACACAGATTCCTCTGACAATCAGATGCTGCCTCCCCCCAACCTTGATAGGTGCAGGCCCTTCTGACTTGGACACACGCCGGTCAAGCCTCGACAGCTTGGACAGGTCGCTCAGCAGCAACAGCTTGGCTTCTTCCAGTGACAACCGCCTCAGCAGCGACGGCAGCGTAAACAGTGAGCTCAGCAGCAACAGCAGTGGTTCATCAGAAGTGGGGCGGAGCTGGGCATCGCCCGCTCAGCTGAATGGCCTAAGCCTAAATCTACAACTGCCCCCCCGTCTGCAACCCCAGTCTCCCTCTCCTCCCCCCACCCAGCTCAACGCA
>Ga0307952_1001606_pt1 | contig 10983 bp, 9 predicted proteins | sample OrgLakmetagen376_FD_201821 | JGI IMG/M metagenome (GOLD analysis project Ga0307952, IMG submission 201821) | Saline water microbial communities from Organic Lake, Antarctica - #376 | ecosystem: Environmental > Aquatic > Non-marine Saline and Alkaline > Saline | place: Antarctica: Organic Lake...
AATCATTTCGGGATGTTGGCAGCGTTAGAAGGTCTCTGAACCTGACGCACGCGCACTGATCGCCAATGCGCGGGAGCAAGCGGCTTGAATAGCGACCGAACATTACAGTCCGAACACACAAACAGTACAACAACAACAATAAAGGGGTAACGGTAACGAGCTGCGGTACCATAGTTGAACACAACCAACCCATAAATCGAGAGCGCAAAGATCATAAACAACCACCAAAAAACCAGCTTCCTTGGAGCTCGCCGCCAAGCCACCCTTGTAATCAATATTAGCAAGATCGCTACCACAAGATTCTCAACCGACTGGATTAGCTGCAAAGCGCTTGCAGCCTCCCAAGGGAAGGGTTTCATTAAAAAATAAAGACCGCTAGTAATACCTTCCGACAAAAACTCACTTGGGCCACTTATTAGTGCTAACTGCCCCTTTTCACCTCCATCTTCCGCAAACATCGCGGCACGAAAATGATTGACGAGTGGCAACGCTATGGGGGCTGCACCGAGAAACGCAGCAAAACCAACACTCAGAGTTAAAAACCCCTTTCCTAATGAAACGCCGGTATATCGAATACCAAACCAAGTGTATACAAGAAGCAAAGGAGCCAAAATAAAAAAATTCTGAAATTTAATTATAAAAAGCAATCCAAGTGGAAACCAAAATACTAACCAACGGCCTTCGCGAGCCCATTGAACGGAAATTACCATAAACACCAGTATGAATGTGTCTCTGAGACCCATCCCAGTATACAAAGCAAAGCTCGGATAAAAGAGGTAAAACCACATGGAAATATTGGTAAAAATGCCTTTTCGATATAACCAAAAAAACAATGCCAAATATAGAAAAGTGTTAAAAACACCTAAGCTTAATGGAGTAACTGCAAATGGAAAAGGCATTAACGCAAAAAAAACAGCTGCTTGCTCTACGTTACCCGCTGTCAACGCCTCCAAAATACCGAGATCCCCACTTCTGATGGCATTGAAGGCACGCCAATACTTGAACGCATCAGGCATATAAGAAAACGAAAAAAGTACGCCATTCAGAAACAATGGCAGCAAGCAATGTCCAAAAAGCGTTATTTCGGCTAGTCTTGGCACTTTCATCAGTCGACAGACTGTAAAAACAAATAAAAAACAAATGAATAAATTGGGCATTTCGTAAAAACGCATAGCCCAGAAGTTTTCACTCATTATCCAATCAAGATCTCCCACGCAACCTGACCTCACTACTTTATATATAGCCTAACAGCTTACGCCGATTACGCTTTTTACAGCCCTAGTTACTCCTAAAACGGTAAGAGCCTATGCAATAATTATACAAACACCTTATTCGCTGCAACACCGCTGGGAATAGGTCTTCCCTAAGCCCCCAAGATCCTCGTCAACAGGCCGCCGGGGCCCTCATCACTCTACCCAATTATGCCAAAGTGCTACGATTATCATCTCGCTTCAGGATTAAAACGCCCAAAATAAAGGCACTAAAGACAGAACCACCGCCCCTGCCAGCAGGCTAAGCGGAAGGCCTATCCGAACGTAATCCCCGAAACGATACCTTCCCGGGCCGAACACCATAAGATTGGTTTGATAACCAAGCGGCGTAATAAAAGAGGCAGAAGCAGCAAACATTACCGCGACAGCGTAAGGCAGAAAGTTAACACCAAGCTGCTGTGAAACCGCCAAAGCTATGGGGAACATCAATACTGCTGCAGCGTTGTTGGTGATCATCTCGGTAAAAACGGCTGTCAGAAAATAAATCAACACCAGCGCAACCCAGGGGCTTAGCTCACCGAATCCGAGAAGACCGCCCGCAACCCATGCCGCAGCCCCGGTGACTGTCATTGCATTGCCGAGCGCAAACGATGCCGCGATAACCACTAGCACCGGCAGATCCACACTGCGCCGAGCACGGCTGGCGGTGATACAACCTGAAACAATCATCGCGCCAGCAGCCAGAAAGGCAGCCTCCATAATCTGTAATAAACCAGATGCACTCATCAACACCATCAGCGCAAGTATTCCCAGCGCCCTGGGTGCTTTATGAAAATCCGGTGGCGTTGAGTCGTTGAGCGCACTCACCAGCAAGAAATCCCTACGGAACCGATAATGCTCCACAAACTGATGACTCGCCTCAAGCAAAAGCGTATCGCCCATTCGAAAGGTGATATCACCCAGCTTGCCGGGTACCCGCTTACCATCGCGGGACAGGGACAGAATCACAGCGCTGAACCGGGTGCGAAACTGACTATCGCGAATCGTCTTACTCAAAGCCGGGAATTCAGGCCCCAATACGACTTCTACGAGGCACCGCTGGTGATTAGCCACATCCAGCTTGTGAACATCGCCATTGGCCGGTTTCAGGCCTTGAATCCGACGCAATTCACTGGCGCATTCCGGAGCGCCTACAAAATAGAGGCGATCTCCCGACTGCAGCACCCGGTCTGGTTCTACAGCTGTTATGAGGCGCCCACCACGATCAATTTCAGTAAGATAGCCGTAGCTAAGGGCGCGCAAACCGGCTTCCGAGATGGTCTTGCCGACCAGTGGCCCGGGACCTATCACTTCAACCTCAACGCCGTACTCTCGCACAAGATCAAGCTCTTCCGTGACACCCCCCCGGTCCGGAAGAATCCGGGAAGCAAACAGAACTAAAAAAGTGCCCCCGACAAGAAGCAATGGAACCCCGACCCAGGCCAATTCAAACAACCCCAGATTGATACCGAGGCTGCTCTGCAACATACCATCCACGACCAGATTGGTACTGGTACCAATCAGCGTGCACGTGCCGCCAAGAATGGCAGCATAGCTCAGGGGGAGCAGTAGCTTGGAAGCGGGGATACCTAAACGTTGAGCCCAGTCCTGGATTGCCGGAATGAACATCGCCACGACTGCGGTGTTATTCATAAAACCACTGAGAATACCCGTGGGCGCGATCATTCTCAGCTGCGCCCCTTTTTCCGTTTTGGGGTGGCCCAGCAACAGACGCGCAATCCACTGCACAGCGCCTGTTTCTTTCAGCCCGGCCGCCACCACATACAAAGTGGCAATCGTAATCACTCCAGGATTTCCGAAGCCTGCCAACGCCTCAGCCGGCCCCAGAATTCCTGTAATCAACAGAAATGCCAAAGCCGCCATCAGAACCAGATCGGCGGAAACACGGGTAAGCGACAGCGCCGACAACACCGAAAACAGTGTTATCAGGGTAACGATGCCTTGCCACTCCATGGAGTTAATCCTTACGGGCTATCATTTCCCGCTCAAGCAGGTAGGCAAAAAGGACTTCGACACAGTCGTCCACAGACATCCGCGAGGTATCCAGGCGCAATTCCGGATGGGCAGGCACTTCGTAGGGGGAATCGATACCGGTAAAGTCTTTGATTTGACCGGAACGTGCTTTCTGATAGAGCCCCTTTGGATCCCGGGATTCGCAAGTCTCGATAGGCGCGTCCATAAACACTTCAATAAATTCACCTGCCGGGAACAGCTTACGCACCAGGCGTCGGTCGCTGATGAAGGGCGAGATGAACGCACTTAATACGATCAGCCCCGCATCCGTAAACAGCTTACTTACCTCGCCAATGCGGCGAATGTTTTCCACCCGGCCCTCATCGGAGAAGCCCAGGTCCTTGCACAACCCGTGGCGCACGTTATCCCCATCCAGCAGAAACGTATGATAACCACGCTGATGCAAGGCCACATCCAGTGCATTGGCGATGGTGGATTTTCCGGAGCCACTCAGGCCCGTAAACCACAGCAGGCAAGGCTTCTGGTTCTTGTTCTCAGCGCGCTGAGAACGGACAACTTTGTGATCGTGCCAAACAATATCGTCTGCCAAAACAGAATCCCTCTGGAATTAAACAGATTTACAGGCCCACTCGGGGTAATTTTCGCGGATAAACCGGTTGAGGTTACGCTCTGCTTCGGTGTACTCCCGCGTCGGCAAATCCCCCGAGCCATCCAGCGCACGCTCCACCATACCGGCTGCCACGGTTACGTTGGTAAGCCGGTCAATCAGGATGAATGCGCCGGTGCCAGGATGGCTCTGGTAGTTCTCCATCACCACTGGCTCAGTCAACTGCAGGTCACACAAGCCGATTGCGTTCAGATCCAGCCCACCGGCAATCTGCTTATGGCGCTCAAGCGTGTTGATGTCGACCTCTTCCAGCACCTCATTCACAAAGCAACTGGTCACCTTTGTGCCTATTTTAATACCGTATTCACGACCGGGCACCAACGCTTTCTCATTCATCCACACCAGGTGGGCGGCGAAGCGCTCGCCCATGGCAGGTTCCTGACCGGCATGGACCAGCAGATCCCCCCGGGAGATATCGATTTCGTCTTCCAGGGTGATGGTTACGGCATCGCCCGGCCATGCAAGCTCAATCTCGCCTTCATAGGTATGAATGCCCTTTACCCGGGAGCTCCTGCCCGAGGGTAATACGGCTAAGGTGTCACCCTTGTGTACCACACCACTGGCCACGGTGCCGCAGTAGCCACGGAAATCGAGGTTAGGGCGATTCACATACTGCACCGGGAACCGGAAGTCTGTGACGTTCAGGTCTTCCCGCAGCTCTACCTGCTCCAGAATGTTCATCAGAGTCTCGCCGTGGTACCAGGGCATGCTGTCGCTCCGGTTAACCACGTTATCTCCGTTCAGGGCCGAGATGGGCACGTAGTAAACATCCTTCAGGCCCAGCTGTGCCGCGAGCGCCTCGTACTCGGCGCGGATTTTATTGAACACTTCTTCGGAGTAATCCACCAGGTCCATCTTGTTGATGGCGACCACGATGTGTTTCAGGCCCAGCAGGCTGACAATAAAACTGTGTCGGCGGGATTGGGTCAGCACGCCTTTACGGGCATCGACCATCACCACGGCGAGATCACAGGTGGAGGCACCCGTTGCCATGTTGCGGGTGTACTGCTCGTGCCCCGGGCAGTCGGCAATGATGAACTTGCGTTTGTCGGTGGAAAAATAGCGATAAGCCACATCGATGGTAATGCCTTGCTCGCGCTCTGACGCCAGGCCATCGACCAGCAACGCCAAATCCAGTGACTCACCGGCATTGCCCTGGCGCTCACTGTCTTTGTGAAGTGACGCCAGGTGGTCTTCAAAAATCAGCTTGGAGTCGAACAACAGGCGGCCAATCAGCGTCGACTTGCCATCATCCACACTGCCGCAGGTTAAAAACAGCAGCAGGTCTTTGTTCTCGTGCTGATCCAGGTACGCGAGGATATCGGATTCAATCAATTCAGATGCGTGTGACATAACAATTCCTTAAAAGTACCCTTCGCGCTTTTTCTGTTCCATGGAGGCCGCGCCATCATGGTCGATTACCCGGCCCTGGCGCTCAGACGTTTTGGTGAGCAGCATTTCTTGAATAATCTCTGGCAGAGTCGCCGCTTCTGACTCTACGGCACCCGTCAGCGGGTAGCAGCCCAGAGTGCGGAATCGCACCATCTTCATATCCGGGGTCTCTCCAGGCTCCAGCGGCATTCTGTCATCATCGACCATGATCAGCGTGCCATCCCGCTCGACCACCGGGCGCTCAGCGGCCAGGTACAAAGGCACAATGTCGATGTTTTCCAGATAGATGTATTGCCAGATATCCAGCTCGGTCCAGTTGGACAGGGGGAATACCCGAATGCTCTCGCCTTTGTTGACCTTGCCGTTATACAGGTTCCAGAGTTCGGGACGCTGGTTTTTGGGATCCCAACGGTGGAACTTGTCCCGGAATGAATAGACGCGCTCCTTGGCACGGGACTTTTCTTCATCACGGCGAGCACCGCCAAAAGCCGCATCAAAGCCGTACTTTTCCAACGCCTGTTTGAGTGCCTGAGTCTTCATCACATCGGTGTGCTTGGCACTGCCATGGGTGAAGGGCCCGACACCCTGTGCTACGCCTTCCTGGTTGGTGTGCACAATCAACTTCATGCCCACCTTTTTGGCCATTTTATCCCTGAAGGTGATCATCTCCCGGAACTTCCAGGTGGTATCCACGTGCATCAGCGGAAACGGCGGCTTGCCCGGCGCAAAGGCCTTCATCGCCAGGTGCAGCATGACCGCCGAATCCTTGCCAACCGAATACAGCATCACCGGATTATCAAACTCGGCGGCCACTTCACGGATGATGTGGATCGACTCCGCCTCAAGCTGTTTGAGGTGGGTTTTCTTGGGAGGGGTTAGTGTCATGGTGATCCGTTAGCTCCAGAATTCGGCAATTGCATTCAGAAATTCGTTCAGTTGATTTTTCGGCAGGCTGTTGATGCCGGCGGCTGCCTTTCGGCCGCCCCCCGTTGGAAATTGGCGTGCCAGTTCATCGGCACCGGTGCGGTTATTCAAAGGGGCGCGAATACTCACCAGATAGCTGCCATCAGCGCTCTCGGTCACGATGCCACAGGCCTTATCCGGGTTGCGATTGGCCAGTTCGTTGCCCAACACGCCACTCACCCGTCGGGCCCAGGGCTCATCGGGGAGTTTTACCACGATGGAGGACGCATTCTCAGCCAACACCGGGGCAGCCAAGCCTCTGGCCATATCGGTCTCATAGCCATCCCGCAATTTCTGCCAGCTAGGCGGTTCGGAGGCAATCAGTTCAAGTGGATTCTCAAACTTTACAAACTCGCGGTATAGATCTGCCGGATGGAAGTGCAGGTCGGCCACTGTGGCGCCATAACCATTGTAGTTAATGCACACTCCGAGTGTTTTGAGGGATGCCGCCTGTTCTCGCGACAATCCGGCTGCTTTCGTGAGTTCTTCAGCGACAACATTGAGGTTATCACCAAAGGCTGCAGCAATCGCCCAATTGTGAAACCGGCCGCCCAGATGCTTATCTATGAGCAAGCTTGTACACGTGGTGGGCTGGGTATCAATCAGTGCGGTAAAGCCGGGTGCATCTGGCAACGATTCTCCCGGAAAATGGTGATCTACATAGAACACCGCACTACCAGCTGTCAAAAGCGCATCTACATCTTTCCGGTTTTTATCAAGGCTGATGTCCAGAATACTTACCAGGGCGGACGACTCAAACGGCACCTGTTGGGCCAGGGCGATGTCGCGCTTTACGCCGGTGATGAGTGTGGTTTCCATAGGCTCCGCTAAACGGAGTTGGATCAGCGCGCAGATTCCGTCAGCATCGCCGTTGAATACATCGTAAATTTGCATGTTTTGTTACTTTATTAATGAATGTCGCCGGCAGCGAGGCAGTTCGGCGCTAGCAGTTGGGTGGTTCAAAAACTTTCAATTGCGTCACCGAAGCACAATTAATAACCCAAGCCAGCGGACCAAGAGTCGCTGCCCACTGTAGCGCATGCTTTAACTACTGCATTAGCGACGACCAAACTACCGGCAACTACAAAAGCGTGGGCACTTACCACAGCTGAAGGGTGAACAATCGTGGCCGTTTACCGCCGACCGCCCATTGTTCAAAATTGCAAATCAAATGATACGCAGCCTACTTTGCATAGCTGCCCACAATCTCGTGATACAGATACAAGTGCTTCTCCACCGATTTTCCTATCTCAAACTCTTCGGAAAACTGAAGAGCATTACGAGAGAAAAAAGACCTCAACCTTTCGTCCGTTACCATTTTCCTTAAAGCAGCCGCGTAGTCATCTACATTCAAGCTATCAACAACAAATCCGTTTGCACACTGGTGCACCACTTCCGCACAACCGCCAACATTCGTTACTACAACAGGCAAGCCGGCCAAGGTTGCTTCAATCAAGGCTATCGGTAATCCCTCCCAAGCGGACGACATGAGAAAAACGTCACTTTCAGCCAAGATCGCTCCTACGTTCGAAACGTTGCCCAGAAACTGAACATGGCTATCTATACCCAGCGACTTTGCTAAGCTCTCCAGCGTTACCCTATCGGGCCCTTCGCCAACGATTTTCAATCGAGCATCGGGATTTCGCAGGCTTGCAAAAGCTTCTAGCAAAAGAGTTAGATTCTTTGGCGCCCGCAAACTGCCCACGAACACGCAGGTAATTTCTGAGCCAAGTTCATACGTATTAGCTACTCTGGCAGGAATTCGTTGCTTAGAAACAGCGTTGTTTATCAGGACGACGTTACGAGATCTTCCTCCCTCCAATAGATTTTTGCAGGCGCTACATATCCCGATGTACGCTTTGACCTTTAGATCAAAAAAGCGATAGACGACCCTTGGCAAGCCAAGCTTAAAACTATGATGCGTATAGAGGATGGGCGTTTTGAATAAGAAAAACGAAAATAAAAGCGCATAGTAAAGATGGCAGTGAACTACGTCGGCCTGAAAGGAGTTAACTACTTTTCTTAGCCGCAAGCCCCCCAGCCATGGTCTTCTTCGAGCCACGTTTCCAATAAATGAATAGGAAACCGATTGGGCCGAAAGTGATTCGAGGAACTTTTTTTCAAAGGCGAGATCTCGACCGCTCTCAGCAGCTGACTGGAGAAACACGACATGGACATCATGTCCTTTCCGGCGCATTAAAATGGACAGATCACGCACATATATTTCTGCGCCACCTGCCGCCGGAGAAGAAATAAAATGAAGAACTCTCATATCAGCAGACACACCTATTCGAAATCATAACCAAATAAATTTACATCTTGGCTGTAGACTGATTGCACAACCTCAACCATTTCAGGGCGCACATAAGCCGAACGATAGTCCTTTCCAAGGGTTCCAGTTGAATTTTCATTCCTGATTGTTATTTTTTTCTCCAGCCTTTCACTCAATACTTTAACGGTTTCATCCATTTCTTCAACGCGCCCAAGGTGATCCACTATAACCTGCCCGAAACAATCACATACAAACATCGACTGGGGCCGGAAAATGAAGTCTAGATTTTCAATATTTTGTTTCGGCAACCACTCACATACAAAGCGCTCGAAAGATTCGAATTCGGGGATGTGATACTGACTAGGTTTGCGAACGCCCATCGAATCCGTTCTGCCGACACACGCAAAACGATATGCAGATAAAACTCTGTCCCAAGGATTTCTAACCAAAGAAAAGGTAAACGCCCGATCATAGAGACTAGGAAATTTCGACTGTATTTCCACAGCGCTATAGTGACCGAGGGTTCTGCCATAAAGCGCTTTATTAACGCTAGTACCTGCAGCCTTGGGAACGTGCACGAAAATGCAGTCAAGTCTAGACCAGTGGGAGTAACGCCTATATAAATTTATTTTGTACCTTAATTGAGTGAGCATCGAAGACCATTTTAAATTTAATGAGCGGTAACTTACAGATGTTTTAAATGAAAAGTTCTAAGACTCCAACTTTAAATGTTGCAGCCAAACTAATTAAATATCGACGCGCAACTTCGTGCCTACTTAACAAACGCTGTCGCCAAGCTTTCCTTAAGAACTTTCTGCTTCCTGCTAACGATTTCCTTTTATTCGCACGAGTATGGGAGGTTACAGAAATGGTTCTGACAAACCCGGGTTCCGCCACACCATAAAATTTATACTGTTTGCGCATTATTCTCAAAATCAGATCGATGTCTTCATTATAATCCAAATTCACGTCAAAACCTCCAACATCAACCAAAGCCTTTTTCCTGATAACAAACGATGGTGTCCCTCCCGGCACTTTTCCTATTATACCGACCGAATCAGGATCGGCAGCTTGCTCGCCTGACAGAAACTGCTGAACTTGGCATGTATGTGACCAAATAAATCCACCATAAATTCCAGCCACACTTCCAGACTTCATTTTAGCTAACCTATCAAGCTTAGAAAGTAGGCCGCTAGGAAGGAAAATATCATCGGCATCCAAGAATAGTATCCAATCGCATTTTGCCGCTTGAATGCCTACATTTCTTGCAGAAGAAGGTCCACCATTCATCTTTTTTATCAAACGAACTAGGGTTTTCGAGCTAGCATTGGCATGGTCAACTGCCATTTCCGACTCGTTTCCTGAAGATCCATCATCAATAACAATTATTTCAGCGATTAAATCACCACACGGTAAAACGGAGCCTATAGCCCTTTTAAGAACTTCTCGCGGCTCATTATATGTAGGTATTATACAGGTTAACTTAAAACCCAATGCATCGCTCCTATTATAGAAAGGAACAGTTTGATAATCGATTACAGACAGGATCGCTTTTAAACTCTAAAAAAAGCCATTAACCCGCGATTCGAGCGTAATCATCATCTTCATTTTTTCGTATTTTGCCCGCACTCCGCCATCTTGGCGGAATTCAGGTGAACTGACTCTACGTTAGCAGATATTTTCACCCATTAGCAGGTTGCTGAACTCGACCAGAAAATTCAGTCAGTTGTTGTTTTTGGCCAACCCGCAATAGCGAACCTTGTCATCTTGGATTCAAGTAATAAGTGCAGCACCGCTCGTATCCAAGCCTCCTGAGTATTCGCCCCAGAAAACTTCTGCCGGTGTGCGATAACCCAGCCGTTTTCGTGGTCGGTTATTCAGTCTGTCCACCGCTTGCCTGATTGCCTTTCTGGACATCTTGGCGAAGTCGGTGCTTTTCGGAAAGTATTGCCTCAACAGGCCATTCGTATTCTCGTTGGAGCCACGCTGACTGGACCGGTAAGGGTCACAGAAATACGACGCCAGCGACAGCGCTTTGCTAAATGTCTGGTGGTCCGAAAATTCAGAACCGTTGTCCAGCGTCAGCGTCTGTACGGCCCCTCTGATTGGCCTTAACTCACGGATGATGACATCTGTGACTAAGTCGGCTTTCAGCTTCGGCACACAGTCTGCGAGCAGGTAGCCGGACCGTCTTTCAACCAGAGTGACCGCCCCTGAATTCTTATGCCCGTGAAGAATTGTATCTCCTTCCCAGTGGCCTATATGCAGACGATCATCGACGGCTTTAGGGCGGCACTCAATGCCTACGCGATTCGGGATCTTGCCTAACTCCGCTCGCTTAGCAAGATGGCGCTGATAACGCCTCTGGCAAGGCAAGCGGCAATACTTCCATAGGTCGCCACCGGCGATTTTGTCCCGGTAAATCAGATTATAAATCCATTGAT
>Ga0307952_1001608_pt1 | contig 10982 bp, 12 predicted proteins | sample OrgLakmetagen376_FD_201821 | JGI IMG/M metagenome (GOLD analysis project Ga0307952, IMG submission 201821) | Saline water microbial communities from Organic Lake, Antarctica - #376 | ecosystem: Environmental > Aquatic > Non-marine Saline and Alkaline > Saline | place: Antarctica: Organic Lake...
TGGTATTATACTATGGTATTTTGATGGTCATGGTATACTATGGTATGTTTGGCAGTGAATCACAATATATAGGTCATGGTACGGTGTATATTTACGGTTCTGGTCAACCCTACTCGTTTGGGTACATGTGGGTACTTGGGGCATGCGGATGAATTGGTTGATGCAGGAGTAGGGCCTAATATCTAAAATGCAGCCTAATCTGAGAATAGGTAGGACGTGTGGTGATGGCAGGATAAGGGTGATTGCGCGGGAGTCTGGCAGCCTTGCTGCTACAGCAGCAGCACATACACACTGCCCAGCCAACTGTACTAGCACTGTAAACAGGGCTAGTGCGCAAAGAGCCGGTTTGAAGCTGTGTGCTCAGGAGCCTGATTGTCGATAAAAAAAGCCTTTCAATCTGAGTATCTGAGTAGCGCATATAAACTGACCAAATTATGCCATTGGAACTTTTCACTTGTCAAGCAGCTCAGGTTGCAGCTGTTGAGGTAATATTAACGTGTTGGCTCGTTAATGGTGTGTGAGACTTTAAATAGAAAACCTCAACAAGAATCACGAGCACAGCTTCATTGCATTTGGGATACCCATACAGACTTGTTGATCAAGTCTCCTTGCAGGTCATATATGACAGTTTAGCCGTGGCCACATGATAGCGTCGTACATGAGCATGGCTTTATTGCATTTTGCATGACCATACAGACTGCTTAACCGACCATGTCTCCTCGCAGGTTATGGATGGCAGCATCAGCCGTGGCAACATGATTTTTACACGAGCACGGCTTCATTACATTCTGCATGACCATACAGACTGCTTAACCGACCATGTCTCCTCGCAGGTCATGGATGGCAGCATCAGCCGTGGCAACATGATAGAGTCGTACGCCAGTAGAGAGAAGTGGGAGATACAGGAGCTAGGCATCCTGGCACCCAACCGCATGCCCCAGCAGACGCTGTACACTGGCCAAGTGGGCTACGTGATTACTGGGATCAAGGTGGGCTGTGTGAGCACTGAGTGGCAGTGAGAGATCCTGCAGTAGACACTGTACGCTGCCTAACAGGGCTGTGTGGCTGCAGGGATCAAGGTGGGCTGTGTAAGTTTGGAAACAGAGAATTGCAGGAGCTAGGCGACCTGGAACCTTAATGTGCATATACTCTGGTGTCAATGTGGTCTTTGATTCAGATGAAAACACAAAGATGTAATTTTGTGCACCACCTAGGTGGGAAAAATGATTAAATTTGGCTGGAATCGTATGCCAGTTCAGCCGGAACTGTATGTACACTGTATGTGACCATTCAAAGATCTCTCTGCTAAGAATGCTGTAATACACTGTATACTCGGTTCTGGCCAACCCTTCACCTTTGTGTTACATGATGCAAGGTGGGCCTTACTAATGGTCTTTTACGAATTAATTTGACCAAAAGCTGGTCAGCATGGGACTCGTCACTGTACGGTACTGCACGTGTGGTCCAGTGTCACTGGACTGCTTTGTGACCTGCCAACGTAATTCACCCGTTCACACACACACACAAACACAGCTCACCTCCACCTCCACACACACACACACACACACACACGCACGCACACACACACACAAGCACATACATACACAAACACACACAACAGACGCACGCACACGCCAGGGTGATTGGCAAATAATCCAAAAGTGTAATCCTGTGTTAAGTTGTTTGGCGTTCAAAAGGGTGACACAACTTCAGAATGCGCATGGCCTTGCTGAGGTGTGCGTATGGACAGAGTGTCTGTCACCGTGGACCGAAAACTGTGTGGACTGTGTAAGACCTCAGAATCAAAACTGCCTACCCCCTAAACCCTAAATCCTAACCCTAAACCCTAACCCTAACCCTAAATCCTAGCCAAAGGGTACTGTACTGGGATTGACGGAGAGCTAACTGGTTAGACTTATGTACCATTTCGCACACACATACATATATTCACACTCGCAAACACACATACACACACAAACACATACATATATATGGCCATATTCTGGAAATATATTCATGGCTAAACCCCTGCACAACTCACAATTGAAGTCAAAGACAAAAAATATGGAAGCACACACGCACAGGCACATACACACACGCGTACGTGGCTAGTTGTGGGTATAATGCATAATTGTGCGCCTGAACCCCTTCACAACCCGCGCTCTCGCGCAAAGACAGCAGCAAACATGATTACAAACATGCACATGCACACACGCAAACACACAAATACAAATGCTAACACATACACACGCACACACTATACAATGTAATCTGCAGGATTTAAAAGCTGCCCGAGTCGGAGATACGTGGCACGTTGCAGGGACTCGGCAGCAGATAGAGCCGCTCCCAGGGTTTCGTGCAGCCAAGGCGATGGTGTATGCTAGCTTGTACCCCATGGACTCGGAAGACTTTGACGCTTTGGCAGTGGTGCGTATCTGTGTTCTGAAAGAGAAGAAAAGGCTACGCATGCAGTAAATCTGTGTGTACGTGTGCTTGTTTGTGTGTATGCTTTTGCGAGTGTAAGCAACAAGTCGTGTGTTTCCCGCTTTGGATTGTGATAAGTTTTTGATGTAGTCGCAAAAAGAATTTATGGTGTCATTATGGGTTGAGATGAGTTATTAGTTTTGATGCAAAATGATGTAACCGATGCCATTATGCATTGCCTTGCCCATGCGCAAGGTGCAGGGTGTTACAAATGCTCTTACGACATTATACATACTCTTATGACATTAATCACATACTCTTACGACATCAATCACATGCATGCCACAATCATGTTACACATACTCTTACGACATTAATCACATGCATGTTACAATCATGATACACATACTCTTACGACATTAATCACATGCATGTTACAATCATGTTACACATACTCTTACGACATTAATCACATGCATGTTACAATCATGTTACACATACTCTTACGACATTAATCACATGCATGTTACAATCGTGTTACACATACTCTTACGACATTAATCACATGCATGTTACAATCGTGTAACACATACTCTTACGACATTAATCACATGCATGTTACAATCATGTTACACATACTCTTACGACATTAATCACATGCCACGAGTTGTAGGACTCTGCCTCGATGGTTTAAAACCGTCTTAAGCTCCCTCCCTCTGCTGCTCAGACTTTCAGCAGCATTCCAAACTTACAACCATGATCACCAACTCTGCCAGCCTTCATTTGCATAACTGCTGCTGGTCATAGACCACCTGGCACTTAACAATACTGGCACAGGTTTTGAAAAATCATCTTCAGTACTCATTCTTGTAACAAAGCCTGCTTAAGCTCGCACATGATCCATCCATTGCTTATCAATTGTACTCATTGTATCTTTGCTGCGAGCCATGGGCTGCTCATCCCTCCGTGCTATGCTAGCGTCTCCTTGATCAAAAAACCCATTCTTTCTTTGCACGTTCTATCTTTGCTGCAGGCCATGGGCCGCTTGGCCCTCAACGATGCGAGCGTTGCCGTGATGCGTGAGAACAGTGACGCGCTGGGTCCTGGTTTCAGGCGAGTGCGTTTGGCTCTCTCACTGAGGTTTCTTAGCCGTCTATGTACCACCCGTCTTCCCTCCCTCTTCCCGTGCACCTCTGCTGGCATAAGTACTGAGAAGTCGTCTGAAATTTCTGCAGTAAACAGACTAAAACCACATAGGCGAACCCTTCCCCCTTAGCATCCATTAAAGGGGTTCCACTGCCTGTTTGGCTACGTCCCTCCAACGCCTTCTTCGTAAAGAAGCCGCCTAGAAAGAGGCACTTGCGGCTGGCCAGTTGGTTGCATGCAAGGCTCGCCTTGTTGAAATGCACACTTGCAAGAGTCGCCTTGGTGCAATGCACACTTACAAGAGTCGCCTTGGTGAAATGCACACATCATTCTTTCAGCTTACAGGATGCTAGCCCTGTGTTTGTGTGAGGCATCGTGTCACGGGTGCATTCGTGTGTCGACGCGCCGTGTTGGCATGCTAGCCCTACTTCTGTGTTTACGCACCTCTCACACTGATGCGTGGCAGTGCAATGAACTCTTAACAGCGCACACACACTTCCGGCTCCTATGTGCTTGTACCACTGCTTGCTTCATATTCTCATGTCGTTTGCGTACACGCACGTATGTGTTCACGAGCGCACGCATTCTCCTTTTTACGTGTGTGTGCAGGGTCGGCCAGAACAGTATGTCCACCGTGTATGTATAACCGTATGTATGGTGATTTCCCTGCTAATAATAATTTCCTACCGTATGCACACCATATAGGAATACGATGGCCAGCCCCACGTGTACCCCACGCACACGAATACGCACGCCAATGACGTCACGTGCTAGGTGTGCGGACCCTGCTCTCACAGCAAGCAAACACATGTGTGCAAACATGCAGGCTCGTACACCCTGCTGCTGTGTCCACGCAGGTGTGGGTTCCTGGGCATGCTGCACATGGAGGTTTTATGCAACGCTGCTGCTGTGTCCACGCAGGTGTGGGTTCTTGGGCATGCTGCACATGGAGGTGTTCATGCAACGCCTGGACAATGAGCACGGCATCCCTGTCGTAACCACCACTCCCACTGTGAGTAGTTCATTACTAATTAAATGGTTCCTGGGCATATGCTGCACATGGAGGTGTTCATGCAACGCTTGGACAACGAGCACGGCATCCCTGTCGTGACCACCACTCCCACTGTGAGTGAGTTCATTACTAATTGAATGAGTTCATCGTTCGAAAATACAAATAGTTCATTCCGAAAAAAAATTGAATAAATGAATTAATAAATAAATGAATAGCCACTCCGGTAAAAAGTGAATAGTTCACTCCGTTTCTTTGCATACATTTGGCAGTGCTATACCGTGATTGGTGTGCTATATGGGCTTCTCCGTCTGGCACTTTACCTATGTATATGATGAACTCTGTCCTCACATTTGATAGTCCTCTCCTGTAATTGATGTGCTATTGCTATTGGCACCTCCTTTCTATGCTTTACCAAAGTAATTGATGCACTCCGTTCATTATTTCAGCATTATACTGTGACTGGCGTGCCATTGCACCCCCTTTCTGGCACTTACCTATGTAAACAAAACATCATGCGCTCGGAATTGGGCGGACGCCAATTACGACGCGTACGCCAATTCCGACTCTCCGCGAGTTGTTGATGAGAGCACTTCTGTTACGTTTATGGTACTTAATTCTTGCAAGCTGGTACATTTAAAAGCGTGCTGGCTGTGATGACTTCATCGCTTGTAAGTTGGTACACGGAAAGGAAGTAGAACATAAAGTTGCTGATGAGCGCAGCGTGCCTGTTGCGACGACTTCACTTCCTATAAGTTATAACACCTGAAGAAAGTGTTATTTCCGGCTATGATTGATGAGCGTTTCCTCTGTCGTGAATTCCATCGGAATTGGGCAGCGGCAAGGCTTGAGACTCGTGACTGCTCTGCACGTGAACTGACTGCCAGCAGGAAAGGATCGTTCCACACAAATCGTTGGTGCTGCTGTTGGTGCTGCTGTTGGTGCTGAACTGACTGCTGCTGTTGGTGCTGCAGTTGGTGCTGAACTGACTGCTGCTGTTGATGCTGCTGTTGTTGGTGCTGCTGTTGGTGAACTGACTGCTGCTGTTGGTGCTGCTGTTGGTGAATTGACTGCCAGCAGGAAAGGACCGTTCTACACAAATCGTTGGTGCTGCTTTGGGAACCGTCATTGCTCTGTACTTCTGTATTTTAGACGACTCATAGCTCGTAGCCATAAAGTGTTAAGGTCCACAGCTTAAACTGTCAGATACGGCCGGAGGGTACTAGGACTGAGGGTTGTGCTTTATTTTCCAGCAAGTAGAGCGTTGCCGACGCACCTTTTTTCTGTGCCTCTGTATAGTGTTGCAAGTAAGCTAACAGTTGTTAGAGTACTGAACATCGATGGCGGAAAACAGGAGCTCGATGAACAGCAGCATCCTGCAACGTAAAACCCTCAGCTTTGGCGCTTGTTTCTGTGTGCTGCTCTTGCAAACCGCTTGCCCTGCTTACACTCATCGACTCGAGAGCCCATTTTGCCTCAACATTCTAGCGTGCTAGGGTGCAACTTTCGATTCCAGTATTACCGTTACCCAACAAACCCACCTTTTCAGTATTACCGTTACCCAACAGACCCACATTTTTCCCATACAGCTGATCATTTTATACGAGCATTATCGCTTGGGTTTATTTATGGCCCCAGGTGCCATACCTCTTAGACCTAGGAGAAGGGCCAGGTTCAGCCGTTGAGATCAGCCGAGCCTCGGATTTCCCTGTAGGCAAGCGCGTGCGTGCGGTGCTGGAGCCAACCGTAAAGGCCACCATCGTGACCCCGCAGCGTTATGTGGGCAAGGTCATGCAGTTGTGCCTGCAGGTGTGTGTGTGTTAGGTGTAGGTCTACACGTGTGGGTGTGAATGTGGGCGTGTGTTGGCATGTGTGGGGGGTGGTTATTTTTGTGTGCAAATGTAGGTGGATGGATCGGTCGGGCGTATGGTGTATGGGTGTACGTGCATGTGTGTGCAAGGAGAAGTGGAAAAGGGAAACTAGGATTGTGGGTATGAGATTGAGCATCTGCCGTCATCTTATTTCGATCTACCACTCAGACAAATTGTTCACATGTACCGGCCAGCAGCAGAAAGAAGGGGGGGGGGTCAGGAGCATGCAAAGGCTGGTATGGAGCAAAAAAGGTAATAGCCCTCTAACGCTTTTTCTGTGTGACTTTCCAGATCTGCGTAATGCCAAGAAGTTTGCTGAGCTGCATGCCTTTTTTGTATTCCGGTAGCAGTAGACAGATACTCTCAAACATCATCTCCATGTGTGGCAGCAAGTGCCTTTTTGCACCACCCTCCGTGCCGGTAAGCCAGCCGATGGCTTTGTTTGTCGTAGCTAGCAAGCACACATGGGAGCCGTGTATTCCATATATCCTGTCCGCTTACTGTGCTCCCAATTCCTTATTCCCTAATTCTCCCCTGATGGTGATTTCCCCTGATGGTGATCTGCGCCGCAAATATCTACACAAGCATACGTAACACAGAAGCCCTACCTTTTAGATGCGTGGTCTGGCAGTGATGAGGGGATATGGACTAGAGGACATTGATTTAAGAAGCACCTGTGTTGAGTATGTGGTCCTCAGAGCGGCAGGTGGAGCTACCGCAGCGTGTGCTGTGCCAAGGCAACACCGGAGGAAAATGCAGAACATTTTGCGTGGTAGTCTGCGCTCATTCTCTGCTTTTTCTGCAATCCGTAGCGGCGAGGAGAGATGCTGGAGCATGCTGTGCTGGGCACCATAGCAAAGTCAGAAGAATCTCTTCATAGCCGGGCACAGGCCAAGCAGGCCTTAGCGGAGGGAGGATCTACTGAAGTGTCTGCTAGTAAGTAAACACATTCTTGTGCATGCGTACCGACACACACATGCTCTCATAAACTCACACATACACACACGTAATTGCACACAAACATACAACATACACATACAGAAACCTCACAAAAATGTACTTGCACACATACATGCGCAAACGCTCAATCATAGACACGACACATGACTAATACACAGGCAGTGATAGCGCATTGGGAGGGGGTGCAGTCGATGCAGTGACAAACGACGAAAGGGAGGGCAGGGCTCTGCTACAGTACGTGCTCCCGTTGGCAGAGCTGGCTGGGGGCGACCTTTACTCGGCACTGAAGAGCTGCACGCAGGGGTGAGTGAAGTAGGTGCTGCGCGACTGGTGCAGTGATGGTAGGCAAGTGGGAGTGTAAAAGATGAAATGAGAGCGACTGGTGCAGTGATAGTAGGCGAGTGGGAGTGCAAAAGATGAGATAAGAAGTCACTGCGTCACTTTAACTTGGCATTGAAAGAGCTGCACAGCAGGTGCTGTGTGGTTACTACAGTCATGAAGGTGAGAGGTATCACCAAATGAAATATACTTGGCACCTCCTTATGCTAACTCTTCAATGCTGAGATCAAGTTGTTTAGAAAGCATAGCAGTCCTTCAATGCTCTCTGACTTTGTTACGAGAGATTTGTATTTTTCAATTACCACACCAACAATATTTGGTTAAGAGCGTTAATTCAGGAGCTCCGTGCCCAAAAGAACTAAACCCAAAGGATCAACAGGACAACATCAAAAAGGGGAAACGCAAACTATCCTTGCTAATTCGTAAAAATAGCAAATGCTACGTTATGCAACAAATGCACAATCAATTCAAAAATCAATCATACATTTAATAAAATAGACTGCCAGTCCAGCTTATAGAATACTGTCACGCTACAGAATTTTGCAGAATATAAACCCACAACACAACCACAACCCACAACATGGCAACAAAAGTATAGTCAGTACCTTCTATGTTATTACTACCGTACATTGGAGAGTTGTGAAGTGGGAAGGCCAAGCCTGGATTTCAGGACCTCTGTTTCATGTATGCATGTGACTCTGCATTTGACCCTACCCTCTAGCAAGCTGGATTACAATAACTAGCAAGCTGAATTCATCAAAATCGCAACTAACAGTCCAATCTACGTTGACCAAGGTCTAGCATACAAAGAACCAGACACTGCACTACAGACTGGAGAAGATTTACCCAAACGGTGATTCGGGTGCCCAGATTCTCTGCCGCCACCACAGATACTGCTGTGTTTGGAAACCCGAAGATTTGCGCAGCTCTTTGTATCCAGGCTCAAGGTCGCGCAGGACCTTGCTATTGTTGGTTTTGTAGCAAAGAACACCTGTACGAACCAGGGAAGAGTGTGTTTGTAGCTGAATATGAATGTATGTACAGTATTCTTCCATTTTTCCTTAAGGATTTTTCTGTAGGTACTATTAGGTCTGGTGTTGCAACAACAATTTTTACAAATTCCACATTGTTTTACATACGCAGACTAGCCCATCCTCACTGATGTCTTGATCTCGAAACTCTATTAACTGTGAAATGTTGTATGTCTCAGTTTGTGGGCAAAATATTTCCACACATATACCCCTCCCCCTTTTCACACCCATACAAGTCCATGCCAACACAGTCCATACTGCTAATTCTTGGTTAACTTGTCTAATGAAGACGCGTACAGCATCTTTACATTTTGATGAATACCCACCAGAGATGAGGTTCTTTGTGGCACCTGTTGCACTGAATTTGCTTCCAGCTTTCTCAAGGCAGTTAAGCAAATTCAGTGCAACGGAATTGAAGAGTTATGCATAAGGAGGGGATGGGGAAAGAAGCAAAGGTGAGGTGCTTATTTTCAAGCAAACCTAGTACAATGTACGTTAGTCTGTACCTGGCAACAATATTACGTGCAACCACGATAGACGCAATTCACGGCTGATACCGTATAAATATAATGCTGACAAAGTGAACTATTGGATAAGCAAGGACTAACGTACATGCGTACACCTGCGCACACACACACACAATTGCAAATGGTGCTCCACTTACCATTTACTTCACTCTTCTGACCAAACCTGGCTGCTTAGGTATGCCAGTTTTGATTATGAGGAGGGTGAGTACCGAGAAGCCGAGCTGGTGCGTTTGGACATCCTCGCCCACGGCAAAGTGGTTGATGCACTCGCACGCCTGACGCACAAGGTAAGCCGCGTTGCTGTGCGTATGAAGCTGCCATGCATGTTTTGGTCTTGACATGAGGAAAATAAAATGAGCCTTACACAACAGACACGCAACATGGTCCATGTTGCCACGCGTACGACTGCACAAAGTTAACACTGTTCTCGAGAAGTCACACCGTATGCAATTATATTTCTAATGATTGATTTTCCTTATTCTACTGGTGGAGGAGTTTTCCAGTACCCGGTACCAAGGTGGCTCCTTTTCCTTTTTATGTGGGGAGTGGTTGTTCACTGCCTGCGTAGTTTTTTTCCCAGGTGAGATGATGGGTGGTGGAACCATGGAAATGCTGCTTTGAGAGACCTTAACTATATGTGAGGGTGACCCTTAACGACATGTGACCTTGACTATATTAAAAACATGTGACTATGAGCCTTATCTATATGAGCCTTAACTATATGTGACTATGAGTCTTAACTATATGTGAGAGACTTTTACTATATGTGAGGGTGAGCAGCTGAACCTAGTTCACAACGTAGGTGCTGTTCTATTATTTTATTGCGAGTGCTTATGGCAGCTCCATCATTTTTGTACTACCTGGACTACTGCTGTCCATCCACAACATCTGCCATCCACAACAGCTTATGACACACTACCTTGCCTCGTATTGCCTTCCCCTCGTTTTAATGCTGCTGCTGTTTGTTGTACCTGCACCGTCTTCTCTTTCGTGTGGTGTCTTGATTGTGGGCATTGCTTCTGCTGCATGTGCCCCATGTGTAGGGCTGGCCAGAACCATGTACATACGGCGTATACACAATACTTTTGGCAGGGAAATCACCAAATATACGGTCATATACGGTGTATATACACGATTCTGGCCAACCCTTCCCATTTGCCCCATGTGCATTTGTGGTCTCCTGGTTGTGGGCATTGCTTCTATGCGCAATACAACATTGCAAAGAATGTGACAAGAATCAGGTCGTGCCTCACAACGTAACATTGCATGTAAATTTGCCATGACTGTTTTGGGGGTTTCTTTCTGTGCTCACTGTTTTATTCCAGCTGCTTCTTTCACTTTTTCCACTTTCATAATGCCAATTTGTTCCCCTTTTTGTAGGACGAAGCCATTCATGTAGGACGTGCAATGTGCACACGTATGAAGCAGCTCTTGGACCGGCAGCAGTTTGAAGTGGTGGTCCAGGTAAGGTGGTGATACTCATACGCTTGGGGGTGTCCAAGGACTTGGACGCCTTTGACTTTAGTGGTGGTCTAACTCACTGACGCTATGTACATTTTCTGCCGTGGCCCACTGATGGCTCTTAACTCACACTCTGAGGTTTTCACACAGAGTTCACACTTGACAGCAAATCCAATGATTGAGTCTTCCTCCTCACCCACTCATGCTTTTATGG
>Ga0307952_1001611_pt1 | contig 10967 bp, 10 predicted proteins | sample OrgLakmetagen376_FD_201821 | JGI IMG/M metagenome (GOLD analysis project Ga0307952, IMG submission 201821) | Saline water microbial communities from Organic Lake, Antarctica - #376 | ecosystem: Environmental > Aquatic > Non-marine Saline and Alkaline > Saline | place: Antarctica: Organic Lake...
AGTAGCTCAGAGTTTAGATGGATGGGATGGGTTTGGAAAGTCAGGCGGCCCCAACATAGAGAGAGTCGAATACGCCAAGAGACAGCAAAGGCCACTGTCGACGTCAGTCGGGAGTGACAAAATTTGTCACTGGATGACGAAGGCGGGCACTTTAAAGCGGTGGGAGTACCCGTGTATTAATGCGCCATATCCGTTAGTTGGCTGATTTTAAATGTAATATAAGGTTTTTGTGAATGTGGCACGGCAGATGCAAAACACTTGTCAGGCTGCTCCTGTATCGGAGTAACACTGACGAAAGTTTGGAGATAAACTTATGAAAAAAGTACAACAAGGTTTTACGCTTATTGAACTGATGATCGTGGTTGCGATCATTGGTATTCTGGCGGCGGTTGCGATTCCGGCTTATCAGGACTACACCATTCGTGCGCAGGTTTCCGAAGGTATCTCTCTTGCGTCTGGTGCCAAGACTGCGGTTGCTGAATTCTATACGCAACGTGGAACTTTTCCGGCTGACAACGATGAAGCAGGGATGGCAAGCGCTACCGGGATTGCCGGATCTTACGTTTCTGGGGTTGAGGTTGAGGACGGTCTGATTACGGTTACTTACGGCGTAGATGTCAACAATGCTATCTCCGGTGACACACTCGAAGTTTCACCGGTTGCTTCCAGCGGGTCTATCACTTGGAATTGTAAGCCAGGTGGCACGGATGGCGTCGCCTCTCAGTACCTGCCAACTAATTGCAGAAATTGATATTGCAGTAGTTTAGGCTAGTTATGATGTTGTAGGGCTCGCGATTAGCGGGCCCTTTTTATGTCTGATGAGGTTTTGATGACTGTCCGAAAGCATTATTTTTCTATATTTTTTATAATAATGATTTTCGTATTTTCATACTTTTTATTTGTGAAGGGTGTGAACGATTCTTTCTATTTTGATGATCATATAAATCTGGATGCATTGGCAACAGTTCAAGGGAGCTCTATGCTCCAAATTCTGGACAATTACTTGCTAGCGAATGGCTCAGGCCCACTCGGGCGACCTGTCTCAATGATTTCATTTCTAATCGACGACAACTCGTGGCCAAGTAACGCTGGAGGTTTTAAGCGGACGAATATAAAAATACATATCCTGGTTGGGCTTTTTATATTTTGGCTTTCCTATTTACTCTTATCTGCCAGAAATTATAGATATCCAGCCATTTTAGCAGGCGTCGCCGCACTCTTCTGGCTTCTCAACCCTCTGCACTTGTCGACGGTTTACTACCCAGTACAGCGGATGACCCAGTTGGCCGCGTTATTTTCAATCCTGTCGATCATTATCTACGTCAAAGGGCGTATGGTACATCATAATCTGTCGCCATTACGGTCTTTGGTGTGGTTCTTCGGTGTCGGATTCTTTGCACTGACCGCCGTTCTTTCAAAAGAAAATGCAGCAATACTGCCATTGTTGGTTTTAATTGTGGAAGGTTTCATAGGAAGTCGATTGCGCTGGAATCTTTGGCCAAGGCGCCCGATTGTTCTCGCAATTCTCGTAATAGGGTCGCTCTTTGTAGCTGTTTATATCACCTATATGGGATTGTCAGCCGGTTTTTTTGACGGTTTCGACAAACGGAATTTTTCTCCCTACGAGCGACTTCTGACGCAGTTCGAAGTAATAGTTTATTATTTGAAAGAATTATTCGTTCCGTCATTGTATACACCGGGTATATTCTATGATGATTGGGAACCGGCCCGTAGCTTCACCGAGGTTATACCTTCCTTTTTATTGTTTTTCACATTTATTCTGGCCTCATTTGCCCTTTACCTGAAAGGTTATCTTACGGGGCTGGCCGGTTTATTTTTTTTCAGCGCCCACCTTGTCGAATCTTCGGTGGTGAATCTAGAGCTAGTTTTCGAGCACCGGAACTATCTCCCCTCTGCACTTTTAGGTTTTGTTTTTGTCGACCTTTTTTGCGCTCTCAAGCGCAAACCACGTGTACGAATCTTGGTGTTGATTTTCCCATTATTAGTAGTCGCTGGTATTACTTATGAGCGCGCTAATCTCTGGAGAGATCGCATTGTCCACAGTTTGTATATGGCTGAGGCGAGCCCCCATTCAATTCGCTCTCAAGTTGAGCTTTATAATGCGCTGTTGTCGCAAGGTATGCTGGGAGAGGCGAAAAGGTATATTAATCGTGCCGTTGAGAATAATCCGAACAGCCTTTATCTTAGGTTGCACTCTGTGATGCTTGCTTGCGCGGTCAATAGTGATGCGAACAGAGATGGTCAAGAGGTTGTGAGAATTGCCGGCTCTACCCCATTTGACGGGAGACAGATCCTTGGTTATCGAAAGCTAATGAAGTATCTGGAGCATGATCGGTGCGATCTGGTAAATTCTGTGCTGGTCGACGAAATATTAAGAGCACATCTTAATGACGCGATGGTAGAACAAACAGATAGGGCCTCACTTAAGGTGCTTTATTCTCTCGCAGGCAGATTCTATGCGTTATATCCGAATCTGACTAGAGGAGCTATAAACATTGATCCAAGTGTTTCTAATGATCCAGAATACGTGATGTCTTTGGCGGCCTCCCTTGCAACCTCTGGCAATTTTAGTAAGGCCCTTCAGCATTCCAGGAAAGCCGAGGATATGCTTTTGGATCAAGGCCAGAAGCTGTCACCGGATAACCAAAGGCTTCTAGAAAATATTCGCGAATTCCAAAAGACTGTTCGCTCTGATATGGGTCACGTCATAGACTGAAAAAAATACGAAATATTCTAAATTTCACTTAATCGCATCTCGGCTATCATGGGCTTGTTCTATTTGGTTGAGGCCAGAGAGCAGGGGTTGGAGATGCCCGGTAAGGCGTTAGGGTTGGGGGCCCGTCTTCGCTCCGAATGAGAATGAATGTCGCAGCGTATAAGGCCAGTGCTGGCCCTTCGAGAGGCACTGGAGGATGCAGAATTCGTCAGGAAGCGTTTACAGCTCGGAAAGGTTGCGGGTCGGGCAGCATCAGCCCCCCTCTGGACCAAGTCGAGCATTTTATCCGGGTGGTAGAAGATGATATTGCAGGCACCAAAGAGCCGCCTGCAGAACAAAGCCGGCTTAGGTCACAATAATATCTGAGGTAGAAGCGTACATGAAAGCATCCGTGGTTATCCCCGCAAAGAACGAATCCGGGTCAATACCTTCCCTGATAGAAAAATTATTGGCCTTGCCTGGCTTGAAAGAAATTATTGTTGTTGATGACGGCTCAACAGACGGCACTGGCGATATTGCCGAAAAGCTGGGGGCAAGAGTGATTCGACATCCCTATTCCAAGGGGAACGGCGCGGCAATCAAGAGCGGGGCAAGAGCTGCAACAGGAGACATCCTTCTCTTTATGGATGCCGATGGCCAGCACTCTCCGGATGATGTTCACCGCCTGCTACAGAAGCTTGATCAAGGTTTTGATATGGTCGTTGGGGCTCGGCAGTCCGGGTCGCAAGCGAGTGTTGGCAGGGGGCTTGCCAATAAATTTTATAATTGGCTCGCAAGCTATATGACTGGCCAGAAAATTGAAGACCTGACCTCTGGTTTCCGGGCCGTCAGAAGAATTAAATTCCTTCAGTTTTTAAGTCTTTTGCCTAACGGTTTCTCATATCCCACGACATCAACCATGGCTTTTTTCAGGGCAGGCTACTCAGTGAGCTATGAGCCCATTCACGCTGGCCAAAGGGAGGGGAAAAGCCATATTAAACCGATACAGGATGGCATTCGATTTCTTCTGATTATTTTCAAGATTGGGACGCTCTACTCGCCTCTCAAGCTTTTTGTGCCGCTAGCATTCGCCTTGTTCAGCTTGGGGCTGGGTTATTACGGGTACACGTTTACCACCGCGGGAAGGTTTACCAACATGAGTGCCCTTCTTTTTACGACATCCCTCACCATCTTTCTCGTTGGGCTTGTTTCAGAGCAGATCACAGCATTAATGTACCGAGATATTGGTCAAAGAGAGAGTTAGTGGCGCAACGTCAACGAATGCGCCCGAAAGTTTTGGTTTTGACATCGACCTATCCTCGCTGGAAGGATGATCACGAGCCTGGATTCGTTCATGAACTGTCAAAGCGCCTTATTGGCGACTTCGATGTGTCTGTCCTTAGCCCTCATGCCTCTGAATCAGCGGTTTTTGAGGATCTTGACGGTGTTAAGGTTCATCGCTTCAGGTATGCGCCAGCTAAATTTGAAACCCTCGTTAATGACGGGGGAATTGTTACCAACCTCAAAAATTTTCGTTGGAAATGGCTTTTGCTCCCGTTTTTCTTCGTGGGTCTTTGTTGGTCAACGTTTCAAATGATCAAGCGATTTAAACCGCATGTGATTCATGCGCATTGGTTGATTCCCCAGGGCAGCGTTTTGTTATTTTTGAAGTGCATTGGTGTCCGCGTTCCACCTTATCTGATTACCTGTCATGGTGCGGATTTGTTTGCCCTTCGGTCGAGGCCGTTGACTTGGCTAAAGCGACAGGTCGCGCAAAGCGCAGATGCTATCACGGTCGTAAGCCATGCCATGGAAGGCGAGATAGTGGCGCTTGGCGTGCCGCGAGAGAGAATAACCGTACAATCCATGGGAGTTGATCTAAGTGGGAGATTTGCGCCGGACGGATCAGTACGAACCAATAAGAAGCATCAAATTCTGTTTGTTGGTCGGATGGTCGAAAAGAAAGGGGCACGATATTTAATTGAGGCTGTTCCGGCAATTGTTCAAGCCTTCCCAAAGGCTGTTGTGCGCATGGTTGGATTCGGGCCTGAGCTCGTAATGCTAAAAGAATTGGCCGTTAAGCTTGGAGTGAATGACAATATCGAGTTTACGGGCCCGAAATCCCAAGAGGAAGTCGCGGATTTTGGGAGAGAATCCAGCGTTTTCGTTGCCCCTTTCGTCGAGGCTGAAGGCGGGGACCAGGAAGGATTGGGCCTGGTCCTGGTAGAAGCGCTCGGCGTTGGATGCCCCGTTGTCGTTACAGATATTCCTGCTGTAAAGGACGTTACTCAGGTGGCTTCGGACGCTGTTTGCGTTGTGCAACAGCGTTCAAGTAAGGAGCTTTCTAACGCTATTGTCCGGGTCCTTAAAAAACCTGATATTTATAGGCAGGGTGCTCTGATGTCCCGTCAAAGATTGATCGAGAAATTTGATTGGGCATCCGTCGCTAGCGCCTACAGCAATATTTTGTCGGGCATTGTTCCTTGTTCGTTCAGTCGGTCCGATTGAAAATGCGATGAATTATTTGGCGAGCTCCCCGCTGCGGCTCGCCTTAGATGATTTAGGAAGCAGTGGCCCGACTTTTTGTGCCAATATGCTGACAAAGCTGTCTGTAAGATGACGGCTGTCCCGGAATACCATAACGCCATCATTTGTCATCGCGGAGCAGATTCCAGACGGGCAAACTCTTGAATTTAAATCAAGCACTTCAACATTCGGCATATCGGCCGCTGCACGCTTCAAAAGGGATGACACTCGATAGGCGGCATCCTGTGTCTGATCTGAGCGACAAACACTGCTTAACTCTGTTTCTCCGCTCTGCATGTGTCGACTGATACAACTAGGTGCATCTATTCCTATGGTTGGAGTACCAGGTATGACGACAACGTAAGCGCCTGATGTTTTTATCTTGCTCCATACGCGCTGACTTCCCGATATCCATTCTTGATCAGTAAACCCATACGAGGAAGCGCTACCTACAAAAACAACGTCCGGCTGCCATTCAACCAAGCGGTCCAATACCTTTGTGCGCCACTGATCGCATACCTCGTAAACGCGCTTTATGCGTGTGTAGAAATACGATTCGTCGACTAGTGGGCAGGAGGATTTTGTTAGTACGACCACCCTCCAATCAAGCGGCAGGTATGATGATGCAACAAGCGAAAACCATTGTGCTCCAACACTGTCCCCCAACAGGACTACGGTTTTCTCCGCATTTTCTGGACCAAACACGCAGGGTTGTACCTTGTCGTGGGAGTACCATGCGTCACATGGCATTGTGTAGATTATTGGATAATCGCTTCGCCATTGCTGGATAATATCTCCAGTCTTGGCCGTGTTGTTCTCAACTGGCTGTCTTGCGGCGTGAAAAGTCCCTAGCAACAATAACAGCATGACTAACGATCCTGTTTGTATGATTCGTTTTGGCTCGAAAGAACCAAGTGAGCCTTTCCAAAAAGGACGCTCAATCAGTCGGTAGGTGATTTCTGTTAAAAGAAACGTGACAGCAACTGCAATGATGGTTAGCTCATTAGACAATGGGCCGTTCAACGCTTCGAAAAGTAGTAAAACGGGCCAATGCCAAAGATACAAGCTGTAGGAACGATTCCCTAGCCAAACCAATGGACGCCATGTGAGTGGGTTTTGTTTTTCAGGAAGCCAGTGCCCGGCAAGTATGATAAGCGCAGCTGCTATGGACGGTAATATCGCAGCCCAGCCCGGGTAAGCCATTTGCTCATGATATAGGTTCACGCATAGTGCGGTCGCTACGAGTCCCACGACCAAGATTACGAACCCTGCAAACACGTTAGCGTGGTGGCCACGCTGGATGTCTAAACGCCGCACAGCAAGCAATACGATGGCACCCAATGCAAATTGCCATGCTCTTGAAGGCATTTGATAAAAAGCAAAAAGGGGTTGCTCTTTCGTCCAGTATACGTTCAAGGCAAAGCTGGCGCCTAAAATCATACATAGGCCGAAAATCATCCGAAGCCCGGTATCAAAACCTGTGTGATTTTTCTGTCGACTTAATCGGATGAGAAGAAGGACCAAGAATGGCCAGGTTAAATAAAATTGCTCCTCAACGCCAAGCGACCATGTATGTAAAAATAGGTCTTTTTGTCCTAATTCAGCAAAGTAATCGAGATCAGTGAACGTAAAGTAAAAATTGGACAACCACAACGAAGCGAATGGTGATGAGCCTATTTGTGCCTTGGCCTGAAAAGTTGGCAGTAGAATAAAGGCCGCAACCAGCGTGACGATGATTACAACAACCAAGGCTGGCAAAAGCCGCTTCAAGCGTCGGCTGTAAAAACCAAGTATGTTCAGCTTGGCATTTTTTTCATATTCTTCACACAGCGCACCTGTAATAAGAAAACCGGAGAGTATGAAAAACAGATCAACACCAATGTAGCCGCCAGAAAATCCAGTCACACCTGAGTGAGCCAGAAGCACTGCTATAACAGCAATTGCGCGGAGGCCCTGAAGGTCTGCACGGAATGTGAGTGTGGAGTGAGGTCTCGCAGGCATTCAGTACCCTTTTTTCTAGTATTTGGCCGATTAGGTCATTTGCCTGGGGTTCTGCAGTGCTTACGTAGTATGAGCGGTCAAAACGGCCCCATGTTTATCGATATATCGCTCATTTCACGACAAATTTGAGCTGCCCGGGCCTCCCAAGTGTGAAGGCACTTTCTTTCCCGTAGCTTGTTGGTGATGTCCTGCAGTTCTGTTCTATCCTTCGCTAGCCTGGTCAGTAAGTTAGGCGCCTCGATAAGGGAGGTTACCCAGCCTAGGCCACTTTCATGTACTATTCGGCCCGCCTCTGAATTGCCAGTTGTCATGATTGGTGTCTCGTAACCAATGGATTCAAAAATCTTCACGGGGACTGCAAAATCCAGATAGGGATTAGGGTTGCGTAGCATTATCATCAGATCACTTCTCTCATACAGCTGCTTCAGCTCATCTCCTGCCAGGTGCACTATCTCGGTTCGGTGGGAGATAAGAGTTTGATAGAAATGCGAAAATCGTTCCCATTCTGCCTCCCTGCAGCATACCGTTAAACGACAAGACGTCTGATTGACAGCATTGAGTATTGGCCTGAGGTCGTAGGTTGGTGGTTCCACGCCACCTACGTATAGCAAGCTCAAAGCCTCTTTGGAGTCTGCAGAGACCTTTTTCACCAAATGTGCTGCGCTACCTGGAGGCAGATCTGCGATTCGATTCATCCCTTTGGTCGAGGGGAGGGAATGCCTCATTCCCAATGAGGGCAGATACAAGGTGTGCACGTATCGTTGATGAAAAAGCCAGTCGTACCAATACAAAGGAATCGTAACCAAGCGACCGACCCATGGGAGCATAGATTTATATGCCGGGAACCGCCAGAATATATCTCTATAATATAGTGAAACTGGAATTCGCTGTCGGTGACAAAAATCTAAGAAAAGATGGTCGAGGAAGGGATGAGTGGGTAGTCGATGGGACTCTGTCATCGCGAACGGAATAGTCCTATTTTCACAGTAGACAAAATCATAGTGCTTTCCCTCACGTACAGCTTGCTTTATCCGGTTGATGGCGCGCCTGCGTTCGGATTGGCTCCCTGCGACGAGATCTACATTCACACCAAGTGTTTTGAACGCTTTCAGGATTTGGAATGGGCGCACCTGGCTCCCGGAGGTCCCGTTTGAGACTATGGGGCCCGGATGATGAAATATGATGCTGAGGTCTTGGAAAGAATGGCCTTGGCTCATTTTGGATCGGCTTCTGGCGGCAAAGACCTGGATGGTAATTGGATTTTTGGCGCATTTCCAACGTTAGCTAACTATTGACTGAATCTAAAGGGAGCAGTAATGAAAAAGCGATTCGCCCTCATTGGGGCAGCTGGATATGTAGCGCCGCGCCATATGAAAGCCATTCAGGATACCGGAAACAGCCTGGTCGCGGCTTTGGACAAGAGCGATTCCGTCGGTATTATTGATAGTTTTTTTCCGGAAGCGGATTTTTTTACCGAATTCGAACGTTTTGACCGACACATCGATAAGTTACGCAGAGCGGACTCTGGTCATTCAGTGGATTTTATGTCGATCTGTTCTCCAAATTACCTGCACGATTCTCATGTCCGGTTTGCCCTTCGTTCCGGAGCAGACGCAATTTGTGAAAAACCGCTGGTGCTTAATCCCTGGAATATTGATGGTCTGATAGATATTGAAAAAGATACCGGCAAGCGTATCCATACTATTCTGCAGCTACGGCTGCACCCGGCGATCATCGCATTGCGGAACGAAGTGCAAGAGGAAAAGCGGGCCACCAAGCATGACGTCGACTTGACATACATCACAGCGCGCGGCAACTGGTATTTGCAGTCCTGGAAGGGTGATCTCAAGAAGTCCGGGGGTATCGCCACCAACATTGGCGTGCATTTCTATGACATGCTGCATTTTCTTTTCGGTGAACTTCAGGAAAACGTTGTTCACCACGATACTGAAACCACAGCCGCAGGCTATCTTGAATATGAGAAGGCCAGAGTTCGGTGGTTCCTGTCTGTAGATGATCGACATGTGCCGAGGGAAGCGAAGGAGAAAGGGCAACGAACCTATCGGTCTATCCAGGTTGATGGAAAAGAAGTCGAGTTTTCGAGTGGTTTTACAGATCTTCATACGAGAAGCTATGAAGAAATACTCGCAGGCAATGGGTTTGGGGTAGAAGAAAACCGGGTAGCCATAGAAACCGTTGCCAACATTCGTAACGCCGACCCAATCGGCCTGAAGCGTAATTACCACCCCTTCCTAAAAATCTGAAGCAGCAGGCTAAAAAGGGGTCTGACCCCGTGGGGTCAGACCCCACCCAAGCTAAAGAGGAAAACACATGCCCATAAAGATCCACCCCAGCGCCATAGTAGACGAAGGCGCCCAAATCGGCGAAGGCTCACGAGTGTGGCATTTCGTACACGTATGCGGCGGTGCCAAAATCGGCAAGAACGTTTCTATGGGCCAGGGTGTATTCGTCGGTAATAAAGTGACAATTGCCGATAACTGCAAAGTTCAGAATAACGTCTCGGTCTACGACAACGTTCATCTTGAGGAAGGCGTATTCTGCGGCCCCAGTATGGTCTTCACGAACGTCTATAATCCGCGTTCACTGGTCGAGCGCAAAGATGAATATCGCGATACGATCGTTCGCAAGGGTGCCACTCTCGGTGCCAACTGCACCGTCGTGTGCGGCATTACCATCGGGCAGTTTGCTTTCGTAGGTGCGGGCGCAGTCATTAACAAAGATGTTCCCGATTTTGCTCTGATGGTGGGGGTGCCCGCCAAACAGATTGGCTGGATGAGCGAGTTCGGCGAGCAACTGGATCTGCCGCTTACAGGTACTGGCTCAGCTGTCTGTGCCAAAACCGGGAAGCACTATAGCCTGGAGCAAGGCAAAGTAACGATATCGGAGGCATAGAACCATGCAAGTCGAGCTGATTTACCGGGATGGACAATTCCATCTGACCCAACCGCTAAAGCTCAAGCACGATGGCGTAACGCTCGTTGTGAATGTGCCAGATGAGGAAATTGACAACGCTGAAACGATTGCAGAGCAGTCTGATGCCGTCCAGCAGCGCGCCGGAAGCTTGCGGGAACGGCTGGATCAGATTCTGGATGCCGAGATGCCGGATGATGCCGCCTTGTCGCCGGTCTCCGCCAAGTCAGAAGCCCGTACTCAGGCTTTCGCGTTAAGAAAAGGGCAGTAACGACGATGGATTTACTACTCGACGTTAATATCGTTGTCGATATCTGCACACGCAGGGAAGGTTTCCACAAGCAGGCTGAGCTGGCTATCGCCAAGTGTGAAGAAGAACAGGGTAAATTATGGCTCTATGCCGGAAGTGTGCAGACCCTTGAATATGTCATGCGAGCGGAGCTCAAGCGCAGTCAGGGAGCCCGGTTGCCCCCGATGACTGGCCGGCAGATTCAGCACAAAGCCAGGCAATTACTTAAAGCATTCACGCAGGATAAGCACTGGCTCGCGGCGCTCGCCAGCGAAGGTTCAGTGTTCGACAGTATTGATCCGGAAGATGAACAACTTGTTCTTGCACTTGATCGCTTCCCGGCCGATACAATAAATCTGCTCACGCGGGATCAAGACCTTTGTGCCCGCTATCCGGAGAAAACGACAACCCCAGAAGCTTATCTACAACAATCTGCAGAAAGTCCTGCGATTCCCTTTATTGATTTGGCCGCACAGCAGGATCAGATCAGGCCAGTGCTTGAGC
>Ga0307952_1001615_pt1 | contig 10924 bp, 15 predicted proteins | sample OrgLakmetagen376_FD_201821 | JGI IMG/M metagenome (GOLD analysis project Ga0307952, IMG submission 201821) | Saline water microbial communities from Organic Lake, Antarctica - #376 | ecosystem: Environmental > Aquatic > Non-marine Saline and Alkaline > Saline | place: Antarctica: Organic Lake...
AATTCCTGCTCCAATCATTACGCCCGTCCCAAGGGAGACAGAGCCAACTAAAGAGAGTTTTTGATTTTGTGTTTTGTTATCTTTCATAATTTTAATTATCTTCACGGTATACAACCGGTGACTACCAAAAAGTCAGAAAAAATCTTAGATATTGAGTTGTGGGTTCTTAGTATTTTAGTACACCTTGTTTTCGGATCAGTAATTTTTAGGTTGTTACGTATCACTTATATGTAACTTACTTTATTGTACTCCTCTTCCCCTTATAAAATAACGCTTTCACAACGCACGGAGAAAACTTTCTTTTATTTTACCTGAGATCTTCCCAGCAAAACTATAGAATTTCGCCAACGTGCATTACGGTAAGGTGTCATTCCTATGATATTCTGTAAAATAGTACTACAAGTTATCTAATATTTAATATATGGAATCAAACTACAAAGACTTCTTCACCATGATTGGCGCATCTTCGCTTTTGATGTATGCCGCGATGTACCTCAATACCTATGCTTTCGATCATATTTTCTTCAGCGAGATGCGGTTGTACATGAATCTGCTCATGACTGCGATTATGGCCGTAGTGATGCTGTGGTTTATGCGTCACATGTACACCAACAAACGAACGAATCAATACATTATTGGAGGCAGTATTGCATTGTTTGCCGTGGCTCTGTTCTTGGTCCGTAGTCAGGTCTTAGTAGACGACATCGACTACATGGAGGCGATGATTCCCCACCACTCAATCGCTATTCTCACTAGTGAACGCGCGCAAATCGAAGATCCGCGGGTACGTGAACTAGCTGACGAAATCATTGCTGCTCAAAAAAGAGAAATTGACGAGATGAAAAAGCTGATAGAAGAACTTAAATAGAAAAATGAATTTGAATAACATTTAACTGTTACTTTTGGAATTGGTATCATTTTTTGATGCTACCTGAATATATTCTCTATACACGAAATAGGTTCCAGCGAGAAACAGTAGCGTTGCTAAAATACTAACTGTAAACTGAATAGCGATTGATGAAGTTGCTGCGAACATAAATACAAACGCTAACGGTGTAATACCCAAAACTGTAGTCACCAAGAATGCAGGGTAACTAATCGTACTGGCAAAACCCAATGCGTAACTTACCGCGTCTACTGGTAGTGCCATTCGAAACAACACAATCAATCCATAAAAATGCCGTCTCGGGACCGAAGATTCATAGACATGTATTCGTTGTATAAACGGCGTCTCTTTGAGTTTCCGAAAACCAAAGTGTCGAGCAATCCAGAACGCTCCCACCGAACCGATGGTCCAACCCAGAATGCTGTACAGGGCTGCCAATACTGGACCATAACTATTGGCTGCTACCGGCAGTAAAAAACCAGTCCCAAGCGGCGCGAACACAATTGAAGTAGCCAAAATCAGCACGTAAAATATGACGCCAGCAGCACCAGCTTGACTGGTAAGTTCTTTTAGTAATTCAGTATGTTGCTGTGACCACTGTGACAGTGATACAAATAGTACTATTCCTACTAGACCACCAATTATGTATTTACTGTATTTTAGTTGCATACTCATTTATATAATAATTAAGCTTAAACCCATCTCCGTTATGAATAATAATACTCTCTCTAATCAAAAGTTTCTTGATTGTTGACGGGGTTTCAGTAGTACTGTCAATTGCACAAGTGGTCGCCCACACATCAGCCTCACAGGCAGTATCAGCCACTACGTACGAGGCTATTTTATTTGTGGTATGTAAATGATTATGATCTTCAGCCGTATTTTTATCTTTCCACATACGCACAAACGGTGAAGAAGCAGCGAACCCTTGATTGAGCAATGTAATCGTACCTATACCCAGCTGTTTATCCTTTGGATGAGATAAGGTGATAGTGATTGGTTTCTCGTTGTCATGTGTTGCATAAATATCGCCACCACCATTTATCACAAACGACTGTAGACCAAGAACATCTCGGTAGTGCTTTGCTAACGCATCAATAACAAAACCTTTACCGATACCGCCAAGATCAAGTCTTGCTTCCTGCAAAGTTATTTTTTCATTGGTTACTGTAAGCGCATCGGGTAGTAAGGGGATACTCGTAGTCGCATCTTCTGTTTTAGTAAATGAATACAATGCATCGTAGCCACTTTGCTCCATCTTTTCCCCAATGGCAATATTAAATACACCACTGGTCACTTCATAGTATCGAAGTGACTCGTTGAGTAGCATGACAAACTCAGGATCAGGATTATAAAATACCTTTTCTTGATTAAGTTTTGAGAGCCAAGAATCTGCCCTGAAGCGACTATAACGAGCTTCAAACTTTTCGAGGAATTCTTTTGTTTCGTTTCGAACTATTTCGATGTCTGCGACATTTTCTAGTATCTCTATATTCCAAAATGTACCTAAAGCTTCGTAAGATTCGAGTAGCATCATAAATTATATCTGTTCCTCTAGCTGAATCTCTTCCAGAGCATCATTGAAGGCTTTGGTAGTAAGTGATGCAAAGCTGACACGTGCCAACGAGGCAGTATCAATCGGCTGTCCTACAATTTCATCGTAGAACTCATCAACAAAAACCTCTTGGTGCATGATAGATATCTGATCAGGCGAATTAAATGCCACTTCTGCGTCAGTAATAATCCCAGCCTCGACAACAATAGTTGTTTTCATCGGCTCAGTTAAAAAAGGATTGATTGTATACGCATGATCAACAACATACTCAGTAACACCACCTTGTACGTCAACGGTTACTGAGTTAATTATTGACTGAGAAGCAGCAGCGGTTGGTGCCGCCGGCAAAGTGATCGAGACAGGCAGCCTATCGCGCATCATCGGCTCTGTCGCAGCCTGCTCTTTAATGTCTCGCAGAGCAGCGTCAAAAGCACCATTAGTAAGCGATGCACCGCCCATTCGTGCCAATGAAACGTCCTTTATTGACTGTCCAATGACTTCGTCTTTGTAAGACTCCTTAAATAAATTCTGATAATCAATTGAAACCGGATTTACTACATCAAAAGCAACATCAGCGTCGGTCACGATACCGTCTTTAAAAGTGAGCGAGACTTCCATTGGTTCAATATATCCATACGGTATTTCATATCGCACAGCAGTGGTATACACACCGTCAGTAAAGGACATCATACCCATATCCGTTGGCATCAATTCTCTAGTGACTACTTCTTCAGAATCATCTACCACAATCGTATCAGCACGACCAATAATCGTTACCATCGAGTAGCTAAAAGCGCTTGTGAGTATCAATATTCCTGTGATTAGTATTTGTGGTGGCATAAATAAATGTAGTTAGGTTAGGCGAGGCCAGGAAAATAATCAGTTTTAATGTTTTTGTTTGGCACTCCAAGATAGGAAAATAATTTTTTGTATGCATCTACCATACTAGGTGGACCAGACAGAAAAACTATACGGTTGGAAACATCTGGTACGTGGCCACGCACCATTTTTGCTGTGAGGAAACCTGTCTCTCCAGCCCAGTCTGCCGGAGCTTCGTTTAGTACGTGCACTGTCGTCACACCATCTACTTCATAGGTTGCAAGTTTCTTGGCGTATGCCACATCTTCCATTTTGTTGTTGCAATAAAAGAAGGTTCCGTCGATTGATTGTTTTGTATCATGAACGTATTCTAGTTGACTCAAAAATGGTGTAACTCCGATGCCCCCAGCTACAAAGACATATTTATAAGCGTTCGTATTTTTCGGCAACACAAAATCTCCAGCCAGTTGAGCTGCATGCATGACACTACCTTGCGTAAACTTTTGCAGTGACTGTTTAAAAGTACTACCAGACTCGACAGTACGTACTACTAGCTTTATGTTTTGTTTAGTTGGGCTGGAAGCTACTGTGAAATATCGTCTGATACCTCGACCGTCTGGGGACTGATGCGGGAGTGCCCACTCTAAATATTGTCCAGCCTGAAATTGAACCGGGAATGACGGTCTAAACGTGTAGGCAAAGGTATTGCGAGCAACCTCCTCCACCTTCAGACAAGTTAGCTTTAGCCGACCGCGCATTGTCATTGGCCACACTAAAAGATTGGCAATGATAAGTGTGAGTTCTGGTGAATTAAAGAGTGGACCAATCATAAATGGCATCTGCGAGAGAAGACCGACAAAAGCTCCATAATACAGCTGGGCCTTTGCTCCGGCTGGCGTAGAAAGTGGCTCAGTCACCATAATAGTCATAAAGAACCACAGTGGCGAAAGAGTGAGTAAACTAACAAAAATATCTGCTGATACTCCACCGCGTAGCAAGCTGTACACCAGCACCATCAGCACTGAAGCTGCAATACCCATCAATACCATCGGTACTCGTCTAATTTTTATAACAACCAATAGTCCACCAGCAATAAGAACGGGTGCAAACCACAACGTTCCAATCCACCACGAAGCATACGCCAGACCAAACATGCCTGACAAAACAGCTGCGAGTGCTACTGGGTTGAAAATATGAACATGGCGATAACGAACTACATATTTTAAAGCGATACTAAGAAGAGAGACTGTCGCTAATGCAGCCAGTCCAGTTGGAGTACTCACTGGTGTGAAGATGAGAAACAATATGAGAGCAGTAATCACACTGGACCACACGTTAGCTGGGGCTTTAGTGAAGTTAGCGAGTAGGTAGTGAGTAAGGAGCGCAACGCTTAATATCACCCCTAAAGAAAGCAGAAGTGCTCCAAAAGAGTAAGCAACCAGCCCAACTAAGCTAAGCAATAGACCGTGCAGCACATAGATACCAAGGACTGTGGTCAGCACTTGATACATAGTAAAGCGGTCAAATAAATGTTCTAAATACTGCATCATATTATTTTAGATTGATAGGTTTTAACCAAAACAACTTTTTCTTTTCATTTTTGATACAAACAGTGCAAATGTGATACCTGTTGAGAGAATCAGAATATGCAGGCGGGTAGCCAAAAATATAACAACCAGCTCACTCATACACTACGTAACTCAACTAACCCTCCTTCCAGTCCGTTAATCATGTAGCCTCTTTCCTGAAGCTCTCTTTCTACAATTGAGGCTCGTCCTCCTGTTCGACAGAAAACGATTATTTGTTTGTCTTTTGGCAAGTTGTCCTTAATTGCCTCTGTGAAGACCTTACCCATAGGCATGTTAACTGCACCTTCAATTGTTTCATCGCCCGACAATTCTTCAGCTTCTCGAATATCAAGAAGGAGTACTTCATCTCTATTCTTGATAAGTTCTTCAAAAGTTTCTTTTTTCATAATTTTGTATTTACTATCTAGCAAGTGGCTCTGGTGACTTATTTTTGTTTTGGCGAATAAATTCATTTATACGTTCTTCATCAACTGCATCTAATTTCATCAGCCTGCCCCAAGAAGCCACAGCTATATTTGTATCGTTTGCTTCTCGTGGGCCCACAATCAAACTAGCACTGTTTGCTCTGGCGATTTCACCAAGTGTTGCGATAGCGTCGTCGTCAAGATTTTTGTACGAAATCCAAATACCACCGTGTTCAATATTATGAATAGCGTTTATATCTGGAATCTCCTCTGCATTGAATCCCCATGGAGCTGGTCCAGCGTGCGGGCCTGAAGTTGGAGGATTAGAGTTGTACGTTTGAGGCTCACCACCGGGAGCAATGTGATCTGCATTCATAATTGTTACCGCTTCTCCTGGTCGATTTTCATTGGCTGTCTGAGCAGCACTCGAAGCCCAATAGACACCACCGACGATGAGCCCGAGTAGAATCCCCCACGGTAACCAACTTTTCATTTGCTTTATTTTGACACTTCTTTCATGTTCTTTTTGTTTTTCCTCTCGCTTCAAATCAGTACGTTCTCTTTTTGTTAAGTTATTTGTATTTTCTTCTGTCATATAATTGATCATTAGTGTTAATACCCATCGAAGGATTCCGTGCGAATACACTCTTCTGCTATACCGCCAGCCTGTAAGCCGTTTACCGTGAGAGCAACCATGGCTGGCGGACCAACTACCCACCAAATAGCATCTGTATGTTTGCGGGAGAGCTTCATAAACAACTCTACTGTTGGCCGTTTATATACTTCTTCCAGGGAGAATTGTTTTTGCTGTGCTGTCATTAGTTTAAGTTCCTGCAGGTACGCAGCACTTTGAGGATTTTGGTTTCCATACACCAAAGTGATTGGTTGGTTCCACTTTGCCTGCTCGTTTTGCCGCAAGAAGCTCATGAAAGGTGAAATACCAACTCCGCCAGCAATGAACACCTGTGGTCGAGTCAATGTCTGAGGTAAGAGGAATCTCCCTGCTGCTTGTTCTAGCGTAACGGTAGATCCTAACGGTAAGGCTCTGAGTGTTTCCTTGAATCCACTCCCTGATATTCTAAAGGTGATACGCAACGTTTCAAAATCATCTGGCGAAGATGCGATTGAAAATAAACGAGAAGCACCCTTTACGTCTGACTGAGTAAGTTTTGTAACCGCCACTTGCATGTATTGTCCCGCCTGAAACGCAAAGGAAGCCGGTCGTTCAAAGGTTACTTCATGGGTTCCTTTTGCCACCTCACGCTGCTTTACGATTTTTGCTTCAAATACCATATGTATGTCATTACCAGTCAGTCTTACGTTGCCGTCGTACTGTCTTGATAAACGCTAAGCATTGCACTACAAACACCGAAATAATGGCAAAGAGATAATAATATTTGAGCACGTTATCTGGGTAGTTCGTCGGTTGTTCCATAACCACTCGCTGCAACGATGGTGTGTAATGGATGAACGCGAAGTACACCACATGCAGCGCACCTAAATAGAAGATTACGTATGACAACATGTGTAGCCACTTCCAAGATGACACCCCCAGCCAGCTCACTGCTTTGTCAAACGAAGTAGCAGCCAGAGCTAGGGCAAACACGAGTGCGACCAGACCCATGAGATTAGCCAAACCAAAACCAGACTCCACCCGCAGGTAGGTTTCAAGTTGCGGGATATACTGGTAGCCAAAGAATTCCCACACTCCCCATCGTACCCAACCATCAAGGATTAAGTATCCATGCACGAGTGAAATGAGAAAAAACCAAATACCAACTTCTCGTCGATACGATGTAAATCGAGTGAGTGGTGTCCACAACTTAGATGCTGGGCCAATAAACATCGCGAACCACAACAGAAAAAACGAACCACCACCAAACGCTTTCCACAGCTGCATATCAGGACTCCAGGTGGCATTCAGCGCCCACACCATGTACACCAATGCGCTAGCGACACCTCCTACCAGTACGTGACGCAATAGTACGACTTTGGTACTTTTTATTCCTAGCAACATAACTTAATTTGTCACCGTAATTAATCCAGTAAACGCTGCATTTAGGTGGTCGTGATATTCCCACTCCCCAGCCTCTTCAAAGATATACATGTACATATCTCCTGACTTGAATTGATCAAAGGTTGGCAGTATGTCGTGTGCTGGATGACTGTCTGAGGCTACCCACATTTGTGTATCACTCTCGTTTACAAAATGCACCATTGCCCCTTTCTTGACCTCAAGCGTGGCTGGTTCAAAGCCATCGTTGGTGTACGTAATAGTGGGCATACTCATTGCCATGTCTCCCATCGATATGCCAGCGGGTAGCGCTCCCTGAGCTGGAGCAAACACCTCAGCTGGTACAGACAAACCAGTAGCTACATAGGTCGCCACGAAAGCTCCATCGCTGGCTTCAAACGGCTGATCTAGATCATTTAAGACGCGGTCATTCCCTTGGTCGGTATAGACTATTGCCATCAGTTCTCCAGCTCCCTCGTAAAATTCTCCAACTGGAATAGCCACATCCGAATACGTACCGGCTTCTAGATATGAACTAATCTCAACAATTTGAGCTGCTGTTCCGTTAATAACTTCACGCAACACCAAGAAGCCTGGTTTAGTGAGCGTCGCTTTTTGTACCACCACTACTTCGGTATCAGACGAAGGAGCCACTCGTACGCTGGCTTCAGCAGTTGCAGTAACTTCTGACTCACTGTTAGTGGAGTTGGGGGTTGATTGACCTGCCGTAGATACAAACCACCACCCAAGCAGAGCGAGAGCTATTGCCATACAAATGAGTAATGCAATTTTTTTCATACAATTAAATTATAGTAACGATTAATTCTTCTCCGTGTGCATCAGTTTTGTCTGTTGGGTTCACACCACCACACACTGCTGCGTCTGCACTGACGACACGGCTGGCGACAAACTGCATAGTCGCAGTACCTCCAGCTGGTACGTGTCCGTTTGGCACCGTGGCGTTAAACTCTGGTAGTGCCACTGCATGACCAACCGCGTCTCGATTCGTGAAATTGATAACGACCTGATCTCCGACGTTAGCAGTTATTTCTGCCGGACGGTACTGGTTATTTTCCATCACAATATCGAAGGTTTTGATGCCGTTATTATTACTTGAAAGACTGCCGGTCGCTAAAAAAGCGGCTGCTATTAAACCTCCGCTAACAATAATCGAGGCAATGATGATTTGATTCATGTGTTCTGTGATTAGTGATTAGTGATTAGTAACTACTCTGTGGGGCATACCAAGGGATCATTGATTTTTTTAGCCACTACGTAGATTGAGTACAGCAGTAACCCAACTCCAAGAAACCCAAACTCTTCACCGCCAAACGGCAGCCAGGTCAGGAATCCGGCGGCCCCAAATAGGGCCAGGACGGGAGTCAGAATAAATGTCCCACACGCAGCACAGCCAATTCCGAAAATACCACTGACGAGCCCTCCGACTCCAGCGACTCCTGAGCTTTTCATTCCAGACACACCACCGCGCGCTCTTTTGATGTAATACACCAGCAAGGCAATATTGATTCCAAAGAGAACAGCAATTGCCGTCGTGTAGGTTGCCGAAACCAAGGTGAAGTTACTCTCGATGGCACCATACAGACTCCAAAGTAAGGACAGAAGTTCAGGTACAGTGGCCTTTTGAGCTACAACCGAAATCAATCTCAAATTTTGTAACCAAACAGCAATAGTAAAAACAGTGCCACTCACAATCAGTACTAGGAAGGCGTATCTTGGTTTTGTTACTATCGACATCAATGTCTTGATCTGTTGCATTTGTGATTAATTATTCTTTGCGATACCAATGAGCTGCTCTATCGCAGCTAACGGTTGTGCACCGTTAATTGGATAGGTTGTTCCATCTGGACCAATCATGACACTCCAAGGTGTACCGCGACCGCCAGTCTCTACTGCGTTCGCTATGTCAGCTGCAATATGGTCATCATATTTACCGCTCTCAAAACAGGTCTGGAAAGCTACTTGATTTAAGCCTGCTTCTTTCACTAACTGTGGGATTACTGTTTCGATGTCAGTTCGATTGTTTGTCAGCGTGACGTCAAAGTAGCCATCGGTGAATTTCCAAAATGCATCATTGCCACCTTGTTCTGCTGCACACTCAGATGCTACAGCCACGGCCTGCGCCTTCACTGGGTGCAATTGTTCAAGTGGAAACTGCCTAAATACCCACGCCACTTCGCCACTGTCTCCATACTTGTCCATTACTTCATTCATAGTGTCGTGAAATCGTTTACAAAACGGACACTCGAAGTCTGAATACTCGACGATTTTAATCGGTGCATCAGGACTGCCTTTAATGTGATCAGTCTCATCAACTGGACGCACTGCGTCAGTAGAACCAGTTGGTTCTGGAGCCTGGGCAACTGGTTGAATATCTCCATTATTCACAACTGGCGCTGGTGTAGAACCGGTGCCTGAAAAATATAATGCCCCAGCGACAAAGAGTCCGGCTATCAGGATTGCTGCTGGTATTAAGAATTGATTTGGTTGTTTAGAATTGATTTGTTCTTCCATAATTTTTTATTAAGTTCCTGCGTGTAAATACAAAAAACCAACGTATTACATTAAAACTACCTACGTAGTTTTAATTCGTTGGTTACGCAGGAATACTATGGAGCTTGGAATGTAAAATACCCGAACTAAAGAGCTGAGATAAATATGAATATTCTCTAGGGCAACACTCTCTATTTACTGATAGGCTGTAATATAGCCGAATTAATGTACGCTTAATTTCACTGAACGGACTGCCAAATCCAGTCTTAAGCAATAGTGCAGCCGCCGCCATTAATAACAAAAGTGTAACTCCTGTTTGCAGGATGACATCATCGGCAACACTCATCACCGTCTCACAAATTTGGTCCTTTTCAGCTGCGTGTACTTCGCTTGTCGCCATACTAAAGCAGGTAAACATAGTCGCAATAAATGCCAAAGCTACCAATGTGGCAACGGTTTTCTTGGAAGTGCTTTGCTTGACCCAGTTAAACATATCTATATGTCGTACATAGTACCAAACACTGCCGACCTTGGGAACACAAAAAAGTGCCAATCGAACAAAATATTATTTACAAAGGCCTGCAAAACTCTACATGGATGACGCAATCCATAGACAATCTTGCCAGTCAGCAAACATGTGTAGCAGAAGGCCGACGGAAATAATTCGAACATAGACGTTAGGAACCAGTAGTAATAAAAAATAAAACCCGATAGCATAGTAAGAGTGTAGCGGATGAAAATTTATGCTACATCTAGCAGCGTCAAATATAGGCGTGGCTAGCAGATGGTCTAAATCAATCACTATCGTTGTCGCCATTAGCAGCCATGCCCGTTTCCAAATTCTTCTAAAAAACACAAAGGACAAGAGTCCTGGCACGAGAAAATGTAGACTGTAGTGAATGAGTGTTTGGAAAATAAACAGCATCGACATATGCTACCAATAAATTAAACAAAAACCAGCACGAAACGATAGTGTCTCGTGCTAGCTCTAAGATGCGGTGAACTATTAACCTTTGCTCGAACCCATTTTGAGAATGAATAATGATAGCAACGCGCGGAGCGCGTGGTGGCTTTGTACTTCAACGTACGCATTCGGGTTCGTGGTGATGCACCTCGGACGCGAGCTAACACTCGCGTGCAAAACCA
>Ga0307952_1001617_pt1 | contig 10920 bp, 10 predicted proteins | sample OrgLakmetagen376_FD_201821 | JGI IMG/M metagenome (GOLD analysis project Ga0307952, IMG submission 201821) | Saline water microbial communities from Organic Lake, Antarctica - #376 | ecosystem: Environmental > Aquatic > Non-marine Saline and Alkaline > Saline | place: Antarctica: Organic Lake...
CCCGTATCATTATCGTCACCATCCAGACCTTCCCTGCCCTGTTTGAAGCGCTGGACAAGCATCCCCAGCTGGCATCCGGGCAGTATGCGGTTGTAGCCGACGAAGCCCATTCCTCGCAGACCGGTTCATCTGCTACCAAACTCAAGTCCATTCTGGGGGCCGAATTCCCAGAAGGTGAGGAAATCAGCGCTGAAGAGCTTTTGGATGCAGCGGTCACTGCCCGCAAGCCCAGCGAGAAAATCAGCTACTACGCTTTCACCGCCACCCCCAAGGCCAAGACCTTGGAGTTGTTCGGTCGGCCACCCAACCAGGATGGGCCAACGTCAGCCAGCAACAAACCGGAAGCCTTTCACCTTTACTCCATGCGCCAGGCCATCGAGGAAGGTTTTATTCTGGATGTGCTCAAGTGTTACACCACCTACTCCACCGCCTGGAAGCTGGCCCACCCCAACGGCGAGGATGACGAGGTGGACTCCAAAAAGGCCCGCATCAAGCTGGCCCGCTGGGTTCGCCTGCACCCTTACAACATCAACCAGAAAGTGGAAGTGATCGTCGAACACTTCCGGGAGCATGTGAAACACCTATTGGATGGCCAGGCCAAAGCCATGGTGGTCACCAGCAGCCGACAGGAGGCAGTGCGCTACCAGCTGGCCATGCAGGCTTACGCTAAAGAGCAGAATTACCAGGACGTTCACCCCTTAGTGGCGTTCTCGGGCACAATTCTGCCGGATGGCGTAATCCCCGAGGAGGTCTCGGAAAACAGCCAACTGCTGAACCCCGGATTGAAAGGCCGTGACCTGGCCGATGCCTTTGATACCGACGATTACAACGTGATGATAGCGGCCAACAAATACCAGACCGGATTCGACCAGCCCAAGCTCTGCGCGATGTACGTGGACAAAAAGCTGAAAGGCGTCGACTGCGTTCAGACCCTCTCCCGCCTGAATCGCACCTTCCCGGGCAAGCAAACCTTCGTGCTGGATTTCTTCAACGATCCCCAGGAAGTGCTGGAAGCCTTCTTGCCTTACTACACCAAAGCCGAGCTAGAAGGCGTCTCCGATGCCCAGGTGGTGTATGACCTGCAGACAGCGCTCGACCAGGAACAGATTTACCACTGGAACGAGGTCGAATCCTTCGCCACCGCCTTTTACGACACCCGGGCCGCAGCCAGCAAGCTCACCTACTACTGCCAGCCAGCAAAAGAGCGCTTCACCAAGCGCTATAAAAACCTGCTGGAAGAAAAGCAGTCAGCCAGAGCCGCACGCAAACGGGCCGAAAGCGATGGTGACAAAGTCGGCCTGACCAACGCCGAGAAAACCCTCAAGGATATCGGCGAGGGCCTGGACCAGCTGGATCTCTTCAAGAAGAACCTGACCAGTTTCGTGCGGGCTTACGAGTTCCTGTCACAGATCGTCAGCTATGAAGACCGGGAGCTGGAGCAGTTTTGTGTCTTCGCCAAGCACCTCTCACCACTGCTGCGTATAGATCGCCTGGACGATGACGAAATCGATGTATCGGAACTGGCCCTGACCCACTACCGACTCACCAAGCGCAACGAGCAGCAGCTAAAGCTCTCCGAGGAATCCGAAGAGTACGCCCTTAAACCGCTTTCTGATGTGGGCTCCGGCAAAGCCCATGACCCTGAGAAAAAGCGCCTCTCTGAAATCATCGAGACGCTGAACGACCTGTTTGGCTCAGAAGTGGACGATGAAGACCAGCTTCACTTCGCCCAGGGCGTGGCAGACAGAATACGCCGGGATGACTCTGTGATGGCCCAGGTGAATAGCCACTCTCCTGAACAGGTAATGCATGGATTATTTCCAAAGCGGGTGTCAGACATGGTCCTGGATGCCATGACTGACCATGAGAAGCTCTCTATGGAAGTGTTGAGGGATGAGCAGACACAGAGGGGGTTTGCGTTGTTGATACTGCGAATGCTCGCCGGATCGAAAACGGTTCCTCGGGAGCTATAACTTTACACTCAGTAGTGATAGTCCTGACACGAACTCCCTTGCAAGCGTTGATACAACGGGGTTAATGTAAATACACCTCACTCTTCTTATGTCAGGTTAAAACATGTCTACGTCAGAGAAAGTGACCCGTCAATTACAGCGCATGAGGCGGGGCGTCCCGTTTTCCATCAGTCAGTTCCACGAACTGGGCACCGCTGCGTCTGTGCAAAAAGCGCTAAGCAGGCTTGCGCAGGAAGGCATAATTGAACGAGTAGCCAAAGGCATTTATGTACGCCCAAAGGCCCTGGCCAGCATGCCATCGATCAAAATTACGCCAAGCGCAGAACAGATAGCTAAAAAATGGGCTCAGCAGAACGGCTACACACTGGTAAGGCAGGGCATCGAGTCCGCCTATCGACTTGGCCTTCAGACACAGGCACCCGTCAAAACCGTGTTTTGGAGTAACGGCGCCAGCAGAACGTTTTCGGTTGGTAATGAAATTGTCGAGGTGCGGCATGTTGCAGAATCAAAGCTGCGCTGGAAATCGCGCCCTGAAGGCGAGCTGCTGCGAAGCTTCACCGTCACCCCAGCCAGTTCCGTGAAACTCAGCGAATTGAAAAAGGCACTGACCAGGCTGAAGCTTTCCGAAGCAGAAAGTCGCACGGCGATTAAAAAGCTTAAGGCAACGCCTCTGCCTGAAGGGTGGCACGTCAAATTGGAGCAGTTTGAAAAGGAAATGATGGTTTGAAGTAAGCGATCGGCCATCACATCCTCTCAGTAATAGCAGGCCTCGTTGACTCCATTATCTGAGCGAGTTCAGCCTAAAAAACTCTTCTGCGACACTGTGTTTTTCCCAAGGAGGCAGATAAAGACAAGTCAAAATCTCATCTGTTTTTTTAAATTCTGACAGAATAAAATGAAGCTCTTTTTTCATCTCTTCGCGCCCCACTTCACGGAGCGCAGTGGTGGGTCCACCGGCCGCGAACTGTTATCAGGTTTGCGCACGGACAAGGCTCCCATCGTTCTCAATGCACCAGCCGTTGACAATTTTTGCGCAATTGAGTATCGCCTCCGGAGGATAATGTCGCACTACTTCCCCATAGCGGATTTCGTTTGGATACACCGAACCGCCCGACAACTCAGAATCAAGCAATGTGCCAACTGTGCCATTTGCCGTGCCCGGAACCACCATTTTCGACCGTATGCCTGAAGCTTTACGGCCAGTTGAGCTAACGATACAAGAGCCAACCCCAGCGAGCAGAGCAGACAAGTCGTGAGACAACTTCCTCAACTCCTTTGACGAAAAGCCAGAGCGCTCTAGAAGGGCTTTTAAGCTAATTTCACACGATAGACAGCCTAGGTACAGAACGGTTCGGCCTGCTTCGTCCTTGTCGGAACGATCGTGGAAAGTCGATCCCGCCGACTCGATGAGCCTTTTTGCAAATTCAAAGCTATAAAGCAAAACTATTTATCTCCCAACGCTGCCAGCATCGGCATGCGCGGCTAAGAAATGAACGCGAAGCTGCAATGCAGTAGCCGTCGCCGTGACTGTTTTTGTTATGGGGTGGATGCGTACCCTCTATCGAGACACATAAACGGCCACACCTTTTATCCGTGTATATGCATCTCCTCTATTTACACTTATAGCATTGCCCGTGGCATACGCGCTTCCGCTAGTTCCTGTTGCAGTAGCGGAGCCATAACTCGTGGTAACGCTAGAGGCATCCCGCTCATTGATTTCGGTGAGTATTACGCCGTTAGCTCCAATTTTTGCTGCTTCTTTTTTCAGCCTATCTATGGCTGAGTTCATTAAGCTACTGCTCTTTTGGAAATCATGCCCTGCACTTGCAGAAACAATTGCAATCTCCTCGAAGCTATCAGGAGCACTGCGGTATAACCTAACTTCTTCAGGAAGTATTTCTGCTCTTGTGTTCCCGATAACAATGGCGTTCCCATCCATGATGGTACAACCTGTAGCAGAAATAATAACCAAAGCGAAAAGTAAAGAATTTATGAACCTCATGACATTCTCCGAAATTTGGAAAGCTCCATAACGTTTGAGTTAAGCCGCGTTGCGAAGCGTCGGATTGAACGAGTTGTTATGTGTTACACATTATCTAAAATATTTACAGAAATTAGCTTAAGCAAACGCATATATTCAGGACAATGACGGCGAAATTTTACCAAGTGTCATTATTGATATATTAAAACTTCTTGCACGGGTATTTTTCCATTAATGCCAGACTAACCAAGTCAGATGTGGAATATACGCTCATTGCAGATAGTTTGTTAATTTTTTCAGGATCTTTATGCACATAAGTCATAACTACATTTACCAAATCTTTGATTGATGGCAATGAATCATCAGGAAAACATATGGCTTTGTCATTGTAATGATAAATACTTTTAGAAACACCATCAACTAGGCCTAGGCAGTATCCTATAGGGAGAAGATCTTTTTTATCTACTGGTTTCGTTTTTAACGAATAGCGTGAAACGTATGCTTGGCACCCGTTAATAAACATTTCATGGCTACTGCTTGCTACAGCAGAGAAAGACAATGCACTTATTGATAAGAAGATTATTATTTTCAATTTTTCATCCAATTATATTGATACAAGAGATACTTGATGGATTCAACTTAGAGCAAATAATGCCGCAATAAGCGGTGATTAATAGTTGGCTAAAATTAAGCGAAGCGGAACGAGCCAACTGTTACGAACCCGACTTTATTGCCTTGTTACATGCTCTTAGATTCCAGCTCAATTTTCATTGATTTTTAAGTCGTCTCTCAAGATAGCCTTTTTTCAAATACTTTTCTTCATAAGAAGTTATTAACTGAGGTTTACCAGATGCCTTACATGAATAATAACTAACATCTGGAGTTCTAAAAATCACACCGTCCCTAAAATCAACATCTACAACTTCTAATTGATTAAACGTTAAATTAATAGCATATCGACTGAAACTATGTCCATCTACACTTCCATTAAGGCTATGAGTTGCGGCGGCAGATATCCCAATACGATTCTTAGTACTATAAGTAACTTTATGACGCGTCAAACCTAGCCCCATCACCCCTATTGCCTCAACTGTGCTATAGCTTTTGTAAACACCCCAAATTTGTTTATTTGGCAAGCTAATAAATAAAGTTTCATTGAAAGCATAAGAGTCAGGTTGAAGTTTGCAAGTCAGCCACGTGGGAACTGTTGGAGGTATAATCTCTTTAGAATATGCGAAAAGAGAATAAAATGATGCAAAGGTAAATATAATTAATTTAAATAATTTCATTTATTTGGCAGATCCTTAATTCTAACTGTTATTTTTTATAATATTAGTTATTTAAAACTGTTCACTTCTCTACGACTAACTGGCATCCGTGGGTCAGATGTTCGTAATTGACGTTTAAAGCCATGATTTCCTCGAACTACTTCAAAACCATTCTTGTCAATGGCTTTGAATGTATTGACAATAATATTCATGTAGGTTCCGTTTATTTCATATCCAAAGGAAACCAAGTCTGTTTTAAATGCCCATTGCTGAGAACCTAAAGCTAAAAAACTATAGCCTTTGCCATCAATGACAAGATAATGAGCATGAAGAGCATTTGTGTTTCCTCCACGACTAGGTGGACGACTTTTTTCTTTAAGGTATTTACTGTAATTTTCGATTTTTTTATCGATAACCTTATTCATTTAAACCTCAGTACTCCATAGGCATGTAACGAGGCTGTAGAAAAACCCTTCTCAGAGCCCAACCCGCAGCCACTCTGTTGTTTTTTAAACCCTGCGATCATGCCGCTAACTGCCCATAGCTCGCCAACTTCTCAATGTTGTGGACCAAGCAATACAACTGCCACTGACCCTGCACCTTCTTTTTGCTCCGCAGGCTGAAGCGATTCAGACGTTTGTTGCTGCCGATGTTGCCGAATACGGGCTCAACCACCGACATGCGATGACCGTAAATCGCTTTGCCTTGCTGGCTATCGACTCGGTGCTTCATCCAGTCGGTGTAATTTGGTGCACGTTTGTTTTCAACGGTGAATGAGACCTGTCGGCCGGAGCCGTTGCGGTGGTTCGCCGAAGCGGGATTCTGCATACATTCGTGCTTCTTTGGACAGTGGCGACATTGCAGCAAGCGACCTTCGAAGTGCACTCGAATTCTGCCGTTCAGAGCTTCCCGCTGCCCTCGATAGGTAAGTGCCTGGCCGGATGGGCAGATACAGGTCAGTTTCACAGGATCGAACTGGAATTCACTCGCTGCAATGGTGTCTTTCCAGCCCTTGTCCGGGAGATTCTGATGCCGCTTACCGTACTTGTCTTTCTGCTCGGCGAACTTGGGATCACGGCTTCGGAAGCGGTTGTCCGGGATGTAACCGTTGATCTGTTGCTCATGCAGGTACTGCATATTGGCTTCGTTAGCGAAGCCGGTGTCGGCGGTTACGATCGCGCCGGTTTGATAGATGTTGTCGGCAATGCCGAGCTTTTTATAACGACGCTGAACCGTCTCCAACACCGGCTTTAACGTGTGGTGTTCCTGGCCTTCACCAAAGGCTTGAGCATCGATGATGACTTGGTGTTTCTTGTCCACCGTGGCCACGCCGTTATAGCCCTGGATCGTGCCTTTGCTGGTGGTCATCTTGCCGCTTTCGTTATCGGTGATGTTGCTCTTCACTTCCTTTAGTCGTTTCCCTTGGCCCATTCTTGGGCTGTTCGTCTTTAGGAAGTGGTCCACTTTTTTCATGGACTCATCCAGAGAGAGCACGGTTTTCGCGCGGCGAATATCTCGATCCAGTTCCGCTTCGGTCTCGGCCTCATCCCGCTCGTGATGCTCATGCAGGTGGTGGCGAATCAGCCGCTTCAGCTTATCCCGTTTTTCGCCCAGATCTTTAAAGGTGCTAGACCATTCCTTCGCGGCGTCTGACGACATTTTGTAGCCGTCGGTGGCAAACAGTTCGTTGCCCAAAAGCCCCTGCTCATGACACACCAGCAGTATTTGCTCGAACAGTTCTTCGATCTCATCGGCGTGCTGGCTGACAAACTTGGCCAAGGTGGTGAAGTGCGGCACGGTATTGCAGGACAGTGCTTTAAAGATAATGTTGGTCTGGCAGCACCACTGGATCTCGCGGCTGGAGGTGATGCCTTTGGAGTACGCGAACAGAATGATCTTCAGCAGAATGGCGGGATCGTAGGCCAGCCGTCCGGTGTCGTCGTTGCGACATTTCGGGTGAAACACCGTCAGATCCAGCTTGTGTTCGATCAGGTAGTGAACCGCGTGTTCGAAGGTGCCAGGCTGGAGTTGCTCCTGGTAATTGATGACGACCATCGAATCCTGGTCGTATTTGTAGTGCTTGAAACGAGGCATACCGACGGCTCCCTGTCTGTTTTCTCAATACTACCAAAATCGATCCGCCTTGGGGTTTTTCTACAGCCTCAACGCTTGCAGCATGCGCGCCCATGGAGTGAGACCGAAGGCGCAATGTAATGGGCGTCGCTGTGCCTGTATTGGTTGTACGTTTTACACTCCAGATTGAGACGCCGCGTCCTTCACCAAATATGCGTATGAAATAAGATAACTTACCAATATTCGATATTGGTCGTGAAAAGTCCTAAGGATCGGGTGGTTATTCGCAGGCACTTCCATTATGAAAACTTTGTTTTCAAAAATGAACTGCGACACAAACTCTTCGTGAAGCCCCCTGTCGTTCCCAATCCCAGACTGCCCGATTACCTTCCTTGTGAACTCTGTAGCGTCAGGCACCAAGCCCTGATCATGAGCTATTGCATGCCGCATCTTCTCAACTAAATGCACAGCAACACGCAAATTAATATCAAACTCATTTTTAGCTTCTCTAGTTTTAATGCTAGAAAAACTATCCGAGAAGTAGAGAAGCATTGGATTCAAAATTCGGGAACTTTTCCCTGTCGCTTCAAAGTACGACGAAACCAGAAATTTTTCGAACTTCTCGTATGCACTCATAAGCAGCCAGCAGTACTGACTATTTTTGTGCCAGTAGGTTAAGAGCTTTAAATCCTCGATGGTTGATGTCCGAAACGCATATTTTTCAAGCTTCCCAGTGAAAGGATTGTCGAACCCAAAGGCCTCCCTACTGACGATTTCCTCAGATTCCTGTGAATTACTGTATCGCTCAAGAACTTCAAACTCTCTTTTGAACGCATGATTAACGACCTGCTTCAGCTGATTAAGGTCAGCCAAGTTTTCCAGCAGTTTCTGGTATTGGCTATCAATAACATTCTTCTGCATGCATTCTCCGTAACATGTAACATATTGCTTTGTAGCAAACCGGAGCGCAGCTTAGGTGCGTGCGTCAAGAGCCTCTTGTTAGCTACGCTTGGACTTAGGCTTCTTCTCAAAGATACCAATTGCTCCTTCACCAAAAACACAAACTCTATGGTCCTCTGGCGACTCGGGCCAGCGTTCGTGAGGTACTGAAGCGAGTGTAACGGGAATCTCGACTTCATCATCCGGCCCGAAATTTCGATAATCGTCGAAAGAATTTAGTTGTGAGTAGTCGTAACCAGTTGGTGAGTCCCAAACTACCCAAAACGCTATAGGGAAAAATTTCATTAACCAGAAATAGGCGGCATCTTCAGCGCGTAAGTCTCGCATGATTGAGTCTCGCGCAAGTACCTGTACTTTATATGGGTAAGCCCAATAGTAGATCTTCATGTAATCAGGCATTGGCCTATTGCCATCATAAAACCATTCTCTAAGGTCTTCTGTGTGGGGACCTTTCAGATATCCATTTACTCTCTGGGCCATTATATGGCCGATCAAGGAGCGAACAATTTTCTGAGGCTTCCCCGAAACGTAAAGAGTGTTGGGCAAATGAAGTCGGCTTTTTACGATGGAACTCACACCGTTAACAAACCGGTTAAATTCCGGATCGAATTTCAATCCCAGTAAGTCGTTATTACAATGATGACAGAGGGTTCGATATTTAACCCCGTTCTGAGATACTCTCCCCCTATTTCCTGGCGGCTCTGCAGCCAGCAACTCAACTATCCCTTTCATTTCTACCTGAGTTACGCGGACGCACCCCTTCGGAGGAGTGTGATCTTCAGTCAGGTTACCTTCCGTGCCACAAATATTGCATGCGCCGACCTTTGGCCCTCGGGTTAAGACTCTACTCATACTTCTCCTAATAACGCTTGCAGAACGGGCAAACTTGGAGCGCGGCAGAAAGTTTGTCCCAGTGCCTGCGCTTGTTAGCATCAAAAATAGTTTTTAATACACATGAAAAAAACTATTTATTCCTAAAATAGCTCTTAGTGATACGGAGATAAAAAAAATCATTACTGAAAAAATAGCTAAATACATGGAGACTCTTGCTAACCAAACCTCAAGTCGAATCAACCAATCTGTAAGAATATCCTGTTCTTTTATTTCCAACTTCAATTTCAATTTCAGCCCCATAAACGACAAAATTGCTGAACATAAAGACAGGAGGTATACCCAATAAATAAGTATGTAGGATTTCCCTCCGCCAAGTACGACCTCAACAAATAAGCCGCCCACAAGTACAGTTAAATGTGTATAAATAAGATATTTAACAAATGGCAGCCATAGTTGTGCATAATCATGCGTGAATCTTTTTATATCCTGTTCATTTTCTAACCTAGAAGTTGGATTTCTGGTATGTATTGTCTTTTTTAATCTTTTCCCTAAAAGCTTCTGGGCTGTATAACCAAGTTTCTCAGCATCTTCACTGAGTTGTTCCCAATCCTTTTTGGAATAGATAATATTTACTGAAACATCTATAGCTGGTTCAGAATATTTTGGATTCGAAGACCATATCTCATGGTCAAATTTGTTATTCTTAGTCTTCATGCTGAGCCTTTAACTCGGTTGCCTAGTAGTGACTATACCGCGCTCCTCGATACTGCGAAATAGTGCGCTCTCGATAATGCCACTTTTCTGTCACGCCACACGGTGTTAAGTCTTATATATAGCAGAAGCTTAGCCCAATTATTCTAGCATCACCATGTAATCGCTTTAATTCTTTATTAGCCAGCTTGGCCTAAGAGGCATGAACTTTACCTGGTTTACTCACAAGCCAACGCTTCCAACCAAAAAATAAACATACGCAGGCCCAGTTGAGTGGCCCGTTTAGGACCACTCGCTAACATCTATCCAGAAGCTGATCGAGCAGAGTTTAGGTCTTTCCTCAGTTTTGACACGACCGACGGACTGTCCAGCGAACACCCGTTTGCAGTAGCAGGATAGAACTCCTCAATCACCTGAGTCATTTCATCCTCGTCATACTCAAACAGCGCATTGCCAAACCCCTTGGCAGCCGCTTTATCCAGCGCCCCCTGGTCAACGCCCTCCTCCTTCATCTGTCTGGCTTTCTCTCTGGCTTGAGCAACTGCCTCATGCAGTGGCACCCCTTCCTTGATCACCAAATCCACGTAGTAAATTGGCGTACGGCGACTTTGCGTCGTGCTTTTCCCTCGTAACTTCAATTCCAACGGCATATACGCCAATAGGCCGCCCGACACGGCCTGGTAGTAACTGAGCCTGGCTGCCAGAGTGCGTATGCTGTTATAGCCCGTGGTGCGAAAGATGAACGTACCTAAGTCATCATCATCGCCAACCTTTACGTTCAAGCGCCCGTAGGGCTTGCACAGCCCGCCTTTACCGAACTCGCACAGGGCAGGTGAGGGGCATGGCAAAGACTGGACTCCTGACTGCGTAAGGCGCCTACATGTGTCCCCATTACCTACACACATTGGACGCCCGCTTTTCCGGTCGAACATGGTGTATTCCGCCCGTAGGTTAAGATCTGCTTCGTTGAACAGCATGCGTACCGGAATGGTCCGCAGCTTGCCGTTCGGCGCGTCTTTTCTGAGCTCTTCATCGAGTGGGTGTAATAGCCAGCCGTCCTTTTCCTGAACCTGGGAAGTGATGGTGAATTGGTTGTCTTTTTGCGGTAACCGGATGCCGT
>Ga0307952_1001619_pt1 | contig 10917 bp, 7 predicted proteins | sample OrgLakmetagen376_FD_201821 | JGI IMG/M metagenome (GOLD analysis project Ga0307952, IMG submission 201821) | Saline water microbial communities from Organic Lake, Antarctica - #376 | ecosystem: Environmental > Aquatic > Non-marine Saline and Alkaline > Saline | place: Antarctica: Organic Lake...
ACGTGCGCACACACACGTTCACGCACGCACACACACGCACACACACGCACACACACACACACACACACACACAAACACACACACACACACACACACACACAAACACACACACACACACACACACATCCACTGAATGTGGAAGTTTGAACACACGTGCTCACCTAGCTCACCCTGAGGACCAAATGGGGACCCCAGCACCTCAAACTCTTCCGGTTCTGCAACAACAACAACAAAAGTGAGCTGATGAGTTAGTGCGCTCCGTGTGTATGGTCGGCCAGATTCAAATGTATTCAGCGTACAATGCTGCACATTTGGAGGTTTTCTAGAGGGGGTGGATTGAGCAAACGTCCGAATAGTGCATTTGCATGTTCTATGCACTTTAGGGGCGACTACTCCCTCAACACGTTATCAAGTTGGAACAAACTTAGCCTTACAATGAAGATGAGCTTATAAACGCATGTGCTTGGATCTTGTGAGGTCGCTGTGGGTGCCAATTGACATGACTGAAGGCCCATGCAACCGAAGGCATATGCAACCGACGGCACATGCCACTGAAGGCACATGCAACCGAAGGCACATGCCACTAAAGGCACATGCAACCAAATGCACATGCCGCTGAAGGCACATGCAACCAAATGCACATGCCACTGAAGGCCCATGCCACTAAAGGCACATGCAACTAAAGGCACATGCAACCAAATGCACATGCCACTTAAGGCCCATGCCACTAAAGGCACATGCAACCGAAGGCACATGCAACCGAAGGCACATGCAACCGAATGCAATTCGGGCACCGACACCCTAGTTTGGTGCACCCCATTGGAAATGGCATGTTAGTTGGCATATCTCACCAACCACTTAATCTCCTCAATCCATTACAAATGCAATCATATCCGTTGATGCAACTGCAATTGCCTTTGTTGATATAAAAATTTCTTCAAAATGAACAGCGTTTGTTAGCATAAGTTTTGGATGGTACGCCCATATATTGATAAAAATGACATATTTGGAATCCTCTCGTCAAGAGCTATTGATTGGTATATGTATGAGTCCGATCCGCGGAGGGGGGGTTGGGTGGGTCCCCCGGGGGGGTCCGAGTTTTTTCAGGGGGGTCTCCAAAATCTTACTGGGCCACTTCTAGGAAATTTTAAATATATCATCGGAATACTCAGCTCAAGTCCAGTCGATTGGTACCCTTTCTGAGCAAATTGGGTTAAGGAGGGGGTCTGTGGACATGTCCAAAAGTCAGAGGAACACGCGCTCGGGTGCAGGCCACGGGGTGAGTCAAGCCAATGAGCAGCGATTTACCCCAAACTTACAGGATTGTGCCAGCATGAGATAGTCAGTGGATTTCTAAGAAATGGAAGCAATGTGGGACTGTGCAAGCCAGTTATGGGTGCCTGGTAGGTTATGTGTGCATGAGCGTCCGTATCTCAGTTTTTGCCCCATAACTCTGCAACACTTCAGTTTCAGGTCTTGATTTTTATGCAGATGGATGCCTATTTGAAAAAGGAGCAGATTGGTACCCTTTTTGTCTGGGTGAGGGCACCGGAAGGGGGGGTTGGGGGGTGGGTGGTGGGTCAGGGGGGTCCAGCCCAAAAAGTTGGGCGTGCCTGTCCAAAATTATTTTTCCAACCGCCTCTTGATATAAAGAAAAAAACTCGGTGCTCTGGGTGACCTGTTCTGATGGTTTGGCAGCAAACAGTGGGGTTCGGCAAGTAGCGCGGATATTAGGCATGTTTAACCCTGACCTGCAAGGCATGCTAAACCATTGCAAGGCATATTAAACCCTTGCAAGCCATGTTTAACCCTGACCTGCAAGGTTCAGACACAGTGCTCTAGAAGGCTGTACCTAATGATGCATATAATACAGCTTGCAAACTGGGTGAAAACATTGGGGGAAAACACCCCTTTTCAAGCCTCAACTCCGCCCCTCTGGTTTTTTCCCTGCCATAATTATGGACATACTCCATGTGGTCCTGGCCGAACCTTTTCGTATAAAAGTCCAGCACTAAGTACCGGTCTGCTGCAAAAGCTTTACGCAACATTTGTTTAAAATGCAATATAATTGCGTCATTGGCTATTATAAGTTATAAACCTTCGCGGGCGCCTTTATACAAATGCAAATGTCAAATGTCTTTCTGAGGAGCAACCGTTACTACTAGCTTAGCTGCAGTATTGCCTGTTATTGGCTGCATTACGCAACAGAAGGTAGGGAAACAAACGGCTACGTCCATTCATTCCATATTCCATGTTTCCCCTCTAAAAAGGTGCAGGAGTTCCGTATCCAATAAAAAGAGGCTTACGCATGCAATAAGATGTATAGTAGTCTTGTCAAGGATGACAGCTTCTGTTTCCATAATGTGCTTGAGATTGGTTTCCACTGCCAGTGTTATTCTTGAGGGTTGCTTTGACCTGGAAAGGAGCCTCCTCTGCTTAACAACACAGCCTACCAAAAACGATCAACGCTGCTCCTCTACAGTTCGTGCGATATGAGTTAGGTTAATGGCGCACAGAATAATTTGTGAGCTAACACAAGAAGCTACTTGTCAGCAGCAGAAGCCTTAACTAAAAGGCCGCTGAAGGCTCGTCCCGGTAGATGCAAGCGTGGCCGCAACTTGAGAAACGAGCACACAGAAGACTTGCGCAAAGTGCTGTGAAGATCAGCCCTCATCTCACACACACACACACACACACACAAAGTGACGCGATACTGGGCAATGCGTGACTGCATCCACACACAAACACACAAACACACACACACACACACAGACACACACACACACACACACATACACACACACACAAACGCACACACACACATACACACACACACACAAATACACACACACACACGCTCGCTCGCTAATGCACGCACTCACTTTTCTTTGCCGCCTTCTTAGCCTTTTGCTCCTGCTTCTTCGAGGCACGCCTGATGCTTTCTTTGGCCTGACACATGGAAACACCAAAAAGGAGGGCACACTGAATGAACAATTAGATGCAGGCTTGGGTGTGGGGTACGCAACATGCATCAACAACATTGCACCTGGGTGCATGCGTTTGCGAGCGGAACACCAAGACAAACAAGACAAGCACGCTGAAATATCTCTGAAGCACGCACACGAGCCACCCTGTCCGTAGGGTTCTAACAAGGCCAGATCTGTGTGTGCAGTATCAAAACTTCGTGCGTTTCAGCGTGAGGAAAACGATATGCCAAAAGTTAACCCTCCTCCCTTACCTCAACGCCCTTATTTTAGGGTTGGCCAGAACCGTATATATACACCGTATATGACCGTATATTTGGTGATTTCCCTGCCAAAAATACCGTATGTGCACCGTATATATATGGTTCTGGCCAACCCTACCTAATTTGCATTATATTAACATAATTGCCTCTCCTGGCTCCTTGCCTGCTCCCCTCTCCGAAGGTCAACACACGTACACAGCACAAGATAAGCTTGCTCTAGCACGTGTGTGCACGTTTCGTACGCTTCGGCATGCGTGCGCTGCAGTTTCAGTCATCAGGACTCATTCACACGCATGCCATCACGTGTCCAGCTTGCTGTAGCACGTGCGTGCATGTTTTGTACGCTTTGGGCATACATGCGCTGCATTCTCCAGTCAAACACGACCCATCCACACCAGTTTTTTTTAGGGTTTGGGTCATATCAACCCCCAATCTGGGGATTCACATCCACTTGTGTGGGACCGTTTCATTGCACACAAACACACGCATACACACACTCAAACACACACATACACACACACACGATAACCAACCCTTATTCCTTGTGTGCTCAGAACGCGCCTTTATGCACTGTGGCCATGCATAAGCATGACGGCGCCTAATGGGAGCTCACGCAGAGTCTGGTGTGTCTGAGATACATTGCAAGGCCACACACTATCAAGCTAATTCTGTGGGCACAGCAATTATGAAACAGAGCGTACGCTCCAGCATGCACGCACAGTGTGTTTCAGTGGCATAGCGCCTGTGACACAAATGCAGCGTACGCTCCAGCATGCACGCACAGTGTGTTTCAGTGGCATAGCGTCTGTGACACAAATGCAGCGTACGCTTCAGCATGCACGCACAGTGTGTTTCAGTGGCAGAGTGCCTATGACACAAATGCAGGCCGAAGATTGCCTGACCTCACATTACCACAATACCGTACAAACAGGGTTGGCCAGAATTATATACACACACCGTATATGACCGTATATGACCGTACTCCTATATGAAGATTTCCCTGTAAGGAATACCGTATACGCACCATATATATGATTTATATTCCATATTATATGATTCATGTATCTGGTTCTGGCCGACCCTACGTACCACCAGTGCCCCCAATGTTACTCATACCCATGGTACCCACAAACTGTCTATACATACCGCTAGGGTTGGCCAGAACCGTATATATGCACCGTATATGACCGTATATTTGGTGATTTCCCTGCCAAAAATACCGTATACACACCGTATGTATATGGTTCTGGCCAACCCTACATACCGCCAATGCCCCCGAGGTTATTCATATACCCATGGTACCCGCAAATAGTCTAGTGTTCACCTGGGGAAATCTTTCAGCTTCCTTGAGGAGGCTCTCTCCCATACACCACTTACACACAATCTCACAATTACACACTCTCACACGTACACACTTACAGATGCATGAACGCTACCCAAATTCTTGCCCCTCGCACCTGCCGCTGTTCATACATAAGCTGCAACTGAGATTTAGGAGGGGCCGCCGGTTCGCCTGGTGTATGTGCGTGTATGTAGCTCAAGTGTGTGTGCGTGTGTGTATGGGTGAGGGTGACTGTGCATGTGTGCTTATGTGAAGTGAGCATGGGCATGCAAAACCCTGTGCTTTGGAGGTCAAAATAGCCCCGCTTGCTCATGCACGTCCAGTGTGTGCTAGACGCAGGACTTTAGGCTTGCATGGTCGTCTCATTTGCTTGACTGACGCTACACACAGATATGCACAAAACAGGCAATCTGTGCGCGCCTGCTGATGCCCTGCACCTCTGTTCATAACGTATATCTGTAGTGCGTGCATTGCAGGGAGGTATCACAAGCTTGTTTGCCAGAACCATGTATGCGGTCGTGTACGATGTATGTATCAATGCAGGCCAAGCCTGTGCTGGCACAGGTGCTGGCAAACCCTTTTGGTGAGTTTCCTATTGAGGCCAGTGGCTTACCTTGCACCTGTGCTGCTGCTGCCTTCGCTGCTTCTGCTGCCATGGCTTCTTCTGCAGCTCCTGCTGCAGCCGCTGCTGCTTTGGCCTCTTTCCTTCTAGGTTTTTTCGGCTTCTCCTGCGCTGGAGCCAGCAAGGTTACCTCCCCTGACAGGTCCTCATCCAGGTCATCATACAGCTCATCATACGTCATCCCTGCTTTGCCCGGGGCTGCAGCCCCGGTGGACGCAGGGCTGCTTGCTCGGGGGGCAGCTGCTGCTGTTGTGCCTGTCTCCTGGCCTTCGATCATACTGACTTCTTTGTGTAACACATCCTCTGAGTTTGGCTGCTGCTGAGGGGCAGGAGGCTGTACGAGAGAGGCATCCAAGTTAGAACTTGTCACGTGAGACTGCCGTAAACGTGGCCGGTGCACACATATCCGTTGGTTTGCTAAGAGAGGTTTGTGAACTGGATACAATGCTAAGGACACGTGTAAGGCCTGATGCTGTAGCATGCTGACAAAGGATGCAAGAAATAATGAGCAACGGAAATAAATTAAATTGATCTGGCTAAGGTAGATTGACATGACTGCCCACCAAGATGAGCAAAGCAGCCCTCAGGTGGCGCATCAGCTTTTCCAGGACCTCGGCGCAGCAGCGAGATTTCCTTGCGATTCTTTTTCTTGGTTGGCACAGGGAGTCCGTAGCGCAGGACGTAACTGTATACCGCGTGGCAGATCTTAGGTTCACCCCCATAGTAACCATGTCCACTTGCTGAGGTCGCCTGCTGTCCGGGGGAAACTGATGCAAAGCTGGAACCCCAAGGGGTACCAGTGCGGCTGCAGGCGGGCCCTCGTGCAGAACAAAAGTGGATGTACCAACAGGAAACCCAGGTCGCTTCCAGTGCCTTCCTCGCTGCATTCATGAGTGTGGCTGCTCCCGTCTCATGAATGCAGCGAGGAAGGCACTGGAAGCGACCTGGGTTCCTGTTAGGACATCCCTGCACGAGGGCCCGCCTGCAGCCGCACTGGTTCCCCTTGGGGTTCCAGCTTTGCATCAGTTTCCCCCGGACAGCAGGCGACCTCAGCAAGTGGACGTGGTTACTATGGGGGGTGAACCTAAGATCTGCCACGCGGTATACAGTTACGTCCTGTGCCCTACGGTCTCCCTGTGCCAACCAAGAAGAAGAATCGCAAGGAAATCTAGAAATCTAGAGGCATTGTCACCGATCGGGAGCCCTCCATGGTGGTGTTGTGCACAGCCCGCAAAGCAGAGACAAAGGCGAGGGAGGAGGAGCACAAGCAGCAGGATCGGCAGCAGGTACAGCAGGATTGCCACACGCTCAGTGTTCAGAACGCAGAGATGCAGCGGCAGCAGTTGGCACAAGAGCCAACCCTTGAGCACCTGGCCAGTTTAAGTGAGCTCAGCGTGCTCCCAGCAGTGTCAAGCAGTGCAGCAAGCGGAGAGGAGGTCCCGGTGTTGCATGCCCTTACTCAAGGGGTGAGCAGGGTGTGCAGTTCACATATTGCATTGGAGCCATGGTGCACTCCCAATCACGTAATTGCTGTATTTTGCAAACTGTCGCACCGACTTTCAGGGGGTGTACACCTGCGTCCACATAACTAAGCAGACCACTGGCTTCATGGTTAAACGTCCATGTCCAGTCTATCAGACACATCAATTGACTCATCTCATGGGCTTCATCACCTCTTGCACACGCGCAGGGCCTACCAGAAGGAACCCTGCAGATGCCGGTGAACAGTATAAATTACAAGACTCTCTCCAAGATCCTCAAACTGTGCAACGAGCCTGGAACGCTAAAGATTAACGTAAGTACGCACACAACCACCTACATATGCTTGCTCTAATTGCATGCCTCTCAGCTCTGCAAGCACTCTCCTGCGCTACATTCCTGTTTCTGAACATTACTGAGGCACACAAAAAAATTACACACGCACACGCACACGCACACGCATGATCCAATTAAACACACACATGCTCTCCCAAAACACACACACACACACACACACACACACACACACATGATCCAAATAAACACACACATGAGGATCAAATAATTATAGAATTGTTTGTGCCATTTGTGCACAGTCGGTCACAGAAACACTTGCACAGCTCCGGACACGCCTGATGGAGCTCTTGCAGCAATGCAAGAGGAGGGCAGGAATGCCTAAAAATAGAAAGAAAGGTGAGGTGAGCTTCATGGACAGCTACCAATTGCGCGCAGATCTCCACTCCATATTTTAGAAATGCACTCATGTGTTGCTTACTGATCAGTAAGGGATTTCTGCAAATGCACTCCCTCTCATGCCATGCAATCCACAGGAACAATCGAGTCTCAGCCGATTCCGGAGGCACAACCAGGTAGGGTGTGTTCATTGCGTATCAGCAACAGCCGAGAGATGCAGCGGCAGAGTAAACTAAAAATCAATCAATGTACTCTCCTTACGAAAAACTTGCTGCACTTGCTTTTGCTCTATTACCACTGAAGTGCCTTGAACTTCTTACTTGTTTGCAGGTCCGCCAGCTTCTCCACCCACAGCAAAGAGGCGGCGCGTGCCCTCACAAAAGAAACGCAGCGGAGGGCAGCCCAGTCCGCCACCCAGTCCCTAAGAACCCAAGGTAATTCTAGCTCGCACATCTCATCTGCAACAATGTTGCCGTTGGCCGTTGAAGGTCATCTGCAGGACATGGCTTACATGTACGAGGACAGCACATATCTGCACCATGGCAGAGAAGCTTAAGAATGCCTGGCACAAATCCACCTAGTATGAGTATGTAATGAAGTTGTTCTAACCCCCTCATGTCATTGTTTTTCAGGTGGACAGCAGAGGTGGACAGCAGGCCGGTGGAGGGGCCAAAAAAAAACAAAAAAAAACAAAAAAATACGAGATACAGCCCTAGTTTTCCTGGATTAACTTAAAATCCAGGGCCAATCCAGCTTGCTGGTGGGAAAGTGCAAAACGGTGTTTTTAGACGCCCCCATTTTGTTGTTCTCCGATTTTAATTTCTCGACTGGGTACATGGGAAATCATCAGGTAGTGAATAAGAGCAGAGAACTAATCTTGGCACTTTGACTCCTTCGCTCGCAGTGCGTACCAGTCCGGATTGGAGTAGGTGTCCCATTGTCCATGGGAGTAGGCCTGGATACAATGCTAACCGTGTAAGGCCTGATGCTGTAGCATGCTGACAATGGAAATAATGAGCAACGGAAATAAATTCAAATTAATCTGGCTAATGGTAGATTGAAATGAAACCAATTTATAATTAACTTGCAGGTGACACACTTGCATGCACACACACATATGCACACGCACACGCACACGCACACGCACACGCTCACGCTCACGCACACACACACACACACACGCACACACACACACACACACATACACACAAACACACAAACACACACACAAACACAAACACACTCACGCACACACGCACACATACACACTCACGCACACACGCACAAACACGCAGGCATGCACACATGCATGCTTACACGCACTGACACGCAGGCATGCACACACGCACTAAAACGCACGCACGCATGCGCACGCGCAACCGCACATGCACACGCACGCGTTCACACTTGCACATAGAGGTGCGTACGATATATGCACATGCTCATTTGCGACGCGCACTAAAACATGCACACGCATGCATGCGCAACAGACAACGGTCACACAAAGTATACGCGATGTATGCGCGATGTATGTGTATGTGCATATTGCTTGTTACCCATCAGCTCTATTATTTCCGCCCTTCCCAACCCAGTGACAGAGCTTCCACCCCATGCTAGTCTGTTGAGCGGTGAGAGGCGCACTGGTCACAACTCTTCACTTCGCCTCATTATGCCTCCGGGGGAGGCATCAGAGTGCTCAATTGATGGCCTCAATATCACAATTACAGGTACAATGGCTTCATGAGAGAAAACATGCATACAGGTTGTTTGCTTGGCAGCATTTCAAGGCTGCCGTAACTTGAGGATGATAGCAAATACACTCACGTCCGACCATGTCTGGCGCAAACGCGCACACACATACCCACACGCACACCTGCACACACATATACACACACACACACATACACACACACACACACACAAACACACACACACACATACACACGCACGCACGCACACACACACTCAGGTGTGACAGAGAAGGAGCAGCTGGATGCACTAAAACTTCTAAACAGTGTCATACTACCTGTCAAGTACTCCGACCAAGTTTATAGAGACTGCATGCACTTCCCTGAGTTGACTACCTTAGGTACGTGTGTGTCAGACGTTTGTTTAGTGGACTTTGATGTGACGTGGATATATGTATCGCACAAAGTACAGAAATGGCATCTGTACGATTACCTTTTTGCAACATACGTTTCATTGGATGAAACCACGCGTATGGTTGCTTTTGTTAACGATGCTGATGCATGCATGTAGTTAGAGGCTTTAGATGCTGTGTTTGCATGAGCGGTGTGCAGGGCATATGAGCATAGTGATTTTGGGTCTGCGCTCAAGAGTTGGTCTTGCGTGGCCATAGATGAGATGTGCATGGTTGTATTAGTGTGTGCGGTATGTTGCGTGCGTGAGTGGCTTTGGATACTTCGTGCACGAGCGCGTACATTAGCTGAATTAGTTATATGCTCCATGCAAGTATGAGGTGGTCATGGGATGCGGTGTTCATGCGCGGTGTGCTTAAATTTGGATGCGGAATGGAATGCATGAGCGCATGCATGCATAAGCGGCGGCATGCATTTAAAATGCGTAGGGTTGGCCAGAACCGTATGAATGCACCGTATATGGTCGTATATTTGGTGATTTCCATGCCAAAAACACCGTATATACACCGTATATATATGGTTTTGGCCAACCCTAAAAATGCAGTGTACATGAGAGCAGTGGCCCTCTGGGTGCGGGCACGAGTCGTAGTGCACGAGTTGCTGTGCACGAGTTATTGTGCACCAGTTGACATTCCTTGCAGGTCATGTCCTGTCCATCTTTGGTATTCATGGAATGTGTACCTGGATGTCACTTGTTAGGATATACTAAAGAGCATATAAGGTGTACATTTTCTGGCCAACAGTGTACTTGTTCTGGCTAATAGTGTTCTGGCCAAGAGTGTACATATACAGGCCAACAGTGTACATGTTCTGGCCAATTCTTAGGATACTAAAGAGCATGTACGGTGTACATGTCTGGCCAAATGTCGTCAGATACCAAATGTTGTCAGATACCAAATGTTGCTATCGCAGGAGAATGAAGAAGAGAACCTACGCAGGCGATGGATAACTGCTTGCACATTCAATAAGGAAAAGGAGCCACTTTGGTACCGGGTACCATAACATTTTTCACACGTACCCATGTCAAAAAGTTGGAGCGCCGATCACTCGTGCGTTCAAGGGCAGCCCACAATGCTAAAGTTTCACACGCTTTTTCTCTTTTCCTTGTTAATCCACCTCAACAAACACACGCCTCTTCTTGTTAATCCACCTCAACTAAAAAGGAACACACGCTTCTTCTCTGCTGCGCGTTGCGATCCCAAAACAGCTCAAAAAGGCACACACACGCTTCTTCAGGAAAAAGCCTGCAGTACAGCTCATCACAGGTTTGCAGGTTTACAGGTTTACAGTAAAAAATTGCAACTGCTACACAGCTCATCACAGGTTTGCAGGTTTACAGGTTTACAGTAAAAAATTGCAACTGCTACACAGCTCA
>Ga0307952_1001629_pt1 | contig 10872 bp, 10 predicted proteins | sample OrgLakmetagen376_FD_201821 | JGI IMG/M metagenome (GOLD analysis project Ga0307952, IMG submission 201821) | Saline water microbial communities from Organic Lake, Antarctica - #376 | ecosystem: Environmental > Aquatic > Non-marine Saline and Alkaline > Saline | place: Antarctica: Organic Lake...
GTATGAGTCTTAGCCGCTCCCGAGTATTTCCGGGCGTGTGCACGATGGCACACGAAGGCGTTTTCCAGGGGGCACCACGCGGAGGTGCTCATACATCGCCCCCCTTTGTTACCCTCTTGGCGTAAGAAGAAACAGGTGATTCCAAGCAAGCTAGGGTATCATCCCAGATCATCACATGCAAAATGCTGTGGAAACCTTGCTGGGTAACGATATTTCAATGGTTACAATTGGGGGTGACCTTCAGCCAGGTTGTTTGGCTGATCGGCTGCTGACTGGTCTCGGCCAGCCACAAATAAATCCATAAGCTCAGAAAGAAAAAGAAAAAGTCTATTGTTCTGCTGAGAAAGGAAATCATGAACAAGTTGGTTGTTGACCTGTTGCAGCAAAAAGAGTTGGGTTGCTGAAAAGTCCTCAAAAAAAGGTGTAAACAGGAAGGAAAAGTGTTTCCTCAGCTCCCAAACAATGGTTACAATTGGGGGTGACCTTCAGCCAGGTTGTTTGGCTGATCGGCTGCTGACTGGTCTCGGCCAGCCACAAATAAATCCATAAGCTCAGAAAGAAAAAGAAAAAGTCTATTGTTCTGCTGAGAAAGGAAATCATGAACAAGTTGGTTGTTGACCTGCTTGGTTGCGTCAGTGGCGTTGGCTGCGTGCATTTAGGCTGACGTAGCAACGATATTACAAGAGTGCCTTCGTGCATTGCTATGCTGTGCTGGTCCAGCTTGCACGCCGCTCTCCTCCCTCTCCTCACTCTTTGGCTCTCCACCCATCCCCTCTTCCTCCCCACTCAACTGCCCACCATCCCCCATCCCATTTTTTTCTGCATTCTCCAAGCCTCTTATTAGTGTGTTTGTGTGTTTGTATGTGTGGTGTGTGTGTATGCGTGCATGTTTGTGTGCATGCGCATGCACGCGTCTGTGAAAAGGCGCGTGTGTGTATGTGTGGTGCGTGTTTGTGTGCATGCGCATGAATGTGTATGTGAAAATGTATGTATGTGTGTGTGAGTGTGTGATTGTTGAGCTTGAATACTGCTGCCTTAGTGCAGGCAGCAGTACGATTGTTGAGCTTGCATGCTTGCATGACGTGCGTGCAGGCAGCAATGTGTGCGTTGTTGTTCAAGTCAGTGTGGCACACAGGAGCAATAGTACACCCATCTCCAACGCTTGTTGGGTCCCTCAGGGGTTGCGAGGTCCTAATGCTCCTGACCATGCCTAATGCTTAGATGTTTTTGGATCCCCAACCTTCTTGGCAAGGATCCAGAGGTCACCCCCTTGCTTTGTGTTGTTGTCACAGACTGCAAAGTCTTTACCTAGCGCTGAAAACCCAAATTTCAACGCTCTTCATACGTGGAGAATTCCATTTGATAAATAACCTCTGAACTTTTACTCGCTCCAAACTAGAGTCGGACAGTTCTCCTCCGACCAGCGCTCTTTTGGCACTCTGTATCCACTCTGGATCCGCTCTGGATCCGCTCTGGATCCGCTCGGAGTGCGCTTTGTCTCCGCTCTAAATCCGCTCTGTATTCGCTCGGAGTGTAGTTCAAGCAGGACCACTCCCCACATAAATTAAGGAAAAGGAGCTACTTTAATACTGGGTATCGTAAATTCCTCCTCCAATAGGAAAGAAAAAGACCAATGGGGATCAGGAGGGCTGCAGGCTTGACCTGAAACCATCTTCTAATGAGTTGGTAATAGTGCTAAAAAGGGCACGTTTGGTATGGACAACTTTGGCAGCGTAATTGATAGAATGAACGTGAAACTTGGAAGCGAATTTCTTAACTCTCTAAGAATCAAGACCCAGCTCCCTAAATGGCTAAAAAAGTCCAGCCCTAGTTTATTCATGAGGGCTTCAATACCTATGTTATTACGAAGTGCGCAGCGTACTATAGTTTTCAACCCCACTACAGACACTGGTTACAGTGATACCGTCACTATCGATCCTAGAGGCAGCGACCCCACACTCACCATCAATAGAGCTGAACTTGCAGCTGTGCTAGTAGCGGTACAAAAAGGCCACACTGAAATTGCAACAGACAGTGCCTCATCCCTCTTTCAGATTAAAAAACAGCTATTGAACCCAATGACTGTACTCCACCACTTGCACAGGGAACTACAAGGGCATTGTAAATCTAATCCAATCCTCACCTTCTACAGTCACTTTCTACAAAGTGAAATCTCACTTTGGTATTCTTGGCAATGAGGGTGCAGACCACCTAGCACACATTGCAGCAATCTAATTTCTGACGTTTCCCTCCCGCCAGCTACTGACCCCTTTTACAACATGTTCTGGCTAAGCGTTTCAAACAAAGTTGGCTCCCATGCAGAGGAGCGGGCATGGAGGTCGCGAACCCTAGTGGGTACCCGCCCATCATGAGCCCAATTCTCATCGCCCAATCGATTGTCGCATGCGTACGGGATGTGCTGTGTTACTTGTGGTCTTGGCAGCAGTCTGGGCAGTCAAAACATTCCACACTTACCTACACGGAGAAGAGTTTACACTGGTTACAGATCACCAGCCACTCACGTTTCTTATGACTAAGCCAGATCTTGTGTCTTTGCACGCCAGATGGGCAATCACGCTCCAGCAGTACAGCTTTAAGGTGGTGCATCGGCCGGGTGTTCAGCATCAAAATGCTGACTGTTTGTCTAGGTTACCTGCAGATTCCAAGGAAGATGTCACAGGAGCCCGCCTTCATGATGAGAAACCTCCACCCAAGTGCAGTGTGAAGAGTCTGCAGATCTCTGCCTTGTGTGCTGCCAAGGAGGATCAGGACTTGCACGTTTTATATGATTTGCATCACGTGTCCACCTTCTCTGAAACATTTGCACCTACTGGTTCTAAAATGATAACTAGGGGTCGGCGTTGGCACTATACCGTATATAACGCTACTCTTTTTCGGTTTATACGGTATACGCCGACCCCTAATGATAACGCATAGTGGTGATAAGAACACACCAGAGGATGGCAGAGTGTGTTGTTTTGCATCTGCACCATTTGTGCCCACACTGCTACAGCACAACCTGCGTGTGGACGCTACTGATTTCAGCAAGGGGGGTGTACCACCGTGTTTATTGCCTTCAATTTTTGCTGCAACCACCATTGTGCCACCCGCAGAATTGCAATTGCAAGCAGAGGCTCAGCGAGCAGACATGCAGGAAAAGTACAGTGGGCCATCTGATGTCTGGAAAGACCCACCAGTGTTGGAGTGCATGAAGGGGAGTCTTGAAATGGGTTTGCTTGCACATGAAACTCGACGTGTGATTAGGAGGGCCAAGGCATTTGTGTACAAGGATGAGAAGTTATACAGGGTGTTTGAAGGTGGCATATGCAAGGAAGTGCCTGCTCCCCACAAGCGAGAGGAAATAGTGAAACAGACACATGAGCAGCATGGCCATTTTGGCGTAAGGAGAACCACTGCCTTGTTGCACCCCGCTTTTTATTGGCATGGCTTGAGTACTGATGTGTGAGAATCCTTGTGGGCAAGTGTGAATTGTGTGACCGAGTAAACGCTTCCTTCAACGCCGCACCCAAGCAACTCACACCACTGCCGATAGTGGGACTGTTCTACAGAAGGGGCGTTGATCTGGCTGGTCCAATGAACCCCACGAGCTCGGCTGGCAATCGTTATGTCATGGTGCTTGTGGAGCACTTCTCCAAGCACATCGAGGCGGTGCCTATCCCAGATAAGTTGGCAGCTACAACGGCCCGAGTGCTTGTGGAAACAGTGCTGTGCAGATTCGACAGTTGTGCTGAAGTGATCACTGATGGCGGCACTGAGTTTGCGGGGGAGTTTGATGATGTTCTGAAGATGGCGCTCATTGATCATCGCAGAACTGCACCCAACCATCCTCAGGCTGATGGGTTGGCGGAGAGAGCTGTGCAGACAATATGCATAAAGATCTTTGAGGAAGTTGTGTGAGGATAGCGAGACGCCAGAGAAATGGGACGTAATGATGCCCTGGCTTGTTTTTGGATACAATTGTTCAGTACAAGCATCCACCGGGATGTCTCTGTACTTCATGTTGCATGCTCACCATCCAGTAATTCCGCCTGCACACGTGCACAAATTTGCACTTCCCATAGACTTGAGCACTCAGGCTGAGGCTGAGAAGAGTGTGTTGCATAGAGCTGGGGTTGCCAAAAAGGCAGGGATTATGGCTGGTGGCAATTTCAAGATTGCTCAGCATCGGGATACATTGCGCTTTGCCACCATCAGGGGTGGGGGCTATTTGCCCTCAGTGCAGCAGTTCTTGGCTGGTGATTTCATGTATCTGAGACATCGTGTGCTGGCTAGCTCTTTGCAGATTGTGGCGAAGAAAGAGGTGTATCGCGTGAAGCTGGTCAAGGAAAATGGGGCAGTCCAACTGCAAGGGAAATGCGGGGTAACAATGTGGAACAACGTGTGTAATCTGGCTCCTTGCCGTCTGCCTGACATAGATCCAACTATGGATCATTCGTTGGCCAAACCAGATCAGAATCTCGCATGTGAAGTTTGCGCATTTATGGACGAGGAAGAGTTCATGCTTCTGTGTGACGGGTGTGGGACGGGTTGGATACTTGGGATGATTGTCTCATGCTAGGAATGATTCTACCCAGGTATTCTATCAGTGGCACTTGACTCTGAGTGACATGTGAATCCCATTGATGCTCCATGTATCAAGCTGTCGAGGATGGGCTGATCTCATCCATACCAGACATGGACTTTCCAGTACTATTTCCAACACTCATCACTGTCCTGGCAGGTGTTGTTCACAGGTCAAGCCTGCAACCCTCCTGATCCCCGGTGTCTTCTTTAACATCTCCCCTGGACCTGTGTAACACGCCACCCCACGGACAACAACGCATTCATGACGGAGTGGCGACAATCAGGGATCTTGCTTCTGTTATATTGGATGTCCTGGACCGACATGAACATAACAAGTCTTGAACTTTACTGAGAATGTTCGGGACAGTCAAACACACGCCGTGCCCTCCCAGTCACACACTGCAAGAGCACTGGGATGCAAGCACTGGCGCCTACCATTCAAGCACAACGAGAGAGGGGGCACAGACTCTACAATGAATTAAGAAGAAACATCTTCACACTGAGGTGCGAGTACTGAACAATTGATACGCTTGATAATACTGATTAAGGGCTGGCTCACAGAAAAGGACGTGGTGTATGTATGCACGAGTGGTGTATGTATGCACGTATGTATGCACTCTCGAGAGGTTTCATTCATGTCTACGCTTGCCTGAACGCAATTCCTATACACGAACAGCAGTGAGCTTTTTTCTGTGAAGAATGTTAAGAACAAACATCAGTACATCTTGGCTGCAATGTGCTGTTCGTTCCAAGGCAAATATATGTATTTTATGTACGCTGTATCAATCGAACAAGTCCTTGGTGCTTTGCTGTGAGGTAAACAATGGGAAGTGCCTGCTAAATACTTGTACACAATTTTACAGTTTTAGCCAGGCAAGTGCTGGTTCAAAATTCATCAAGCAGCAGGGCCCGCAGCAAAAGTGATGAAACAGTCCATGTTTGATGTTCCAGACCCTCTCGTTGTGCATGTGTTGCTCCTTACACGTGAGTTTTAAGTATGATAATACCCTCATTCTTGGTATCCTCAGCGTGACAGTCCATGTATTTTATGTGCCAAAAATGGTGCGGACGGTATAACACACACACACTCTTACACGCATACATGCACACGTATGCACATGCACATGCTTACAACCCTCGCTTGCTTTGTGGCTGTGCACGTGCTTAAAAATACACTGCAGCCAAGGTACAGCCGGTTAAACACACACACACATACACAAAAAAATACACACGTATGCACGTGCACACGTTTACAATCCTCGCTTGCTTTGTGACTGTGCACGCGTTCGAGAACACTTCGTAAACAGGGTACAACTACCGGTAAAACACACACACTTTCAAAATATTGCTTGCTTTGTGTCTGTGCAGGTGTTCAAGATCACTTTGCAGCCGGGGATGCGGTTGGCAGGAGACTCCGTCCCCCAGGGCGTGACTCCGGTGCCTGGAGAGGGTGAGGCACCTCTCCCGCCTGTGGGCAGAGCTAGGCTGGCTGCTGGCAAGAGATGATGACGTTGCGTGCAGCTGGCTGTAAAGTTGATAGTCAGCCTAGCAGTTGCACGTTTTGACTGATGGCTTACTCTCTTACTCTGCAAGTCTGTAAACTCTGTAAGTTGAGAGTACACCGCCTCTTGTGGACAGAGCTAGACTGGCTGCTAGCAAGAGATCACGCCATGAGATAATGTTCCCCCTCTTTGATTTTGTGCGGTTGGCTGGTCCTGGCAGATGCTTGATTGGTTTTACTGGTTTTATTCAGTGCTGCAATGTCACAAACAGCGTTGTGCCTTTTTCCCCTTTCCAAGGGTTTTTTTGTAGGCACAACAGCAGTTATCACATTTTTTACACGTTTTACATATGCAGCCTAGCAGTTGACTGATAGCTTTATCTGTAAACTCTCTCTCTCCCTCTCTCTCTCTCTCTCTCTCTCTCTCTCTCTCTCTCTCTCTGTAACATGTCAAAAATAGAAAAACTGATGCTGTCAGAAATCGCTATGAACATGCCACCACTAAAGTAAATCTCTCTTCCGGGATTTGTACAAACAAAATACCCATAGAAAGAGGTACCATACAGATGACACTCTCTCCCCTTTTCTCTTCCTACTCTATGTGGCAAGATGATTACACGCAGGATGATAGTTTGAAACATTTCTTGATTTGAAACTTAGTTTGTGTAGGACGTGCATGTGTGCTTTCACGTATTGAAATCTGAGAAAATAGAGAGCCTGTCTGCTGGAGGCTTTGGTTGGCAGGTGTTAAGAGTATCTGGTAGGCGAGCTGGGTGAGGGTTTTCACCCTTGCTGGCCAGAAGATGGATGAATGGGAATGGGCGCCGTTGTAAATGTGGATGTCACGGCCACGTTGATTTTCCGCAGAGCACTTTGCTATGGCATCAGCAAGCTTGTTCCCTAAGATGCCAGCATGAGCTTTAACCTTGTAGCGATGGATACTGTCTTTAGATAGCTGGATGTGGTGTACGATGGTTTCTAGGAGTTTGGCATGTTCATGCCGCTTCATGAGCTGGGGGAAGAGGATGATATTTCCTATTTGCCATTGTGCACAAGCGCTGTCTGTTGCAATATGGGTGTGCGTGTTCATTTACCAAGGCAGCAGCAGTTTCCGCTAGCTCGGCTCTGTTTTAACGGCCGACGATGCTTGTCCCTCCAGGATTTATTGTGGTGATTTTGTTTGATTGAGGGTGGTAGACTCCAGCTTCAATAGACTGAAATCCATGTTCTTTGTTTGTAATACAACTCCGGCCCAATCTTTCCAGTTAGGTGGAACTCTTTCCCCTTCAGTTATAACAAGCACTTTTGTTGCACATGATGGGAGGGGACCTGGCTGTGTACTGGCTATTGCTTATGTTGCCAATGTTTGCATTGATAAAAAAAAGTGAAAATTCTACACTGGAAGTCACCAGCGTGCATTAAGGAAAGGCTCTCTCTAACTGTGTTTCTCGGATCGTTGGGGCATTTACATAATTTTGTCATTCGTGGCAGTATCCTTTCAGTTGGTGAATCAAGAAAAGGTATGGTGCCTGCGTTTTTAAAACTCCAGATTGCCGCTGGTGACAGGTCTTGTTTAATGTTCTCTAACCAAGATGGGCTGTTTGTAATAAGTTGTTCCCTGGTAGCTTTGTTCCAGACTGCTAAGATGCTTATGCCCCATGTTGCTTCTGGTAGGGGTGGTGCTTTGCTTTGCTGGTAGAGAAGTGCCATGTAGCGCAATTTTGTCTTTGGGATATTTCCAGGTATAGTGCAAACATCCTTATTGTCAGTATACGTTTTGTGAAAAGTTTTGGTGCTGTTTTCCATCCAATTTGGGAGCAGTAGGAAGGTAGCGTTTGCCTCTTGATTATTCAAGGCAGATGTGGTTGCATGTTGCACTTCTTTGAGCATGTGCTTAGCGTCATACATCGGGTGGCTGATGGAGAATCCGGTGGACTGTGTGGAGAACGCATCTGTCCTGGAACTTAATACTCTGTCTTTTGGGTGGGCTGTACAGAACTCTTGAAGCTCTGGGTAAAGTCTAGAGGTGAGGCCATTCTTTCTTTTGTGACGAGGGTATGGCTACAAAAGGCTGGCACGGATAGGGTAGGCAGAGCCCGATAATGTGAGCAGTCAGCCCTGGAATTGTTGCCTGTCATTGAAAGTCGTGGGAGTCGATGAAGTAGTCCTTAATTTCTGTTGCAAGAACTTGGACAGGGAAATTCAGCAGGGCGTGTATGCCTTGATGACAAGAAAAGTTGAACGCATCATGTAAAAAAATGCTGAGGCGCTGAGGGGTGATGGTGCCGGAGCATTTTCCATCTGCCATATACACATGTCACCTCTGGGAGGGTTTGGATCTTGGGAAGTGAGACTTTTGTTAGCCAGTCCTCTGTTTGTGGCGGCTGGCTAGGTGTGTCGTATTGCTCACTGTCATGTGTTGTCTCTTGTACTGGAGGTGGTCTGATAAGATGGATCGACCTGGCTGTCTGTTCCATAGTTCACAGTCGCCTGTACCCTTGATATCGTTTTGTGGGTCAGTAGGTTGCATGTCGAAATGAACTTTGTCCCTGATATGTTTTCCTAGCCTGGATTTGCATTGGAGGTACGCCTGTTGGAATCCTCCAGTCCTTACCTGGCCAGATTGTCCATGTTTTTGCGCTAGAGTTGGACATAGTGCTTTTCTCGTACTCGTTAGCCATTTTTACATAGTCAGGGTCGGATCTGATCATATTTGCTGCTTCCCATGTGGGCTCCCAGTTGGCCATCCATATTTCGCTTTCTGTCCGTCTCTGCCGAATTTTCCGTTGCTCCTCAGAGGATCCTGGCAGGCTGGACAGTGACATTCTTTAGATTGGTCAGTACTTGGGCGGGCATCATGGTTGTGGTAACAACCAAGTTGCATTAGGCAATCCCAATGGTAGGTGCGCATGCATGTGCTGCATTTAAGCATACCTTGCTCGTGGTCGGAATCTACTTCATCCGTTCTTTCCTTGCTATGTGGCAGTTTTGAGGGCCTAGGGAGGGAAACGGAATAAGTATCCCAGTTGTCAGTTTGGAAACTGGGAGTTGCCAGTTGCAACTTCACCACGCACCTCAGTTGGTGAAGTTGGCAAAGTTGGCAAAGTTGGCAGTTTTGAGGGTCTAGGGAGGCGCACTTCTTGACTGAAGGCCTTTTTTTGTAAACCCCTCCCTGATTGGGTCAGGGTAACTATAACTGCATCTGGCTGGCGAAATATTTGTAGGTACCATTTTCCTACCTGTGTCTCGGGATACATAGTACCTTAAATTAAGCCTGCAGGAATTTATACCCGCCAGCCTGCTTATGTGACCTCACACACAATTTAAAAAGTACAAGGTCTTCTTTTTAAGCTTTCTTGAAGGTTCTTTAAGCTCTAAGTTGCGATTCGTTGCAGATAAAATTTTCCCGCTTCAACCGCATTTCAACTGAGCCAGGAAAGTTCTGAGATGGACACCAGACAGTTCCTTAAGCTGTATTTGTGCCCACACTTAACACCGTGGTAACTTACCTGACAAAGTGTAGTGCATTTGGATAACTAAGGCCTCATCCACCTGGCATGGCTGCTCATAGAATCTAGAATCTGATTCCAACACAAAATCAATCAAAAACTGACAAAGGAAACGTTTTGATGTTTGCCCCGTACATACACCACCTGAACAAACTACATTCAAATCAATTTTTTTCCGTGGACAGCCGCTCCAAGTCATCCTTTAAGCTAGTCAGCTCCTTGTCCAGGGACTGCATGTTCTCCATGCTGCACAGTAAGCAAACAGAGAGGTAGACGCTGCATTCAGGAAAAGGTTAGTGTTCACCAGGGATGTGTCATACGCATATTCGTATGACACGTATTTAACGGGTATTTTACCCAGGCCTGTGCACTTACGCTTAATGTTGGAATTTGGACTGTAATTATGGTACCAACTGTCAGTCAACCGTACAGTACGGTCCAATTTACGGTTGGCCAAAATTACGGTGTCAGACCGTACAAGACCGTGCCCACCGTACAGTACGATTTGACCATAATTTGGCCGTTTGGTTCCAGTTTCAGCCCAAAACTATTGTTTTCTTTTTACAACAATTCCTCATGAATAATACACAAATTATCAACCAGGAATCAAGCACTGCATCCGACTTTGAGTTTCCATGCAAGCCACTGTTGGGCTCTTCCCCCGAGCTGATGCAGCCCCAGCCCAGCCTCAGGGTCGTCCAGGGAAGCATTGCGTGGCGTCAACACATAAGAGGAGCATGCGGGAGGTGGAGATGGGAGGTGTTGGGGTGGAGAGGCCATTCTGAGGCCAAAATTGCACTGGCAGTGCCAGCCCCCGAGCTGATGCAGCCCCAACCCAGCCTCAGGGTCGTTCAGGGAAGCATTGTGTGGCGTCAGCACATGGGAGGAGCACACCGGGGAGCAAGAATGGGAAGTTTTGGGACGAAGAGGCTTTTCCGAGGCTATTTTTGCACCGGCAGAGCCAGCTTGGCACCGTACCGTACACCATACAGTAAATTGCCGTAATTACGGTAAGTTACGATCCTCCAAAATCGTAATCACGCCGTAATTTACAAAATTACGGTACGTACAGTATAAAGCGTACCGTACCGTACACCGTACAATGCATAGGCCTGCTATTACCGTATTAAACAAATTGGGCAGTATTATACAATTGCAAAATTTGCCTTTTTGCTGATTGTTTTGCCGGTCTTTGGCCTTTTTAGGCAATTTCCGCCCCAACAACGACCTTTCAGAGAGCTTTTTATGCTATTTCACAATATACTAATAACATTTAAT
>Ga0307952_1001634_pt1 | contig 10860 bp, 10 predicted proteins | sample OrgLakmetagen376_FD_201821 | JGI IMG/M metagenome (GOLD analysis project Ga0307952, IMG submission 201821) | Saline water microbial communities from Organic Lake, Antarctica - #376 | ecosystem: Environmental > Aquatic > Non-marine Saline and Alkaline > Saline | place: Antarctica: Organic Lake...
CTAACTTTATTGAAACCCTGGAAAAGCGCCAGGGCCTGAAAGTAGCCTGCCTGGAAGAAGTGGCTTGGCGCATGGGCTACATCACCACTGAACAACTGTGGGAACAAGCCGATGAACTGAAGAAAAACGGTTACGGCGCCTACTTGAAACAACTGGCCGAGCAGGAAGGCTGATATGAAAATAACCAGCACCGCCATACCCGATGTAAAAATACTGGAACCAAAAGTCTTCGGCGACGACCGCGGTTTTTTTATGGAAACCTGGAACGCCCAGCTGTTCAGCGAACTGGGCATTCAGCACGGCTTCGTACAAGACAACCACAGCCGCTCGGTAAAAAACACTCTGCGCGGTTTGCATTACCAAATTGAAAAGCCGCAAGGAAAACTGGTTCGCGTTACCCGTGGTGAAGTGTTTGATGTAGCAGTGGACCTGCGCAAGGATTCACCCACATTCGGTAAGTGGGTAGGGGAATACCTGTCAGAGCGCAACAACCGAATGCTGTGGGTGCCACCGGGTTTTGCCCATGGTTTTCTAGTGGTTAGCGAAACGGCTGACTTTCATTACAAGTGCACCGATTTTTATGCGCCGGAACATGAACGAACGATCCTCTGGAATGATCCCAATCTCGCGATTGATTGGAGAATTAAACACAGAAAATCTTTGTTATTGTCCGAAAAGGACAAAGATGGTGACAGTTTTGAACATGCAAAATTCGAGTTGAAAGGAGTGTCGTTGCAATGATACCCGTTACAAAACCATATTTATCAAGTTGGGAGAATCTTTATAAATATATAGACAGAATTTGCGAGCGACAATGCCTGACGAATAACGAATAACGAATAACGATGCACTTTTTAAGTAGTTCACACGGCTACTTAAAAATTACTTTGGCGTTGAAAACCTACTGTTGGTCAGCAACGACACAATTAAGAGTTCAAAAGATGATCCTGCACGTGTGTACTTTGGATAAATTCATACCGCCTTTTGTGAAGCTAATTAATGAAGAGTTTGACAAAAAAAACCATCAATTTTGGGTAGCTGGTGTTCAGAGATTAAAGCAACACCCCATCGAAAAATCTGATAATGTCTTCGTTGTTAGGCGATCATTAATCGCTCAGATCTATGCTTATGTCCGACTTATTTTTATGTTACATAGTGCAAAGAAGGTTATTTTGCATGGTCTTTTTAATTACCGAGTTATTATTATTTTGACCCTTTTTCCTTGGCTTTTAGGAAAGTGTTATTGGCTTATTTGGGGTGATGACCTTTATCGCTACTCCAAGCCTAAACTTAGCTTTAAAGGCAAGGCATATAGTAGTTGCCGAAATTTCGTCATCAATCGCATTGGTCACCTTGTCACCTACATACCTGGCGACGTGGAGCTTGCCCGCAAATGGTACGGCGCCCGTGGTGAATACCACGAATGCCTGATGTACCTCAGTAATGTCGTCAACCCACAGGTATTTCAAAGCGTAGACCAAACCAAAAACACTCAATCAAGGCTGACTATCCTTGTTGGGAATTCAGCAGACCCTAGCAATAATCATATCGAAGCTTTGGAAAAGCTGTTGCCGTATAAAGATAGGGATATAAAAATCTATGTGCCTTTATCCTACGGTGATCAGGCTCACGCCAAGAAGGTAATTGAACAGGGTAAGGACTGGTTTGGTGAAAAGTTTTTTCCTATGGTCTCGTTTATGCCATTCGATCAGTACCTTAATTTTCTCAATATTGTCGATATCGCCATCTTTAATCATAAACGGCAACAAGCAATGGGGAACATCATAACCCTGCTGGGAATAGGTAAAACGGTCTATGTGAGAAAAGAGGTTAGTCATTCGAGTCTTCTGGTCGGAATCGGCCTCAATATCAAGTTCATTTCAAGATTTTCTCTCGAGTCACTGCCGGCTATTGAATTATTGGATAATGCAGAAGCGGTTCGATCCTACTTTTCCAAAGATAAGCTGGTTCGTCAGCTTTCAAATATTTTCAGGAGTTAAGATGGCTTATCTTTCAGAAGAAGCACTTAAGACTATGGGTTTCAAGGCGTTGGGTGAAAACGTAAAAATAAGCGATAAAGCCAATATTTACAATCCAGAAAGTATTGAAATTGATGATAGCTCCCGAATTGATGATTTTTGTATAGTATCGGGAAATGTGAAAATTGGGAAATACTGCCATATCACTCCAATGTGCTTGATTGCAGGTGGAGAGCCTGGGATAGATTTCTCAGACTTTTGCACGCTAGCGTATGGGGTCAAGATTTTTGCTCAGTCGGATGATTATAGTGGGGAAACAATGGTGAACTCCTTAATTCCCAAAAAGTTCAAAAACGAGCGTCTGGCCAAGGTTGTAATAAATCGGCAAGTAATCGTAGGAGCTGGAGCTATAATTTTTCCTGGTGTAACAGTAGGAGAAGGCTGCGCTGTTGGTGCTATGACATTGGTAAATAAAAGTACTGAGCCGTGGGGTGTCTATGTTGGCAATCCCGCTAAACGAGTGAAAGAGCGCAAAAAAAACCTGCTCGATTTTGAAAAGCAGTTTCTTCAGGAGGTTAACCGGTGATACCTTTTAACAAACCGTCAGTCACTGGTAATGAGAAAGATTTTGTCCTTGAAGCCCTTGCCAGCCCTAAAATATCTGGAGACGGCCCATTTGGCCAGAAATGCCAAGCATGGTTCGAAGAAACGCTACCTGCAAAAAAGACTCTTCTGACGCCATCTTGCACCGCCGCACTGGAGCTTGCAGCACTGCTAATCGATATCAATCCCGGCGATGAAGTCATCATGCCGAGCTACACATTCGTCAGCACCGCAAACGCTTTTGTTCTGCGGGGAGCAAAGATCGTGTTTGTCGATATCCGCCCAGATACCATGAATATCGACGAGCAACAGATTGAGGCTGCGATCACCGAAAGAACCCGAGCCATTGTGCCCGTCCATTACGCCGGTGTTGGCTGCGAAATGGATGCAATCATGGACATTGCCAAGCGGCACAGCCTCTATGTAATCGAAGATGCGGCACAGGGAATGATGAGTTCTTATAAAGGACGGGCCTTAGGCACCATCGGCCACATGGGTACCTTTAGTTTTCACGAAACCAAAAACTACACCAGTGGTGGGGAAGGCGGCCTGCTTATCATCAACGATGACACGTTCAAAGTACGCGCCGAAGTCATCCGCGAAAAAGGCACCAACCGCAGTCAGTTTTTCCGCGGCATGGTCGATAAGTACCAGTGGATAGACGTTGGCAGCAGTTACCTCCCTAGTGAGTTACAGGCTGCCTATCTTTGGGGTCAACTAGAACGTGCGGAAGAAATACGTGTCGATCGCCTCGCCTCTTGGCAGCGCTATTATGAGGCATTGCTGCCGCTTCAAGACTCCGGAACAATAAGCCTGCCAGTGACGTCGAAAAATTGCGTACAAAATGGGCATATGCTTTACATCAAAACTGCTGACCTTGCAGAGAGAAGCGCGCTGCTTGAGCATTTAAAAAACAGAGACGTTATGGCTGTGTTTCATTACGTACCGCTCCATACCGCCGAAGCCGGTAAACGGTTTGGCCGCTTTGTCGGTGAGGATCGGTACACCACAAGTGAGAGCGAACGATTGGTGCGATTACCAATGTGGTACGGCCTGGGTGAGGTAGATCAACAGCGTGTTGTTGCGGCGGTTAAAGAGTTTTACGCGTGACGTCACGGAAAATAGCCGCCTTCGCCATAGGCCCAATCGGTGCGGCGGTATTAGGCCTGATATCCCTGCCGATCATCACTTGGTTGTTCTCCCAAGAAGACGTTGGCCGTATGGCTGTGCTCCAAGTAACTCTGAGCTTCAGTATTCTGCTATTCAGCCTTGGACTAGATCAGTCTTATGTAAGAGAGCGCGCTGTCGCTAACTTTCTTTGATGCTTTGCATTCAATTTCTTTACAAGGATTTGATTCATGAATCCAGATCTCATTAATAAGCCCGTTGTTCTTCATATTTTTACATCTCTAGGTTTTGGTGGGGTTGAAAAACGTGGCGAGACTATAGCCGCTTATCAACAACACGCTCGTTGGGAGCATGTCTTTTATGCCATTGATTATTGTGGCGATGCATGTGAGAAGATTAGAAGCTTTGGGGCAGTCGCTCATGGTTTAAGTTGCTCGCCAAAAATTCCCAATATGTACGCCATTGCAGCTATTTTTAGGGTAATAAAAAAAATTAAGCCCAATGTGATCCATACTCATGGTGCAGAAGCAAACTTTCACGGCCTTATTGCCGCTTGGCTTGCAGGGGTTCCAATCCGTATCGGTGAGGAGATCGGCATTCCTAACCATAGTGCTCTTGCTAAAAAAGTTTTCCGGCAAGTATATCGTCTTTCACATCGAGTCGTCTGTATATCTAATGCAGTTAAAGACTGGTTAATTAATAATAATGAAGTGCCGGTAGGTAAGGCAGTGCGTATATACAACCCAGTTGAGTTGTATATTCCTGAGGAACAGCTGCGGGGCCCTGAACATATCTTTCGTATCGGTTTTGTGGGTCGTTTAGAACCCGTGAAGAATCCTTTAGCACTGGTCGAGGCGGTTGCAAGGCTTAGAGACGAAAACGTACCAGTCGAGTTATGGATAGTCGGCGATGGTAGTCAGCGTGCCGAGCTTGAAAAACGCATTGAGAAACATGCTCTTCAGAAAAACGCACGTCTATTTGGTTATCGAAAAAATCCTATAGATTACGTCTCTCAGTGCGATCTCTATGTGCAGCCATCATTGTCTGAAGGGTTTGGTATCGCGCTGGTGGAAGCCATGGGATGTGGTGTGCCGGTACTGGCCACATCTGTTGGGGGCGCGCCCGAAATTATCACTCACGGAGAAACAGGCTGGTTAATCGATCAACCCGATGCATCAGGTCTGTATAAAGCATTGATAAAGATCTGGAGGCAACGTCAAAACCTTCCGGCCATTGGTGTCGCAGGCAGGCTGGCCGTGCAAGGCCGGTTTGAGCCAACTGCATATATTGAAGAGCTTGATTTTCTCTATAGTTCTTTGTTGGCTGGAAAGCCTCAAGAAATCGCCAATTAAACGAGCTTTTGATGAAAAAAATACGCGTATTGCACTGTCTTGAAACCGTTGGATCTGGTGGCGTTGAGCAAAGACGGTTATCGCTGGTTAATCGGCTTGATCCCGAGCGCTACGAACAGCATCTGATTTGCACGAAGGCTGTCGGAGGGCTTCCTGAAAAATTCCAGATGGCGGGCTGTTCCATAACTGAAGTAGGAGTGCTCAACGGTATCTTTGATCGTCGGCCTTACAAAGAAGCTTTAAAAGTTGCCAAGGATTTCCGCCCCGACATTATCCATGGTGCTGTTTATGAAGGTGTTGCATTGGCTGCCGTGGTTGGCCGTTTGGCGCGTGTGCCGATCGTGGTCGGCGAAGAAACCAGTGATCCTCAGACTCGAAGCTGGAAGGGTAGTCTGTTATATCGAATGATTACCGCCGCGACTCATCACATGGTGGCAGTCTCTCCGGCGGTAGAAACCTATCTCCGGCAAGGCATCAAGCTACCTAAAAGCAAGGTGAGTATGATTGCCAACGGTGTTGCTGAAAAGCCGTCGGCAAAGCGAGAGGACATTTTACGAGTTCGAGACGAGATCGGTGTTGAACCTGGCGATTACGTCATTGGCACAGTGGGTCGGCTTTTCGATGAACATAAGCGTGTTAGCGATTTGATACGAGCTTTGCCAAATGTAATAGAGCATGTTCCAGGTGTTAAGTTGTTGATTGTGGGTACTGGCCCGGATGAAGATAAGTTGCGTGATTTAGCCCTTGAACTTGATGTGAAAGATAGGGTGTTTTTTGCTGGGTATCAAGCGGACCCCCAAGCTTACTACGAGGTGATGGACGTTTTTGCCTTGGCCTCGGCGAGTGAGGCATTTGGTCTAGTACTGGTTGAAGCGATGTTTGCCGGGCTGCCAGTCGTTGCTACGCGAACGGGTGGTATACCCAAGGTCGTATGCGAAGGCGAGACGGCGCTGCTGGTTGATACTTACTCGCCATCGGCACTCGCTGGTGCACTCGTCCGTATTTTTGAAGATCCAGAAAGAGCTCTGGCTATGGGCACTAAAGGGCGTTTACGCGCAAGAAAGTATTTTAGTGAGAAACGCTATGTTTCTGATGTGGACACTCTTTATACGCGGCTACTGTCCGAGCGCGGTTTTAGATGAACATTCTTTTCGTGACATGGGACGGCCCACAAGTGTCCTATTTAGAAAGTCTCTTCCTTCCCATCTTCCAGCGCCTGGCGAAACATGGAATAACGTTTCATGTACTCCAGTTCACGTGGGGCGATTTACAACAGCATTCACGTTCCTGGCAGGCCTGTGAATTGGTAGGCGTCCCCTACCGTTCCGTTCAAGTTTGGCGAAAGCCTGTGGCAGTCGGTTCGTTGCTCACGGCTGTCGCGGGTTACCGTAACATTCGCCGAGCTATTCGTGACTGGAATATCGATGTCGTCATGCCGCGCAGTACGTTGCCAGCGCTGGCGTCACTGCTGGCTTTGCGTGGTCGCTCGTTGCCGATTGTCTTCGATGCTGATGGTCTTCCTCTGGATGAGCGAGTGGATTTCGGCGGGCAGTCACCCTCTGGCTTTGTTTATAGGTTGCTGCGAGACATTGAGGCGCAGGCCGTGCGTCGGGCGGATGTGGTGCTCACACGATCGAGTCGGGCGGTTGACATATTGCACGCCCGTGCGGGCTCAGGAACGCAAGTTGAGCGTTTTCATGTTGTGGGCAACGGGCGTGATGCAGCGATCTTTCACCCGCTTGATAACAAATCTAGGAATTTGGTTCGTGAGAATTTGGGCATTGATTTGAATGCCCCTTTATTGATCTATGCAGGTTCGCTGGGTGACCAATATTGCCTGCCAGAAATGCTTACGCTTTTTGATCGAGTAATAGCTAGTCGAAGCGATGCTAGGCTCGTCATTCTGACCGGTTCACCGGAGGCTGTTCCGTTGGCACTCGCGTCCTTTCCTCATTTGCAGGGTGCCGTAACTACCTTGTCCGTTTCTCCGAATCAAGTACCCGACTACTTAGCGTGTGCTGACGTAGGCCTTGCCCTGCGTCAAACGAGTTTTTCTATGCAAGCGGTGGCTCCCATTAAGCTAGGTGAATATTTACTGTGCGGCATTCCGGTTGTTGCCACTCAAGGTATTGGAGACACCAGTGCTATTAGTGAAGATGTTGGTTTTTTGCTTAACGACATGTCGCCCGATCAACTGGATCACGCCGCTGACTGGTTGGTCCAGACGGTTCTTCCGTCTCGTGATGAATTCCGCGAGTGCTGTACCCGTATTGGCAAACAGTATTTTTCATTAGAATCTAGTGTTCAAACCTATCTAAAAGCCTTTAAAAGGCTTTTGGAATGAGGGTTCTGCTGTTTTCAAAATACCCGCGCATGGGCGCCAGCAGCCGCTTGCGCTCGCTCCAATACCTTCCTTTTTTGGAAGCTCAGGGCGTTGACGTCACGGTCAGCAATCTCTTCGATGAGCAGTACTTGAATCGCTTGTATACAATAGGTGGTCGCTCGGTGTGGCAAACGCTGATGTGTTATTTATCTCGTTTACGGGCACTGCTAACGTGCGGCCGTTATGACCTGATTTGGATTGAAAAGGAGCTTTTCCCCTATTTCCCCGCGTTGTTTGAGCGTTTATTGCGGATGTTAGGGAAGCCGTATGTGGTTGATTACGACGACGCTATATTTCACAACTATGATCTGTCAAAAAATGCGTTGATACGCCGAGTTTTGGGCCGAAAAATTGATGTGGTTATGGGTAATGCCCGCTGTGTTATTGCCGGCAACCGGTATTTGGCAATGCGGGCTGAAAATGCGAATGCACTTTGCGTGCGCCAGGTGCCCACGGTGGTGGATCATCTGCGTTATCCGCTACGGACGCCGTCGGTGGGTCAACAAGCGGTTATCGGCTGGGTAGGGTCGCCGTCTACGCAATGTTATGTGGTGGCTATGGGTGATGCCCTGGCTGCCGTGTGCAAGGCGCACAACGCAAAGCTTGTTCTGGTGGGAGCAACCGCGGGTGTGGTTGGACAACTGCCCGATATGCCCGTTGAAGTGGTTAGCTGGAGCGAAGCCACCGAGGCCGAGCTGATTCGTACCATGGACATCGGCATTATGCCCCTGCAAGACGGCCCCTGGGAAAAGGGCAAGTGCGGTTACAAGCTGATTCAGTACGTGGCCTGTGGCGTGCCTGTGGTGGCGTCACCGGTGGGTGTGAATGTGGATATTGTTACTAATAGCGGCTGTGGGTTATTGGCAGATACAACAGCCGATTGGCAGAGTGCGCTGGCGCGCTTGCTTGAATCGCCTGAACAGCGTTTGCAAATGGGTAATGCCGGTAGGGCCGCTGTGGAGCAAACCTATTCGTTGCAAGTGCAAGCGCCGATACTGGCGCAGATTTTCCACCAAGCCGCTGGGCAGGGTCGCTAAGCTAGGTGTGGAGTGAGTGGCGCTTTTTCAAACCCTGGTTTGGGTGAACAGAAGCTGGAAGCGGCCGTAACGGCCATGTGCAATACCATCGCCCACCGCGGCCCGGACGACTCCGGTGTGTGGGTGGAGGGTGATACCGGACTGGCGCTAGGGCATAGACGCCTGGCGATTGTGGATTTGTCCGCGGCTGGCCATCAGCCTATGCAGTCAGCCTGCGAGCGATTTGTGATTGCGTTCAATGGCGAGATCTACAATCACCTTGAATTGCGCAAACAGCTTGATCAATCGCCCGTTGCCCCGGTTTGGCGCGGCCGTGCGGATACCGAAACCCTGCTGGCTGCGTTTGCGGCCTGGGGACTTGAGCGCACGCTGGAAGCGGCCAACGGTATGTTTGCCATTGCCCTGTGGGATCGGAAGCTGAAAACCTTAACCTTGGCGCGGGATCGTTTTGGTGAAAAGCCGTTGTATTACGGGCTGGTGGGCAAACGGCCCGCGTTGGTGTTTGGTTCTGAACTGAAGGCGTTAGCGGCGCACCCGGACTGGCAACCTACGCTGAACCAGAATGTGCTGGATGAATATTTGCGCTTTGGCTGCGTACGCGGTGCGGCCAGTATTTATCAGGGTATACACAAGCTGTTGCCGGGCAGCTATGTTCAGTTTACTCAGGCTGATATTGCCAATGGCAATCTGCCGGCGGTCACTCAGTGGTGGTCCCTGGTGACGGCGGCCTTAGCCGCAAAGCAGGCACCGGCGATTGCGAACCCGGATGATGCGGTGGAACAAACCCGCCATGCCATGATGACGTCGGTTGGCCAGCGCATGATGGCGGATGTGCCGCTGGGGGCGTATTTATCGGAATGCGCGGAAAACCTCGGCCTTCAGGCCTGGGATGAAGAGCGCGAACACCGCAGGTGTCCCTTTCGTTAGCAACATTCTCATTCCGGCGTTTGCTGCTGTTCAAAGAAGATACCGCGCAAGTCATCAATAATCTCAGCCGTGAACACGCCGCGACGATATTTCGTCACAAATACCAAATGAACGTGCACCCTAAAACGCAATGCCACCCGTGCCTGATATCATTGTTTTTTTCCATGGACCAACCATAATTGAGCGATGAAACGCCTTCAAGCATTCAAATTTCAGATTGAGCCAAACGGCGAGCAACTCCGCGCCATGCGTCAGTACGCGGGTAATGCTCGCAAGATTTGGAATTTGGCTTTGAATCGTCAGCAAGAGCGACATACGGCCGGTGAAAAATTCACCAACAGCTTTGGCATGAATCATTGGCTGCCAGCGTGGAAACAGGAATTCGCGTACTTGTGCGACTCTCCCTCACAAACACTGCAACAAGTCACAAAAGACCTGGCCGCTGCGTACAAGAACTTCTTTGAGAAGCGTGCCGATTTCCCACAATTCAAGAAAAAAGGCAGGTCGTCAGACCGATTTCGCTTTCCGCAAGGTTTCGAGATTGACGAAGCCAATCGACGTATTCGACTCCCAAAGCTAGGCTGGATTCGCTACCGCAAGAGCCGTGGCATCCTCGGACTGGCAAAGAACATCACCGTTTCCTGTGTGGCTGGCAAGTGGTACGCCAGCATTCAGACCGAGCGCGAAGTGGGGCAGCCAATACATCCATCAACGTCGATAGTCGGCCTCGATGCGGGTATCACGCTCTTTGCGACGCTCTCTGACGGCACGATGTTCGAGCCGGTCAATGCGCTGCGCACCCGCGCTGCAAAGATGGCAAAGTATCAGCGACGCATGAGCCGCAAGGTCACATTCAGCCGCAATTGGAAAAAAGCGAAGGCCCGTATCACCCAGTTGCATCAGCGGGTTGCTCATACCCGCAATGACTTTCTCCACAAGACCTCGAACATCATCAGCAAAAACCACGCGGTGGTCGTCATCGAAGATCTGAACGTCACGAATATGAGCAAGTCAGCAAGCGGCACACTGGAGGCACCAGGACGACGCGTAAAGGCAAAATCCGGCCTTAATAAGTCGATTCTCGATCAGGGCTGGGGCGAGTTCCGCCGCCAGCTGGAATACAAGCAGGCGTGGCTGGGCGGTGACGTGTTTGCCGTCAACCCCCGTAACACCAGCCGGACGTGTCCGGCCTGCGGTCATATTTGTGCAGAGAATCGCAAGACTCAATCGCAATTCGAATGTGTCGAATGTGGGTACGCTGAACATGCAGACCTCAACGCCGCCATCAATATTCTAAGGGCAGGTCATGCCCGGTTAGCCTGTGAAGTGAACGGTGCGGTCATGCCGTCAGCAACAGGAACCCACCGAAGCGACTCAGGGATGGCTCAATGCCACGCCTGAGCGCAGTAGGAATCCCCATCCTTCAGGTACGTATAGTGCCTGAAAGTGTG
>Ga0307952_1001640_pt1 | contig 10817 bp, 20 predicted proteins | sample OrgLakmetagen376_FD_201821 | JGI IMG/M metagenome (GOLD analysis project Ga0307952, IMG submission 201821) | Saline water microbial communities from Organic Lake, Antarctica - #376 | ecosystem: Environmental > Aquatic > Non-marine Saline and Alkaline > Saline | place: Antarctica: Organic Lake...
AGAAGTCTAAATTTGTTGCGGCCGTAATGTCAACCGCCGCAAGTGGTAAAAAATACATGCTTTTAGAAAATAAAGGAACGGGCATGCTTTATGAGCTAAAAGGATTAAAAAAAGGAAAATCTGGAAGAGATGCAAGATTTAAGTTAAAAAAGTTGTTTTTCTTAAAAAAATCAGATAGTGCAAATGTAAATGGTAGAGGTTTTATTAGAGCAGCAAAGAGAGAAGCTTCAAAAAAGATAAATATATTCTACAAAAAAAACGCAGAATATCAACTTAAAAAACATTGGAAATAATGGCTTGGAAGGAAAGACTTGAAAATATAAAATTTACTATAAAAACAGGTGATGGATCTGTTTACTATCCACTTTGGCGAGATAGTGTAAAATCAACAAAGCTAAATTTTGCAAAGTATGATTTTATAAATGTCAAAGGTTCTTTTATAGATCGTAAAGAATCTGAATCTGGATCTTTTCCGCTTAACTTTTATTTTACTGGAGAGGATAATTTAGATCAGGCAAAAGCTTTTGAAAACAGCGCAAAGGATAAAAGATTGTGGACAATTACTCATCCCTTTTACGGAACCTTAAGCGGTCATCCAACTAATATAGAAAGGAACGACAATAGTTTTGGCAATACAGAGATAAACGTATTGTTTTGGGAAAGCATAGCTGATGACTATCCAGAAGATTCGGATTCAATACCTGATGAGGTCGAAGATCGAGTTGTAAGGCTTAATAGTTTAGGAATACAAAATTATGTTTCAAAAGCTCAGCCTCAAACAGGAGACATAAACGATTTAAAATCCTCAATAGAAATATCAGCCGCTAGGTTTGAGCCAGATAAATTTAGCTTTAACGATTATAGAGCGTTAAAAAATAAGGCTTTAGGAGATTTAAACCTGCTTATTCAAGAAACTTTGGTAGCAATTAGCACCGCTCAACTTGTTTTAAGTGAACCCGCTAATTTTGAAAGGAATATAAGGAATAAAATAGATTCGGTAAAATCAGCCTATGATGAGGTTAAGAGTACAATAAATCAAGAAAATAGACAAAGCAAATATTATTTTGAATCCCAGGCCGCAACCTTGATCGCTAATTTAGCCAAATCTTCGGTGAATCCTTTGTTAGATGATTATATACTTAGATCCGATATTGAAAGTGTAAATTCTGAATTGTTTGGTTTGTATAATGATTATTTAGCCACTATTGATGCAAATCAAATTCCTTTAGAAAACATTAATGATGAATATTCGCCAGATATTGATTTGCAATCCTCGTTAATTGATTTAGTAACATATACAAGTCAGTCCTTATTTGTTCTTAGTTTTGACGCTCGACAAGAAAGGAGTGTTATTTTAGAAAAGGATAGTAATTTAATAGTCTTAACTCACAGGTTTTTAGGACTCGCAAGTGATGAAAATTTAGAAATATTTAAACGGATTAATAAAATTGGATTGAGCGAAATTTACAGAATAAAAAAAGGTAGATTAATTACTTATTATATTTAGGAAAAATAGCTTATCAAAGAATAATTTAACCATGAAGATAAAAATAGAAAATAAATTTTTTAATCATTTTAGCAATTTAACTCTAAAATTTAATTTAGATACTTTTGCCAGTGTTTTTAGTTTTGACGCTAGATTTGATCCTTTTAACGTTGAGCATCAAAAAATATTTAAACCGTTAACTTATCCAAAAATAGAGATATTTTCAAACGATATGGATTTGCTGCTTACTGGTAATATTGTAAACAATGATTTCGCATCTTCTAAAACGCCACAATTAGTATCTTTTAGCGGTTACACAAAAAGCGGAATTTTAGAAGATGTTACCATCCCGGATAGTGTATATCCTTTGGAGAAAAATAATCAATCACTATCCGAAATATCAGCTCAATTATTAAAGCCTTTTGAAATAGGTCAATTAATCGAAAGCAATGTGGTTAATGAAATGAATTTGGTTTACGAGAAGGCGGTGGCACAACCGACTCAATCCGTAGCCTCTTTCTTAACTCAGTTAGCTAGCCAAAGAAATATAGTTATTGGTCACACTAAGAAAGGAGATGTTTATTATTTTAAAGCTTTTATTGGCTCGAAACCAGTAAAATCCTACGATGAATCAAATTTATTATCTAGCAAAATGGCTATTAATGGAAGGGCTTTCCATAGCGACATAACCGTAAGAAGGCAACCAAGTGATGAAAATGTTGGAGTTAGTACGGTTGACGGTGTGAAAAATCCAAACGTTGAACAAATAAGGAGCGTCTGTAAGATACTTTCCAGCGGAGATGATACTAGCACTATAGAAGCCGCTCAAAACGTATTAGCATCAGAATTAAGGGGTATTCAGTTAGGGTTAGAGCTTCCTAAAATAGATACAAGTATCTTATGCGGTCAAATAATCGAATTTATAAATCCAGAGTTGTTTATTTATAAAAAGCAAAAATTCGTAATTAATGAAATAATTTATAAAGAAGATAGCGAGGCGGATACAATGACTGTAAACTGCCTAACACCTGAAGCTTTTACTGGCGGAATACCTACAAATATTTTTGAGATACAATAAAAACGCAAAAATATATACAATAAAACTGCAAAAATATATATAGAACATGATAACATTTAGCAAAGTAAGGGATTTTGTAATTGAGAACGGAAAGCGTATTTTAAAAGTTCAAGAGTATGGTGCTAAAACGGCTAAAGTTGCTTCTAATTATGGAGATGATTCACAGCCTTTAAAAAACATGACGGCTATATATTCGCCTACAGCTGTTAACTCCGAGCCAGTTATAATAGGGTATATAAATACTAATCAAGTAGCACAGGAGGGAGAAAAGCGCATATTTTCGCAATCTCTGGATGGTTCTTTAAGCTTTGCAATTCATTTAAAAACAAACGGAACATGCGAGATAGGTGGAGCGGTTGATAATGCAGTTAGGTTTAATGCTTTGGCAAGTTCTTTGACTGCTTCTGATGGTTTAATAAATGCTGAACTGGTAAAGATACAAGCTTTATTTACTGGATTAGGTCTTACTTATGCTCGATCACAAGTAACCACAAACATAAGCAGCTCAAAAATAAACGAAATAAAAACTCCTTAACTTGGTAGCTAAGGAGTTTTTGCAATAACCTAAAAAAAATAATCATGAAAAATATAAGAAGCGTTACAAATATAGTTTAATTAGTTGGGTTTGCTAAATACTTTTTGAACATTTTGTACATTTTTTTCTATCGCTAAAATTATCAATATGTTGAAAATTATGGAAACATATACTTTCGAAAGTTTTAGATTTACATTTTGGATCTGTATTTATTTCAGCTGAATAATAAATTAAATCATTTTCTTTTAAATCTTTTATTTGTTCAAACTCCCAATGCGTAGTCGAATCACTTGACATCCTAGCTTGACTTATAATTGAATTAGGATCAATTTTACTAAAATTAATTATTTTATGTAATTCATCTAATGATATTTTACTCATCATTTCAATAGCTAACCTTCTAAAAAAAACCTCGTCATTAATCTTTGGATTTTTAAAAGCCTCTTTTGGTATTGTTATTTCTCTTGAATGTTTCATTTTTTTTTATTTTTTGGTTTTATCATTGGCGCAAAATTGCTTTTAGATATTATTTCCTCATAAACAAAAATCTTAGCTTCTAAAATACTTATATTTTGTAAAGTTTCAGACTCACTTATATGTTTTTTAATAATTTCATTTACTGTGATTTGTGCTTCATCTCCTTTTATTGTCCATTCAATCCCCGTTTTGCTTAGTTTGAGTTCTTGCAATAAAGCGTCAATTTCTGATGTTTTCATGACTTATTTATGTTTTTGCTCTAAGTTATTTCCTGCTAAAGCCAACCAGATTATAAATCCTAATTGCCAGCCGTACCATACAAAGGCCATAGCTATTGATACTATTAATAAAATTGTTCCAATGTATTTTAAGTTTTTCATGATGTGTTTTTTGACTTTGTCCTCCATGATAACAACATTTTTACGTGAATATTAAATTGATCAAAAGTGATTTTTTCATCTTTTGCCATTTCTGTTATTTCTTCTAAGTTTTCATAATATTTTCTTTTCATATTTGGAAGATATTCTTTAGAAGAATTAGGAAATTCTAATTCGATTACTAACCATCTCTCCAAAAGACAAAATAAATGAAGATGTTTTTTTGTTTGTAATTTCATGATTTGTGTATTAAAGGGGCGGTTAAGCCCCGTTTGGTTTATTTTGTTATTGATTTACAAATTCTGCAAGTATATTTTTTTGAAGCTTTTAATTTTAACTTATCTTTTGCCTCTTGTATTTTTTCTAATGTATTTTGATAAACATAAGCTTTTAAATTTCTTTTTTGACTACAGTTACAAATTGTGCAGTAAACCGTTACTTTGCTTTTTAATTGTCCTATTGGGTTTTGAGTGGTCATAATATATAGTTTTTAGCGTCATTGCTTATACAAAGATACAACCAACAACAACTGTAAAAACCATAGTTAACAAAACTTTAAGAATAATAAAGTTTACCAAATAAAAATCCCGCTATCATTACAATAATTACTACAATGATTACAATAATTAAAACATCTCTTACTAATTTATTAAACATCTTTTTTAGTTTTTGGGTTGTTTATTTTTTCAAAATATGATTCTAAACCATAAACAATATCACAAATCGTTTGTGATTCATTTTTACCGCTTATAGTATGAAATCTTAATTGCATGCCTACTTTATTTACTGCTTCGTCTAAATGGTCAGGCACATTAATTATACCGTCTTTATCCGATTTATTCCAATCTTTAATTTGCTCTTTCATAATAAGTTTCTAGTTTTTAAATTAAAATTTTCCTCTACAAAATCCTACAGCTCTCTGAGTTGTACTGCCGCTCCAATTATCATAGTTGGCAAAATCCCTAAGCTCCTTTTCACCGCCTCTTAACCATAGTTGACGCCAAAGCCATGCACTTGTATGCTCTTTAATTTGCCTGTAGGTTTTAAGCTCATAATGATTCATTAATTTGAAGCTCTTTACTTTTATACTTACTCCATTTGCGTCTTTTATCTCAGCTAATTGCAAATCTATTTCTTTGGCTGGATCTGGTTCTGGATATTTAAATCCGCAAAAAGGGCATAAACTAACCGAAGCCATAATTAATCTTTTGCATCCCTTTTTAACTTCGCCAGATCCAGTAATTGGCTTTCCTTTATTTGTTAGACTACATTCTTTTAATGGTGGTACACCGCCGCCGCCTTTTTTTTCCTCATGCCAAAGGCCCCACTCTCTGTTTCCTTCATAGGTTCCCAATCTTTGGGCGTTTCCTCCAAAATCAAATAAAGTAAAATTTAATTTATCTTTAAAAGTACGAGATCCACGGCCTATCATTTGCAAATATAAAGTCATTGATTTGGTAGCTCTGTTTAACGCGACAACTTCAATAGTAGGCTCGTCAAATCCTTTAGTTAGCATATCAACGTTTACCAGAATAGCTCCTTTTTTCTCCTTAAACCATTTTAAAACTGATTTACGCCCTCCGCTAAGTTGCTCATAGTTTTCTTTGTAAAATTCATAAGCTTTTACGCTTTCTTTATATTTCTGAATTTTACCTTCCGTGCATCCTATTTCTGGTTCTTTTGGTTTCGCTCTGCTGCTACTCACAAATTTAACAGGATAACCTTTTTTAGCCAATTCAATAGCTGTTTTTATGGCGTGATCTACATTGCAACAAAAAACGAGCATCTTTTGACCTGGAGTATATTTTTCGTAATTTTTAACCAATCCAGCATAAAGATTTGGTTTATCAAATTGTTTAGCCATTGAGCTGTAATTGTAGTCATTGGTCTGTGAATTAACGCTCACGTTGTCTAAACTAGGAGAGCCGCAATCGTAAGTATCACAATTAACTAAAAAGCCCTTAGAAACTAATTCTTTAACTTGAGGACCACGAACCATTCGCTCATAATCTAGTCCTAGTTGTCTCATTTTACCACTCCTTGAAGGCGTGGCGGTAAACCCTAGAACCATTTTATTATCTAACAAACCACTTTGAAAAATATAATTAAATTCCTGTATGTGAGCTTCATCGATTATCACAATATCAATTTCATCCAATATCCATTTTTGCCAATCTGGTTTGTCGATCCGCTTTCTTAACGTTTGAGACATTGCTATAAAACAGCTTTTTCTATGGTCAATAATTTTGGCTCCTGCCTTAATAAAATATGGATTTATATTGAAATCTTGAAGCGTCCCGCCAGCTTGTTTTAAAAGCTCATCCCTATCGGTTAATATTAAAACCTTTTTACCTTTAGGGATGGCGTTTTGAGCTATGAATGAAAAGATTATTGTTTTACCTCCGCCAGTTGGCAATTGAACGATTAAGTGATGAAAACCATCTTTTAATCGTTGCCTCGTTTCATTAACAACTGACGATTGGTAATCTCTTAAAACTATTTTGCTCATATTTTAAGAACTTTTTGTAATATTCCTAGTCAAAGAAAGTTTAAAGTCTAAAGCGGATCTTCTTAACTCGCCGCTTTCAGTACATCCATGAGCAGCACGAGGGTGTTCTAAAAGCTTTTTTTCATAAGCATTTAAACGTTTATCAAATCTTTTTAATTCCTGTCTTAACTCGGTTAATCTTTTAGTATTCATAATTTTGCTTTTTATTTATTAATTATTATTCATTTGTAAACTTTTGCTAACATTGTATAAAAAAACATTAAAACGTTTTTTTATACGGGTGTTGTAAAACATTAAAACGATTTCACAACAACGTGTATAGGTAATTTATTTACTACCATCGTTGCTATAATTACATCTTCCATAAATTCAGATAGATTTTCAACTTCTGTTTTAGTCCAATCTTTTAGCATCAGTTTTTTAACATCATCTTTTAGTATTTCTAAATCTTTACTCATTTTGTTTTCGTTTTTAAATCCGTAAATAAACTACCCATACACAATGCGTTGTGTGTAATGCTAAACTAATAGCTTTTTTAGAGATTGTGAAACCATTTTTAATTGTCTCCACTTTATATCTGTTTTTAAAGCATTTTCAAAGTCGTTATCTTCTTTGTACTCCTTCCAGTTTTTATTTAACTGCTCGCATCTTGCATCAATTCTACTTATTTCACTTACTAATTTTTCGTATAAAGATTTTTTCATTTTAATATAATTTATTTAGTTAATAATCGCACTACACACAACAATATGTATAATACATTTTCGTGCCTCAAACGACACCATACACACAGCGTTGTAGTGCATTAAAACGACACAACAACAACGTATATAAATAATAAAATTATTCGTCCTCGTCTTCGTTTATAAATACATCTCCATCATTATCACAGTTAGGGCATTTACCTTCTGTTAATTCATTTGCATCTAAAAATGTATTGCATTGTCTACAAATAAACTCCTTGTCTTTTTCGTCTTTAAATATTCTATCCATAATTTTACTATTCATATATTTAACGTTAGAAACAAATAAAAAGGGCGCTTTATTTCCATAATTTTTTCAGTTCTTCAATTGCTATTGTGTATTTCATAATTATTTATTTTCTGAAAAAAATACATCTCCATTCTCAATTAACAATTCGCCATCAACTAGGGAGGTTTTATCAAAATCGCCAGTCCAGCTAACAAATAACCACAAGCCTAGTTCCTCGCTCATTCTATTAAGTAGCAATCTAGTTTTTTTGTCGATTGGCACTTTGTCAATCCATAGGTAAGGCATTGACTTTCCTTTTTGCTTCAACAAGTAGTTTTGTATCAATAAACAAATTAAAGGCTTTTGAGTATCGCTGTATGAGCTTAATTTTCTAAGCTCCTTTTTTGGATTGTGAAAATATTCCGTATCATAAGCGCCATTATACATCAAAAATATATTTTCGCTTTCTGCATTTTCTAAGGAAATATGCAAACCATCAACACCGGTATCAATCCCAGTTAATTTTTTATAGTAATCATTTTTTAAGTCTTTGACTGCTTGGTCGGATTCTCTCCAATCGTGAAATGAATTAATGGCTTTAGCTTCTTTATTCCATCCGTAATTTGAATTTAATTGATCTTTTAAATAAGCTATTTTTTCCTCCTGCTTGCTTGTATCTGGAATAATATCATCCTGTTTTGCTTTTTTAGAGTATTCAAATTTTGAATATTTGTATTCTTTTAGAAGTCCTTTAATTTCTTCGTCTGTAAAATCTTCTGGCTGTGATGTACATTGACCTTTTTCATTAAATTCTAGTTGAGTTAAGAATTTATTTTCTGGCTTTTTGTCAATAGGTAATCCAGCATGAGTAAGCATCAAAACTTCATTAATATTATTGGATCCTAAACTTTCTAAAATTTCTAATATTTTATCTAAATCCTCGGTTTTTTGTCTCTGTAATTGTTCCCAAAGGTTTAATTCCTCTTGGTTTACATCATTAGAATCTTTAATTTTATCCCTAAAATCTTTTAATTTTGCGTTTATTTCTAAACCTTTAGTTTTAAGGTAGCTTAAGGCGCTTTCATGGACTTGCTTTGCGTTTCGTTGTAAATAATTTACATCGCTTTGAGCCTCGATAATTTGCTGCTCCAAAGTAATAACATCCTTTAATTCTCTAACTGTTTCGTAATCGATGCCCTTTGCTCTAAGATCTTCGGCTATTCCGCCAACTTCTTTTCGCTTCATATCCGCATAGTTACGGTCATTTTTAGCAACTTCGATTTTATGTATTATGCTTTCAGTAAATTTAGGATGGTTTTTATCAAAAATAACTCCCTTTTTTTCCAGCTCCGATGAGTAGAGCTCTAATAAAATCTTTCTTTGCGTAATCGGGTTTTCGCTTGTTAACTCATCCAGTCTCCAGGTTAATGAAGTTTGAAGGCTCTTTAAGTAGTTGGCTGGCGTTAATTTCTGACCATCAATAACAACGTCTTTTAATTTGTTGCCGTGTTCATCAATGGTGTAGATACTATGAGTTAATTTGCCGTTCTGGTCGCTTTTGCAATTTACAAAAACCTTATAATCGCCATCCAATAATTGAGCCGTTAGATCAACTTCGCCGTATAGGTTGTTATCCTCTAAGGTTTTAGATCCTTTTGTAGTTAAGGATAATGCTCTGTTTAAGGTAGTTTTACCGCTCCCTACTTCGCCCTTGACAACCGTTAATCTGTTATCCTCGTTAAACTTTAGCTCCGTTGCTTTTAATCCGCCAAAGCTTTTATTGACGCTTAATCCTATAATCTTTACTTCTTTTTTAGTCTGATTTTTCATAGCTTCTATTGTTTTTTGTAGTTATTAATTAGAAATTCTAATATTTCGCTTTGCTCTAATCTGTGTAATACCATAAATTCATCAAGTCTTTCTGGTATTTTTTCGTATTCTATAATTACGTGCTGTAAAGCATGAAGGTTTAACTGTGCGTAAGTTTCTATAAGATAGAAGTTTACGTCTCCTTTTTCCGAACATTCTTTAAATTCAAGGCTCTTAATCACTATTTCTTTTGTATCTGTTTTCATGATAATTCAAATTTTAAATTGGTTAATGTTTTGAGGAAAGTTTGGATTTCTTGAGGATCTTTGCTTATGCGTTTTATTAATGAAATTTCCCTAGCTGTTTCATGACCTTTATTAATGTAAATTAAAAATTGAACACCTTTGTAAATTCCTAGAATACGGTAATAATATTCCCAATGATCGTCTTGATCGCTGTAATAGACATCTAGGTATTTTACATCTTTGTGAACACTCAACTTTTTTATAAATTTTTGAGATTCTTTTTCGTAATCAAAAGGTTTTTTTGCTTTCTGTTTTCCTAATTGCCAAATTATAAATTCATAAATTAATTTTCCAACTGCTATAATAAAACCAAGTAAAAGAGCAGCAAAGAAGATTGAGGTGATGATTTGCATTATTTCTGAAAATCCTATTTCTTGTGTATTCATTAGTTTATTGTTTTTAAAGTTGCGTTATCAATAGTAATTTTTTTAATCCCAGCTAAAACTAAAATTTCTCTAAGCTCTTTTAAGCTGATTGAGCCCGGATCTACTTTAAGAGCCATTTCATAACTCATACTTTTATCATCTGTATTGGCTTTTAGATTTAAAAGCAATACATCTGCGATTTGATCAATAAAATTTCTTTTTGGTGGTTGAGGTGTTGAAGTGCTTTCTTGTTTCATGATTTGGGTATTAAAGGGGCGGCTAGGCCCCGTTTGTTTTTTAGTTTAATTTTAAAGCGTTTTGTATAGCTTCTTTTGATGTGTAGCCGTAGCCAATAAATATTTTATCACTTCCAAAGCTTACACATACAGGATTTAAACCTTTTTTAGATTCCAAACCGCCAATATTGCAAGCTTCTTTTTTAGTAGTTTTTATTATAATTACTTGCTCTGTTTTTCCGTTTAAGATAGTTGTTGTAAAAGTCATAATTTCTAGTTTTTAGCTTTATTGCTTGTACAAAGATACAACCAACAAAAGCTTTATAAACTATAGTTAACAAAACTTTAAGAATTAAACTTTTTAACTATATCCTCTCTTTTGCATTTAAGAGCCAAGCAAACTTTTTTAGTAAGATCCTTGTTTTCATTTCTAGGATTAAATCCTATCCTTTCGTATCCATAAATTTTGTTATAAATAGAATCTTGACTTAAACCTTTCATTGATATTGATTCAGCTAATTCATTGCGGTTTTTAATTACCGAACCGTATGCGCTTTGTAAATCATAAACCAATCTTTTTTCATTTCTTTTAAAATGTTTGATTTCATTTTTGACAAGATCAATAATTGTAGAATCGTTTTCATTAACGTCTAAAATGTCCTGTATTT
>Ga0307952_1001643_pt1 | contig 10807 bp, 5 predicted proteins | sample OrgLakmetagen376_FD_201821 | JGI IMG/M metagenome (GOLD analysis project Ga0307952, IMG submission 201821) | Saline water microbial communities from Organic Lake, Antarctica - #376 | ecosystem: Environmental > Aquatic > Non-marine Saline and Alkaline > Saline | place: Antarctica: Organic Lake...
ACGGGGCTGACAGTGACATTGAATTAATCAAAAGGATTGGAGAAAAGATCCCGACGAATGGATTGAGTGGGGGAACAATCGAGCAGGAAATGACCGGGCTCAATAGTTTCTTACAGGAAAGTGAGACATTCAGAGTTGCATGCTTACAGCTTGAAGAGGCTGGGTATATAAAACCTTCTAATGTGGCTGGAAGTGCACTAATTGAAAATTTTGGGAGAAGCTCTCCGAGCCAGGCAGTCAGAAGCGCTGTTAGACAAAGTTCGTGGCTCGCCGGTTGCCTCAATGGTGGAATGAAAACCATCAAAAAAGCTCACCTTAAGCCCAAAAGCAAAGCATCAGAAATCATCGTAACTAATGAATTTGGTGGCGACGAAAAAACGTTTCCTTTTGATTTAGCGAAAAAACTTATTAAAAGTGCGCCAAACCTTCGCGATAAACTGCTTTGGAGCTTGATCGCCGCATCGGGCATTCGAATTTCCGAAGCTCAAACTATGTTTGAGTCGGACGTTGTCATCAAAACAACTGCGAAGAACGGAAAACTGCAAAAAGAGCGGCGTATAACGTCAAAAAAAGTGTTCATGATTGACCCAGAGTCAAGAAAGTCGGAGCTTATAAAATACCTGTCTGAAGCAGAGATTAATCAACTCCCGCATAAGGGGCGAGAGCGTCCTGACACCTTTTTAATCGAGCCGTTTGCATCAATGTTCTGGCGGTATCTTGCAGAATATAAAGCTGATGAGAACAAGAAAGAAAAACGGAGAGGAATAAGAGCAAAACATCCATTTTTGTTTCGAACTATCACGACTGGAAGCCCTGTAACCCACTCGTATCAGACGCTTTATGACCAGTTTTCAGCTGCCGCGCAGAAGCTAACCAAAAAGAGTTATGGCTTCCACTCTTTGCGACATATGTATGGATATTACACACATAACATTGCTCCACTGCCAGACGGCAATTTCGGACTTCCGCTAAAGCAAGTTCAATTGCTCTTGGGCCACGCAAATATAAAAAGCACGCAAAGATATGCGAGACAAGACTTAATGATGCTTGAAGCAACCATTAGTGCTCTAAACATAGCGCAATCAAACGATCAGTATTTCAGCGTTGATAAAACTCGACTCGCCTTCCTCAAAGGTAAAGTCGCGGAAATCGAAGCGAGAATTGAGTCAAATGAGGCAAGGGGTTTAGAGCATGATTAATATAGATTCGGATAAAGCAATCTTTCTTGCGCCGATAGAAGAAATTAAAAAAGCGTTTCTGTCAGATCTGAAAATTCGAGTGCATAATCTCGAAAAAGAAGGGAGATATTCAAGGCATTATTCCGGATACAATCGAACTGCAATTGTTTTTTTTACAGAAAACTTATCTGAAGTGGCGCGTTCATTCGACGAAAAATCTTTTCAGACACTTATCTCGACTTGTCATGGCGCAGGCCGTATACAAAAACATACTGGTAGAAAGGGGGAAGGAACCACCAGTGCCCAGGCGTTCTATGATTTAGTTGGTCTTTCAAAACCAACATTTTCAGCTAAGGTGGACGCTACTTTTAAACGCGTCTTGAAACTTATCTGTCTATCCCTATGGTCTAAAAGCTTAATTATACTCCCAAAGCTGTTTATTCAGGTGACACTTCCCTCAGACCAGGTGGTTGAGATAGCACAAGCCACACCAGCGCCTTATCTGTACAAAGCATTAGTCGCAAACCCATCCTCTAAACTCGATTTCCCTGGTCTTGTAAGTGAAAAACTCCGCAAGAATGCCTCTAATCACTGGTTACGGCTGATTCTCAATACGAATTGGACAAAGAAAGAGAACATTACAGAGGACGATCTTCGACAGTTAATTGAAAATAGCAGGGGAAGTACGCACGCTTCATTGTCTCGTTATTACGTCAATGACCTTTTGGTCTACCTTTTCAAAGACGATGAAGATATTTTGGAGATGTATAGAGGCGTACTTTCGGAAATAACCCAAAAGAACGAAGAATCCCATCGAAAATCACGTTATGACGCAGGTCGTCGTAATTCAGTTGATTGGTTTAAAAAATCCATAAAACATACGCCTACTGCAAAGAAAGGTGATGAGGAATTAGAGCTTCTTCTTGATTACTACTATGGAGATTCTGATGAAAATATCTCATCACTTTTTGGAAAGTTTACAAATCAAACAATGCGAAGAGCTTTCCACAGTAAGAAGCTGAATGTACAGGAGCATCCCTTATATTCGAAACTTGATTCAAAAGTTAAAAACCTCGTGGAGGTTTTTTATCATACCTTCGAGGCCTTTACAGAATCTAGAAGAGTGGTTAAGCTTTCTCCGTTCCGTTTTGATAATGGATTTCTATTAAGCTATGTTTCGATTTATCTCCCACGATTTTTCATGCGGAGAGATGGCAACTTATCCGAATTTCCGACAAACCTTAATGAATTCACATGTGCGTATTTTGTTGTCCGAAATGAACATCTCTCAGCATTGCTGAAAGATCAGAAAGAGCCCCCTCTCACATTCTTTAAATATGTTGAGCTTTATGCAGATCAGTTTGATTGGGCTTGGCAAACCGGAACATACGCTCATTTAAAGCGTTTTCAATTATATTTTGAGTTTCTTGAAAAGTCATCTAGCACCATTCCGAATGCTGAAAAATTTAAAAGCACTGTTTCAGATCGTGACATCCCCCAAACAACACGAAGGTCTACGACCAATAAAAACTTAATTCCTCGAAGGTATTTCAAAGTTTTTTTGTCACTCCTTGAATCTCTCGAATACTTGGTGGATCACATCAATGGAATGGCGGATGGCGTTAACTTTGGGATGGTTGATGGGAAATTGGTATCACCCACGTATGCCGAGTTGGCCACAAGTACACATTGGATTTCGCTTTTTGGGTTTCGTGGGGGCTATGGTTCGGAATATAAAGGTAAGATTGACTCAGCCACATTAAACTACACGCCTATTGTTCTATTTGAGGGGAGTTACTATCCGATTGAGAAAATTCGGCGATTTTACACCCTTACAAAATACCGAGTGAATGGCGTTGATGAGCAAAGAGCCACACCCCACGTTCCCAGAATATTGTGGCTTATGGCTAATACTGGAATAAGACAGCAGCACCTGATCTGGTTGGATAAAGATTCATTTGATGCAGCTGTTACTTCAAAATTGGGAGCTTTAGCCCCGCTTATCGTGAACACTGATAAAGCGCACGATGAGTGGGTATCAATTGTAAGTAAAGATGTTATTGACCTGTGCAGGCGTCAACGGGAATGGCTTGAAAGAAATGAGATTGAGTCTTTGCGGGAGTCAATGTGGTACATGGATTCCGATAAGCATAGATTCGGAAAATTCATTCCCTTGTTCAGATTAGACACTGGCATCTCATCCTGGGATACACACGATGAAACGGGAACAATCATGTGGATTATGGAAAGTTTTCTCAAGCACCAGGTTGGGGACTCAGAGTGCCCAAGGCTAGCGTTTTGGAAACCCTCTGCGGTGAGAAAAGTTCCCGGGAAGGCAACTGACCACATCATGGGTATCGACGAATTTGAGAGGGAAAACGTCAATCTCAGCTGGAACTGGAAACTTTACTCCAAGTACACGCCACATGGATTGCGAGCGAGTTTCGTTTCAGAGCATATGAGATTTCTGCCACCGTCACTGATTGGGCGGCATCTAACCGGGCAGTTTAGTGAATCTCTCGTTTGGTATTACACGATCATGAACGCTGAAGATATTGGTGATCACCAACAGCTTCTAATCAATCTTTTGATGAAGAACGAAGAAAAAATCAAGAACGGTGGAGCCCCCGATCTTGCCGAGAAAATATCGAATATCAACAAGATCATCGCAAAAGATATCGATACCGATCCCACAAATGCGATATCAACTCATGGTTTATTTAGTTTGTCTGATATGGACGACTCAAAGAATGGTATAGCGGAATTAAAGGCTAAGCAGACTACTCGGCTCGCGTTTAATCCAACTCACATATGCCCTTTCAATAATGTTTGCCCGGCAGAAGTGGTGAAGAAATTCGGGCTTGGAAACCCTTGTACGATTTGCCCGTATGCAATCCGGGGCGTTATGCATTTACCAGCGCTTAATGCTGAAAAATTCAAGTGCGTGGAGATGATGGAAGAATACGGAGCGAAGATAAAAGTCTACAAGAAACGTCCGAAAACCGGGGTAATTCAATCAGAGATTGAAGGCTTAGAAGCTGAATACGACCAGTTGGCACGCGATGCATTCGCGCTTGAAGCGATAGAGCAACAGCTTTACCACATGCGCGGTGCAGACAACCAACCTTATATTGCCCAGGATAGTCAGACCATTAAAGATCTATACGAAACGCTGGAATTGGACGAAGGTGCTCACTTGATAAAACGTCTGATAGACGTTCAGATCTTCGGGGATCTCGACAGTCCAAAAATTCAGCGGAAATTCGCCCACCTTCGGTACAAGCTAATTATGAAGAGTGGCGATCTAGAGGCATTGTTAGAGGACTACGAAGAGCCCGAAAACGTGTTATTGGCATCACAGCTTCATTCCATGATGTCTGCGAATGAGCTAACTGTGAAAGATGTATACAACATTGCGACTACTAACATCTCAAGTCAGATGGATGATCGTCCTGCCTTGCCACAACTTGGCTTCGATAAGCTGAATCCGGACGTGCCGGAGGGTGTCGAAAGTGAGTGATAAGCAGAAAGTGGGTAAAGAGACCAGAAAAGACACGTTTAAAGCTTATCGCACGGAACGTGTGTCTAACCGAGAGGCTCTTGTGAGGCGTGCTCTGGAGCTGCTCTCTACAGAAAAATACGACACAGTTACTGCATTAGCGAAAAACGTGGCACAACTGGTGGCGGAGTTAGAGAAAAGGCAAGCAAAGGACGGTGAAGCACCTCGGGAAATGTCTTACACGACGCTGGTGAGAAATCGAAGCAAATACAAACACATACTTCGCGCTCACTTTGATCGCACACATGAAGGTAACAAAAGCGATGATGAGGCTGAGCTTGAGGAGTTGCGTCTTCATTGCGTCCATCTTGAGCACGAAAACGACTTGTTGAAGCAGCGTTTAAGCTATCTGGGGGAAAGGAAGGGCCCTGAGACCTCGTCAGAGCCCCAGGAGCGTCGATTCAGCGCTGAAGACATTGAGATGCTCATAGATCTTGCAGACGGCATTATAAGCCAAGTGCGCGACGTGTTTGATGTAGTTGGGCCGAACGACATCGATGAAGAGTACCCATACCCCGGCATATATGGACCGGAAGGTCTCATAGCCGAGTATGAGACGCTTCAACGGATGAACGAGCTAAGAGAAGAGCTGCGAAATGAAACCAAGTGACTTTAAATGTGAAAAACCGCTTGACGACGAGAAGCTGTCTGCTCCCGAGAAAGGGAAGCTCAACCGGAAAAACTTTGATGCTTATGTAAAGCATCTGAAAGCTATGGGGCAAAAGTTTCCAATCAGTCAATTCGGTGACGTCAATTTGTCTCTCATCGCCGAGCTGTGTGGCTTTCAGCGTCAGGTTTGGTCGAATAACGCTACTCTAAAAGAGCGGCTTGATAGGGAAGTAAAGAGCATTGGAACTGATGCTGTTGAAGGTAAAGATCCAGAAACTCGAATCGATAACGATATGAAGAATTTGCGGAAGCAGCTCAGTAATTCAAAGCGAGACCTTGCGCTCGCGGAAGAGAAAATCGATGGCCTTCAGCGCCAGTTGATTTCAGTAAATTCCGAACTGAAGCGCTCTGATGAGGAGAAAGAGGAGGCTGCGGAATCGCTCGATTACATGATCAGCACGGGTCGGCGGTTTACCCTATGAGCTTCTCACGTGTGGTTGAGATTAAGTCTGTTTTCCCTTCACCGCTTGGCGGGGCGGTCTTCAAAGGCATACCGGTTGGAAGATTTAGAAAAAAATCGTTTCGCGCTCCGCGACACGTGGTGTCTCGCATTCCAGCAGAAGGCGAATTTTGGAAAATTGAAGGACAGATTCTCGAAGATCCCAAATATGGCGACGTGGTTATCGTCACAAACGCCTTCCTGCATGAACTCCCATCGTTCAACTATGTCGGAAAGCTTCTACAGAACCATCCAGCCTTTCGGGGCTTTCACTTCGGCAAAGCGAAAGTTAAAAAACTTGTTGATGCCTCAGGAAAATATGCGCTCGTAGACATTCTGAATAAGTCAGATGTGAACGCCCTTATTGATGCTGGTTTGAGTGAGCCAATAGCGATTCGAGTGTGTGACGCTTGGGGCAGACTGAAGGACGAGACCGAGGTTGCGACGTTCCTCCACGAACATAAGCTTGATAGCACTCTCGCGAAGAAAATCGTTCGTCTATGCAAGCACGACACTATCAAACGCTTGAAGCGAAATCCTTTCGCCTTGATCGCTTTGAGCAATGCGAATCGGAGGAATCTTCTTACCATTGCCAGGGTGGGAGAGAAACTGGGCATTTCACTTGAAGATGAGCGTGTTCAAATCGGAGCGGTTGAGTATGCAATGTACAAGGAGCTGGATACTGGCAACACGGTGATCCATCTCCCTAAAGCTTTAAGACGGATCGCAGACGCTCTTTCGACCATCAGAAGCCCTGTTTCGCCAGAAGATGCCGTGAGGTCAGCTCTAGCTGCAAAAGCTGTCTGCATCTACGAGAGAGACGGAGAGAAGTACCTTCAAGCCATTGCTGTTGCCTATATCGAGCAATACGTTGAGGAGCGGCTGTTTCAGATCCACAATACACAGATTCCTCAATCTCTTTTCAGTTTCGACTCAGCGTCGTTAAAGAAACGGATCGCCGCTTACAACGCCAAGCAGCTCGCAAGTGGTGGATTCTCGCTGAATAAAGAGCAAAACGAAGCCGTTCAGATGGCTCTCCAGAATCGAGTGTCCGTTCTTAGTGGGTACGGTGGAACCGGAAAAACAACCGTGCTTAGAGCCGTCGTAAGGCTTGCTAGAGAGAGTCTGATACCGGTTTTTGTGTGCGCACTCGCTGGTAAAGCGGCGAATCGGGCGAGCCAGTCTGTCGGCGAAGAAGCATCCACGATCCACTCCTATATCCACCGGATAAATAATGATCGGAACATCGAGGAGGAGCTGAATTCTGATCCTCTGATTATCGTTGATGAATCTTCAATGATTGATATGTCTCTGATCTGTACGCTACTGAAAGCCCTGGAGGGCAAGAACGTTCGGTTATTGCTCGTCGGTGACACGGCACAGCTACCACCGATTGGCTTCGGTCTGTTTTATCACAAGCTCGTGAAGTCGGATGTTCCGCAGACACAACTGGTTCAAGTGCATAGGCAGGCGGACGGAAGCCCTTTGCACGATGCCGCAATGTCCATAAGAAACAGGCAAACTCATGAACTACCAAAATATGAAGGGCAGGAAGAGGGCATTTATCTGCTAGAGCCGTCTGACAGTCCCAAGAGAACGGCTATAGAGCTGAGGGAGCAGCTAAATACCATGATTCTGACGCCTTACAGCTCTGGCCGGTATTTTACCTCAACAGAAATGCTTAATCCGGTCGTTCAGTCCGTCGTAAACAATCAGGATGATTCGAGACTAAAGCTCAAACTCGGTGCGCACACACTCCAGATTGGAGACCCAGTGATCGTCACTAAAAATGTGGGGCAACTTGGTCTGTTTAACGGCATGACCGGCGTCATAACGGATATAACAGTTGAGGGAGAAACGCTGTGCACCGTGCTGTTCGAAGGATCGGATTCACAGACCACTTTAAGTCGGGATCAAGCCTGGGATCTGGGGCTTCAGCTCGCGTACGTCATCACTATTCACAAGTCGCAGGGCAGTGAGTACGAGGTATGCGCGATTATTTTAGGTGGGTCGATGATTGAGAACAGCGCGTTGTATACAGCGATTACGAGGACGCAGAGACTCTGCATCGTGATCGGAACCCAAGAGATGTACGACTCGGCACTGAGCAGGCCGCCTCGCTATGAAACGGTGGAGTGTGGCTTCTCACCCTCGTTCCATTCTGAGAGAGGCCAAGCCCTTGAAAAGCCAGTTGAGAAAAGCACAGCGCCGGAAGTTTTAGATTAATTTTGGGCCAAACATGATGTTCTTTTGCTTCAACTTATTTCGTCATAATCAATTTAGTCGCACCAAAAAGGAAATAAAACATGGATGCTGTGAGCCGAGAAAAAGCTCTGAAAATCGCGGACGCCTGGGGCTTGAATGACCAGCAAACGAACCAACTGCTTGATCTGCCCGACGCTGCGTCTCAACTGGTCACCATTGATGAAGCCTTATATCGGATTTTCGAGATGAACTAAGTCCGAGCAAACGTTTGGGTCAAAAAGCCCAATGCAGCGTTTGATAAGCGCTCGGCTTTGGATCTTATGCTAGACGGCGACATTGACCAAGTGCGCAAGCACGTCATGTATCACCTGTACAACGGATAGCGACTAAGTAATGGGACAAACTCCGATTATAAAGAGCTTAACGAGACACATGCTTCTGATTCTGAGCAAATCAGCAGACAGATTGCAGATGGTGACCACTTTCCCGAACTCGGGAAAGCTGAAACTAAGATTTACAGGTTCTCGGTGCAGGAGATAAATGCTCAACAGAGCAAATAAGCGTTCGGTAATCCCGTGAGATTCGGGGGTTGCTTTCGTCAGAATTTTGGTCGTAGTAGGAATGCTGGTTGGCCGGAATATGCCTACTGCGAACGCTTTATTTTCCAGATCCGCTTTCGGTTAATGAATGTAGCGAAAAGCATTGGCACTAATGGAAACGCTACCGGTATTGCGCTTAAAAGTAGGATAAAAAGAACAATTTTCTCAAGAAAGCTTCGGTATGATTTGTCAAAAGAGGCTGACGAGAGAAGTACCATTATTGCTAGGCCAAAAATCCCAAGTTGAAAGATCCAGTCTCCAAGCCAGCTCATCACCTTTTGGCTAGGTCCTCCATGCCAGAAATATCCATCATAAAATTTTAGAAGGTATTCTCTGTGAATAGTGAAGCTATCAAATCCTGCTGGCACCATGAAATTCAATATGGTGCTATGCAACGAGAAAACTACGTGCTCAAGGCGGTGATTCATACTCGCATCTAAAAAAAATATATCCAGTATATCTTCTTCTCCCTGTAGTTTTAATAAAACGGATAGCAAGCGACTATTTTCCAATTGAACAAATAGATAAAAAGAAAGAGGAATAAGAGCGAGCGCAACTAAAAATGCTGATAAAATGGCTTTCTTTTTGATTCGGGTACGGAAAAAATTCCCCACCACTATGGCCTGGAATGCTATCGCTAGAAACAATGCTCCCATGGCGGACTTTGCTAATAATACGATTGCCCCGATTTGTGCAGAAATTATTGCAGCGCGTGTTTTTAATCTGTAGTTGTTTGCCACCAGCATTAGCCAAGACGAAAAAAACAGTAAAATAGCAAAAAAAGTTGGCTCCGGAGTGAATGATGTGACACCTCTACCAGCACTGGTTCTGCGAGGAGCGAAAATATCCACTAACTCCGGCTTAAATATTTCAACGATGGCTCCTAAAAGGTAAATAATAGCTGCAAAATAAAATAGCCGGTGTGGGAAGCCAAAGCGCACTAAGTAGTTATAAAATCCCAAAAAAATAACGTAGAAACTCAAATAATTAAATATTGCTCGACCAGCAATAAAAGAGAAAGGGTTATTTGTATTAGCTACTGCAATTATTGAACCACTCAGAATAAGAAAAAATATCGCTACCGAATGAGTAGGAAGTTTTATTGATTTATGGATAGAAATTAAAAATAAAGTAAAAATGGTGAACGCGTATGGCTGACTATCTAAATTCAGAAGGCCAAACCCGACCCAGTTAAACAAGGATGCCAGTATAGCGGCCCTACCGATAAACTTAATTATCGCTAATTTTTTAACTTTTAGGGTTAGTGCAGACTGTGAGTCTTCCGTAGACGTATCCATATTTCACTTAACCCCGTAACAATCGACCGATTTAGCGGTTGCACCAAAAGCCCTTCTTGCTGAAAAGCAATTATGATGGGGTACTGCCTCCAAATTATTTTAGAAATGGCTAGATGTCGTATCTGAATGAGGATCAGCCTCTACACCCGAAAAATTTTAAGTAGGACCCAAATTTTTTGGCTAAAAGGTAAAGAGAGCGATTGGAAGTCAGATCTTCACCTATCACGAACACACTAGCCTTGGTATGAATGCGGGTAGCCTACCAGAAAGAATTCTCTTGTAAAGTGGATCCCGAAATTTGGACAGATGCCCAACCCGGATCTCTCATAGTACCTCGGTGGGTATTGCATAGCCGGGCTTCGCGAACATCTATCAGAAACACCAAGTTCCTGTGATTATGATTAAGATTGCACGAAATTTCATCAGTTTCTGTTGTCTAGGATCAAGAACATGCGGGCAAGGATTCTACTCCATTACTGCGGACACCCTAAAGAGAGGCTGGACTTACGCCGGTGCTCTGGACCCTCCTAGCCTATGATTACTGCCTGTACTAAGGCGAAATCTAAAGAACCTCAAATGGCGGTTTCACAACATGCATTCCGATGCATGTTTTAGGACAACATCAAATCACTTTGTTCATTGATCTAAGTAATGCTGTACAACTCTGCATTGGTGCGACTTAGAGGTTATTTTCAAGTACAGTGGATGTGCCTTTATAGATACACACGGTTGGAAAATCGATCAGCTTCTTACTTGTATAAAGGTTCGAATCCCTGGCCCACCGCCACTTTTTCCTCCCCACGAAAAATCCGTTCCGAGCAAAACCTCCCGTCAATCATCATTTCTTAAACTTCATACTA
>Ga0307952_1001645_pt1 | contig 10806 bp, 10 predicted proteins | sample OrgLakmetagen376_FD_201821 | JGI IMG/M metagenome (GOLD analysis project Ga0307952, IMG submission 201821) | Saline water microbial communities from Organic Lake, Antarctica - #376 | ecosystem: Environmental > Aquatic > Non-marine Saline and Alkaline > Saline | place: Antarctica: Organic Lake...
GATTTAGGTATGATGCATGATATGAGATGTGCTCCAAGAGATATAGGCTAAACACTCGCATACGCAGATCAAGAGATGAAATAGTATAAACTGCGATGTCTGCAAAGTTGCAGGTGCAGCCTGCACAGATGACAGGAGCATGCGTGCTTGTGCATTGAATTCACTTCAATTCACTCAGGTCACACACCTGCATTTGCTGCACCTGTATTACATAGGTTTTATGTCACATATAGTGTGTGCCCAGACAGGCCCTGTGTGGCTGCAGTCTATAAATGCTGAGCTCACGCACCTGCATAAGCTGCATCTACATGTGCCCAGACAGGCCCTGTGGCCGCAGTATGCCCCACGCGTGCCAAAGGCCCAACCGGGTCAACTGCAATGAGGATACGAATTGCAGCAAAACTTTGCATTGCATTTAACTCACGGCTGCAGTAACGTTGGCTGCTGTGCACTCATTTGGCGTGGATACGAGTCAGGAGATTTGAGAAAGATGGCCACTAAATGATCATGCGACACTGCATGGTTGCACAACACCCCTTTATCCCACCCCATGCCAATGGTGATAACATTTTTTGGTGTGCTCCTCTTCTAGGTACGTAAGTGTTCATAAATGCGTACCTGGCCAAAAAGGAAAAGAGCTGGGGGGGCATTAAAACCACTCCCTACATCAGTCATAACAGGAGATCCACTTTGGTTCTTCCAGGTTCAATAAAAAATCTACTATGCAAACAGAAAAAAGAGTCAGCGGGACGCAGAAGGGCGATGCAAACAGAACGGAGCATCAGCAGGCCAAGCAAACAATAAGAAGCGTCAGCAGGGCGCAGAAGGACAACGCAAACAGAAAGAAGAGTCAGCGGGGCGCAGAAGGGCAATGCGAACAAAAAGAAGAGTCAACAGGGAGTAGGAGCGTTTCGAGCTGGGCCAAGCTTGCTGCTATACAAATGTGTGGCTATACAAAAGAGTGGGACTCCTTCCCGAGGACAATAGTCAATAGCATGGGGTCACCGGAAACATAGTCAATGGGGTCATAGTCATCATGGAGTCTTAGCCAAGACGCGCAGCTTACGGGTAGAAGCACTCGATGCAAACCCTATTTAAAATAGCAGCACACAGCTGGGATTTCATGGCCACCTGCACAGCTGGAGGTAGTCCCGATCGTGCTGCATAGGTAGCATGGTAGAAGCCCAGCTGCAACGTCCTCTTCTATGGCAGCTTGCAGGACAGAGGGCTGCACAAGGTGGTGAGTGAGTGAGTGGTACTCAGATACAATGATGATGGCGGCGTGAATTTCTGGACATTATCACAAGCAATAAATGCACACAAATACACACATACACACACAAGGACGCCATTTGTTTGGCCGTCATTATATTAATTGCAGGAATAGACTTTTACTGTCTGCGTTATTTGTTCTTTTCAACTGCACAGAAGAATGTTTTATAAATATGTGGGCATTGTGACTGAAAAATAGCGTGGTAGTTGCGTAGTTGCGTAGAGTTACGATCGTGTTTTGGGCGAGGAATGGGTAATAAGGGTGCAAGCGTTTGACAGGTCTGTGAGGATGCAGGTAGTTGTGATAAAGTCACAAGATCTGGCCCAGAAACTGATGATGACACCCTGGGACACCAAGCTGTGAAAAGCGTACAGAGCCGCATGGAAATGTATAAACTAGAATATTTTTGTTGACCAAACAGTCACCTGAGAGAGCTGGTGCGTTTCCACCTTGACTTCGTTCCGTACGAGCTTACATTACCTTATTTTGTCGGTCGTTCACAGTCAAAGCTTGGGCCTACTTTCGTCAGCCGCATTGCAGGAGTATTGGGAGCACAAAAGTGGCTCCTCTCTCTTGACCAGTGGAAGGAGTGAGATCTATTGCGTAGCTTCAACTCTGATAAACAACAAGTGAGGAAGAGCTAGATACGCACGGACCCTAATATTGAACCCTAGCAATGTCAATACAAGAAGTTACATGCAATCTTTGTGATCAGTCGCTTTCTAGTGAATCTAAAAAGTCTAGTAAAGTGCAGTGTGCCTGCAGGGACCTAGGAAAAGGCTAGCACCTTTCACCCCGGTTTCTACCGCAGCCTAACTGCATTTCTCTGCACACAGACGCTGCTGCGTGCGTAAAAATCCAGCCTACTTCTGTTTGAACGTCATACATCATGCACATAGCTCATCGTTATGCACATAGCTCATCCTTATGCACAAAGCTCATCCTTATGCACAAAGCTCATCCTTATGCACAAGCTCATCCTTATGCACATAGCTCATCCTTATGCACATAGCTCATCCATACGCACAAAGCTCATCCCTATGCACACAGCTCATCCTTATGCACATAGCTCATCCTCATGCACAAAGCTCATCCTTATGCACATAGCACATTCTTCCCTATTCCTTTCACTCTATATCTCCCCCTCCCGCCCCTATACCTGAAGCGCAAAGTCTTCGTCCTGGCTAGTGGGCAGCACACGCACGTGGTTGATCCCAACAATCATGCATGCCTTTTTAAAGGCACTGTGGGCCTGGTCACTGGAGTAGGCCACTAGTTTCAGGGCATCAGATTCCGGGCGGTCCCTAAGAGACCGCGCGCGAGCAGCGAGCAGCGCTACTAGCACGGCTTCGCTGCTAGTCCCCTACGGTATAAGATGCATGTTGTGTGTGTTTGTGTGTTTGTTTGTGAGTGTGTGCGTTTGTATGTGTACATGTGTGTGTAGTGCGCATTTGTTGTGTGTGTATGTGCCGTCGGTCTACGTGTACATATGTGCGTGTGTTTGTGCTCGCGCCAAGTGCGTACGTGCGTGCAAATAGTTAAATACCTATCTTGACACATACATTGTCAAGTATGTGTTTTTAAGTGTCGAAGTTTTTATTTTTGGAGTGGTAAGGAAATGATGCTCTGCATGTGTGGTTGTTGTATTTAACGCTTGACGTTTAAAAACACACGTATTTTCCTTGTCTGTGCACACAAGGCAGTAAGATCTTGAACAATATGTAATGTGAGGGAATTACAGCAAGTCTGACCAAAGACACATGCAGTAGTTTTGCATAAATGAACAGCAAATATACAAGGACGCTAAAAAGACGTGCCAGTTGCGCAGGACATAACAAAACTTGCATAAGAAGCTTTTGCGTGCAGTCTTCACCTTGATGACCCCGCTTTAGCGCGTGATAGGCACTTCAGCAACAGTAAAAATGTAAGCTTAAAAACTGGGAAACACCTTACTGCTAGAGTTGGCCAGCCCTGTACGTGTACACCGTATATGACCATGTATACTTTCCTGCTAAAAATTGCGTACGTGTATTGTACACATGTAAATGTATGGTTATAGTCAACCCTTCTTACTGCTCAAGCCTGCCTTTGTATCCAGCACCTGAATGACCCCACTCAATTAACGCATCCAGCACCTGAAAGACCCCACTCAATTAACGCATCCAGCACCTGAATGACCCCACTCAATTAACGCATCCAGCACCTGAATGACCCCACTCAATTAACGCATCCAGCACCTGAACAACCCCACTCAATTAACGCATCCAGCACCTGAACAACCCCACTCAATTAACGCATCCAGCACCTGAATGACCCCCACCCCTGTACCGCCGCTGCTATACAGGAACTTTGAAGGCAGACCGACGAGCTGACCAAGCCAGTCCATCATTTGCTGCGCACGTGGGTATCGGAAATGATCATATAATAGGAAGGAAAAGTAGTGCAAAAAGTGAAGTTAGTACTTTGCTGCGGACATGGAATGCAGTGATGGACTGAAGGGCACTTCACGACCCGTGCATAAGCAAACAAGCTATAATAGCAGTATATCCTTACCTGGCCCTTATAGGTGGGAGGGGCATCCATATACACTCAGGCTTCGCCAGGTGTACCAAACATACAAGTTAAGACGCAGCATATACAGTGCCATTCAAAAATCACGGCATGCATGTATGGTATAACCATGTGTACATTAATACCATGTATTGCATTTTTGTTTGGACTTTCAAAAAAAGTCCAAGCATCACCCTTAATAAAACATCCCTTACTAAAACATCATTGCAAATTTAGCAAGAGAGCACGTAAATCGTATGACATGGCAAGCAGAAGCAGACCTGAACGTGCACTCACCATCTCAAGCTCTGTGCTGACAGGGCCTGCAGCCCTGGATAAGACAAGGAGCATAGAAACAGGGACAACGAGTTAGTCGTCCAGGAGCTATAGAGCAAGTGCATCATGATCAGGTTGTTGCTAAGCACTGTGCTTAGCATAGGCTGCATAAAAGGGCTCTGTGGGCATGTGGGCCCTGAAGACCCATATTTTATCACTCTGTATCCGTACAGGCTTACCTCTCAAGAGGCACTCGAAAAAAGCAGCTTACTATCAGATAAGTAGTTTTAAAGAATGTCAAGTTGAAGATACAGGAAGCGACTTGCAATTATGGCTTGAGGACCTTAAGTTGTAAGCATTTGTTCAGACCGTCAGTTCCTTTTCAAATAAGGCAATGAAATAGCTTCAAGCTTATAACTTGAGCTGCAGGTATGAAAAGAGACACTCAACAAAGACGCCTTGGGGAAAGCCGTGGAAAGGTGTGGAAGATGCACGCGTAAAGCGGGCACAATGCTAGTGCTAAGTCTGTTTAAAGCACGTGATTGGTACATGGTGTTTCATTTGTTTTATATGGTACTTAGACGACGCCATATGGAGCGCGCAACCCAAGGCAAAAATAGTTCTGTGCCGTACCAGCTGAAGCCGATCATGTTGGAGGCTCCAGCCAGCCAGTCTGCCAGCATTGCAGGGTAGCTGTGGCAAAAACAAGCAAAAAGGCATTTAAAAGAAAATAGCAGCAGGAGATGCTTAACCTCGTGAACCTTCCTATCAGTCCATAAGAAAAATGTTGATGAGTAGCTGGGGGAAGGCATGTACCTGCAATTTTAACCTTATGAAGGCAAAAGTACTAATGCACGGATCACAGTTAAGCTAGAATGGGCAATACAGGTAACTTAATGCGTGGGAATGAAGGGGTTAAGTACAAGGAAATTTGAGTTTTAACTTATCTAGCACGTCTGACCTGTATATAAAGCAGCGCAGTTTATCTCACTCAGCAGACTGTGGATTGAAAAAGTCGTGGACCATTTGCTTGACCGACCAGATGCGTGAGCCGGAGCATTCCAGGTTTGAGCGCAGGACAACAAGCTGTATGCATGAACGATTCGCCACACCTTCATGGTCCCAGACCCAACATCTGCTTGTTCAATGCAAGAGCTTTTGCATATTGAAATTACCCTTTTTGTGAGCAAACATAACAGCTCACCTGCTGTTGGCTGGGAAGTAACCAAAGAAGGACGGGTCTTGCCAATGCAGGACACCTGACGTGATTAGAAAAGGCAGCTTGCTTCAGTTTATATTCATAGCAAAAAAGTTGCGTACAAACATCACATACAGACATTATGTTCTCCGTGAGTACTTTGCAGTTGCAGAAGTACTCGAGTTCTTCAGAACAATATCAACATCAATTTTCTTCTATCTCCTCAGCTCAGACAGCAAGACCGGAGCAATTTCTTGGGACACGTAAAAGTCTTTGGAAGCTGCACACGAGCATGAGCTTACATAGTTTTGTACACAGCTTATAAATCTCGGGCTACACAAAAGCACCTGGCATGATTTTGGAGGTGAAGTCCTCAAACACCGTCGAAAATGACTCTGGCTGTTCGGGGGGAGATTCAGGCAGGTCGTTCAAAAATCCAGGCTGCGCAGGGAAGCAGAAGGGTCACGATTGTTGAGGGCTTACACATTACAGTTGCGCGCATGTCTATCATTGCATTGTAACACAAACTGCGTACACATTCCTTCTGGCATACGTCAGTTGCAATCTGTTTCACAAACCTGGACTCTTGGCTTGACGGGATATTGGCCACCCTCCTCTAATCCTTTGTAGTAATCCGCAATCCAGTCAACTACTTGGTACCTGAGAAACAGCAATTGTTTACGCTTGCATTCCTTTGAGTGCGCACGTCTGAATTACACTAAACACAAGCTAGAACGCCAAGTACCACACAAGAACACAATCACCTACCCAAAGCTACGGAACTGCATGCAAAGAAGGAGGCCGGACAGGGGGTTGTAAATTACATAGATAGACGTGTGGCCGTGTGCGGATCTACAAAGGGACACACACCTGTTCGTGGTTGATAGTGTGCTCATAATCTTCAAGGTCTTTCCCTCGAGCCTCGTGCAACTGAACATTTCTTTCACTGTGTACACGCAATTGTGATGTCGTGCTGTACGACATGTACTTCGAACGCAGAATGTCCGCAAGTCTGAAGAATGGTTTGGCCGGTTGCTTGCCCTGCTGCTTTGTTGCATAATAAGGTGTAGGTGTGAGGCACCTTCCAGCCATTGAGGTCTGAAAGCACGGATTGGCAACTTGCATGTTTAAAAGAAGAGTAAACAATGTCAGATTTTGACCAGTACTTTAAATATAATTCAAATAAAAATGGAATTGTGAACATCTGACGGCCTATCTCGTAATGGCTGAGTCAAAGCCAAGAAAAGGAGGAGAAAAGGACTGTGTCGAGTGCAAAATATTTGGGCAGGTGTGTGCATGTGTGTGTGTGTGTGTATTTTGCTTCCCGGTGGATTCGTTAAAGTGAAACCAAGAGAACACGTGCATGCATGCACCTGGCTTGGTTTCACAAACTGAGATGAAGCTGTGGCTACCAAGCGTATGACTCACAGTGCTTAGAGGCAAAAATGACGCTAACTCTCTGGTTGCCACTCACAGTTGAGGGGCAAACCTAATGCACTCACAGTTGAGGGGCAAACCTAATGCACCACAACATGGCAAAAGTGTTCGTTACTTCCTACAGCAGGGGCCGTGCGGGTGGCACAGAGAAATAAGGCCTTTGCACGTCTAAGGAACATTAAATAACTGCCGTGTACATTGCTGTACGCTTGAAAGCACATACTTGACTTTTCACTTCTGCTCGTCCTGCCATCCTGATTTAGCCAAGCACTGAGCGCTCTTCCTGAACAGCCACCCACAATCCAGACTTGAGAAACTTGCAAAGGATAACCAGTAAAAGGATAGTAAAAGGAGGGAATAACGCCAAGGAAACAAACCCGACCAATAGGACAAAAAGATGTAGAAGCAATGCAGGCAGTGAAAACCAGCTGCTTTCCGCATTAATCAAGGAAAAGGAGCCAATTTCGGTACCGGGTACCGGATACCAGAGATTAAAAAAGTCAATGAGGATCAAAAGATGGAACCAAAAACCCTAGACTGACCTGAGGCTCTATCACCATAAATACATTAAATCCTGGCGTGCAATTGGAACAAGCACTTCTCTTTTGGACATGTGACATGTGCAATTTTAACAAAAAGGGAAACTCGGCATGTACTGCAACACAACACAAACGATCAAATGTCAAGGCCACGATGCCTGGCCCACCTTAGTTTCTTTATTATTAGCGTGGTGGCTTATTAGCGTGGTGGGGAACTGCCTGGTGCGGGCATCTATGCAGCCCACCTCCTTGATTCAAGCTGGCTGGGCTACACAGTTACACTGCTAGCAGAACTTTTTTTGTAGTGCTTTTCTCGCATGTCGCATATACAATCTCTTCACACATTCCCTCTGCAGGGCATTTGTTTGCAAGCATTCAAGAAGTTTGACGAATGCTATGAGAATGCATCCAAACGCGGACTAGGAGATGAAGTGTGTATGGATAAGGTAATGTTTTGATGGCCAATGCAAGCGCAGAATGAAGTGGAATTCTGAGGCTTGGCATGGGGGTGAGAATTTGATGGGCACCTTGAAGTAAATGTCACAGACAATAAACGAACACACAACACCCTCCCTTATCATGCTTTCTGTGTTCTTAGTGCCAGCAAATTTTCCGATTCCCTTTTGTTTCCTACTGCATTGCGATGTACCTGTCAGTTTTCGTTGAGGACCCATTTAAGGTCGTTGAAACATCTCACGACACATTCAGCATATTTTATCACTCCTTTTTTCCCCTGATGTTTCTTTTAATGCTACTTCTGATCCTGCTGCAGTTTGATGACTTCCGGGAGTGTTACGCTCAAGCAACTGCTGCTCAAGCGCGCCTGAAAAGTACCATGGTGAAATGATGCGGGAGTTTCAAAGGCTGACAATCATGCTGGCTCACCACTGCCAGCATGTCTCCTCTGCTTTCATAGCCAATTTGTTACTTCTGATCAAGCGCTTCCCAGGGTAGGGATACTGGATTTCCCATGAATATTGTGGCCAGTATTGCCTGTTCACTCGCCCTAACTGCAGCTCCATATCCAACTAGCGCTTGAGTTAAACGCAACATACCCGATAAAAGAAGCATACACTATTGGTACGCAACCTCTCTCTAGAACAATATGCTGCCGCTGTACGCCACATCGTTACTTTTGGTGAACTTAGCCAACTCAAAAATACGTTTAATTTATGTTACTCTTCCTGGTGGTGTGCAGGCCTCTGCCTCCCGACCGTCTAATCCCCATTGTTCCCTCTATTTTTACTCCAGCTGGGATGCTGTGTGTCTCTGCATCCATCGGGCAGAGCAGGACACAAACCAACATCCTTTCCAAATCCATCATGCAAAGGAAGAAAACAAAAGCAGATATTGTAACCACCACCGGCATGAAATAGGAAGGATGTTGTTTTGTGTCTTGCACCAATGGATGCAGAGGCTCATGATGATCCCGTCTGGAGAATACAAAAACGAAGATTTATAAAGGGGACCAACTGGTTGAGGAGCCATGGCCTGCACACCACTAGGAGTATTGCTCAGATATTTTTAGTTGCGTTCAATGTCGCGTCTGGTTTAAATGGTTCTTTTGCCTCGCCTTGTCTAGTTGGCGTTCAGGTCTTGTGTCTATGCAGTAACTGAGTCTTATCTAATCGTACGTCCTACTACTAGTTGGTCTGTACTAAGTCTGTACTAACAATGGTCAGGCTGATGGAGTTTTGATTGGGCATGAAAACAGTGGTGTCCAGACCAGAAGAGTCTTTCACGTCCTTTGCTGTGACATTTGGTAACAGATTTATTTTGTGGTGGTACGTTCTGTTACTAAAGGAACTAACAATATTTCCGTAATCTATGCCTTTTTGTTTACACCTTTTTGAAGACTTTTGGCAGCCCGACCTTTTCTGCTACATTAAGCCAACAGCCAACTCATCTTTGAGTGACTTTCTCACTGTAATTACTTCTCTTATTCTGAGCTTAAGGGTTTATATAATTAGTTGTTGTGCTGAGCCTTATACTTTGCAGTGACGGTGATTTGATCTGAGCGACACATTACATCTTGATCATGAACAGCAGCTGTATCAGTCAAATTACAAGACAGATGCATAGCGCCACCAATTGCAGGAGCACGTAGGACTCCAGCACCATCACAAGAGGCATGAGTTGACTGCATTCATGTGTGCAGCTCGCTCCGCTGTCCTTGCTGAGAGTGCTCACGCATCGACATGCAATCCTTCATTACAACAACTGGCTACGCCAATATAAATCACAGAGAAGTTATCAATCGCCAACCGACCAAACTACCTTGAACCAGCCAAACATATGCCTCTGCCAGACTTGGCGTGTCTGTCACGACGAATCATGGTACCAGCTTAAGCATGGATTGCAAGTATGAGCCATATCCGCCAAGCCCCCCCATAAAGGTGTGTTTGACGTCTCCTCCTCTCCACGCGAGAAGGAATCGACGGCTCAAGCAACGCCCACGAGGAGATGGCTCAGACAAGTCCGAGAAAAGAGCGAGTTTGTTACAAGAGGACCATCTAAACTGGCCAAACAACCAAATAAGCATAAAACCGTTGCTCACGTTATAAATCAGGGAAAATCACACGGTTCGTCCATGCCACTGATTTAGCATGACATGTCACCCACAATTTTACGGTCTTAGCCAGGCAAGGAGATCGGATGCTGGTTCAGAGGTCATCTAGCAGCAAGACCCGCAGCACAAGGAGCAGTGCCAGATCGTTTGATGTTCCAGGCCTGCTCCGAGCGTCTCACGGACGCTCCGTGACGGACGGAACGAGTTGTGCATGTGATGCTCCTCAAGTTTTCTGTATGATAAAATATGCCTCCGGTATTTATGGGTTTTTTAGTGTGACATTCCTGTGCTCCTTTTTGTATGTGCCCAATCAGGCCTTTTTTTGTCAACCTTATAAACCTTATGTGCACAAAACGCAGATGACGATTCCCCCTGTTTGATTAAATGCGGTCGGTTGGTCTTAGCAACCTGCTATCTGAGATCATGCTTGATTGGTTTTTCTCATTTTCTGAATGCTTTCTGTTCGCGATTATTCAAGCAACCCATTTATGCTCTCTCTTCTTCATACTTTTGTTTCATGTTTCTCTTGGACGTTCCCCTTTGTTTAGCTAGGTTTGACAAGCTTTTTCCAAGCTTCTGCTCAGATGCTCCCTGAGGCATACCTTACCTTATTCATTGGTGCTGCTGTGTCACAAACGACGTTGTGCCTTTTTCCCTTTCTAAGGATTTTTTGTAGGTGGTACAAGTCTGCACTAATCTGCAACATCTCGTAAATCTGTTTTTTTGTGGCTGGCCATGATCACTGGCAGTCAGCAGCCGATCAATCAAACCTGGCTGAAGGTCCTGCCTATTATAATTGTCATCCCATATTGAGCAGCCATGTCAAGGTGAATGCCTCAGTAAGCTTTGAAATTTTTTTTTTTTTTTTTTTTTGGTGGGGGTTGTTACACGGTCCTCAGCAAGGGCCTGACAGAATGAAGGAAAAAAACCAATAAGACTGGGAAAAGGAAAAATACTGCCAAAA
>Ga0307952_1001650_pt1 | contig 10772 bp, 10 predicted proteins | sample OrgLakmetagen376_FD_201821 | JGI IMG/M metagenome (GOLD analysis project Ga0307952, IMG submission 201821) | Saline water microbial communities from Organic Lake, Antarctica - #376 | ecosystem: Environmental > Aquatic > Non-marine Saline and Alkaline > Saline | place: Antarctica: Organic Lake...
CAGTTTGGATAGCCGCAAAGCTCATCGAAAAGTATTATTGACCCTTTCCTTAGATAAGGCTTCAGAAGCTCAAGAGCGACTTTAGCTGGGGTATACGTGTCTGTATCAATGTGGACGAATGCGACCGTATCTAATTCTCTCCGCTCAATAAAACTTGGGAGTGTGTCTTCTATAAATCCATCTACAAGCTCTACATTAGATTCAACTTTAGGCAGAACCCCTGATTGATCAAAAAACTCTTTTTCATATTTCCTATCTACGCCCGACCACTCTTCTGAGAAGCCCCTGAAACTATCGAACCCAACAATCTTCCTTTCATCATCTAGGTCACTTAGATATTTAGGGAGGGTCTGATTAACGCCCGCTTTTCCGCCGAATTGCTTTTAAGGTCGAAAAAAAGCCATTCAAACGCAATCTGGGCAGGATAACCCCCTCTGATTGTTCGTTTTTTGCCCGGATTCCGCCATTTTGGCGGAATCCGGGCGCACTGGCCCTACGCCAGCAGGTATTTTTCACCAATCAGCAGGTTGCTGAACGCGGCCAGCAAGTGCAGTCGGCTGGTGTTTTTGGCCAGACCGCGATAGCGGACCTTGCTGTAACCGAAGACTTGTTTAATGTACCGGAATGGATGCTCCACTTTGGCACGAACACTGGCTTTGATTTTTTCGGCTTTGAGTTTGTCGGCATCTAGCGTCTTCCGGGTGCCAGGCCGTTTGGCAATGAACCACGAGACGTTTTCACGATCCTTATGTTCATCCCGCTTTTGAATCCCAAGATAACCGGCATCACCGAAGACTCGTTGCTCGTCACCGTGCAGCAGGTTACCGGTGGGCACGATGTCGTGAACGTTGGCCGCCGTGGTGTCGATGCTGTGGATCAGACCGAGGGTGTCATCAACGCCGATGTGCATTTTCATGCCGAAGTGCCACTGGTTGCCCTTGCAGGTTTGATGCATTTCGGGATCTCGTTCGCCCTTTTCGTTTTTAGTGGAACTGGGCGCAGAAATAATAGTAGCGTCGACAATGCTGCCTTCGCGCAGCATCAGGCCGTTTTTCTCAAGGTGCTTGTTCACTTCTTTGAACAAAACTTTGCCAAGGCCGTGGCGCTCCAGGAAATGGCGGAACTTGAGAATCGTGGTTTCGTCCGGCAGCCGATCCAGCTTCAGGCCGGCAAACTGACGCATGGATTCGATCTCGTACAAGGCATCTTCCATGGCCGGGTCGCTGAGGTTATAGAACAACTGCATGCAGTGAACGCGGAGCATGGTGGACAGCGGATAAGGTGGTCGACCCGTCTGGCCCTTTGGGTAATAACGGGCTACCTTCTTCTCCAACTGCTTCCAGGGAATCAGTTTCTCCATTCGTTCCAGAAAGATTTCGCGACGAGTTTTGCGCTTCTTATTCTGGTACTCAGCTTCGGAGAAGGTGATCTGATCCATGGTGGCAACGAATCCTATGCGGTTGACGATGGCCGTATTATCGCTGATTTTGAGACTTAATCAGAGTCTCCCTAGCGCTCGCCTATGCGGAACAAACCTTAGCCTCTGCCGCAGCTTTCGCAGGAGCTTCCAACTCAAACCCCACCACCTCAACCGGCAATTCTTCTCCGGCGCTCAGCCTCTTCAAACATTCGGCAACCAACTCCCCTTCTCTGCTTTCCCACTCAGTAAGGTAGGTAGCGCTGTAATAACGAACCGCTTCGGCATTGGGGGTGTGGTTGTCTTGCGTATTTTTGACCAGTGCCAGTACATCTGCAACGGAATCTGCTGGCTGGGTGAGGCCGTTTTTAACGTAGCCATAGTAATCTGGGTGATCTGGTGGCGTAAGCTCGTGGTAGATAGGCATTACGCCCGCTAAGGCAGCTTCTAGGTGAATACTGCTGTTGCCGGCGATTAGCCAACCGATGCCTTCCATGAAACTGGAAATAGGCTCTTGCCGTGGATCGCTCAACGATACGCATTGGTTGGCCGCAAATGCTTCACGGAACTGTTTCGTGTCTTTCACTGCTTGGCCTGGATGCCAGCGTAGCCGCACCTGCAAGCCTTCATGTGCGAGGGCATTTATAAATTCTATGCTGGCCCTTACGTCGTCTAGGGTATTAAGGGCGATTCCAACCACCTGGGTATTGCGGTTCTCTGATCTCTTGAGATGCTTTTTCTGGCCAGAGAGAATCACCTGGGGCACCGGCACGGTTCGGGCAGTGGCTGGCTGGTTTGGCTCGCATTGCCGGTAGGTGTCCAGTGCGCACTGGCCATCCAGAAATGCATAATCAACCCGCAGAGCCGGGAATATGGGGCTTACGGATGCGTGCTGTAGGTATACGGTTTTGATACCTAGCTGATGTGCGACTGCCAACAGGCATCGATTAGGAACATTGTGGTCGTTAGCTGTGATCACAAATTCGGGTTTTACTTGCCTAAGTACGCGATGAAAATAGACTAGATAATTATAGACACTACAAAAAGAGGCAAAGTGCCAATCAACAGATACCGCGTGTTTGGCCTTCAACGTTTTATATAGTCCAAACCCTCTTGTGACCAGAAGAGTTATTGAGCGCAAAACATCAATAATATCCAGTGAAAATGGAACATAACAGGCCGAGCGATCACTGTCGTCTATGAATGCCTTATTACCAATTGCTAAAACGCTTTCGCCACGCTGTTTTAGTGAATCAATTGTGTGATCTAGAGAACCAATTTGATTGGCCGTTCCTGCAAACACAAAGAACTTCGTCGGACGACTTAACTCAGGGCGCTGCTTTAATTTTAGTTCGCGTAAGAGCAACACTCCATATTTAGGGACTTGAAGAATAAGCCCACGATAACGAGGCTTTTTCCTCAACAGATGCGGTAAATTATCGAGCTTCTGACCGTGCAAGTAAGCCAACCAGTCTTCAGGTTCTTGCTTAAGAATCTTTTTTATATCTTTGAACCAACTCATAGCAGGACTCACATCAATTGCATGCAGTAGGCGGTAATCGTTGACGTTTTAGTTAATCAGCCTAACCAAACTTAGCGCTTCAGCCGCCACAACTCCCACGCAACTCCCTCTAAACTCAGCTAATCGCTTAGCATTTACCAATGAGCGCGCATGTGGTTCATCTCGCATTTCTAGCTCATACGCGGCCAGAGCCTTCATTTTCACTTCTAGATGCGCGGATATATCGATAAACACGTTTGGGATGAAAGGATTCAAGCCGGGGGAGTTCCATTCTGTAGCTGACAGCACTTCAAAAGTAGAAATTTCAGCTACCGTTGCGCCAGGCACTGGTCTGCACGCAGTCAGCACCGCCTGATGCGTAATCCGATGATCAACATTCAGGTCGCCACAGTGGTGTGTATAGATTACTTGAGGCCCAACCTCATCAAGTACACCTTCGAGCTTTTGCACAATATCCAATAACGGGACGCTATCCATCCTGTTGTCAGGAAAACCCAGCATGTAGGCTTTCTCTATTCCCAGAATCTGATGTGCTTTGGCCGCGGCTGAGTTGCGCTGCTCCAGCTCCTCATTAGTTGCATTTGGGCGGGAGGTTACTCCATCTGCCAAAAATACCGCATATACGGTATCACCCTCGGCAACATGCTTGGCAATGGTTCCGCCACAGCCAAGCGCCTCGTCATCCGTGTGGGCGGCGACAACGAGAACCGTTTTATTCATCAAACTGCTCCCAGCTTGTGGGGGTTCCATGAGTCACATCTACGTTCAACTTTTTTCCGATCAGCGTATTCGCATATTTCGGCTCTATACCAACACCGGGGCGGATGCGACGGATGTCTTGCTCCTGAACTGTTTCGCCGGCTTTGATATCCCGCATGAAATAAACTGAGCGGCGGAAAATTCGGTTTGCCTCTTCTGCCTGTTGACGGGCATAACCTACTCGGCCAACGGCTGCCCAGGCATCATGCGAATCCTTGCATAAACGTTCCAGCTCATCGGGCTCAATGGAGAAGCCGCTGTCCGGCCCTCCATCTTCCCGGTTCAGGATAAAGTGTTTCTCGATAAGGCAGGCACCTAGTGCAACAGCGGCCACGGAGGCTGTTGTGCCCAGAGTGTGGTCAGACAAGCCCGGAATTGCGTTGAATCTTCGGCCCAACTCGCTGACTTGGGCCAGATTGGCCTGGTCCATCGGTGCGGGGTAGCTGCTGATGCAATGAAGCAGCACCAACTCCTTGCAACCGGCATTTCTAGCTGTGGTTACCGCTTCCTCTATTTCCTGCTCGCTGGCCATACCGGTCGACATGATCATCGGCTTTCCGGTTTTTGCTACGTATTCAATAAGTGGCAGGTCGGTTACTTCAAACGATGCGATTTTGTAGGCTGGCGCATCCAGTTCCTCAAGCAGATCGACGGCCGTTTCGTCAAACGGAGTGGAGAACACCGTAATACCGATTTTGCGGGCATGCTCGAACATTGCTTTATGCCACTCAAACGGCGTTTCAGCCCATTTGTAGAGGTTATACAGCTTGTAACCATCCCAAGGGCCGCCTTTGATTAAAAATTCTGGGCGATCACTGTCGATGGTCATCGTATCCGCCGTGTAAGTCTGCAATTTAACTGCAGACGCTCCCCGCCGTTTTGCTTCATCGATAGTTTCTAGCGCCCGCTGCAGTGAGCCATTATGGTTGGCAGACAGTTCCGCAATAACGTATGGCGGATGCCCCGCGCCAATCTGGACGCCGTCGATAGTTGCGCTGTTCATAGCTTCCTCTCATTTGGTTTCTTGCGAATACGTACGGATGCGTTCAGTTCGTCGCCCTGAACCCGGGCATCGGAAAACTCAATAATAAACTCACCGTGTTCAATGAAGGCGAGTGGATAAGTGGGGGCATCGAGCATTCGGATATGGTCATACAACATCGGAAGGTCGCCGCTGACCGGCAATGCACTTTGCTCTGGCTTGCGGCGTTTGAAGACCACGGGTTCGCCTTGTTGGTCTAATGGCTCGGGCTGACTATCGATCATCCATCGGATAATATCAAAACTCTGCTGCCCTGCTCTTTGGTAAATCTCCGCTGCCGTTCCTTCAAGTGATAGTTCTCGTTTTGAGTAAACAGGCCCAGCGTCCATTTCATTTACCATCCTGAGCGCGGTCAGTTTGGTATCTTTATGACCTCGCACTATCAGGTTCTGCAAGGGACTACCTCCCCGGCCATAGGGTACGTCTGTCATGTGAAAGCAAACGCACTCGTAGTTTTGCCAGAGGTGTTCAGGTACCAGCCAATTCCAATGCAGGAAGAAGATATAACGAATATTCTTTTCTTTATTGACCAGTTCATTCAATTGAGTTGGATCGTGCGCCCATAAAACCCTGAACTCGTTAACTAAATAGTTAGTCGCCTGTGACCTATGCCAAGGCTTGCACGTAGCGATTACGTATGCATCTTTTTTCAAGAAATTATTCCCGGAGTGCGAGTCTATAGAATATAAATACTTTTAAATATTTCGCGATTACCAGCCCATTCAGAGCCCAGTAGTCCAAAGCGCGTTATATTTTGGTAACCCTCTTGCCCCAGATGTTGGTCACGAAAGACGCCCTCTGTTTGAAACCCAAGTTTGCGATGAAATCTATGGCTTCGTTGATTCGCATCGAGAACGTCGGCGTTCACTTTGTGAAAATCGTTTTCAATAAAAATATGATCTAGTGCTTCTATACCCATTCGCGTTCCTGTTCCTGGCTTTGCCCCTGGCGCAGCATAGAACCCCCAGAACGCATTGCTTGAGCACCTATCCATATCAGTAAAATAGACAACTCCAGCGGGATTATCTTCTACATCCAGATACAGCAACCACAACGAAGTTTCCTTCTCAGACTCACGCTGGAACCATGCGCGATGCTGGTCAAGCTTAATAACAGATTGAGAGAACATGCTTGAGCGAACGGATGGGTGATTACGCCAACTCAGCATTAGTGGGAGATCCTCTTGCTGAATCTTACGCAATGGCATGCTTTGCTGCCTCCTGCATCAATAATGCAACTCGCTCTGCTCCGCGCCCATCGACAACCTGCCGCATAGCCTTTGAGTGAACCAAGTTAGCGCTAGTATCACTCAAGACAGATGACAACACAGTTTGAATGGCGCCAACAGCTGTTGTTTCAGCTTTTCCGAGAAAATGAATAAGCGCCTGATCTGCAAGCTCGCTGTTAATTTGATCTTGGTTACGGGCCACGCTTACCACAACGGATGTCAGCCCAAGGCACATTCGTTCCCAGTTAGTAGCCCCCCCTGCCCCAAGCATCAAATCAGCTCTTACCATCAACGCTGCGAGAGTAGGTAACCCAGAATAAAGTGTTGTTCCGTATCTGCGAGAAACCAATTCAGTGACGGCTTCCGGGGCAGGATGGTTTTTGCCAATGACAACATCAACCAGAATGTGTCGGAATTCCGGAACACTGAGAGCTTTCAAATATCGCTCGGTAAGATGGTGGGGGTCACTTCCGCCTACGAACACCAAAGCCCGTGATACTTCACCGTTGCGCTCAGGCAGTGCGTTTGCCAAAAAACTGTACTCCTGCCCCAGTAGCGCGTAACGAGGGCCAAGGAAAAGTATACATTCTGAATTTAGTCGTTTTCTGTAGCGTTCTTCCATTTCGCAGTTCAATACATTCTGATCAAGAAGCATATCCGCCTGGTGCGCCCGATCTGCCAAATCATCAATCACCATAATCTGGCCGACAGCACTTGCCACTTCCCGTTCCCAGCTGGCGTCTAATGCGTAGTGATCCACCACAAGCCAGCTAGGTTTTTGCTGATTCAGTATAGCCTTAACTTGCTCTGCATCTTTTTGCCAAGTGCACCCCAACCATTCAGCGTGTGCCAGTTTTGGGCCACAATCGTCTGGTGCCTCCTGCGGCTCGGGGTTAGCCAACAAGTGCAGCTCGAAGCCTTTCTGGGAGATTAAATCACCAAGATGGCCCTCGTGTGCTCGGCAGATAAACAAACACTCGTGCCCTTGCCTGCGTAATTCCTCTGCCAGGGTTAAGCAACGCATTACGTGGCCTGTGCCGATTTGGATGGAGGCGTCGGCGCGGAAGGCGATTTTTGTTTCGGTAGGTGTTTCAGTCATTGAACCTAGTCGTTTTCGTGTGGAGTTGACCGAAAAGTTTGAAATAAATTGCCCCTACCCATTTTAGTAACGATGCCCTCAGTAGCAGCAACTTTTTTTTTCTTGCAGGTAGACGCATTCTAGCTGGAGTGTAACTACCAACTGCGATTATACGTTTTGCATCGTTTTAAACAGCCACTCAGCACGCGCCCAGTCTTCAGGCGTGTCTATGTCTTGTACCCTGTGCCTTGGCAGTTTTACAGGTACAGACTGATCACCAAAAATAGGCTGCTCTTCCAGCCAAGCCTGTGCTGTGCCCCAATAGAACTGTCCTGCATCATGCCAGGCTTCTTCTAGGTCTTGAGAGCGAGTCTGAAAGTGCTCTGGGTTAAACATAGCCACACGACCGTTTTGCGTTACCCGGATCGCCCGCTGTATGGGAAACGCGTAGCTGGTCACTGAAAAAGTGTAGTGGCTACCTGTCTCTTGTATAAGGTCGAAACCCCGGCGCAAATCCTCTGCACTCACAAAAGGTGCGGTTGCGTATAGGCAGCACGCGTAGTGCACCGGGAAGTTATGGCTCTGTAGCCACTCTACAGCATGATGGATCACAGGCAGTGTGCCGGTGTAGTCGTCTGCCAGGCTGCTTGGCCGCATGAAAGGCACATCTGCCCCCCACTGCTTCACCACTTCGGCGATTTCTTGATCGTCGGTGGACACAACAATTTTATCAAAACATCCACTGGCTTGAGCTGCCTCAATAGATCTCGCGATCATCGGCTTGCCGCAAAACTCTTTTATGTTTTTGCGTGGAATACGTTTGCTGCCACCGCGAGCAGGAATTATGGCAACACGGTTCATGAGTTCCCATCCACATCTAGCGCTATCTTCAGAGCCTTCACCACTTCATTCTGTTGCTCATTTGTGAGCCCCTGAAACATCGGCAAGCTAATAGCCTCACGATAATACTGGATCGCTTCCGGGAAGCTATCACTCTCAAAGCCCATGCTCTGATAATACGGCTGAGTATGCACGGGTATGTAGTGCACATTCACACCAACGCCCTGCTCCCTCAAAGACTCAAATACTTGCCGGTGGGTTTTATTAATCGCGCCTAGCTGCAGGCGAATTACGTACAAGTGCAGGCCGGAGTAGCTGTCTGGGTGCTGCCAAGGCAGAATTATTGGCAGATCCTTCAGTAGTTCATCGTAGCGTTTTGCCAGTTCGTGGCGGCGGCTTACGAAAGCGTCCAAACGATCTATCTGGCTGATGCCTAATGCGGCCTGTAGTTCCGTCATGCGGTAGTTGTAGCCAAGATCAACCTGCTGGTAATACCAGGGGCCGTCAGGTTCACGGGTCATCAGGGCCGGGTCCCGGGTTATGCCGTGACTCCGCAGCTGGTTCATTTTCTCGGCCAGCTCTTCGCTATTTGTCACGGCCATGCCACCTTCGGCGGTGGTAATGATCTTGACCGGGTGAAAACTGAATACGGTTATGTCACTGAAACGGCTGTTACCAATGAATTGGCCCTGGTACTTCGCGCCAATGGCGTGAGAGGCGTCTTCAATTACCCGAAAACCGTAGCGTTGGCTCAGCGCGCGGATAGTCGCCATGTCGCAAGGCTGGCCACAAAGGTGCACGGCAACTACCACTTTTGGCAGGCGGTTTTCCTGTTCGCCTTTTTGCAGTTTGGCTTCTAGTGCTTTCGGGCACAGGTTATAAGTTTGTGGATCAATATCAACAAAATCGACTTGGGCTCCACAATACAAGCCACAGTTCGCAGAGGCCACGAAGGTAATGGGCGTGGTCCAAAGCCAGTCACCCTCACCCAGGCCTAGCGCTTTACAGGCAATATGTAGGGCGGATGTCGCACTGTTGACAGCCAAGGCGTGCCTGGCGCCCACATGCTTCGCAACCCTCTGCTCAAACGCCGGCACTTGGGGGCCCTGGGTCAGGAAGTCTGATTTGAGCGCTTCCACCACGGCGTCAATATCAGCCTGGTTTATATCCTGCTTGCCGTAAGGAATCATACGCTCTCTACCTAAAGTTCATTACAGCAACGGCCCGCTTATGACCCGCCGCTTGGGGGAAACCTCGATGACTCCCGCCCTGATCAGAGATCACCAACGCGCCTTTCTTAGCCAGAACTGGAACTATGTTGCACAAACGGACAAAGGGTGACTCCGTATGATTAGGGAGTGCAGAAGAAACCTGTTTGTTTATTCTCGTGAAGGCGGATTCCAGGTGGCTCTCTTTTACGTAGGTGTACGGACCATCATCGAGGCTTAGGCAGTCTTCAAGATACACGAAGCCCTTCAGTTGCTTACGATAAGAGTCGACATGGAATCCACGCGTGTGTGTGACGCCTTTGTTTAGGTAGAGATTAAGGTTCTGGGCTTCAGGACGAAACTCGCCTTCTTGCATCACTTGACTAACAAGTTTCTGCTCAAAATGGGGCCGTAATCTTTCTCCCAAAGAGGTCTGCCATTTATCAACATTAAAGATATCAATCATCCCCTGATCTTGACCGTGGCGAACCTGAACCACCGCCTTTCCATAACCTGAAAGTGCCGCGTATCCAGAAAGTCTTGCAGCGCCTTGCTGGAACATAACACTGTGTCCTTCGTTGACTAGCTGGTCTCCCGACATGAATACAGAAATTCTCTCTCTAATTTCTTTCAGGTCCTGCCCAATGTCACCTAATGTGCTTTGGGGAATGAAATCGGGGATGATCACAATGCCCTTTTCCAAAAGTGTCCTTTTGATCTTTTCTTCTCCCTGATCAACCGAACAGATTACAGGCTGAATCCTTTCCGATATATCTTCATTGCTCAGAGTTCGTACATAATTCAAAACTTCGTCATTAACACACTTTACGTCCTGTAGCGTCAGGAGCGACTCTTTAGTCTGTTGCCGACCTACCGTAATCTCCACACCGAAAAAAGAAAACCTCACTTATTTACCTCGCATTTTTCTCTGATGCTCAGAGTCGGCCAATCGCATAATGATTTTTGTCAATCCAGGCCTTCAAAGCTTCTTCTGTCATCCACTCAGTATTGTTGTCGCTGGAATAAACAAACCCTTCCGGTACAAGCTTGCCATCTTTAATTCGATTAGCGCATGTCCCCCAATTATTGATATTCGGAAGAATCTTGAAATGCTCCTGATACTCATAGGTAAAATATGAGTCTTCCGCGCCAATCATCTGTTCGTGCAGCTTTTCTCCTGGCCGTATACCTACAACCTCATGCGCTGCATTGGGCGCGACAGCACGTGCTAAATCAGTCACTTTCATTGATGGGATTTTTTTTACATATATCTCACCACCTACCATATCTTCAAAGGCATGCCAGACTAATTCCACGCCCTCTTCAAGGCTAATCATGAACCGGGTCATGCGTGGATCGGTGATTGGGAGCACACCTTTGTCTTTTGTCGACATGAAAAACGGAATTACAGACCCCCGCGACCCCATCACGTTGCCATAACGAACTACCGAAAATTTTGACTCGTGTCCGCCCGAATAAGAGTTCCCCGACACGAATAATTTGTCTGAAGCGAGCTTTGTAGCGCCATAAAGGTTAATTGGACTACTTGCTTTGTCGGTAGAAAGAGCCACAACACCTTTGACCCCCTTATCTATAGCGGCATCAATCAGGTTCATCGCTCCATTAATATTGGTTTTTATGCATTCGAACGGGTTGTATTCAGCGGTTGGGACGATTT
>Ga0307952_1001659_pt1 | contig 10736 bp, 11 predicted proteins | sample OrgLakmetagen376_FD_201821 | JGI IMG/M metagenome (GOLD analysis project Ga0307952, IMG submission 201821) | Saline water microbial communities from Organic Lake, Antarctica - #376 | ecosystem: Environmental > Aquatic > Non-marine Saline and Alkaline > Saline | place: Antarctica: Organic Lake...
GCTTAGTAGGAACAGAAGCTTAGTAGGATCAGAGTCGAAGCTTAGTAGGATCAGAGTCGAGCTTAGTAGGATCAGAAGCTTAGTAGATCAGAGTCGAAGCTTAGTAGGACCAGAGTCGAAATTTCCACAACCTGCACTTGGTCAGAGAGGGATTAGGATTATACAGTGGTCTGTTATTAGCAAATCTGTATCATTACCTGGAGTAGGTCAGATGCTTCATAGAGTGAGAGGCCCCTTGTTGACATGCTATTCACAGACACTATGTAGTCCCCGGAGCGGACTCCTGCCTTGTCTGCAGGCCCTCCCGGCACTGGGTTTAATACCTGCACGTGTTCAGAGTAATGCTAGTGTTCTGAAGTGGCCAGGGCCATGGGCGATTGATTACAGACTGGGGCAAAAGGAGAGCACCAAAGAACACCTGCGTGAAGGATCAGAGATCCAATCGTTTCACGATCACTTCAGAGATTAAATAATTATTGGCCAGAAAACGAGAATTTTTAATAATTCTTGGAGGCCCCTCCAAACTGACTTTGAAGTGACAAATTAATTATTTATAGTGGTTTTGAGGGTGAAAATCGAAATGAGCTCCAAGCACGCCAGTGTGAACCCCCTGTCCGGGTTCTTGAAGCCCCAGTCCCCAGCTGAAAGGCTGGCTGCTCAGCAGCGGGACCGTGAGAAGCTGCAGAGGGAGAGGCAACTCAAGGAGCTGCAAGAGGAAGAGGCAAAGGCAAGGGGCGAGGCTGGGAAGAGGCCTGTGGGGCACGTGTGGACTAAACGGCTTGCAACTTTTTCTTCCCTTTCTCTTCCCCATTTACGTTTGCCCTTTGTGTGGCTATTGCTGCATGTAAACCCCTAACCTCTCTTTCCCTGCTTCTGAGCACTGTGCAGCATCATCCACACCGTCAGCCTCAGCCTCAGCCTCAGCCTCAGCCTCAGCCTCAGCGTAACAAACAGCAGTAGCAGTACACAGGCAGCAGCATTCACAGGGGGGCTCTCAAACTCAAAAATCAATTCCCAACAAGGCCCTCCCGAAGTGCCCTCGAACTCAAAAATTAATCCCCAGACCCCCTCACGAGCTGAAATCGAAAATTATTTGAAAGTGTGGTCACGAAGTGATCGTGAACGAACGGTACTGTAAACAGCAACTCAAACTTGAGGACCAATTTCTGAGCTGTCACTATTCGAGACAGGAGTAAGAACCGTTAGGTTGGCACAGAGTAGCAAATGTGAGAACTGTTAGGTTGGCACAGAGTAGCGAATGTGAGAACCGTTAGGTTGGCACAGAGTAGCACATGTGAGAACAGTTTGTTTGGCACGGAGTAGCAAATATGAGAACTGTTAGGCAAATACCGTCCGTTCACGATCACTTCGGGACCACACTTTTAAATAATTAATTAAAATTTCGATATCAGTTCGTGAGGGGTCTGGGGATTAAGTTTTGACTTCGAGGGCCCTGTCGGGAATTATTTTTGAGCTTGAGAGACCCCTGTGAATGCTGCATGTGCAATGCTACTGCTGTTTGTTATGGCTGAAGCTGTGACTGAGGCTGAAGCTGAGGCTGCGGCTGAGGCCAGGGGTTCACACTGGCGCGCTTGGAGCTCTTTTCACCCTCAAAACCACTATAAATAATTAATTTATCACTTCGAATTCAGTTCGGAGAGGCCTCCAAAAATAATAGAAAACTTCGTTTTCTGGCCAAATTATTAATTAATTTCGGAAGTGATCGTAAACGGACGGTATGAGAGCCATTGTACCTCTGGCACTGGGCCAACACCAACACCAGCAGCAAAGTGCAAACTATGTAAGTTAGAAGGAAAGAAAGCCGCAACAGTCAGAAAAACACTGATGGAGGTCATATTGTGTTGAACAAAATAAGCTGAGGATGAAGCCGGTTAATGGCATGCATCCATAGGTGAGGTGTTTGTTGGTCCACCAAAAGAAAGGGAGCAAGACGCACATTTCACTATGAGTATCTGCCAATAGACTTGCACGCTAAGAATTGCGTGCTTCATGGAAAGACCAATGTCAGGATGGCAAAGCTATGCTGCGCAACGTCTTGACGTGTCTGGGAGTAGCTTCTGCAACAAAGATCAAAATGCACATAACTGCATGCTTACCACTAGCTCTCCGTTCTGCCCTTGCGTCTCATCGTATGTGACTTCCACGCCCACACCCACAACAGCACCTGTGGGATATGATGGGCATGCATGCATGCAGGAGTATAAAACCATCACATATTTTGGGGCTTGACATGTCGATCCCAATGCAATTACGATTGCGATTTCAGCCATTAATTGGCTGTGCACACTTGGCCACTCATATTTCACGTTATGGTGTGCTGCGACAGAAGCATGGTTAATAAGAAGAGCCTTGCAAGGAGCAAATGGACTCATTACCAGAGATATTTTGCTAGCTACCTCAAGACTATTAGAATGGCACATGCTGTGTTTGCGCGTTGTAAACTGTAAGAATGTACACACCCTTGGTTCCTTTCCGTAACGCATCTAGCCTGGCGGGCTCTAAAAAGCGCGTGAACGGGTCATCCAAGGTGGCCAGCAGCTTGCGGATGGCAGCATACGTTTCAGCTCTGCTGTTCATGGGCTCCTTCTTAAGATACTGCTCCCTCAACTGGCGCAGGAGGGAGGAGATGTTGAGGTCAGGTTCTTACACAAACACATGTCATGTTGGATGTCATGTTGGATGTCTGTGATAGGAACACAGGCTCTCCACTCACACTTTGTAAGCTCTGCTTGCTTTGTACAACATGTAGTGCAAAGTTGAGAACGCCATGAGGTGATTTTGAAAGTCATCTAAAATAGTCCCATTGCTCGTATCTGTGATATGTACCTTAGCTAAATGAGTAGGGTTGGCCAAAACCATATACATACGGTGTATGTACGGTACTTTTGGCAGGAAAATCACCAAATATACGGTCATATGACTCATATGCAGTGTATGTATATGCGGTTCTGGCCAACCCTATCAACAAGTCTTAGTAACAGTCCGGCGTGGCTGCTATGCACAGCAGTCTAAATTGGCTGAACTAGTGGAAGCTTATCATAATAATAATAAATATGATGGGGGAGGAGGTGCACCTCAGCACAGTGGACGGAATATGCAAGGAAGACTAGCTTTACGATAATGCTTACCTTAAACCAGCTCTGCCCATTGAAGGTCTTGTCAACGTATGCCCGGTCTAGAGCACGCCAAGTCTGCAGGTACAAAACAGAAGATAACACTGCGTGAGTATTAATTATGCAACCATAATATACACTGCACATATACAGGGTAATCCTGAGCAGCTCCAGTATAATGATGGCATGGGATTAAGCGTACGGTCATGTGAATTACGGTGTAACAAGTCCAGCCTGCACTTCCGAACACAAGCAAGCGAGACCTCTTGCTTACATCAAGGAACAGGAGCTGCTCTGTGGACACGGACTCTGCTGGTTGCACTAAGGCCATGTTCAGGGCCAGGGCTGTGGCCATCAGGCCTGCTCCTATCTGCAGCATATGACAGTTGGTGATGATGCAAGCGTGACTTGCACGCGCATAAATGTGGTTTCACAGCTTGTGAATAGTTGCACACACCTGCTTCCACGCTTGTGGGAGCTTTGCGTGGGCACGGTCCTCGTTCTTTTGTGGAGGCTTACACCTTCAAAGATTGAAAGTGTGGTGGATGATGTGGCGAACAAGGCAGTAAAAACAAAGGGAAGCATTCAGAACCAGTCCCACTCTTCTCACCTGCAAATTAAGGACAGCTGTCTTCTTGCAAGCCCAAGTTTGGGATTGCAAAGTCCTTTGCTTTGTGGCAGTGCAGCCATTTGCGCACTGTGTATAATCATACTATTAGATTATTTATAAATAGCTATATGAATATAGTTATATTAATATTTGTATAGCTGCTGCATCTGCAGAGAGCCCCGCAGGAAGTGTAAAATAAATTTAAACAATGAGCTCTTTGATTTCTACGCAAACATAAGAGCACTGCCGATTTCTCGGACTGATAGGTTCTCGCCCCTTTGCAACGCAAATTGTTCGGAAAAATTTTTGGTTCGAGATATTTTCTGGGTTGTGATCATGTAGCCTCTCGTTTTCTGGCGTTGCGTACGTGAGGACAGGAATTGAGGCAGGATATCAACAGCGCATTTGCACTACAGTGATTATTAAACAGCTTTATCAGCAATTCTCATGACTTCCTCGTCAAGGCAGCAGTGGAAGCTGTACCTGCGCCAGTCCGCAGCCTTGGGGCAGAAAAACGTGCTCATCAGGCAGGTCTCCCCCCTGCCAATGTTAGCTCACGCCCCCCTCATTAAAACACAGCAAGCACCCCCTGGTTGCCCTGCTTTTTTTCCGTCAGCCAGATCTAGTGCGTGCATTGCATCAATGATGTTGGAACATGAAATGTATAATTCCTGCACGCAAATGACTTCAATTCAAGCGATAAGACCTTATACTTGCGCTCGTACCTCGCAAATGGGCTTGTCACCCCTGACAAACACGCAGAGCTCGTTCATGGCAGCTCAACTTGGCTCACCTCATATCCAGCATCTTCGTCATCTTCATCATCTGGGCGGTGCGTCAATCATAAGGCAATCATAGGCTTAATTATGATGCGCGAGTGCTTGCATGCAATGGATTACGGCACACATCAAGCAAAACCATGAGCATGCATTTACTTAGCCTTTGACAGGACGCTATTTTTGTTCCCCATGTTTACCTAAGCACCATCTGCTGAGCCAGGCATGTCTAATGACATCACGGCTTGCCCTTAAATGCTCCAGAGCCTGACCGAGCAGCAACTCGTACAAGGATTCCGAGCGCAGACTTCCTTACTCTTTATGTGCCTGTGTCTACCCATTACCCCATACAGGTGGATCAGGCTGTGCAGTACTCAGGCTCTGAGTTCACAGGAGCGAAGGCCACTCCAAACCCTTCCGCCACAACGGTCAACAACATTCCTGACTGTAATAAAAACATTTACCTCAAGGTGCATCAAAAGTAGCTCAGGAGGGTGTGCTCAATTTTTTTTTGTGCAGTCTGCATCTGTACCTACCTGCAACCTCAGGCTACTCAGACGCGTGCAGATCCAGAGATGAATAAGGTTGTGAAGTTGTGAAGTGTATGCCTGAATAGTGCACATCAGGAAGCAGCATCACCCACAAGCTCCTATTACCGTAGCATGCCATAAATTTTGATCTCAGATCTAGCCTTTAAGGAAAACAACTACGGCCTGATGTTGCACTTGCCCACCTTACCAGAAATACAAAGAAGTAGAGTCGTAGCCCTGCAAAGAAGTAACAGCTGCCTTCTGAACGCCTCTGAAACTCCAGAAAAATGTGGAGTGCAAGAGCTTCCTTTACACCCCAGCAGACAACCCTATAGTGGAAGACGTCGTGGCCTCGATACGGCAGAGAAATGACCCTCCCTTGGATTCCAGCCAAGTCATGGGCATGTCCTCAAGAGAGGAGGTCAGCATTTTTCCGTTGTTTGGCTGCACCTTGTGTCTGACAGTTCCCAGGAACGTTGTTAGCTGTGGATGTCTATCCGTACCGTGAGTGCAGCAACAGCATAGTTTGCATCCACGATCCATTGCAGGTGGATGAGCATCTGCTCAAGAACCCACAGACTGCAATGGGGGCCATTCACTTTAGGAACCTGACAGACCAGGTGAGACAAACTGAGGTGATCAGGTGAGACAAATTGTGAGACAAACTGTGGGACAAAACTGTGGGACAAACTGTGAGACAAACTGTGAGACAAACTGAGGTGAAACCGTGAGACAACCGTGAGACAAACTGTAAGACAAACTGAGGTGACCAGGTGAGACAAACTGTGAGACAAACTGTGGGACAAACTGTGAGACAACTGTGAGACAAACTGTGGGACAAACTGTGAGACAACTGTGAGACAAACTGAGGTGACCAGGTGAGACAAACTGTGAGACAAACTGTGGGACAAAATCTGAGACAAAATGTGAGACAATCTGAGGTGACCAGGTGAGACAATACTGTCAAGTGTGAAAGGAAGGAACAAGAAAATGGATACTATGGTAAGAAGCAAAGCTACCTACTAATTTTCATCCTACTGTTTTTCATCTTATATTAAGATTGTTGGCGCAAAAGTACGCAACAAAACAGAGAACATCACTTACTTGGGTTCTGTTCAGGCGGCTTTCCAATCAGAACCGTGTATTACTAGTTTCGTCCAAAAAAAAGCAAAATGCCTGATTATATTGTGCTTTATGACATTATGCTGTAATTTTTGAACTCAAGTCTTAGCCTTTAGACTGTTGTACATTTAAATTCTTACCACTTATGCCGAACTGATCTGAACATTTGCAATTTTCAAGGCTGCATAAGTGTAAATATTACAGTGCTCTGTACTGCAATGAGCAAATGAGTATGATGATTAACGCAGCCTTCCTTTTTGGCGCTTGTTACATTCCATGTGTACCTACAACCCCTGTCATTGCAGGTCAGCCCTTCTTTGGCATTCACCATTCAGACAAACGACACGGCCGCCTTTTTCAAGGGAAATTTCCAGGACCCCAACACCTATTTACAGCTTCCTCTACAGGTCAGGCTCCAGCATTAGGAAGATGAATCATTTGCCAAAAACTTACTGAAACGTGCACATGCTCAAATGAGCACTGGAGGGTTTTGATCTTAGATCAAGATGTCACTTACGCAGATTAGCCATACCTGCATCAAAATGAATACATGAATTTAGCCACGACAGTTTGTTTACACCATATATGTCCGTTTGCATAGTAATATTCTGCTAAAAGCAGCGTATACATACCGCATGTATTAGAGTTTAGGGTTAGGGTTGGTTTGGTGAGAAACCCGAACCCTAACCCATACGCACCGCTGCCATATATATGGGAGCGGACCTAAGGATTTTGCCTAATTTACCCGTGAGGGAGGTAAAATTCGCCAGCGTCCTTCACGGGTTGTCCTGGACGACCCTACACAAATAGGGTTGTCTGTATGCTTTTGGCCAACCTTCTTATCACATACATACACCTATTTTTTCACATCCGCAAAATCATTCATTGAAATAAACGATATATCTGCTCCAAAATACATGACACTGTCTTACACCAGGTGGCTGTTGAGAGGGAGTTTGCTAGGCGAGCCATCAATGGTACGGCCACACACAATATCCTTGCAATTCATGCTTCCATATGTTTGGCGTTGGTTCAAATCGCAAGTCAAAGCACCTCAACACCTCAACCTAGCACGCTGAGGCAGGGCGTTATGTTTGTGCCTCAACTTTTGACATACAGAGCCGGATCTGGCGTGGAAGGTGTCCATCAAGAACTTCCCCCACCCCTCCCTGGAGACAGAAAGCACTATAGGCCGCGTGGCCCCAGTGTTCATTATGGCTTCTTTGATGTTCAACGTCGTGCTGCTGCTTCAGAATGTGGTGCGTGGGTTGGAACATTTGATACAAATTACTTTCTTTGTGATGATAAAAATTGTGTAGATCACTAAAGCTGGGAGACACATGAGAGCACAACTGTGGGGAAGTATGTTATAATAGCTAACCATATTTAATGAGCTAAGCTTTAGCTGCCTTGGGAAACCTCTGCTCTGGGTTCCCCTTGCAGGTGGGCGAGCGAGAAACGGGAGTCAGAGGGGCCATGGTATCGATGGGACTTCTAGACAGGTGGAATTTATATACCTGGCGTATTTGGCCTCTAATTGTTGCCACAATAGCTAGGAGCAAAGGCAATCAGACCAAGAGAACCCTTACCCTTGCGGAGTTGTTCATGACTTTGTTCGTGCATACCAAAGCATATAATCTCAACGTTGTCCTGCTTTTATGTCCATGTGCAGCGCTTACTGGACGTCTGTGATATGTATGAAAATTTTAAACTCTGTGGTCCACGCGGCCATTCTGACCCTCTTTTGCATGGCCTTTCAGTAAGTAGTGGAAAAGGTTTGATATTTATTTGAATACGGCAAGGGATTGGATTTGCTCTTTGCATTAGAAATGGACAAGGTGGCACCATCTAGGCCCTGCACCCGATACATTCCTTCACCCGTTCAACTTCACACAAGGATTCTCTTCATATAGATCACATGTAGTTGCTTCCTCCAGACTAATAAAAATACCTCAATTTAGTGAGAAGGGAAGCTCACAAACGTTAAAACGCTGTGCCACCTTTGCCAAGCTAAGTATAGTCGTGAGGCGTGCAAGGCATTCATTCTGCCGCTGTTCACACACATTTCTGTGGCAGGTTTGATATGGCTTTGAAGAACGAGCCTGCCCTGCTCTTCATTCTTCTTCTGCTGTCAGCTCTAGCCCTTTCTAGCGGCTCCCTGGTGCTGTCTGTGCTGGTCAGGAAGTAAGTTGGTTGCTGCACAATTCTAGCCTGACTCATTTGTGCGTCTGCTTGATCTCATCAGGTGGCCAGTAGTGCATGTGGGCAACACTAATTTAAATGCCTGAGCCGTGATACAAGTTGCGTTTGTTGCCGAGAAGCGGATCATTTAGGTCAATCCAATATCCTTTGAAACTGCACCGTGGGCATCAAATGATAATAGTAAGATTTTGTCAGGGATCAGTTTAAGCAATTCTAAAGTTCCAAGCCTGCCAAGAAAAGAAACACCTCCCTAAATGCAGCAATAAGCTTGCTACTGCAAACAATAACCATTCATCCACAGCACAGAGCACTCTCACTAGCAAATCATTGAATGCATATGTAACTGTGTGTCCCCTTATACAAAGCAATGTGCCACTTTGGTGTTAGACAGATCTCAAGCTACGTGCTCACTTGCAGGGCGGACTTGGCAGTGCCAGTGTCATTAGTCATCTTCATTATTGCCTGGGTTTTCATCATGGTGCTGTCTTTTGGCTTTCCCTACAATGGCACAACGCATGAGGGCATTGTGGCAGTGTTCTCTCTCTTTCCTTGGAGCCTGCTGTCCAAGGGCCTGTTGGATCTCGCAAACGCAACCACGGGTGAGCAGTTGCTGCAAAGCAAGGGAGAGTGTCGTGATATTGAAGAAAATAAAAAACATGTTGACCGACAAAGAAAGAACTCATTGCACGCAGGATGCAATAGTTTGATGCATATCAGCTATAGCTGCATTCAAGAGGCCCTTGAAATATTATATGGTTGCAATTTCAGGAAGAAACGTGTAAATGTTCATCTCGCTGCGGTGACATAATTAAGTCGAACAATTTCCAAGTATGTTGAATTGAGACCAGTCCCTTGATATTCCCGTACTCACAAAAGCAGCAGTCATATTAGGCACGTGTGGGTGTGCCTCACAAACTTTATTCGTTTGCAGGCACCAACAAGGGCCTTGTGTGGGAGACGCGGGGGGAGTACTGCTGGGTCCGGCCACCCACACCAGAAAAGCAGGTGTGTACATGATGTTTTACAGAATCTTTTCAGACTATATATTGCAATAAACATAATAATTGTGAACTCTAGTTGCCATTCGCGGAAGATGCTACATTGGACTGAACCTCTGACCCCTGAAAGCTGTGATGAACTATGAGCTGTCACGTGCTTATTGATCATTACTTTGTTTCAAAAGGTCCAGAGACGTGTGTGCACTTGGTCCCTGATTGCATATGGACCAACAAACGTACTACAGGTTGTGTACTGTGTAAACATCCCGTCATGCATTCAGGCACCTGCATCATTTGGATTTAAGACGACTCTAAACTTTTCATGTTCTCACATGTATCACTGCTGATCATTTTGTATTTTCACTCCATCATTTGGTTTTTATGACGACTCCAAACTGTTCAAGTTCTCACATGTATCACTGCCGATCATTTTGTGTTTGCACTGCATCATTTGGTTTTTAAGACGACTCCAAACCTTACATGTTCTCACATGTATCACTGCTGGTCATTTTCTATTTTCACTGCTGGTTGTCCTGCTCCCCTGCAACCACTCCCCTGCAGGAGGAGCTCCGCTATTGGAAGCCGGATTGCATCCTTGACCTGTCTGAGATGTACTACATCCTTCTTGGCCAGGTCAGCAGTGTTCAGCTTTGCAGTTGGAAGGAAGTGGATTGGGTTAATCAGGCTGCACTTCTGGTCCCAAGTAGCAAAATGTTTTGTGCACAGGGGCCATGCAATGCTAATTCCAATTTCAGCAACTGTCTCAGTCCCATCCTCGTATTAGGTAATGGCAAGCACTGTGCAAGCGCTGTGCAAGCACTATGCAAGCGCTGTGCAAGCACTGTGCAAGCACTATGCAAGCACTGTGCAAGCACTATGCAAGCACTGTGCAAGCACTATGCAAGCACTGTGCAAGCCGGTGTCTCCGTTGATGGCCACATGCCCAGACAGCATCATCCTATTTACCTGTTTGATGGTGTGAGTTAAGAGTGGGGTTGGCCAGAACCGTATATATGCACCATATATGACCGCATATGGTGATTTTCCTGCCAAAATACCGTATATACACCGTATGTATGGTCCTGGCCAAGCCTAAGTAAGATTGAACAACTAAAATGCAGGCCGGTGGCTACCTGTTGATGGCCTTATACTTGGACAGCATCGTGCCCCAGGAACCCGGAGGCACCGCGCTGCCTTGGTACTTTTTAATGATGCCCAGCTTTTGGAGCTCCAACAAGGTAAGCACGTAGGCAGCATAACAGCTTACACGGTATTTTTTATGATGCCCAGCTTTTGGAGCTCCAACAAGGTAAGCACGTGGGCAGCATAACAGCTTACATGGTATTTTTTAAGATGCCTTTCGC
>Ga0307952_1001660_pt1 | contig 10733 bp, 9 predicted proteins | sample OrgLakmetagen376_FD_201821 | JGI IMG/M metagenome (GOLD analysis project Ga0307952, IMG submission 201821) | Saline water microbial communities from Organic Lake, Antarctica - #376 | ecosystem: Environmental > Aquatic > Non-marine Saline and Alkaline > Saline | place: Antarctica: Organic Lake...
CTTCAACGGAACGGGCCACTCTTAATTCTTCCGCTTTACTGGCCTATACCGGCGAGCACCTGGCGCTGACGTTTGTTTCGATCATTATTGTTCTGACGATCACTATCCCGCTGGGAATTCTGCTGACACGGCGACCGTTCGTGCGCGCCAGCGGCACCATTCTGGCCATCGCCAATTTTGGCCAGGCGGCGCCGATCATCGGATTGGTGGTGCTGCTTGCGTTTTGGCTCGGATTCACATTCTGGACGGCTGTGGTCGCCCTAGTTGCCTACGCCGCACTGCCCGTGCTGAGAAACACCATGATCGGCATTCAGAGCGTGGATGCCCAGCTGGTTGAAGCGGGCCGGGGCATGGGAATGAGTGCGACTTCGGTGTTGCTGCGCGTTGAATTGCCACTCGCAGTGCCGGTGATGCTGTCCGGTATCCGCACCGCCCTTGTGTTGGTGGTGGGCTCGGCAACACTTGCGACATTTATTGGCGCTGGGGGCCTGGGGCTTCTGATTACCACCGGTGTGAACCTGTTCCTACCCAGCGTACTGGTGTCAGGTGCCCTGCTCGTCGCACTACTTGCCCTGTTCATCGACTGGTTTGGCCGTGTTTTTGAACACTATGCCCGCCCAAAAGGACTTTAGATTATGATCACCGATCGCCGAACTCATGCAATGTGGCGTGGCACATTAACCGGTGCCGGGCTCGCGGCAGCGCTGTCGCTTGCTGGATGTGGCCTGGAGCCGGCAGGCTCCTTCGTGCCCGCTGCCGCACCCGGTTCAATACAGGCCATTGAAGGCCTGCCCGCCAGCGCAGCTATTACCATTACTTCCAAGAACTACACCGAAGCGCTAATCCTCGGCAAAATGGCTGTACTTGCAGCAAAAGTGGCCGGTTTTCAGGTTACCGATATGTCGAATGTACCGGGCAGCGTGGCTGTGCGCGAGCTGATGCTCAACGGCGATGTCGATTTTGCCTGGGATTATACCGGAACAGGCTGGCTGGCCTATCTCGGCAACGAAGCAGGAATACCCGGTGAGCGCCCGCAGTACGAGGCGGTTCGCGACGCCGACCTGAAAAATGGCATAACCTGGCTGGAGCCCGCGAAACTTAACAACACTTACGCCTTTGCCGTAAGAGCCAGCGCGGTGCCTGAACTTAATGGCATCACCAAACTATCAGAAATCAAAGACCTTCCTCTGAGCGAGCGCTCGTTCTGCGTGGAGTCAGAATTTAATTCGCGGCAGGATGGTTTCAAACCCATGCTGGAAGAATACAACCTGACGCTGGGTAGCGCAGACGGCGTGAACCGGTCCAATGTCAAAATTCTTGACACCGGCACCATCTACGCGGCTACCGCTCGCGGTGCGTGTAACTTTGGTGAGGTGTACTCCACAGACGGTCGTATCGTGGCGCTTGATCTGGTGGTTCTGGAGGATGACAGAGCTTTCTTCCCCGCTTACAACGTGGCCCCGGTGGTGCGCAGCGAAACCCTAAAAAAATACCCGCAACTGCAACAAATCTTTGCCCAGATTTCCTCGAAGCTGACAAATTCGCAGCAGCAGACACTCAACTCCCGAGTTGATGTTGATGGCGAGGAGCCTGCCTTTGTGGCCTTCGACTGGATGAAGGCAGAAGGCCTGATCACTGCGCCTGTGAAGTAAATTCGACGTACATTTAATACCTTGAGCATCACATTTCTTCCTGAACCTGGCCAAAGGCCAGCATCGCGAACAAACCTGTACCACCGAGAATGTTGCCGATGAGTACCGGGGAAATATGGTAGATCAAGGCGGTAAAGATATTTAAAGTGGACCCCATAGTCAAGACAGAATCTTTCACAGTTTAAGCTATGGATGTCTCTTCGGCAGCATTGGCGAAGTTGTCCTTTTCCATTCTCTCAACCGCCATCATAATTGACTGCTCTACAATGCGCTCAATCTGCCGTTTATGTGTGATGGGGGTGTCCGAATTGACTCGAGTCACCATGGGCGAAGTCTCCCCAGGCGAGGGGAGAGGGGAGAGGGGAGAGGGGAGAGGAGCAAGATTCCTGTACTTTCGGTACCGCTTCATACCAAGATATTCCTCCGGTAGCGGAATCCACCTGTCTTTCTCACCTTTACCGCAAACAGGCAGCTCCCAATAAGTCTTGTTTCCCACGGTCGATCGGGCAAAGTCGCCCATCACCGGCTCAACCTCGAAATCGGATTCAAATCGCTGACGGAATCCATCGACACCACCAGTTCCGGTGGCCGCTTGGTATTCCATATCTTCGGTGCCTTGGCTGAGTTTGAACACGACCTGATTCGGGAAAGGACGATAGCAGGACTCCAGGCAGCCAGAGCAAGGGGACGAAAGGGTGGGCGAAAACGCGCAATGTCGGATGCTGATGTGAGAAAGGCTGCGGCAATGCTCTCTGACACTCACATCACCAAGAAAGAAGTTGCTGAATTTTTCCAAGTATCCAGAACCACCTTAAATGCTGCGCTATCGAGAATCGGCTCGAATTAGTTCAGCTTGCTGCATAAGTAATTTTAGGCGAGAGAATGTTAAGAAGAACGAAAGCAACAACAAATGTAGACCACCCAGTAATATTATCTGGTGAATGTCCCGCGAAGACCTTCAAAAAGGTCAATGGCGATGTTGTTCAAGGTAGGTCAGTGTTGAACCATTGCCAGATTGTAGGTGAAGTTGCACGCGCGGTGATTGCCCGGATGCCTGTTGCTGATTTGTTTCCTGCCGGCGCGCCGTTAGCAGCAGCAGCTCATGATATAGGCAAAGTAAGCCCGTGCTTTGCAGAGAAAATACGGCAGGCCTGTACGCCTGGCATGGCACGGATTGCTCCAATACCCGACATCAACCCGAAAATGGAGAGGCAGTGGGGCGGTCACGCGGGCGTCAGCCAAGTAACAGCGAAAGCGATCAACGCACCAGAATATGTAGCTCAAATTCTCGGCCAGCACCACGGTTTTGCCCCGCCGGTTGACGGCAAACGGGCCAATGATGGTGTTTTTGGTGGGCCTGCCTGGCAGCACGAGCGCGAAGCGCTGGTAGTTGAACTCAAATCACGACTGGGCATGAACTGGCCGCACATAGATTCTATGCCACAGGCACGTTTGTTGGCGGGGCTCACATCGGTATCGGACTGGATTGGCTCGGGTCAGTTTTTTGAAGACCCAGATGCACCCTGGCAGGAGAATATTGGCCGTGCGCTGGATGCAGCCGGTTTCGTGCCGCCTACTTACCGGCAAGGTATGAGCTTTGAGCAGGTATTTTCTTTTCAACCCCACGCAGCCCAGCAACAACTGATTGACCAGGTAAAGGGCCCTGGAGTCTATGTGCTGGAAGCACCTATGGGGTTGGGAAAGACCGAAGCGGCGCTTTACGTCGCCTATCGCATGCTGGAAACCAAACAAGCCAACGGGATTTACTTTGCGCTGCCGACTCAACTGACTTCGAACAAGATATTCGAGCGATTCAATGATTTTCTTGCCAGCGTACTCGCCGATGATTGTGAACATCGTTCACTGTTGCTACATGGAAATGCCTGGCTGCTAGACACTGATATGGGCGAAGAGGGCAGGCCAGGTGGTGCCTGGTTCAATCAGGCCAAGCGTGGTCTGCTAGCGCCCTTTGCGGTAGGTACCATAGATCAGGCGTTGATGGCGGCGATGAACGTCAAGCATGGATTTGTGCGGGCATTTGGGCTCGCCGGTAAAGTGGTGATTCTTGATGAGGTGCATACCTACGATGCCTACACTGGGACCTTGCTTGATGCGCTGATCGAGCTATTAAAAGCACTGCACTGCACAGTCATTATTCTCAGCGCTACCCTCAATCGTGATCGCCGTGAACAGCTTTTGAACTGTAAGCTGGTGAGCGATGCCTATCCATTGATCACTGCCGTACCCAACGCCGGATCAGTTGCAGAAGTCGCCATACCCGCCCCGGCAGGTCAGGATGTGGCAGTTCGTCTACTGGAACTAGAGCAGGCTGCCCTTGAGGAAGCTCTTGATCGCGCCGAGGGCGGTCAGCACGTATTGTGGATAGAAAATACCGTACTGAAGGCTCAGCAGCGTTACCTTGACATGGCAGCGAGAGCAGCGGATAGGGGCGTCGCTTGTGGCTTGCTGCACTCACGTTACACGCCGAATGATCGACAAGCTCTTGAATCGCTTTGGGTAAGCAGGTTCGGCAAAGCCGGGTGGTCAAACAGAGCAGACCAAGGCTGCATTCTGGTCGGCACACAAGTGCTGGAACAGTCCTTGGATATCGACGCAGACTTTATGGTTAGCCGCTTTGCTCCCACGGATATGCTGCTGCAACGCCTCGGGCGTCTCTGGCGACACGAGCACACCCCTAGACCACGCGCAGCGGTCCGTGAAGCCTGGATACTGGCACCTGATCTGCAGTATGCCACCGGCGCTCCTGAAAAGGCCTTTGGCAACAGTGCTTTCGTGTACAGCCCCTTTGTGTTGTGTCGTAGCCTGGAGGTTTGGCAGGCCATGGCTAAAGTTCAATTACCGACTGACATTCGCTCATTGATCGAACGAACTTATGCTATTCGGGATGAGTCGGCAGAAATGGCCGGAATGCTAGCGGACCTGGATAACGGCACTCGCTGGCGTACCGGACGCAAGGCTATGCGGCAACTAGCCCGCATCACGCTTGCGGATGCGGGCAACACGTTACCGGAAAGTAAAGCGCAAACACGATATAGCGAAACAGACAGTTTTGATGTTTTGTTGGTGCGGTACATAAAGCTGGTGCCAGAAGACCAGGAAACGCGGATTACGTTGTTGAATGGTGAGCAGCATTCGCTACCTTGGCAGCATCAATTATATAGCAAAGCTCAATGGCGGAAATTGAGCGCCACGCTTATGCGCCAGGTCGTAGCGCTGCGGATACAAGACGCCCCTCTGCAAGTATCCCTCCAAAATCTTGAAAGGTTTCGTTTGCAGTATTGTTTCTATCTGGGTAATCCAGCACACGAAGAAGCCATCTTGCGAGTAGCACTAGTAGACGAAACTGGCAGGTTGAGCGGCCTACAGGGTGCGCCACTGCACGATAAATACAGCCTCGACTATCGCAATGACCTTGGCTACCGGGTTATCAAACCCTAAGGACCTGCACTCATGGAAAACCGCTACAACTTGATAGATGAACCTTGGATACCTGTCGCAGATCATAGCCGAGTCAGTTTGCGGCAAGTATTCAGCCAGTCTGAATACCGCAGCCTCGGTGGCAACCCAGTGCAGAAAATAGCCTTACTGAAACTGCTGCAGGCCATCGCACAGGCGGCAGCAATGCCGGAGAATGATGGCGAGTGGAAGGCTTTAGGTTGTGACGGGTTGGCTCAACAATGCTGTGAATATTTGGATAAGTGGCACGACCGGTTTTATCTCTATGGGGATCGTCCGTTCTTGCAGGTGCCGGCTGTGGCTGCCGCTAAAGTTCAGGCTTGTGGTGCAGTTATTCCCGAGGTTTCGTCTGGCAATACCACCGTGCTTAGTCAGATCCAGGTCCAGCGCTCGCTAGATGAGGCGGATAAAGCACTATTGATCGTCAGTTTGATGGGTTTTGCTTTGGCAGGAAAGAAGGCTGATAACCATGTCGTGTTATCACCAGGATACCAGGGAAAACGTAACGACAAAGGCAAACCCTCGTCGAGTAAACCGGGTCCTTCGGTGGCCCACATGGGCTTACTGCATAGCTTTCTGATAGGCAGCAGTCTTCAAGAGACGGTTTGGCTGAATCTCCTGACTACCCGACTTATTGCTCAAACCAATATGTATCCACAAGGCATCGGTGTCGCGCCGTGGGAGCAAATGCCAGCAGGAGAAGATTGTTCCGTGGCAAAGGGTTTGAAACAGTCCCTGATGGGTCGGCTAATACCTCTTTGTCGATTCTGTCTACTGACAACCGATGGTCTGCATTATTCCGAAGGCCTTGCCCACAGCGGCTATAAAGAGGGCAATGCTGACCCCACTGTCGCAGTGAACTATGCAGGTAAAGAACCCAAGGCGCTCTGGGTCGATCCAGAAAAACGGCCTTGGCGTGAGCTAACTGCCTTGCTCGGCTTTTTTGGTCAAAACGGTAGCCAGGGCTTTCAGAGTTGGCAGATTAAAGACGGGCTGGATCGTGCGCGGGATACTACAGATAGTTTCGCACTGTGGTCGGGAGGTTTGCGGGTTAGCAGCACTGCTGGTGAGCAATTCGTCTCCGGCAGTGATGATTTTGTTGAGTCTCAGGTATGGCTGAGTTCCAACTCCCTCGGGGAGTCATGGTTTGCTCAACTCAAAACAGAGATGGATGAAATGGACGTGCTTGCCCGGAACTTATACGGGCGGGTAATGGCTTTTTGCAAGGAACAGAAAGTTGATGGTGGCAAGCTTGCCGGGCAAGCAACCCGGTTATTCTGGCAGCTCAGCGAACGCAACTTTCAAACACTGGTTGATAGCTGCGATCAGGACGAGCGGTCAAACCAGCAGCGCCGCGAATTGCGCCGCCAATTTGCAGCCTACGTTCATCAAGCCTACGACCAGTTTTGCCCGAAGGAAACCGCCCGCCAACTCGATGCCTGGGCCAAATGCCAACCAAATAACAGCAAATATCTGAAACAGGAGGCCTGAGCGGATGGACGCAGCAACTGAAAAGCCTAAATCAACACGGGAAGAGCGCTTTGTGACCAGTGTGATAAAACGCTGCCAGGAAGATAAAGGCCTTGCAGCCCGGCTGCGACGAGGGGACAACCCCGCAACGGAATATCAGAGCTGGGAGTTGTTGGCCTCTTTGGGAGTTGATCTGGAAAAAGACTATGAACGGCTGCCGTTCGTTACCATTGCCGCCGCGATAGCCAAGACCAAGGCTGAACACAATGGCCGACTGTCGCTAGGGCGCGCTATTGCTGCTTGCTATGAGGATGGGCGCGAAAGCAACCAGGCCAAGGCTCGCCTGCGTCGCTTACTGGCCTGTGAGGACACGCCGGAAGCCTGTCGTATTTTGCGCTCGATCTTTTCACTGATCGATAGCAAAGCCAATCAGCCACTCGATTTTGTCAGGTTGCTTAAGCAACTTCGGCGTTTTTCTTTTGATGATGCGCGCACTCAGATCAAAGCACAGTGGGCCCAAGAGTTTTATGGTCAGCCAGCCCAATCACAAGCTGGGGAGGAAAGCCCATGAGCATGATTGCCAGCGTGCTGCACCTGGATCGTAAGGCGATCAAAGCGCTACGCATTACCGATCTTTACTCCCTACACCGTGTGGTTTACAGCTTGTATGACGATGTTCGCGATGCCGAGCAGAAGTCTGCCAGCCATGGCAGCGGGATACTCTTTGCTGACCAGGGTGGTGACTTCCAGAGTCGGCGCATTCTGATGCTGGCAAACCGCAGCCCGGCAGAATGCATTGATGGCCAATTCGGCGAGGTACAAAGCAAGACCATCCGTAACTATTCAGCTCAAAAAACCTGTGAAAGTTCTTGACAGGGTTTTTGCTTGAATCTCTTCACCTTATCGGCATACGCACCGATGCTACTAGACAGGCCATAAGCGACGACATGAGAGCGATTGAAGGGCTGTAATGATCGATGACGATCACGGGGCAGCCCCGGTTTTTTAATCGCCGTATAAGAGCGCTCAGAGCCAAAAATGTCGCCCTGAAAACCCGTGCGATAATGGCTGTCTTACAAAGCCATTCCGGTGCGGGTAGACATTGAAAATAGACAACATCGACGTTGATTCGGCAATCGCCTCCGTCAAGAACCTTCTTGAGAAAGAGCGTGACCTGTCGCCTTCACTCAAGGCCGCTCTGGAAGTGCTGCTCGTTTTGGTGGCGCTACTGCTCAACCGCACGACGCTCAATAGCAAAAATAGTAGTAAGCCGCCTTCAACGGATCCGAACCGTGACAAATCTTCCAGAAAGGGTTCCAGCAATAGAAAGCCTGGCGGACAGACAGGGCGTATTGGAACCACTTTGAAGCAGGTCGACGATCCCGATGCAGTGGCAGAGCTGAAAGTCGATCGACGCTCTCTGCCAAAAGGACGGCGGTATCAAGAGGACGGTTATGAAACACGGCAGGTCATCGATATTGATATCGCGCGATTCGTGACTGAATACCGAGCACAGGTTATTAAAGACGACCAGGGGAATCGATTTGTTGCTGCCTTTCCGGACAGGGTCAGTCGGTCGGTTCAGTATGGCATCGGCATCAAGGCCAATGCGGTCTATATGTCGCAGTTTCAGCTGTTGCCCTATGACCGAATCCGTGACCACTTTCAGGAGCAGATGGGCATTCCGGTCAGTGCTGGCTCTGTCTTCAATTTCAACAAAGAGGCCTACGAGAAGCTGGATCATTTCGAGCAGTGGGCGAAAGCTCAGCTCGCCAAGTCTGATCTCATGCATGTTGATGAGACCGGCATCAACCTGGACGGGAAGCGCCACTGGTTGCACTGCGCGTCCAATAGCGCATTAACGCTGCTCTATCCCCACACCAAGCGTGGCACTGAGGCCATGGACGAGATGGGCGTCTTGCCCTTCTTCAGCGGGGTGCTGTGTCACGATCATTGGAAGCCGTACTACCGTTACGCGTGCACCCATTCCCTGTGCAATGCGCACCCTCTTCGAGAGCTGGAGAGGGCATGGTGTAAACACCGGTCTAAAAGCGCTGCTATTTGCCGAATATCCACACAGTCAGATTTTTCTTCAGATCGAAAATCCATAAAAAATTGCACAGTTCAGGCTGGTCATTCACGAGATTGGAAATAGATAAGCCAAGCAATATCGTTTTACTCGGGCTATAAAGATGCTGTCGGTGAGAAAGGTATGACGCCAAGAATGATTTGACAGTCCTAACTGACGCCATACCCCTCAAAATCGTGCAGGCGCACGACCCAATGATTGTTACACACTTTGGGATCAAATCCAGCCCTCATCGACCTCGGTGATTTGCAACCCAGTTGTCCAAATAGCTGCGTTTAAGCAGCCTGTTTATTGAACTCAATTTCCTGCAATTTTCCAGGATTGAGGGATACGGCTCCGGCGACTTCCCAGTTTCGAGTATCACCAGACCAACGCCTGGGATTCAGACTCTTTGCTCGTTCATAAACCGCTTCACGTTTGGCTAACAACTTTGCATCAACACCCTGGTGCCATTGTGCGGGCGTCACGAAGTTGATGCCACTGTGCAGGTGCTCTTCGTTGTAGGCCTGCTCGAACAACAGCATCCATTTGCGCACCGCCGTTAATGATGCAAAGCCTTTAGCGGGCCACTTCGGGCAGTACTTCAGCGTCTTGAACAACGACTCTGAGTACGGGTTATCGTTGCTCACTCTGGGCCGGCTGTGAGACATCAACATACCCAGTTCTGCCAGCCGCGCTTTCAGCGTGTAGGACGTCATCGGCGCGCCATTATCTGAGTGCAGCACCGGTGGGTTTTGCCAACATCTCTCGCGCAACAGAGCTCGATCAATGAGCTTTTTGGCAAGCTCGCCGGACTCTGATTCGTGGATTTCCCAAGCCACGATTTTGCGGCTGTAGATGTCCATGATCAGGTACAGATACCAGTGCTGACCGCGCACCTCTGAAGGACAATAACTGATGTCCCAGCTCCACACCTGGTTCGGGCCTGTGGCGGTAAAGCTGGTGGGCTCAGGGACCTTGCGCGGCGGTTTCATGCGGCCCCGACGATTCAATTGCTGGTGTTTCTTAAGCACTCGGTAGAACGAGGACTCCGACGCCAGGTAAAGCCCTTTATCAGCCAGTCGAGGCACGATCTGGGACGGTGGCAAGCTCTGATACTCCCGTTCATTGCAGGTGTCCAGGATGGCCGCTTCTTCAGCGTGAGTGAGCTGGTGTGGCTGCACAACGCGCTCCGCTTGCGGACGTTGATCCTCCTTCACAGCGCCATTAGTGCGTCGCCAGCGCTTCAACGTGCGCTGGCTCAGCTCCATCAAATCGGCCGCCTTGTACCGGGCTGCGCCACTGGCGACAGCTTCGTCATAGTCGTTTAAAAGCCTTGTACGCTCGGTCAGCGGTGTTAGCTGTCCTCGCTGTCCGGGTCCTCGCCGTACAAGGCTTCGAGCTTTTTTGACAGCACCAACAACGAGGTCGTTTCTGCCAGAACCCGGTCTTTACGGCGAACTTCCGCCTTCAGCTTTTTGATGGTTTTACGGGCATCACGCTGCTGTTTCTGAGCGGCTTTCTCTTGCCCTTCTTGCAGGCCGGTACCGTGAAGACAAGCCTCTTTCCAGCGCTGCACCTGCTCGGAATAAAGACCTTTCTGGCGGCAATACGCACCCAGTTCAGCTTCGGACATAGACGCCGTTTCGATCACGACGGCCAACTTGGCATCAGGAGACCAATCGTCTCCAGCATTACGATAACCCGGCACAGGCACTCCTTGTTGTCGACACTGTTTTAACCAACTATACAGGGTCACATCGGATATGCCTTCCTCTGCGGCCACCTGCACCACACTGCGATTCTGCGGAGGCAACAACTTCTTCAACACGGCCGCTTTACGTTCCTCGGAATAACGTGGCATGACTGCTCTCACACCGCCCAATCTGATATGAATTTAGGCGAAATCGCCAACTGGACATCTAGGCTGACAGAGGGGGACCTTTAGCTGTCGATGCAAACTTCAAGTCGCCTATATCACTGCCTCCTTTGCCATGCACAAGTCATTATTTGTTCTCGTTGTGATCGCGGTCATCGTTATTGCACGGATGGGTGTTCTGAAAAAG
>Ga0307952_1001665_pt1 | contig 10698 bp, 7 predicted proteins | sample OrgLakmetagen376_FD_201821 | JGI IMG/M metagenome (GOLD analysis project Ga0307952, IMG submission 201821) | Saline water microbial communities from Organic Lake, Antarctica - #376 | ecosystem: Environmental > Aquatic > Non-marine Saline and Alkaline > Saline | place: Antarctica: Organic Lake...
ATTACCAAACACCGGATGAGGTGTACTACCAACAACCCATGACCCTGGCAGCTTGAGCTGGGAATACAATCGGATCAGAGCTTAACAGCACCTTCAGGCTGTCCAACTGATGGGGTCCACCTCATCCCTCGCCTTTATGTCGTTTTTTTTGACAAGACTGTCATGAGTGTAGTATGAACCAAATGCGCCGATGCTTAACATTATTTTTGTTATATTTTGAACAATTCTTCGAGTTTCCCCGGCAGCCATTTCACCGTGTAGATTTCAGATGAGACTGAGATTTGGTCTCACGAGGTTTGAAATATAAAAAAATCCTAATATCATAGTCTTATCATGATAATCTTCGTGCGTTAACCACCAATTTTTCAAAACAGGATGAGATTAGACCTCCCCGTCTTGCTCAGATCAGTTAGGCTATATGTTGAGATGGCGATTTTATTTCGCTGATTCTGATCCCGGATAAAGCCTCTGCATGGGTTCTCTAAAACGGTTTAGGTCTCCAGCGATGAACCCTTCAATCTGAGTTGCACCAGAAATTATCGATTCATAACATTAAAGCTTTCACCCTTCAGACCTCCTGAAAATTGCTTTGATCCTCTCTCCCAGATTTTCAGCCAAAGCCCACTTGGTGTTCGCTCTGGGTCGAATTCAGGCACCTCTCAACCAGGAATCGTTACGCTGTGAAATCAACAAATGCACAAATACTGCCTCAGTTTTTTCCTCGACTTCTTCAGGATTAAAGCTCTCAGGTAAGCCAGTTTTCTCATCCCACAAGAAATTTTTGATTTTCACCTTAATTTCATCCCGCGTACTCTGCTTGGCAGAAAAGTTTTGCACTCGATCCAGTTCTTCTCTTATCGTCTTATACAGACCTTCTGACACTTTCTTGATACGATTAATTTCTTTCCCGGAAAGATCTGGCTTCAGCAGCAAATCAAACAGTGCTAAGGACTCTTCCGACAAGCCCTCTTTGATCGCCCGCTGATCCTCCTCGCTCATATTATCAACCAGCTTAAGTAAAGCTTCGAAGGTCGCTTCGATAGTTGCCCGGTCTTTCTCATTATTATATGCATCAACGATTTCTTCGTAGTGCTTCTGAAAATTCGTCCGAGTCGGGTTTTGCATGAGCATCTTAAGGAGCTTTTTTTCGATGACCTCTTTGAGGCTCTGTACAGTTGTGTTCTTGGCGGGCGAACGTTCAAATTCCTTCCTCAGCCGATCAAAGTCGATCTTGCTGATATCGTAAAGTTTGCTTGGACCTTTGTCGCCACTTGTTGGCTCAATACTCTCTTCAATTGCGGCGTGAAGACTATGAATGATGTCGGAAATATCAGCTTTTTCGACATCATCTTTCAAGCTTTTGTAGATAATATTGATTGCATCGTAGGCGAAACGATAGTTATTGATGGCCTTAATCGTTAAACAGGCTTTGAATTTTTTGAACACCTCACGGCAAATAATTTCAAAGCGCTTGCGGGTTTCGTCGTTTTGATTAATGACTTCTTTTGCGTCAATGATCACCTTGTTACGCTCAAAGCCTGTTTTCTCAAGGACATCTTCCAATCTAAATTCTTTTCCGGCAAGAAAAACTCTTATCGTCTCTATGGTTTCTTCGAGATCCGCGAGTAATTCTTCTTCTGGTTTTACCGGATCAAACTCTGGTGGTGGCTGTCCATCTCCACCTTCACCGCCAGTATGGCCAGCGAAGGTCGAAAGAGCTTTGCGTAAATTCTTCAAGATACCGCAGTAATCTACGATCAGACCGTTATTTTTGCCTTCAGAGACACGGTTGGCGCGGGCTATCGCCTGCATCAAAGTGTGCGCCTTGAGGGGCTTATCGAGATAGAGCGTGGACATGGTTGGCACATCAAAACCTGTCAGCCACATGGCGCAAACGATGGCGACACGAAATGGATGCTCCTCCTTTTTAAAAGCGCTCTCCATGTCTAGGCGTTTGCCATCGGGTGTTTCAAAACCTTCCTTGATAAGCCTACGGTGCGGCGTGATATCAAGATCCCACTTGCGGAATTTATCGACCTCGCCCTGCTCTTCACTGACCACCACAGCCATGATGGTTTTACGCATCCAAGCAAGCTTGCGCTCCATCTCCATGACAGCTTGCTCATCAGAGAGTTTGGGCAGCTCTTTTTCAAACCTAGCGATCCTTTCCTGCCACTTCTCAAGGATAAGCTGCTGCATACGCACGCAGGTGACTTTGTCGATACAGACCATCATCGCCTTGCCGTTCTGACCGCCAACACTGTAGTGATCAACGAAGTCTTCGGCTATCTGCTCCAAACGGCTTTGCGCCGTGATGATGTGGTAGTCACGTTTTAGCTCACGCTCTAAGCGCTCGGACACATCCTGATCTTCAATCTCGATCTCTTCGAGCTTGGCTGCAATTTTTTCATTGAGGTCATTGGTCGCAAGGCCGAGCTTTTCACCCCTGGCATCGTAGTAAAGAGGAACTGTTGCGTGATCTTCTACAGCCCTCTGGAAGTCATAGGTCGAGACGTATCCCCCAAATACCCGTCGAGTGATTTCATCATCTTTAAAGAGCGGCGTCCCGGTGAAGCCGATATAGCTGGCATTAGGCAGTGCGTTGCGCAAATTCAATGATAAGCGCCCATATTGGGTACGGTGTGCTTCGTCAGTAATTACGATTACATCGTCGCGATCCGAATACGGCTCACTGGGATCAACATCCTTATTGAATTTCTGCACCAGCGTAAAGACATAGGCTTTATGCTGATGAAGTAACTCTTTTAAATGCTGGCCCGAGCCTGCGCGGCAAGGGTCTTGATCATTATCGACAAGCCCACACCCTGCGAAGGTGTTATAAATCTGACCGTCCAGATCTTCACGATCGGTACAAATCAGGAAAGTAAAGTTGCCGCCAAGCTTGCGGTGAATTTTACGAGCAAAGAATACGATGGAATAAGATTTACCAGAGCCCTGCGTATGCCAGAACACGCCGAGCTTGCCTTGCAGCTCTTCACGATTCTTCACTGCTTCGATGGCACGGTTCACACCCAAGAACTGGTGGTTACGGGCAAGTATTTTAATTAACTTGCCCTCACTCTCATCAAACAGCATGTAGTTTTCATAGAGGTCAAGAAAGTCGCGTTTATTGCAAATACCTTTGAGCAAGGTTTCCATATCCACAACGCCTGGATCATCCTCAGCCAAACGCTTCCAGTCGTTGAAATGCGCAAACTTACTGGAAACCGAACCAATCTTGGCATCCACACCGTTACCCAGAATCACAAAGGCATTGTGATGAAAGAGATGGGGAATAGTGTCTTTGTAATCAGAAAAATTTTGCTCATAAGCATGACGAATGTCTTTGTGAATGGTCTTGCACTCGATGAACATCAAGGGAAGGCCATTAACAAAACCAACAATGTCGGCGCGGCGGCGATAAATATCACCGCGCACCCAAAACTCACGTACACAAAGAAAATGATTGTTCTCAGGATTGTCGAAGTCAAAGACTCTGAGGCGCTTTTTTTCAAGCTCACCTTTCGCATTGCGGAACTGAACCTGAACGCCGCTTTTGATCAGCTCATACTGTTCAAAATTGATTTGCAGCGTGTTCTCGGTCACAGGGGCTTCGGTGATCTGACGCAGCGCGTCCTGATAGGCGGTGTCGGGGAAGCCTGGATTAAGCTTCACCAGCGCCTCGCCCAGATAGCGGGCAAGAACGACTTGTTTATCAGACTCCCTGCCGAGCGTACCTTCCTTGCCAAAGGTTTCGTTATTAAAAGCAAAGACGCTTTCCCAGCCCAACTGCTCCTCTAGATAATCAGCAGTGGTAGCCTGAACCATCGTATCTTCGTTTAGCCGAGCCATCATGCAGCAATCTCCCCATTCATGAGTTTAGGAAGGATGAGATCACGTGCGTTTGCCAGCTCTTGATTAGTAAAATTTAGCTGAATAATCTGCTTGAAAACTGATGAAGTGATCTCACTAAATTGCTTAATGAGAGTGTTTGGAGGTATAACAAAATCCATCGCTGCAAGCTTAACCGGGCTCAAGTTCAACTGAGCCACCCCGTATGCAAGGTTTTCTATTTTTCTCTGATTACCTCTGTCGGTGAAAGTCCAATAAGCAAATTCGGGGGTCACATTCCCCTTTGTGACAATTTTTGCCACACGTTGATTTAAAAGATAACTTCCTCCAAACAAAATGCACGCCCTTCCAACATTACCTGTTAGCGAGAGAAGAATATCGCCAGTCGTTAGCTTACAATGATCTTTCATCTTGCCCGGAAGCTGTTCAACTCTTGAAGGGCACTCAGGTACGAAGCGTGAGTCATGGACATTTTTTATAGTCACGACTCCATATTTCCCGCCATCTGTGTAGGTTTTACTCTTAAAAGCAAAACCACTTAAAAACTCGAAAGCATCTCCATACGTTTCTAGGCACCAACCATCCGGCACACCATCAACGATTTTTACGTGTTCATGTCCTGGAAAGCGCAAACGTACAAACCATTCCTTGTAGAGTTGCCGCGCAGATTCCTCCAACAATTCAATCCGTCGGTTGTTATTTTCGATGAGGTTGTCGTATCTTTCCAGAAGCTCTGAAACTTTATCCTGAACATCTAAGGGAGGAGTATGCACACTCAGCTTTTTTAGATCATTCCCTCTAATTCCAGCCTGCACACCTTGGGTGACAATTGATTTAAGGCGACATGTTGGTGACTTGAAATAGTAATAATAAAATTTCGGATTGGAAAAAGCCTTATTCAAGCGAACTCGAATAATATGGGATTCAAAAGTTGTTGGCTGGTCTACATCTCTAACAATTGAGCATTTACCAGCCCCGGCTAAGACCAACGATTGTCTTGCGAAGAGCAGGTCATCCTTATGAACCAACATTTGGGAAAGTTCTTTTTCATTCATAGGCACAAGTTCCATATCTATAGAGCCTATTCGGTCATGTGCGAACAGTTCTCCCATATTTATCATCTTGTAACCGGAACCACGAACTTTTGCTGGCCTCGTCAGTCCATTTTTTGATGGAATCTCATACAAATTTTCGAATTTTGTTTCAGGCCAACTCATATCCCTAATTCCTCAAAGTTCTTTTGGATTTGGGCGGCTAGCTCAAAAGCTTCCTCATTCAATCCCTTCAGCTCAATGTGAATATCACGTAGCGTTTCTTCAAAATCAAAGCCTTCATCTTCTTCTTCCGGTGCAACACCGACATACCGGCCAGGCGTGAGGCTCCAGTCATTGGCTCTGATCTCTTCTATTCCGACCAGCTTGACCAAGCCTTCCACGTCACATAGCTCGGAATCAGGGAAGCGTTCTTGCAGCCATTGGGCTTGTTTAAAGAAATAGCGGATAACCTTTAACTGCTCGACAGTTTCTTTGCGTTCCTCCTCCAGCTCTTTAACTGGTCTGTTTAACCCTTTTTCTCCGCTTTCCTTGGCTTGTTTCTCAACGAATTTATAGAGCTGGTCTACCTGCTTTATAAGGTCACGGCTTGTCTCGGCTAAAGGTTCCAATTTCTCAGCAGAGGTTTTAAGCCCTGCATTATCCTTTGCTGCGGTTTCCCAAGCCTTGGCCTCAGCTTCAATGCTGTTTTCGAAACCGTTGATATCTTGACCAAGTAATTCGAAAGCAGATTTCGTCTCTTCATCTAGTTCTGGGATCTTACCCAACAGTTTATCCAGTCCAGCAATAAAGCTACTCATCTGCTCTGTGCTAGTCTTAGCCTCTGCAAGGGTACGATCAAGGTAGCCCCCAACCAGTTCCAGGAAGCGTTCGTTTTGGCCACGATAGAGCCAAACGATAGAGGTCAGATTGGCGAGTTGTTCACGCGAGAAGTCGTAGATTTTGCGCGTTACTTTTGTATAGACATTACGTGCATCGAGCATCAGCACTTTGTCTTTTAACTGCTCTGGTTTGTTTTTGTTAAAGAACCAAAGTTCGCAGGGCACCGAGCGGGTATAGAAAAAGTTTGAGCGGATGGCGACCATTGCGCCGACATGACCACTTTCCACCAGCTTACGACGTACTTCGGCTTCCTGCCCTCCGGAACTGGAAGCCTGTGCGGACATAACAAAACCAGCCCTGCCTTGGTCATTCAGATAGCTGTAAAAGTACGAAATCCAGAGATAGTTACCGCTGGATACTGCACCTTTCTTGTTCACCCCTGGCAAGCCAAATGGCAGACGCGGATCGTTTTTGATTTTTTCCGCATCCACGTCATCAACGTTGAACGGCGGATTAGCCATCACGAAGTCGGCTTTGCCCAGAAAGTCATGGGGGTCTTCGTAGTAGGAAATGGCCTTCTGGATTTTTCCTTCCAGCCCATGGACTGCCAAGTTCATCTTGGCAAGGCGGATGGTTGTCGGGTTTTTCTCCGCACCGTAGAAGGTGGCTACATCCTGTGGGTTCTTGTGCATCTTCTCGATGAAATGAGCACTCTGCACAAACATACCGCCAGAACCACAAGCAGGGTCGATCACCGAGCCGTGATCTGGCTCGATAAAGTTCACAATCATCTGCACCAAGGAAACAGGCGTGAAAAATTCGCCTCCGTCGTGGGCGCTCTGGTTAGCAAATTGGGTAAGGAAATACTCGTAGATGCGGCCAAAAATGTCTCCAGTCGCTTTCTTAAGCGCCGGATCGTTGAAAGTACGAAGAAGATTGCCGAGAACATCGTTATCCAGTTCCTGATATTCGCTTTTGGGCAATACGCCTCTGAGGGTTTCGTAGTCGGCTTCGATGACCTCCATCGCATCGATGATCGCCTGGGCGCGATCATCTGCTTCGGTAAGGTTCACCAGAGTATCGAACTGTGCTTTTTCCTGAAGGAAGATCGCCCCTTTACTGGAGAAGTCTTCTTTAGTGAGCGGTCTCGTCACACCGCCTCGGGATGGTAGTGAAGCCTCAATTTCCGGCTTAACCGCAAGATAGCGACTGTAGGCATGGCGAAGGAAGATAAGACCCATCACAGGCATGAAGTATTCGTTACTAGCGTAGTTGCTGTTAGCGCGGAGGTTGTCGGCACTCCCCCATAGGCGCTTTTCAATTGCTTCAATATTTTCTAGCTGAGCCATTAAGTTTGTTACTCCGTCTTATTTCTTCTCTTCTTGCACTAGTAATAAGTCTCGAAGGGGGGCTGTGTAATTAAAATCGCTGAAAGAAATTTTGAACGCGTAATGTCAGATTATCGCGGATGCCGGAATTGACTTGCCATTTGCAGACTAGAATTGACTCCCCCCCACCCTCTCTAAATGGTGTTCCAGGAAAAATACCTAATCTGATGACCTTGTTTGTGGACCAGGACTGACTTCTGACCTGCTAGACGGCCCTCTAGTTTCCGAAACGGGTACCTCTAAAAGTTTATGGAAAAGCTTCACATAGTCCATTTCGACCCACAGATCTCTGTCAGCAGCGCGTTCTGAACCATTTGCCAGGTCCAAGACTGCTCCTCCTGTCGAAAAGATTGGAATCGCATTTGCCTGAGGTTGCATAGACTGGAACAAGTGGAATTCATCCACTATGCCCTCCATTCCACCAATGAAAATTCCGGTCTGGAAACTGTCATGGGCGAACATTTCTTCCCGCATATGTCTAAGGCTCGCTTCTCGGCTGTTTGCCACTGAATCTACCAAGAGGACATTTTGAAATTTCTTGTTTTCTTCAGGAAATTCCTCGGCAAAAAAGTTCGATTGGTAAAGTGTTACCCATTCTCCGTAGCTGACTCCTAGATCTTCAGCAACAGCCCAAATCATTGGAGTGATTGCAGGATGACCACCCCACACCAGATGTCGGCGACCCAAAAGAACGTGAACCAAAGCCGATACCGCCGAGGTTATAGCTACTGTATCAGCCGTCTGCGAATATTTTGGAGAACGACGCGGATCAGGGATACTTGCTGACAAAAAAACGGAACCGGCCATGTTACTCCTCCCATCCTGCTAGCAGCCAATCGGCTTCGCGCACCTTTAAAGTCCGGACAGACCTAATATTTTTGTCTAACCAAGCAAGATGCTGCTGCCATTTCTCCCTAATTCCAACGTGATCGTAGATCAGTACTGGTGTGCCTGGTTCTTGAGTTGCGTCTGACTTGTCAGCAATATCATTCAGAAGTTCAGCGTTAGGAAGACCAACCACTGGGTAGGCTCTCAATAGGCGCTGATCGAGTAATCGGAGTGAAATAGCTCTGTGCGCTCCCACTCCCTGAACTTCAGCGCCAATTTTTTCTGCTTCCGCCCAAAGTTTTCCAGCAATAGAAAGGTATCTTGCTGCAATGCTTCTGCTACGAAGGTTTTCAACAGCGAAAGCGATTTCCTCCGCCCGCTCGTCTCTTATGGGGCCGTCAGAGGTCTCCAGATCCTCCTCCGCAAGGTATACAGCTTCAGATAATGACATGGCGCGGTGGGATTCATGATTGGGCCAAACGACTCTGAGGATGTGAATCTCTTTGGCGCGCGCCCTGCCCAACTCCTGAACTGTCCACTTACTATCAAAATAGGTTGGGGTATCCAACATTACCATAACGTCGGAGTCGACTAGCCGATGCCAAAGAACATCTTGAAAAGGTTCCCCTGGCCTAATGTCGTGCGTATCTAAAAAAACATCAAAGCCTTTTGATGTAAGTAGGTCATGCAGCTGGAGTGCAGCGAGCCTTGATTCCGTGCGGCGGTAGCTGACAAAAACTCGTCGCTGGTCTCGCAGCAAGCCAATACACTCTAACACGCCTGCCGATAACGAACTCATGTCCCCATCGTCGTTTTGGAGAAAGTGGGCATTGAGGTCGTTAACAGAATCAGGAATGCATTCGTGGACTTGGGCTGCGCTATCCACGACCGGGATTATCGGTACCTTCTGCGATATTAGGGTCTTCAGTTCACCTTCGTGTTCTTTCTCTGGACTGCCGAAGTAGACGACGACACAAGGTGCCTTCGGATTTCTCTGTGAAAGATTTTTTTCACTCAGGAATACAACGTCTTTTCCGATTGAAAGCCCAAAACCCGCGATGGAAGATTCAAGTTTCTGGGAAAGCCGATCCTCAGCGTCCCTGCCTTGTCCAGACCTTAGTAAGACGATTTCATACAAGCTCATAGAGATATTCCCCAAAGAAGCCCTTTCGAAATAGAAAGGGCTTTGCAGATCGGTTACTTGTATTTTTTTCTTACTTCAATAGCTTCCTCAATCCATCCAACGATGTTGTCTTTGATTGAAGCGTATGTTGCTTGGCTAGTCACACCTGTAGGGGGCTTGATGGGGGCAATGCCCCCGAGGTTTCTGCCCAAGGAGGCAGGGCTAACCATTTCAAAGGGGTTTGAGCCTTTTGGCGCACTGTTTCCTGAATTGTCTTTGAGCTTGTTAATGTGGATGCCCAACACACCTTTTCCATCGTTCCACGCTTTCGCGATTTCATGCTTCACCCAACGTCTACTAGACGTACTCTCACCAACTAAAACGACAACGCAGCTTTTTCCTTCCATTTGCTTGGCGATCCATTCTTTTACCGCATTATCGCCTCGCTGTTTGACCTGCTCCCAGTCGTTAGCCGTGGCAAGTTTCTGCCCTTCGAGCGCATTGATATTGCGCACCTGCTGTGTGCGCCAGAAATCGTTTTTGAAGTGAAAACTGTAGAACACTTTGCGAGCCATGCTTACCTCTTCCTTGTTGGGTTTTGGTCGAGCATACGGGAGCATAGCATCGGATTCTAGTGGTCTGATGGTACAGGCATCGGATTATGCGTATGGGCAGTGGTAGCAGCACGGAGGCTCTGTTCTGCTTCAAAATAGGCGATTAAAAAAAACGAGGGGCCCTGGCGTTACCGTAGGGAATAAAGAATGAGTCTACGGGGAAATAGTTGAGAAAATACCCCAACGGAACGTCCGAAGCATGGAGAACAAATAAATCTCTTAACTCTGATATCGCTCGATTTCTATGTAAGAAAAGACATCGGTGATTTTCTGCTTGACGACTTGACTATGCAACGTCCACACACATTTGATTAAGACATGCTACCTATGGTCGCAAAGGAAACCCTTAGCAGCTATGCGGAATTGGCTGACAACTGCTTTTTGCATCAACGTGGCACTTGCTCTAGTAAACCAAGCGCACGCTACTAAAATTAATAAACTCTTGGTCCAACCATCTCTTAATCCCCCGTTGATGTTTTCTATAGCTTGAGTCTTACTTGTCACAAGCTTCAGTGACCCTGACTCCATATTATTAGGTCCACCCAGAGCTGGCAAATCCGGCTCCCACGGTGCCTGGTAGTGCAAAGCCTAGTGAAACCTGTTTTCGTTGTAATCTCGCCGCCATGTATCGATGATTTTCCTGGCATTGGCCGTATCCAGAACCCAGAGTTCCTTCAAGCACTCATCTCTAAAGCGCCATATAAAGCTTTCAGTAGAGCCAATTTGCGTCGGATTTCTAGGCTGAATGATTTTTAGCTCTACCCGGTTGTGATAGGCCCATTGAACCATAGCCTTGCCGGTGAACTCTGGACTGGGGTCTGCCCTGAGCCCCTGAGGATAGCCTCTCAAGGCCGCTATGGCATCCAGGGTGCGGACAACCTGATCACCCGAGATATCCCCCTCTGTCAGCCTAGTTGTCCAGTTGGCGATTTCGCCTGAATTTAACCAATCAGGGGCGGCATGGGAGCATTCATGCCACGCTATTCCGAAGAACGTAAAGCCGCAGTGCTGAAGAAACT
>Ga0307952_1001675_pt1 | contig 10680 bp, 12 predicted proteins | sample OrgLakmetagen376_FD_201821 | JGI IMG/M metagenome (GOLD analysis project Ga0307952, IMG submission 201821) | Saline water microbial communities from Organic Lake, Antarctica - #376 | ecosystem: Environmental > Aquatic > Non-marine Saline and Alkaline > Saline | place: Antarctica: Organic Lake...
AATAGGCTGACAATAAAAACTTTTTCGCCAGATAACAGGTAGTATGAAGTTTAAGAAATGATGATTGACGGGAGGTTTTGCTCGGAACGGATTTTTCGTGGGGAGGAAAAAGTGGCGGTGGGCCAGACCTGACCGCGCCACTGATTTTCCTCGAAAAAATCAGCCATTAACCATTCCAGAACAATCACTTACCTGAAACGCTTGTAACCCAACATAACACCCTGTAGCATCCAATATCAAGTCTTTTTGTGTGACAGGATGTGGGCCAAGCGATGCCGAAGATTGCCAAGGAACTTTCACCGCTCGAGGTTAAACGCCTCACTTGCCGGATAGATTCAGAGACTGGAGAAGCCGCCGAAATTCGATATCCCGTTGGCGGTGTCTCTGGCCTTCTGCTCAGAATTACCCCCTCTGGCTCCCGTCAGTGGGTTTTGCGCGTGAAGATAGGCAACCGCCGCCCCGATATGGGCCTTGGCCCCTACCCTGAAATATCACTCGCTCAGGCCCGCGACAAAGCGAGAGAGGTCAAAGAGAAGATCCGTAATGGAATTGACCCTCTGGAAGAGAAACGCGCTCTGAAGCGCTCTCTGCTGGCCGAGCAAATCAGCAGCCTGACTTTCCAGAAAGCGATGGAAGAATACATCCGGATGAAATCGAAAGAGTTCCGGAACCCCCGCCAGGAAACGCAGTGGACCAATAGCCTGACCACCTACGCCATCCCGCACATTGGCGAATTGCCAGTAAGAGAAATCGACCTCCCCCATATCAAGCAGGTTCTGGACCCCATCTGGGAAACCAAAACCGAAACCGCCAACCGAGTCAGAGCCCGAATCGAGAACATTCTCGGATGGTGCGCGATTCATGGCTACCGCTCCAACGAGAACCCGGCCAGGTGGCAGGGCTATCTGGATGAGGTCTACCCCTCTCCGGAGAAGATCAAGAAACGCGGCCACTTTGCAGCCCTGGCAGTGGATGAAATGCCGACGTTTATGGCAGACCTGAAAAAGCGAACCGGGACCGCTGCCCGCGCCTTGGAATTCCTGATTTTCACGGCCAGCCGAACGAACGAGGTGATTGGAGACAAGCGGATCCGGAAAGATGGCGTCACCTGGAAAGAAATCGACCTGAAGCGCAAGGTCTGGACCGTCCCGGCTGACCGGATGAAGTCTGAAAAGGTCCATCGGGTGCCGTTGACCGATTCGGCTATTGCCCTGCTGGAAAGCATGGAGCCGGGGAAACCGGATTCTCTGGTATTCCCAGGACCGAAGGGCGACACGCCGTCAAACAACTTTCTTACCGCTCTGATGAAACGGATGGGCCACAAAGTAACCGCGCACGGTTTCCGATCGACTTTCAAGGATTGGGCCAGAGAGCGCACAGCCTATGCTGACGAGGTTTCAGAGCTCGCCCTGGCCCATGTGAACAACGACGCCACACGCGCCGCCTACGCCCGCTCAGAGCTGATTGATAAGCGCCGCCTGCTGATGGCTGATTGGGAGAAGTTCTGCCTGCATGGTGAGGCTGAGAAGGAATCCGGGAAAGTGGTTTCTATTGGCGAGGGTAAAGCATGAAAAAGAAACCTTATGGCCATCTACAGAACGCAATCGATGACATTGAGAGCTGGTCCATGGATGATGCCACTCAGCGAGATGAGGAATGGAAGAAAGAGGGAAACTCAGACACCTGGCCGCTTCACCAGTGGGGAATCTGGCACAACTGGATTCCGCGCCTTCAAAAGCAATGGGAGGATGGCGATTCGAAGGCCCTTATTAAGGCAATCGCCTCATGCGGGCAGTATGGTCTGCCTTTGCCAGAATGGTGCAGTAAGGCAATGCAGGAGGCTTCAAAGAAAATCGAATCGTTAGAGGCGAGAACCTGGAGCGATATTTTCCCAGAACCCCACAAAGGGCGCCGAATGCATGACCTCAGACGAGAGGCCGCAACGAAGATTCCGGCAGTAAAGGAAGTTTTGGATCTGCGAGAGCGGGCTGAACCTGTTGAAATTTTGGAAGCACTCACTGAGGTTTCCAGCCGCTATGCCGTATCAATGGAAAAGTTGAGAGAGTGGTATTACGAATTTCTAAAGAAATTTCCAATAACAGAAATTCTTACTGAGCATGGCCGCATCAAATACCAGACCGGAACACCGCCGCCCCGAGATGATGAAGCGTTGCATGCATTCCGCTGGCAGGAAGATGAAACAGACCAAAATTAGAGCTATCTAATTGGTTTCAATCGTTTATTTATAGTTCCTTAATCTTCATAGAAAGACCCTCCGACAGTCCCCCCATACGCTGGCCCCGTGTTATCAAAAATCACGCGAGGCCATGAGATGAAATCCGAACCGAACGAAAAATATCTATCCGCCCGAGAGCTTGCCTCTCGTTATGAAGTGTCCCTGGTCACGCCCTGGAGATGGGCGAAGAAAGAGACATTCCCCTCCCCTGTAAAGCTCGGACCCAACTGCACCCGTTGGAAGCTCTCAGAAATTGAAGCATGGGAAGCCAGCAAGGTAGGTGCAGCATGAGAGTTCACAAACCTACCCAACCCAAAAAGCGCAGCCCTGGCTGGTTCTTCTGCAACAACCATCAGTTTCTTGCCCTTTCTCAGGTTCCCCAGGCGATGGGCCTGCCTGCCTCAGAAGTGACGGACGCTGTTTCTCGGGGAGATCTGGACATTGTGCGAATAAGCGGCTGCAAGGCCGTTGCCCTGGAAGAACTGTATCGATTCATCGATAAGCAGGAGGCACTGAAATGAAAAAGACGCCGGCCACCACAACCAAACGTCTTTCATCACCCCGCCAGTATAGAGCCCTCCGGGAGCTTATGAAAGGCCCTCGCTCAGTTCGGGAGCTATTCGACAGCATACCCTGTAATGGCGTCCCTCAGCTTATCTCGTCGTTGCGAGACAAAGGCATTCAGATCGATAAGGTCGAACGCAAGACCCGGGACCGGGATGGCCGCTCTGTGAAGTATTGCGTTTATGTGCTGAACGCGGAATCACGGCGGCTGGCCTTCCGCTTGTTCGCAGATTACGCGGGGTGAGTCAATGCCGGATAAACGCGCAAAGCACACAGGGAGGCGCAGCACCGCGCCCTTCCTGAACATCCCGAAAGAGGTTCTGGGCAGTGAGGCTTATCTCAGTCTGGGAGGCTGGCAGGTGAAACTGTTGGTCGATATTGCCTCGCAGTTCAACGGCAAGAACAACGGGGATCTGACAGCGGCCTATTCCGTTATGCGGGAACGAGGCTGGAACTCTACAGGAACGCTGAACAAAGCCAGGAAAGGGTTGCTTGATGCTGGACTGATTCAGGAAACCCGCAGTGGAGGCAGACACCGCTGCACCCTGTACGCGGTAACTTGGCGAGGAATAGACGAATGCAAAGGCAAACTGGAAGTAAAACCGACAATCGCGCCGAGCAATCTATTTCAGGATTTCGGAAGGAAGGCGGCGTGAAAATTAAAAACGGTGGTCGCTATGTGAATCAATGTAGTCATATATCGACCACATTAGGCCCCAAACATGGGGTTTACCCCCTTCATGTAGTCGCTATGTGCATCAGTCAGGCCTTTTTTTGGCTTTTCGGTAGTCGCTATGTGAACACCTTTATAATTTACCATGGGTTGTTCTCTACGAATGACCGAAGGGAAGAAGCCCGCGCGTCGAAACGTCACCTTCAAATCGGTGGTGCGTCATGAAACAAATCACGCCAGTCGATGCTGCTCTGGAATTGATCGACACCCTGGAAGGGAAAAGGGATCTCTCCGAAGAACTGAGAACCTGGCTTCTGACCGGAATGAAGCAATACCACTCAGGCCACATGAAAACCCTGGATGACAGCCTTGGTCTATCCGTTGGCCCTGGACGGGCACAGGAACGACTCTGTTATGTATGGCGGACCAGAGAGCGCAACCGCCTAATCAGAGACGCCGCCCGCAACCTCTCAGCCGATTACGGCAAGGTGCTAACGGCAAAGCTGATTGCTTACGCCATGAATACGGCCATCCCTGCACTGCGCACCTGCAAGAATTACGAAACGATGCTCCTACTCTGCAAACTCCGGCAAATCTGCATGAACCATCGCGGTGATTCAAAGCTGGCCCTTGGCTGGAGACGGACCCTCGAAATCATCAACGGGGATGGCTATTGAACCTCCCCATATTGCGACGAAATAGCCAGTATTTCAGACACGTACCCGCCCCGGTAATCTGTTTTTAAGTCATCAACGGAGCTCGACCCATGACCCGAAAAATCAAAGCACTAATGGCCGAAAATGAGATCTACCTTTATGGCCCCATCGGTGAAGGCGGCATTACTGCCAAAGCCTTTATCGACTCCCTCAAGACCCTGAACACTTCCGGCACTGTCAGTGTCCGCGTTAATTCCGAAGGTGGTGACGTTACCCACGCCCTCGCCATGTACAACGCCCTGAATGAACTCTCCGACGTTGTGATCTACATCGACGGACTGGCCGCCAGTGCCGCTTCAGTTGTCGCAATGGCTGGTAAAAGCCGGATGGCCTCAAACGCCATCATGATGATGCACCGCCCCTGGTCTGGTGCCGTCGGAGACTCTGACGAAATGCGTAAGGCTGGCGAGATCCTCGACAAGTTCCAGCCCACCCTGGTGAGCGCCTACGCCAGAAAGACCGGGCTCAGCGACGAGAAGTTGAACGCCATGCTGGCAGATGAAACCTGGCTGACCGCTGCCGAAGCTCTGGAAATGGGCTTTGTGGATGAGGTCATCGAGGAAATGGCAATCGCTGCCTCTGCCGACCTTTCAGCCTTTGACCATGTGCCCGACCGAATCACCCAGATTCACAGCCAGGCCCGCCATAACGTGCAGGAAATCCAGAACATGCTGGACCTGTTCAAAGGCGAAAAGGCAATGGAAAACGTCACCGCTCAGGGCCTCATGGCTCAGGGCAAAACCACCCCTGATGCTGTACGCGCCCATTTGCTCAATGAGCTGGGCAAAGATCAAAGACCCTCGACTTCCGGAGCAATCGTTATGGACCAGCAAGACCACCTCAAGCAATTCAAAGCAGACGCCACAGACGCGATTCTAATGCGCAACAATATCGCCGTGAAGAATCCGACAGATGGTGCCCGCGAACTGGCTAACCTTCCACTAGCCGCCCAGGCAGAGCGCTTTCTGAACCTGACCGGCAAAAGCACCATGCTGATGAATAAGCAGCAGATTCTGAATGAGGCGTTTTCTCACAGCACAGGTGATTTCACCCACCTGATGAACAACACCGCCGGCAAAGCGCTTCGTGACGCTTACATGGAATCGTCAGAGTCGCACATGATTTGGACCGGCGAGACTGAGGTTCCGGACTTTAAGCAGCAAAGCCTGGTTCAACTTTCTGAAGCCCCGGACCTGGACAAAATCGCAGAAGGCGCCGAATACAAACAAGGCACCTTCAGCGATGGCGGCATGAGCTTCAACATTGAAAAGTTCGGCAAGATTTTCAGCATGACCTACGAGGCCATGATTAACGACGACCTTCAGGCATTCACCCGACTGCCGCAGGCTTTCGGCATGGCCGCCCGCCGTAAGGAAGCGGATCTGGTTTACCTGGCGTTGACCAGTAACCCGAAATTAAGCGACAACAAAGCGCTGTTCCATGCCGACCACAACAACATTGCAACCGCTTCAGGCCTGACCGCCTCAGCCCTTGGCGATGTTCGCGCAAAGATGCGCAAGCAAAGAGGCCTGAACAGCCTGGCACCGCTCAACCTTCAGCCCCGTTTCCTGATTGTTCCGGCTTCCCTGGAAACACTCGCAGAACAGTTGATTGCATCGACCGTCGATCCGTCGAAGGCGAACGACACCGAGAACCCCGCGTTTATCCGTGGTCTGACCCTGGTTGTCGATTCGCGACTCGATGAGGTTTCAGAAACGGATTGGTACGTGGCAGCCAGCCCTGCCCAGGTGGACACAATCACCCGCGCCTACCTGGCCGGTGCATCCCGCCCGCACTACGAAACCCGCGAAGGCTGGGACATTGACGGCCTATCCGTGAAGTGTCGCCTGGAGTTCGCCGCAGTGCCGGTGGACTATCGCGGGCTGGTCAAAGTCGGACAGGCATAAGGGGAAAGGGTTATGGCTGACAAGCAAAAAACAGTAGAGATTATTTTCGGTGGCGTCGATCGAACCGGAGGCGCTGTTTCCTCTGTTGGCCGTAACCTTGATTCGCTGGCGGCCAGTGTCGGAAGTGTCACTGGGCCGCTAGCGGGTGTTACTGACAGTATTCTAAAGCTGGATGCCGCCCTGGCAGCCGCCGCCGTGGGTGTCACAGCCTACGCCGTGAAAATCTCGGATGACTTCGATACAGCATTCGGTGAAATCGCCACACTCATCGGCCAGCCTGCCGACAACCTGAGAGATTTTCAGGACCAGATTCTTCAGTATTCAGAGAGCTCAACCGCGTCTCTGGATCAGATTACAAACGCGACCTATTCCGCCATCTCTGCCGGTGTCGATTACAAAGAGTCCCTTGAATTACTGACCGCCGCCGAGCAGCTATCCATTGCAGGCCGCGCCGACCTCGGGGACACAACGACCGCCCTGGTATCAACGCTCAACGCGTTTGGTGCCTCAGCAGATCAAGCGGGCGAATTCGCGGACACGTTTTTCACCGCAGTACAGCTCGGACAGACAACCATACCGGAGCTGGCCTCAAGTATTGGCCGCCTGGCACCTATCGCAGCCGCCGCTGGCCTGAACTTTAAAGAAATGGCCGCCGCCATCGCGACCATCACCGCCGAAACCGGGACCAGCACCCCGGAAGCCATCACCGGCATTCGTGCGGCAATCACCGCGCTGCTGAAGCCTACGAAAGAGGCAACCGAACTTGCAGGCTCTCTGGGCATTGAGTTCAACGCAGCGGCCCTGGAAAGCAAAGGGTTTGCCGGTGTCCTGGCAGACGTAGCAGAGGCTACCGGAGGCAATACCGAAACCATCGCCAAGCTGTTTGGCAGTGTTGAGGCACTGGCGCCGGTTCTGGCCCTGACCGGCAATGCCGCAGACACATTTGCCGACAACCTGGTGAAGTTCGAGAACAACGCCGGAGCATCTGCCACTGCCGCAGAGGATTTATCCGACAAGCTCGGATTACTCGGCCAGACGCTAATCAACAACATTCAGTCTGCACTCATTGGTGCCGGTGGAACGCTGACCGACGAAACCCGCAGCATCGTCAAATCACTGACCAGCATTTTCAATTCTCTGGGTAGTGAGATTCGGCTGGACGATGGCGCTTTTGCCCCGATTCTGGGGGCCCTGGAAGGTCTCGCACAGGATATTGACCAGAAGCTACAGGCCATCGCCGCGAACTTCCCTGAAGCCTTAGCAGGACTCGACCTGAGTGCATTACTCGGCGCTTTCGGGGATCTCGGAGATGAACTTGGAGATGCGTTCGGCAACGTGTTCGGCGACGTGGACCTCTCGACAGTCGAGGGCCTGGAGTCAGCGCTCCAACGTGTTGTTGACGCCTTCACCGCCCTGGTGAACATCTCAGCCGGTATTGTGGATGGCCTGCAACCTCTGTTTGCCGCCATAGGCAAAGGTATCGACGAATTTGAAGACCTGGATGACACCACCAAACGAAACATCGGTGAATTTCTCGGCCTGGCAAAAGCCATCGACACGGTTCTGCCTGTTGTCAGTGGCCTGGCGTCTGGTTTGGGTGCGGTAGGAACCGGCCTAACCGCTCTGGCTGGAGCTCAAGGCTTCAGCGCACTGATTGGAAACCTTTCAACGGTCAAAGCGATTGGCGCGTCTTCCGGCAAGTTTGGCCTTGTGGGCGCTGCATTGCTCGGCAAAGCTGGTATTGCAGGCGGCATAGGTTTCGCCATTGGCACAGCAATTCAAAAAGGCGTCATTGAGCCTATTGAGGAAGCTCTCGGCCAGTCTCTCGGCGGTGCAATTTTCGAGTTTATCAACGCTGACGAGATTGCACTCGCTGAGGCGAAGTTCGCCGGTTTCAACTCTGAACTTCGCCGCGGGGCAGAAGACGCCAAAACGCTTCGAGAGATAAACGACTCTCTTGCCCGCTCCCTGGATAACACCAAAGACGCCGCAGAACTCGACATTGACGCACTCAATCGGAGAGCTGCTGAACTTGTCAAAAACGCGAACGCAGGGGAGGAAGTCGCCAAAAGCCAACGCGAAACAACCAACGCCCTGGAGGACCTCACAGAGCGAGTTTCTGACAGCGGTGGCGCACTTCAGGACGTTGGCAAGGCAACCCGTGACCTGGCAGAGAATAACAAAGGGCTGGAACTGAGCTACGACAACGCGACCGGCAAAGTAAACGGCTGGTCCGGCACCATCATAAAGTCTGGCCAATCGATGGACGAGGCCTCCAAGAAAACCAAAGACCTGATTGAGAACACTAACGAATATCAGCTCAAGCTGTTGGAGCTGAGCAGCGACGAGAGAATCGCCAACATCAAGGCCAAGGTGTCGCTGGATATTGCTGAAGTCGAGGCAGGCGCTGACAAGGTTGAGGCCATCGCCAAAGCCATTGCTGACAACTTCGCAAGCAGTACCGACTTAATCGGCAGCCTATTTGGCGGAATCGACGAAGCCAGCCGAACCACTCAGCTAGACATTGCCTCCCAGATACGCAAAGAGAACAAGCTCAGAGAGCAGGCCGCCGACGATGCCAGCGCACTGACGAAAGCGCAGATAAATGAAATCCGAGAAAGAACCCGCGCCATCAGCCGTGGCGATGCGCTGATTAAAGTAGACGGCGCCGGGCTTCAGCCGCACTTGGAAGCCTTCATGTTTGAGATCCTCCGAGAAATTCAGGTAAGAGTGAACGCGGACGGAGAAGAAATGCTTCTCGGGCTGAACAGTTAATGAGAATACCCCCTGCTGTGATCCCTCCTAAGACGAGGCAGCGGGTGTAGGCCCTGGCACATGGCCTTAATAATGTGCCATTCGTCGCAGGTGGTGATCTCACCTGCTGACGGTTTGGTTGGGTGTTGGCAGTCACCCTCATCAAAACTGCCACCTTTTACCCTACCCCCCCCCTACGGAGAGCCACCACATGACACGCGAAGAATTCCATAAGCGGTACGGGAACCACCCATTGGGCAACGCCTTTCAGGCCTGTGAAGTAACGACAGAAGCCCGAGAGCTGCATATCTATTTCATCACAGCCAAGACCACCATCCACCTGCTGAAGCATCAGGGAGAGCTGACACAGGCTGAGGAAGATTCACTGGTGGCGATGCTGTATCAGATTACTGATTCAAAGCTGGGCACTCAGCCGACAGCGCACTGATTAAAAAAGGTACTCCTGAGCGCGCACCCCCAGGAGGGTGCGCAGAGGCGCGAAGTTTCGCTACATACGAAAATTCTATAGGCAGGTGGTTGTATGATTGATAAACCCTATCCGCACTGGCTGAACCAGCAACAGATGGCCAAAAGTGTTGGCGTGACTGTTTCCGCCTTCGCCCGCTGGGAAGTTGAGCCGGTGGCCCGTATTGGAAAGCAGGTCTATTACGATGTGGGATCTGTTCTGGCGAACCGACTAGAAAAGGCTGAGATCTCAGGCAGCAATGGCGACATTGATGCGGAGCGCCTGAGACTGACAAGCGCCCAGGCAGAGGGGCAGGAAATCAAAAACGACCTATCCAAAGGCAAGACCGCCCCGATGGAAATAATCACGCTGTCACTGTCTACGGTAGCCGGCGCCACCTCTGGCATTCTCGACAGCCTGCCACTGGATATAAAGCGCAAGTTCCCCGAGCTGAACACTCAGATGATTGAGGCCATACGGACGCAGTGCGTAAAGGCGCAGAATGAAATCAGCCGACTGGATGAGGTGGTGATTGATAAGTTGCGGGATTACCTGGAGCAGCAGGATTCGTGATTGTTCTGCAATAGGACAGGAAAAGATAAGCCCCGGAACGACCGGGGCTGTCACCTTCACTTCAGACTTTCACTCAGCGCACAGGAAGCCTCGACGGCGCGATCCATATTGCTGGCCAGCTGCCAGGCGTAGTTCTCAAGAACTGAATCGCTCATAGACTCTTCACCCTGGCCAGCACGGCGATGATTCAGCATCAGCATGTGGAGCATCGACCGGGTTTGTTCGTGGATCTCGTCCAGAGTGTCGATGTGCTGAACGTGGCCTGATGGGGTCTGCGCCGGTGGTGTAGTCTTACTTTCCCTCACCTGTTGCTGTATCAGCGACTGTTTCGCAGTCTCTCTGTACTCTGCAATGAAATCTTCGTCCCGCGCCTCCATCAACGCCTGGCAAAATTCGTTCGCGTCAGAGATCGAATTATAGGCACCATCGAGCATGGCCCCTATGGGGTCATCTGGGCAGCCGTGATCCAGCAAGTTCCGAAGGTTTTCACGGTCACGCATGAAGTGAAGCAGCGACTCGGTATTAAGAATGCTGGCTCTGAGGTCCTCAAGTTTCGGCGAGTATTTATTCATGGTCACATTCCCTATCAATTGTTGGCCCGATGTTGGGCAAAAACAAGCGAATCAGGTATGAGGGCCTCGTTGTGGGCCAAGAGATATTTTGGAAGGTAACTAGCTGTTTTATATAGAGAAGTGGCGGTGGGCCAGGGATTCGAACCCCGGGTACGCTACAAACGTACGGCGGTTTTCAAGACCGCTGCATTAAGCCACTCTGCCAGCCCACCGTTTTTC
>Ga0307952_1001679_pt1 | contig 10672 bp, 14 predicted proteins | sample OrgLakmetagen376_FD_201821 | JGI IMG/M metagenome (GOLD analysis project Ga0307952, IMG submission 201821) | Saline water microbial communities from Organic Lake, Antarctica - #376 | ecosystem: Environmental > Aquatic > Non-marine Saline and Alkaline > Saline | place: Antarctica: Organic Lake...
TTTACAACACAGGCGCTCGAGTTTCCGAACTGATCGGCATCCGGGTGACCGATATCACGTTGGCGGCAACTGCCTCGGTGCGCCTGCATGGCAAGGGCCGAAAACAACGAACCGTGCCTCTATGGAAGGAAACGGCGAAGGAAATTCGGCAGTGGCTGAAATACGCCGACTTGCATGTCGAGCAACCCCTCATTCCAAACCGCAGCGGATTGCCAATGACCCGCACCAATGTGGCCGAACGACTGAATCTGGCAGTCACCACCGCGACAAAGATGTGCCCACAGTTAGCAGGCCGCAGGATCTCGCCGCATACCTGGCGCCATACGACGGCCATGCACCTGTTGCAGGCAGGCGTCGATCTGACAGTGATCGCGTTGTGGCTCGGTCATGAAAGCCCCGTCACCACTCACGGCTATGTCGAAGCGGACATGGCCATGAAGGAACGGGCCCTTGCCGCCATCACCCCACCTGCGACTCAGCACAAGCGCTACCGCCCGACGGACGCACTCCTCCAGTTCCTGGAAAGTCTCTGAAACTATGCAAGCCTCCGCTCGCGCTCCGCCCCTGAAAACACCGCTTGTGCTCCGACGAACCTTGCATAATTATAGGGTGAGGATAATTTCGGTTATGCAAAGCTTCGCATAACCGAAAAGCATGGCTTTTTGCAGATACCTCCCAGGGCGCCCGTGCCAGTGCAACGTGTTATTCCCTAGTCGAAACCGCTAAAGCGAACAAACTGGAACCCTCGGTTTATATCCAGCATGTTCTGGAGCGCATTGCCGACGCTGACACGTTGGAGAAGCTGGAAGCACTGCTGCCATGGAACGTCAAACTAGAGCGGGTCTCAAAAAAAGTGCCGCAGTTCGACTGAGGGCAAGTGGGTCGGTTTAAGGGCGCTTACGATTGAATCGTTATCCTCAGCGCCAAGCTCCCGCTTTTTTAGCGATATAAATCTACCAATATCAAGCTGTTGTCCCACTTTTTCTTCTACCCCCCCCCCCGGTGATCTATAACGCCCGGCTCACGCGCCGATTTGAAGCCGCGAAGCGGCGGAAAATCGGTCGCCGTGCAGCCGATTGCTATACAAATCAATTCATTAAGACCAAGTTTATATAATGCGGTGCAATTCCATTCTCTTCACACCAAAGATCAAACCGATCTCGCTCGCAACATGCGTAACCACTCCCATCATCCATCGTCACCATGTGGGTGAGCGAGTGAATAGGACGAAGGTACTCGCCATCTTTCATAAACAGTCTTGTAGATATCAAGTTATCGGCGACTTCTTCTATTGAGGTTTCATGTTTTTCGTTGAGATACTCGCTCATCCCGTCATCCATGGCCAAATAGCCGCCATGCATTGCCATTATTTGTATAGACGAGACCTCGGCTGCCCCTAGTGCCGATGGTTCCCAAACGATGTCATCTTCTCTTTTGAGATGTTTTTCTTTGGGCTCCAGCGTATTGTACATCCAACCAACCTTTTCTCCGGCCCTAACAACTTTTGATATTAACAGCGGCTCGACATTATCCATGTGCAAACCATCGCCCCATGGCATTTTCAGATCAAAAAATGAAGAGATTTTAGACCACACAAGTTCGAGTATCAGTTTCGCTGCATTGTGACGGGTTGAGAAAACTGAAACCCATTCATCTTTTCCTCTAACTGTGATGAACGGGACCCCATTAGCTTTAACTAATGCATACTGACCAGAGGTTACTAAAGATGGAATGCTAGGTATCCCAACTCCGGCCCCATCCTTTAATTTTTTCTCCTCCAAAATATCGACAAATGCTGTTCGAAGCCCTTTTTCTGTTTTGTACCCATCATAGCCATGAATAATACTAACCGGCGCGAGGGATTCCTGGACAAGGCAGTAGAAGAGAACCCCCTCGTCCTCTGGAAGGCTGTGTATTCCACTGTAGCACTCTGGTGCAGTCTTGCCGGTAATCTGCGCAAAGTGGCGACGAGCGGAAGAAATATCTGGCTCATACCCTTCGTTGACCAACTTTTGCTCAAAGTTTTGCGCAAACTTCTTTCTGATACTTGCTAGATGTTCAATTGCATCCAAGTATTCTTGTTTCCTTAATGTCTTCTTAACCTCAAAGATACATAGCACATTCTCTACGCTATATATGTACTGCTCAGTTAGACCGTACTTCTGTCCTGAACCGTGAACGAGCATACAGTCAATTTGTTCAGGCAGCATCTCTCCGCCAACTGATATAAAACCAGATACGACACTCAAATCTAAGAATTTTGGAATCGAAAACTCTTGGTCTATTCCCTGTTTAGTTACCTCTTCATAGGCACTTCCTAGCGTTGGCATATGAGGCATATTGATGCCTGCCAGTTTGTTTATTTCTTCCTGGATGAATAGCTCTAGAAGCTCCGATGCTTTCGTAATCAATTGCACGCCCTCAGGCTTAGATTTCTGTATAACGCTTGCAGCATGCGCGCCCATGGAATGGAGCCGAAGGCGCAATGTAATGGGCGTCGCCGTGCCTGCACTTGTTAGCCGATGGCAACTGGATTTGAGACAAATCTCCATGCTGCTGTCATTCCAAGGCCGTTGGTTTCGGAGGATACAGCAGCCATAATTTTGTCGCCTTCGCTGATACCTATTTGTTGGATATGATCGATATCTAACTTTGCCAGATCAACGATAAACGGAAGGCCATTAGCGATATCAATTAAAGTAATTTCGGGTGGCTCCATTCGGAGATCAATTTCATCTACTTGATAGACTGAAAATCTAAGAACCTTCTCGGCGCCTAAGTTTATTGACAAGTCAACGCCAGTTACTTTTGAGAAGATGTTTCTGAACCTGATTATGGCATCTTCAGAATTTACGACATTATCAGAATTTCCAGATGCGCCCTCATGGGCAACAGCATCCATAATATTTATGAGCTTATTTGCATCTATTGAATTGTAGCTGGTTGCGCCAATGATTCTTGCATATACCGCTTTTAGCAGGTTGATTGCCTTTTGTGCGTCTGACCTTAGTGATGCTTCTGACTTTTTTTTGAAACCATCATTGAAGTGCAAGCAATCGTTCCTGAGCTTGCGAATTTCATGAAATTGATCAGACGTTTGCTTATCAAGAAGCCCCTTTTTGTGAAGGCTATCAATCCTGTCATTCTGAGAAAGCTTATCTAGATTGTTTCTCGTTTCATTGGCAAAGAATCTACAAAGATCTTCGGCGGATACGCCGATGAGCGCTATTGCGCTCTGATATGCTCCCAACGAGTAGGTGAACTCTGATTCTTTGAGTAGCTTTATGAATTCGCCAATCTTCTCGACAATACCAACGTCATCAATCTCCCAAAGACGATCGACAACTTGCTCTACATTTGATTCGAACCATTTTATGTATGCGTCCTTGGCATATTTTTTATCTCTTGCAATGGCCTTCTCTGCCTCACTTGCCGAAAGATGTGTGTAGTCATGTTTTCTTGCATCAACGTACATAAGCTATTCCATTGGCTAACGCTCCGCTAATGTGCGCCGCCTGCGGCGTCACCATTAAGCGGCTTGTTAGCAGATTCGGCTTGAAGGCGCTCAACTAGCCACACCTTGATGATTGACTGGCGGGTAACGCCAATACGCGCCGCCTCACGATCCAGTGACTCTACGACCCAAACAGGAAAGTCCACGTCGATTCGCTTTTGTTCCTGATTGACACGGCGGACCGTGGACAGATCAAGGTCATCAACAATATCTTCCTGACCTTCCTCGAATTTTTTATCGAAGTCTTTAGCTTTCATAGAGCTCAACCTCCTTCTTGCGGGAACGCCTGACTGAAATCAGGCGAATACGGCTTTCCCTGTATGTGACGACCGCCGACCAGTGTCTTTCACCAATCTTGCCTATCAGCAAGAATCTTGGCTCGCCCTCTGAGTCAGCAGTTGCGTGTGGCATTACCAGCAAAGGGCCATGGCGTAGCGCTAAAACTCCAGGGATCAATCAAGCATTGTCTTTAAAATATTTGAAATCTGAGGGGCTTTATTCGTTGCGTGATGGTTGGATCAAGCTTCACTATCCTAAGTGAAACGCCCTGTGCGGACCCGCATGCAGGGTGTTGTGGGAGCTGAGGGTTAGATACCCTCGGCTACCCGATTGTACCTGTGAATAGGAGATACCTTAAGCTTAGCACTCGCTTCCCCTATTCTGGTTGCGCTTAACCGCGTTTACGGCTCGAATCAGTTGGTATCGAAAATCGAGAACCTGATGGTGAATCTCAGTAGCGCGATCGGTGATGCGCTTCATTTCGAGAGTTGCGTCCGACATATGAGCCTCGTTTTCCAATTCGCCAATCGTAAATAATAGCGACTGGTGGGCAACCATGTTTCGTTCCTTTGTGATTTCCCGCAATTGTTGATGCAGCACGGAATCTTCATTAATTTTTTCAAATGCTTTGACGAGAGGACTGAGCGGAAGTTTGCTTATGTCGCTTACCTTGTACTTGATGGGAAAGTGCTGCGATACCTCCATCCGAGCAATCTCAATTGCTGACAGAATACACTCCTTCAAAGTCTCTTCGATGAACTGGCACTTTTCTAACGCTCGGCTCAATTCATCTTTATAAGCTCTCTCATGCTCCGACATCCACTTCCCTTCATTATGGGTACAACGCCCGGCTCACGCGCCGGTTTGGAGCTGCGAAGCAGCGTAAAATCGGTCGCCTTGCAGCCGATTGTTATGTTTTAAACCTTGTCTAAGCCAACCCATTTTCGGCCTGCCGATTGAGTGATAAATACCTTGTATTTTTTCCCAGTTTTTACTGCGGCTCTTTTGGCTTTAGCAATCACAGCTTCTAAATCAAAATTTCCTGAAATGTCATACTCTGCATCAGGCAGTTTGTACGTGACGCCGTCACTGGAAGTAATTTCATCAGTGAACCCTTCTTGATCCATGTACGTGTATAAATCGTTGTAGTCCTCCCAATCTGCATCATTCAGAACAATTCTTGTTGTGAATTTTTTCACTTTATTCTCCTTCTAGAATATAAATCGACGAGAGTTCACAAGCGTCTGGCAACCATAGGTCGCCAACTGCTGCGACTGGCTATTTTTTGGGAGCCCAACCATTGCACTCAGCGATAACTTGCCATTCTGGTTTGTCACTTGATACCGCCTTTTTGCAATGCTCAATCAGATTTTTAACGGCTTGATCCGTAGCATTGTCCAAGCATGTGGGTGTCGATTTCCCTTTCTTCACCTTCGCATGAGCATCCTGCAGCGAGCCTATCGCTTTATCTATCTTTCCCAGCAAAATGTTATCTTCTGTTTTAGCTCTGATTTTTCCGAGTGCCGTGATATGTGTGGCGATGGTTTTTGCTTCTTTCGTCGATTCGAGTACTTTCTTATATAAACTCAAAACATGCTCCTTGTGCGAAATTGGGGGAAACATAACGCCCGCAGCACGGGCAAAATTGGAGCGCAGCGGAAATTTTGTCCCAGTGCCTGCGCTTGTTAGGCTTCTTTACACTGGAGCTTCTGCTTTATCTCCGGATATTCGAGCCCGTCTTTCTTCATGTAAATATGTACCGCTCTATGGCAGTTTGGGCACAGCAACGCAAAATCATCCTGCCTTACAATGTAAGCAGAAGAGTAGGTTGAGATAGGCACCTTATGGTGCGCCTCTATGTATTCGACGCCATACCGCTCGGAGAAGTTGATATGACAAATGTCGCAAACCGAAGTGCAGTTCGCTTTAAGAGACTTGACGACCCCTTTATTACGCTCAGCCATCAGGTGCGTAACGTACCTTCTGCCGCCCTCTTGATACAGCGCCTCTTCCTGCGGTGGAGATTGTTCTGGCGCGAAACCAGTCCCGCGCTCCAGTACAACGTATTTGCTCTCGATTTCAGAGACGGAAAAAGCACCCTCATAAATCCAGGAATCACCGCTCTCTGTGAAGAGCAATACAGGATACTGATACTGAGGTTGATTAATGAGTGCCGTATTTGCCTTTTTCGAGTATGAAACTTCGCCGCCTCTGGCCTTGAACGAGTAGTGATATGCAGTCTTGTTATCGCCTGCCCACCCATCCTCTTCATATGACCCTAGCCGCGTCTTGATGATCACTGCATGGCACGCCGGTGGTTCGCCAATCCAGTTGATTCCCTGCTGAGGTGTGTTCTTGATTTGTAATTCTTCACCCCCCCCCAGTACTGAGAGCCAATAACCTTCGAGTACTGAATTAGGTCAAAGAGATTGCGCTTCGTAACCACATCTCCCGCGGATAGCAGAAATAGATCTTGTGGCTTCTTCAACTTCATGTGCACATCCTCTTCCCGGAAGCCTAACGCTGAGCACAGCGGCGGCCCGTCAGGGACGTCCGGCGGCCACCGGCCGCGCACTGCTACGACTTGTTAAAATGCATTTTCAGCCCCGATGTAGTATCCCGAGGCGACGATTATTACAGCTACAACTAGGTTCTTTAGGTAGCCACTTGCCTCAAGAAACCGGAAAGGAACAGCGCAGACCAATCCCCAACCGAGAACACCGCCAAGTAGTATTGCTGCAACGTACGCAACAATTCCCGACCACCAGTTTACAGCGAAACCGACGTATATTGCTGGCCCAACGGTGCAAAGTAATACCCACATATTCTGGAGTGGTGTCATGACGACTCCGAGTGCAATTTAACGCATGCAGTTGCGGCAGGTACGGAGCGCAGCGTAGTACCTGTCCGACAACCTGCACTTGTTAAAAAACAGCCCCGGCCGCAGCACCGATGACCGATACAACAGCAGGATGATCCAGTAATTTCCGGAGCATGCCTTTGGCTTCTTCCTTTTGATCAGGTGGGAGATCAGCAGACTCAATTTTCTTCACCAGAGCTTCAAAGGAATTCACAATGTTCTGGGTGTTATGGTCGCCGACCTGAACTGACTGAGCCCCATGAATATTGATAGTGTGTCCGGGTTTCTGCATTTCAGATTGCCCGCCTTTGCGATACTTAATTTGGTAATGCGCCCCCATGCCAGCGACACCACGTTTATAGAAGGTAGCCTCAGTGACTACACAACGCTCGTCTTTACCGCTGGGTAACTCACGAAGAATTACGTCGCCTTCTTCTACATCTGCCTTCTCATCGAGAATGAAAATGGTCTTGCCGGGAAACGAAGCCTTATATGGACCGAGTACAGGTCCATCTTGCTTTTCGATTCGAGCGTCATCCTCGAACTCCTTTAAGATGTCCATGATTTCTCCTTTTAACGCCAACAGCACGCGCGGCTGCGAAATGGAGGCGAAGCCGCAATGTAGTAGCCGTCGCCGTGACTGTATTGGTTAGGCCGTCACCCTAGCACAGAGCCTTCGCGCTCAATGAAATCGAGCCATTTCTTGAAGTCCTTTTCCGACATTTGCACCAAACGTTCAATGTCCTTACTCGATTTAACCACACCAAGCATATTGAAAAGTGCAGCAAATGCGGTGACTTGACAGTGGAAAGACGCCAGTGCTGGGCTCTTCAACAAGTCCAGTTTTGCTGAGATTGGTGCGTGTTCCTGATATCCATCTGGAAGCGGCAAGTTATTGGGAACACAACCCTCGATTCCTTTAAGCAAGTCATGGCAGTTTTCCAGAGCATACCGGAGCTTTTCGCCAACGTAGTTGAGAGGCGGCCCATTTCTTGACTCGTTTTTTCCGTAGGCCGGCCCATTTGTATTTCTCATGAAGTCATCAATATCCATGTTCAACCTCTTCTGATTTACTGGCCTAACGCCAATGTTTAGCGGCGCCCATGTAGCGCAGCGAAATGGACGTCCGGTGTAGGGCCGAAGGCCCGGAACGAACTACAACGACTGGTTATGTGTTCTCAGACAGTCGCACCCGCTCACCAGCAAACCACTTGCCCCAGAAAAGATACGCATCAACCGCGCTGTTGCATACGGCCACCTTTTGGCCAGATTCGGTAGTGAAATACCATTCAGGCAGATCTTCGCCTTCAGTTGGCTGGTCATAGAGAGCGCGCTTTCTTGTGGTAAAGCTCGAATCTAGCCTTGCCTGATGTTTTACGTCATTTGAAAATGATCTGACAGCATTGAGTGCAGCGCCCTCAACGGGATAGTGCTGAATCACCTCGCCAATCAAAGCGTTTGCACTGGGAAACTTTAACTTTTTCGCCACCTTATCCGCTTGATGGTTCAAAGTCAGAGCGAGATTAACCAACTTACGAAAAACCCTGGTGAGCTTTGCTCTGTCACAGACCTCATTGGATTGAAAATCCCAGTAAAAGTCAGTGAAATTCGGATCAACAATTTCCCTGAAAAAGCCGAGTGTGTCATCCAGGTTTAGGTTTCCCACGCGCGCTCCTCACACATAACACCTAAGCATTTAATGGTCGTGCGCAGCATGACCTTTAAATGTCTGTTGGACTAAGCCGCCAACTCCGCAGCTATCGAACGATGCTTAAGGATAAAGTAATTTGAAGGCCGGACCGGAACGGTACATCTGGGGCCAGGTACGAAGCAATGTCGGCGGGTTTTGGTCTCATTCGATCCTTCATGAGGCGGTTCCTTGTGGTGATTCCCCTCAGATTAGCCCTCAGGTACCCGTTTTTCCAGCGTTCGCCCGCAGAAACGCCCAGTTCCTTTAGAACTGCTGTTTTCCACGCATCGAACCAGGTGGGGATGGGTTAGCCCGTTAGGATCACCGCTGGTTTAAATCGTGGGATCTGACGAATCATACGAACCAGACCGTTGTCACAGAGGAGGCAGGGCCAGCACCGCTGAGACACCGGGCTCTCCAGTGTCGCTTCTGGTTTGGGCGGCTGCGCTAAGCAGTGCCGGATAACCGCCAGTTTTCGTCGCCGGGTTCGGTTGCTCAGGTAACCAAAATGACGAATTCGCATGAAGCCTTTGGGCAGAATGTGCATCAGGAACCGCCGCACGAACTCCTGTCCCTCCAGCCATTGGGTCTTAATTCGGGAACCATCGCGGTAATCCTTATATCGGAACGAGACCTGATCCCCCTCCATCGACAACAAGCGCCCGTTGCTGATGGCAATTCGATGACTGTAGCGAGCCAGATAATCCACCACGCTATCGGCCTGGTTTAGGCAGTGTCGAGTATAAACAACCCACTCCTGTTGCATCAGGCCGTCGAGCACACCATCAATCTCAATGCTGTTGGTAACCCGGTGCAGTTCACCAGCGTTTGAGGAGGCTCTCAGCAACGACACCATGCGCCCTCGAAAACGCCGGGATAAGGCCTGTACCGGGAACAGGTAGTGGCTTTTTGCCTTGTGCCAGTCACCGGTGCCGGTCAACACCCCGCCGGGAATCAAGCAATGCACGTGAACATGACGGCTCAGGTTCTGTCCCCAGGTGTGGAGCACCGCTGTCATGCCCAGCTCGCCGCCAAGGTGCCGGGTGTTGCGCCCAAACTGCTTAAGCGTGTCCCAGACTGCGGCGAACAGACAGCGGTAGATCACGTCGGGATGGAGCTGAACCCAGCCGTTCAAGGTGTGAGGTAGCGTAAACACCCAATGGAAGTAAGGCACCGGCAGTAACAGGGAGCGCTGACGTGCGCTCCATTGTTCAGTTGCATGGCCCTGGCATTGCGGACAATGGCGATCCCGGCATCCGTAGTAGCAGATGGAGCGGGCCTGGCAATGATCACAACGCATGTCCATACCGCCCATGCGGGCGGTTCGGCAGTCCGTTAGGCGGGCGCAGACTTTACGACGGTGACTGTCCAGTGTCTGACCCGGCAGAAATCGCGCCAATAGGCTTTGAACGCTCAGTGTGCCCGCCATCATGCACCTCCGAGACTTGCGATCAGGTCTGCGGGACCCCCGTTTTGGGGTGTGACACCTGCGTGTTGCTCAGTAGAAAGCGTCATGCCTAGAAAATAAATATTTGTGCTCAGTTTAATTCCATCGGCTGCGTCAGCCGTTGAAGAGAAGCGTTCAGTGTCGTGCGACTAACAGCAAAGTGTTCAGCCACTTCTTTTTTCGTGATGTTCGGGTCTAACAACATGGCCGCAGCCTTCTTCACATCAGCGTCTGACATGGCCGGTTTTCGGCCACCTTTTCGCCCTCGGGCCCGGGCTGCCTGCAATCCGGCTATCGTCCTTTCCCGAATCAGGTCGTGTTCAAACTCAGCCAAGGCACCGAAGATATGAAATACCAAGCGGCCACCAGAACTGGTGGTGTCGATGGATTCCGTCAGTGATTTGAAGCCGATTTCTCGACCATGGAGCTCCTGGACTATTTCAACTAGGTCTTTCAGCGAACGGGCAAGCCGGTCCAGTTTCCAAATCACCAGAATATCGCCCTTTCGGAGGGTATGCAGACACTGCAACAGCTCAGGTTGTTCCCAGAGCTTGCCGGTAAACTTCTCTTGAAAGACCTGTTCGAAACCGGCTTTCTCCAGAGCATAGACCTGAAACTCCGGATTTTGATCTTGGGTAGTGACACGGGCATATCCTATGACCATCAAACGAGCCTTTTCCGATCATAGTTTTCGTACGTGGTTGTTGATCATAAAACAAGGATGAAAGCTGCAAAATGGAGGGCTCAGTCGAAGCGTCCAGAAAACGACCGTATGTTGAACGCCGTGGCGGTCGGCTTCTGGCAGATAGCGGTCGGTCAACTTGTTGCATCGACCGGTTGAATCCGCCACCGAAAGCGGAATTACGCTGATTGCCAAAGCGG
>Ga0307952_1001682_pt1 | contig 10652 bp, 10 predicted proteins | sample OrgLakmetagen376_FD_201821 | JGI IMG/M metagenome (GOLD analysis project Ga0307952, IMG submission 201821) | Saline water microbial communities from Organic Lake, Antarctica - #376 | ecosystem: Environmental > Aquatic > Non-marine Saline and Alkaline > Saline | place: Antarctica: Organic Lake...
CGTTTTTGGATTGGGTGAGGGTGCCGAGCAGGGTGTCCACGAGGGTTTCGTGGGCTTCGAGCTGGTCGCTGGTTTGCTGCTCCAGTCGGTCGCAGAGGGCCATGAGTTCATCGACTTTTTGGACGATTCGGTACTGCTCATCCAGCGGGGGGAGTGGGACCGGAGCCAGGTTGGCTCTCACTATAGTTAATGTGTGAACAGTCGTGCCCATGCTGTCCGCATGTATGGTTCTTGTCCAGAATGGAGAGTGGCAAAAGTTATAGAGAAATTGAGGGCAAATCCCGAATAGATTCTTGAAAATTAAAACGCTCGCATCTTTGAAGTAGAATTGGTCGCTGGGCTTGACGATATAGGGCACTCCAATCGTTCCCACTCCGGTAACCATGAGGTCATTGGTCTCCGGCACTTGTCCGTTTTTAGCGAGTTCGTCATAAAGGTTCCGCGAGATAAAGAGTTCGTTATCTACATCCCCATTTTGTGAGAGTTTTACGATTTCACGGGCGCGATAGAAAGGAATGCCATGGTTTTGCCAGTCGCGTTGGCGCACTCGGCGGCTAGATCCAACTAGTCCGATATGCCCCAGCCTTACCCATGCCCAGTTTGGTGGTATGGCAAATGGGTGTTCGTCAATTGAGGGGATATTTGAGTTCGTTTTTATAGTACCTTTCGTCTCAAGCTTCTGTTTTTTATCTTCGAGATGTTGCAGCAAGGCTTGAGTCGATCCATCAGATGTTAGCTGTTCGGTGAGTTTGCCTCGAAGAGCGAGGTCCAAAATTAGTTCTCGCAACTTTTTAATTCCGGTCAGCTCAACCTTTCCGCTTCTTCCCCGCCCACGAGTGGACTTCTGGGTCACCGCTCCCGTCCACAAGTCCAGATGCTCGGTAATCAATTCCCGCGCACTCACGCTGCACCTCCGTCGGTGTCGCGGCTGAGCGCATCGGCCAGAATGTCACGCAACTGGTGGCGGATTTCCTTAATTTCCGCCTGCTGCTGTTCGTATGTGGCCAGCAGCTCTTCCGGATCGTGGCTGACTTGTTCGCCAAGGTGGGGATTTTTTATGTCCAGGTTGTAGCTGCGGGCCTTGATGTCGTCGATGGAGACTTTCCAGGCCTGCTCGGTTTCTTCACGGTCGGCAAAACCGTCGGCTTCGCTGCCCCACCAGTCGATTTCGGTCTCGAATTCCTCAAACCGCATTGGCTTGGTTTTGTTGTAGCTTTTTGCTCCCTGCGGATAGGGGTGTTCGTAGTACCACACGTTTTCGGTGGGCTTGCCCTTGGTGAAGAACAGCAAGTTGGTTTTGATGCCCGTGTAAGGGCTGAACACGCCGTTGGGCAGGCGCACGATGGTGTGCAGGTTGCACTCTTCCAGCAGCTTTTCCTTGAGGCGGGTTTTCATGCCTTCGCCGAACAGGAAGCCGTCCGGCAGCACCACGGCGGCGCGGCCACCGTCTTTGAGCAGGTGGATGAACAGGGTCATGAACAGGTCGGCGGTTTCCCGGGTGCGGAAGGCGCTGGGGAAGTTGGTTTCGATGCCGTCTTCTTCCATGCCCCCGAAAGGCGGGTTGGCGACGATGACGTTTACGCGCTCTTTGGGGCCCCAATCAATCAACGGCCGGGCCAGGGTGTTGTCGTGCTTTATCTGGTCTGGCACTTCAATGCCGTGCAGCACCATGTTGGTGGTGGCCAGCAAGTGGGGCAGGGGCTTCTTCTCAACACCCCTGACGGTTTTCTGCAGAGTTTGCTCGTCCTGTGGGGTGTGTACGTAGTGCTTGCGTTTGTGTTCGATGGTGCAGGTCAGAAAGCCGCCGGTGCCGCAGGCGGGGTCCATCACTACTTCATCCAGTTTCGGGTCCAGACGATTCACCATGAACTGGGTCACGGCGCGGGGGGTATAGAACTCACCGGCGTTGCCCGCGCTTTGCAGGTCTTTGAGAATTTGCTCGTACATATCTCCAAGCTCATGACGCTCGGCAGACTTGTTGAAGTCCACGCCATCCTGCAGCTTGTTGATGACCTGGCGCATGAGCTGGCCGGACTTCATGTAGTTGTAGGCATCCTCGAACACGTTGCGGATGACCACGCCCCGGTAGTCGTCGCCGGCCGGTTCCAGGTTCTGCAGGCCGGGGAAAAGTTTGTTGTCGATGAAGTCCTTGAGGTCCGCGCCTGTCATGCCCTCGGGGTTGGCGGCCCAGTTGCGCCAGCGCAGGGATTCCGGGATGGGCGAGCGGTAGTTGTTGTAAAACATTTCCCATTCCTGTTCCCGGTCGTCGAAGATTTTAAGGAACAGCATCCACACGAGCTGGCCGATGCGCTGGGCGTCGCCGTCTACACCGACGTCTTTGCGCATGATGTCCTGGATGGATTTTATGGTGGTGCTTATGGCCATGAGCCTGGATGTCCTGAGTGTTCAGAAGTGTATCAAGTGGGAAAGCGGTAACACCTATGGAGTTTGCTGGTAGAGCGCGTCCTCAAGGGTCTTTACCGCCCGGGTGTAGCCCGGTTTGCCGCCAAATGCCTGGAGCAGCTCCATCGGGGCTCCAATCTGGCTGAAGGGTGCCAGTGTGAGGACTTTGACATCCTCAATCGTCTCAATGCCGGAGTCCGTGTACTTGTCCAGCAGGGCGTTCAGCACCTGGCGGCTGGCGCCCTCGTATTTGCTGAAGTAGTTATTCTTGCGAACCTGTTCGGCGCGCTCCTTCCGGCTGAGAGGGGGCTGGTCGAAGACGATGTGACAGATAACATCAAAGGGGTCGGCTTCTGCCCCGAGCTTCTTGCTGACTTCCTTGATGAGGTCTTCCCAGAAGATGCCGCTTTCGCCTAACTCGTCGATGATGGCCTGTTTGCGGTCGGTTTCGTTCCACCGGCGCAGGAAATCGTCCAGGGAGGCAAACTGCTCCTTCACCTTTTTTCGGGTGTAGTCTTTGAGACTTTCCGTTATGAGCTTGCCATCGGCGCCAAGATACTGGACGCGCTCGGCGATGACGGTGACCTCTACATCGCCGACGACATACTTGGTTCTGCCTCCAGTCTTTGCGCCATCTTCCCCGGGGCCGCCGGTGGTCCAATCCGGGTCATCGGTTTGCCACTGTTCCCCTGGCTCAACTTCGTACCCTTCTGGCGGCTCGCCACACTCAAAGTCCGGCCCTTCAGGGTTGGCTTCATCAAGCTCATCATCGGGGTTGATAGGGTCCTCGCCTTTGGGTTGGTAAACCTTCACCGGGTCGCCGTCGAATTTTGGATCGGCGAACAGTTCAGTGGCTTTTTTGAAATCGAGAATGGTAAACCAGTGTTTGTTGTAGTCGTCATTGATGCGCGTTCCACGGCCGATAATCTGCTTGAACTCGGTCATGGACTGGATGCGCTGGTCGAGCACGATGAGCTTGCAGGTCTGGGCATCGACGCCGGTGGTCATCAGCTTGCTGGTGGTGGCAATCACCGGGTAGCGTTGTTCCGGGTTGATGAAGTTGTCCAGTTCGGCTTTGCCTTCCTTTTCGTCGCCGGTAATGCGCATGACGTATTTGCGGTTTTCCTGTATCCGTTTCGGGTTCAGGTTGACCAGGGCCTGGCGCATGCGCTCGGCGTGGTCGATGTCTTCGCAGAACACGATGGTTTTCTGAAGCGGGTCGCTGTTCTCTAAAAACTCGGTGACTTTGGCAGCGACGACTTCCGTGCGCTTTTCCAGCACCAGGTTGCGGTCGAAGTCTTTCTGATTGTAGATGCGGTCATCAATCAGCTCGCCGTGCTTGTCAGTCTGGCCTTTGTCAGGGCGCCAGCCTTGCAGGTCGCGGTCCAGGTCTACCCGCACCACCTTGTAAGGCGCAAGAAAGCCGTCTTCGATGCCTTGTTTGAGCGAGTAGGTGTAAACGGGCTCGCCAAAGTAGTCGATGTTGGAGACTTCTTTGGTTTCCTTTGGCGTCGCCGTCAGGCCCACGTGAGTGGCGGCAGAGAAGTATTCCAGAATAGAGCGCCATGCCGAGTCCACATCCGCGCTGCCACGGTGACATTCGTCTATCACAATCAGGTCAAAGAAGTCGGGGGAGAACTGCTTGTAGATGTTCTGTTCTTCTTCGCTGCCGGTCACGGCTTGATAGAGAGACAGGTAAATCTCGTAGGACTTATCCACTGTGCGGTTGCTGACTTTGGTCATGGCCTGGCCAAAGGGCTTGAAGTCGTTGTTCTTGGTCTGGTCTATCAGGATGTTTCGGTCAGCCAGGAACAGGATCCTTTTCTTTTGCTTGGCCTTCCACAGCCGCCAGATAATCTGAAAGGCAGTGAAGGTTTTGCCGGTGCCTGTTGCCATGACGAGCAGGATACGGTTCTGGCCCCGGGCTACGGCTTCCACGGTGCGGTTGATAGCCACCGTTTGGTAATAGCGGGGAGTGCGGCCACTGCCATCGTCGTAATACGGCTGCTCCGCTGTTTGGCGTGCTTCAGGCTGGTTCAGGCCTTTGTATTGGCAATAAAGGTCCCAGAGGCGTTCCGGCGAAGGGAACTCTTCCAGTGCAAGAGTAGTCTCGGTGGTTCCGCTCAAGCCGGTGCGGTCATGAAACAGAAAGCCATCACCGTTGCTGCTGAACACGAATGGAACATCCAGCGCATCGCTGTAAGCAAGAGCCTGCTGCATGCCGTCGCCAAGGCTGTGGTTGTTGTCCTTGGCTTCGATGACAGCCAGCGGCAGGTTCTTTTTGTATTGGAGAACATAATCGGCGCGACGGCGTTTGCCCCGGGTATGCAGGCGGCCACGCACGATGATACGACCAGCGGTGAAGGAGAACTCTTCTCGTACTTGGTTCTGGATATCCCAACCGGCTTGAGAGAGGGCAGGGTTAATGAACTTGGTGCAGATATCTCGCTCCGTGAGCTTCTTCTTGTCCATAACCTCTCCGCGGGTACTTCAGGCGTGCAACTGCCTACGTTGGAATCGTTTTTGTGGTCTCAGGGTAGCTGAAATTGGCAGGTTTCAGAAGGTTTGGTCAGAGAGGAGCCGTTCGGCGACGTTCTGTTTGAACTCGGGAGAAAAAGCAACGTCGTTTCTGGTCATCAGACACCTCACTCAAGGCGGCAATATTACCACCTTGACTGGTGTCCTATGAGCGCTCCATAGGGTGGCCCAGAAATAGCAAAGCCCACGCAGTGGTGGGCTAAGTCTTTGAAAATAATGGTGGGCCCAGCATCCCTTGAACTCAGTCCGTAAGCGCCTGTTATTGAAAGCTATTATATTTTTACTCCCTGAACGTACCCCCAAAAGTACCCCCAAAAGTAAGAGGCTACCCCCGGAAGTCAGCGGAAGTTAGCGGGCGGCTTGCAGGTCTAGAACTTAGACTAACGTCTAGCCCGTAGCTTGGGATTGAACGCGACGCTTTTTGAAATTGTGACACGTCACGAAAGGCGCTGGCGGTCTGTCGGCTTCAGTGGCTTGTCCCTTCGGCTTCCTTTCTCTGTTCGTACGCGTGAACCTGGTCCATCCATTCAGCAACGCTACCCGCCGGGGCAGGCACGACAAATATGCCCCGCTGGACGTCCTCCCCGCTGCCCGTAGTCGCTGCCAACTTGGCGGGCGCATCAATGCCCATAATCTTACAGCGGCGCTCTATGGCGCTCATCATGGCGTTGAGGTATCGGGGGTCACCTGCCGTTGTGGTTGTCTTGGTCTTGGTGCTCCCATCCTCTACGGTTGTCGCGGTCTGGTCTTTCAATGACAGCTCCCAGCCTTTCCAGGCTTCCCGCGTGATGGTGTTCAGCCGTCGCAGCTCCATAGCCATGGCGACACTGGTGTCGGCGCGGGCTTCGGCTTGCCATGCCTGGTGTAAGTGGCTCAGCTCGCGTTTGACGGTGCTCAGGCTAAGCCCCATCGCGGTCGCTATTTCGGCCTGGGTGTATTCGCGCAGGCGTAGACGGGCGATTTCCTGGCGGTCGTACTCCCTCCGGTTTCTGGTGCGCTTCTGTCCGGGCTGGCGGGTTGGCATAGTTCACTCCTGTGGGGTCGCTTAGCGGCGTTCTATGTGCGGGGCTTGCCCGTTGGCCTGTCTGGCGGTTTTTCGTCACTCTGTCGTGCTGTGCGGCTGCGCTCTGGGTCTGTTTCCAATACCTCGAACTCGAAGAACGCGCCCATCTTCTTTGCGCTCTCCGGCGGCACTGTCGGGGTGCCAACGGTTCATGGTGTGACCTCTATTTTTATGTCCAGGCTGGCCTCCGCCATCTTCCTCGCGTCCTCCCTGGTGTGTCCCGGCTTATCCCTCACCTTCAGCCAAGCGGCCCATTCTTCCTGAAGCGCTGGCTTGTCGTCTTCCTCCAGCTCCCAGGAATAGTACGGGCCTCTGCCCTTGTACTCGTTACGCAGGATGCCCGCTGGCACAAACGTGGCGGGATGGGTACCGAATGCCTCGGGCCAGTGCGCCCGAACAACGACGAAGCCGTCCTGGTACGGGAATATTTCGGCCATCAGGCGCTCCTGGTTCGGCCCCGTCCACAGAACAACGGGGCCGCGCTTTGGTAGGTTTTTCAATGGTGATTACCTCGCTCAGTTTCTGGCCGTTTGGCCTGGTGTTGTCCAAAGGGTCGTGTTTCAGACGTTACCCCGGCTGCGTTGGCGTGTCTGGCGTGTCGCAGTGCTGACGGCTTGTGGTGCGCCCTATTTCGAAGGTATGGGTATGGCTTAAGTAGGAGTGTCGTATAAACGCCACCTCTGGCATCCCAAAAACAGCTCCACAGGTGTCGTTTTCGCCCTCTCTGGCTCTATATTCACATTATGGGGTGTCGTTTTCGACACCTCTGGCCGTCTACAGGTGTCGAATATCCAACGGTTGAGCTGTCAGGTCTTGGGCTTTTCCCAATCGTTTGTTGGCGCCCTGTTCCGCCAGCAGGGTAGCCAGGTTAACCGCCACGTTCTTGTTTTCGACTGCGTTCGTGAACAGAACAGGCTCTCATCTTCCAAAACGATAAAGCCCACCGCTCGCAACTCCTTGAAAGCACGCATCGCGATTTTGTCAGAACAGGGTATTTCCCGCATTGCCTGGCGAATGCCAAAGCCCACAGGGTTGGCGGCTGTCCAGTGCCGCTGCATCAGCATCATAAGCGCCTTTGCTTGCGGCGTTAGGTTCAGATAGGCCGGGGATGCAATCAACCGGCGCTGAATGGTGATGGCTCCGCCAGCGCGGTCGAACGGTAGCGGGGTTTTATTTCTGGCCATGGGGTGCCCGCTATTTCGCGTTGGTGTCCGGTGTATCCTCGCTCAGCAGTAAATCCGCCAGCTCCCGCGACTCCGGGTCGAGGTGGTATACCCCTGTCCTGGTGCGCTTCCCGTCCCGGTCGGTGCTGCTGACGTATTCGGTTGTGATGGCCAGGCCAAAGGCCCGGCGCAACTCGCTGACGTACTCCGGGGCGTTGGTGGTGCCGATCGCTGCATCAGCGGCCCTTCTGGTCACGCAACCCGGCTGCAATGCCTCGAGTAAGCGGCGGAGGCGAGGGGTGATACACTGTTGCGGGCGTCTTGCTGTGGTGGCGGGCGTCTCCTTTTTCATGCGGTGCCCCCTTCCTTGCGTTCAGCAATCCAGTTACGAATTACCGACTCAGGCCATGCAATAGCACGGGCTCCTATTTTAACAGGCTTGGGAAAGGTTCCAGCGGCCATACCGTCATAGATGGTGGTTCGCGCCATGCCGGTGACTTGTTCAACCTCCGGTCGGCGTAACATTCTGTCGAGTGGTGCGTAGTTGGTTTGTGCGGTCATGCCATAAACTCCCGTTATCGTTCGATGTGGTACGGCAGCTATGGTCTAGTTACGGGCAGTTTCAGAATAGATGAAAGGGTTTAGCCAGATGGGGTAAATACTTCTGGGAAAGCCCACCAATACTGGCCCAGAAGGGGTGAACCTTTTACTGGTTGCGGTTTGGTTGGCGGCCTGTAGGTGCCCAGCTTGGACGAATGATTTTTGCCATATTCTTCGCTAAAACCGTAGACGGGATGTCCATTTGTTCCTTTACCCAATCAGCAACCTCATCGTTTCTTGGGTAAGGCTTACCATCATTTGGCCCGCGCCCTTTCCAGAACCTGCGCCATGCTGTTATGAGGGTATCCATGTGGGGTAGCTCGGCAGCCCCCATAGCGTTATACAAGGCGCTGAAATCGTTGGGCAGTTCTTCTAGTTGGGGTGAATGGTCTTGGCGCTCGCCATTGTCACGGCGCTTTATTTCCCCGTTCTCCGCCATTCGCTCTAGGTCGTCTGCCCAGAACAGCAGGTCTGACACACAAAAAATAAAGGGGTCGCCGTTGGGGTAGTGCAACAAAACTAAGCGGTCACTTTTCAGCGTGTCGGCGCTTTCATTCGTTTGGATCCCGAAACGCGCGTGATTTATGAGCGCCTCGTGGGCGCCATAGCATTGCGATAGGCGCGGCCTCTCGCTTACGCGACCCGGCGGTGGCTGATGCTCTGCTTTTGATGTGTCCTTTTCAATCTGTTGAAGCGTTGAGGCGCAAAGTTTCAAATGAAGACCTTTGCCCGGCTCCTCCGCCCCTGTGCCGGGATTTTTTAAGGTGATGTCGTGAGTGGCTAACACATAAGCGCCAAGGTGCTCAGTAGCCCCCAGGTGAAGCGCATCTAATAGCGTTAACTGGTAGGGGCTTTCATCAAGCCCGGTCAAGTAATAATACTCGCGCATATCGCGCCCCCAATAGCGCCCCTAGTGAGTGGGTAGGCCATGCCAGGCGGGTAGGGTTCCCGCTTTTCTCCTGGCCGGGATAGGCATGGCCAAAACGGCTTAATGCTTGGTGCTGGCGGCGTCTTGCCTCTCCCTGGCGGCCAAAACAAGGGCGTAATGTTCCGTTAGTGAAGCGGCGGCGGCTTCTGGCGTGTCAGCGAAATGCCCAGGTGGAACGCTAAAGGCGCTGTTATGGTTGCTGACTGCCGCGAAACGGCCATCGGGTGTTTCGACAATCAGGAAATTATCGCCGGGCGTGTTGTCGAGTGCTGCCACCCAGGTGGTTGCGTGAACGGTCTGGCGTTGGCCAGTGGTGAACGATTCAAGGTTGTAGGCGTTCATTTTGTCGGCTCCTTTGCTCGGGGTCTTTTTGCTGGTTTCGTGCTGTCGTTGTGTTGTCATAGCTGCGCTCTCGTTAGGTTATTTGCTGGCGGTCTGGCCTATGGCCACCACGTTGCCGCCGGTTCTCAGGTTGTCCAGGTAGTCCGCCCATTGCTGCATCATCTCCCGGCGCTCCGGTAGCCAGGTGGTGCGGTTGTACGCTCTGCCGTGAACGTCCCTTACCCGGTGGGCCATCTGCATTTCTATAATTTCAGTGCGAAAGTTCAGGCGCTCGGTGAGCACGGTCTTAGCCATGGCTCGGAATCCGTGCCCCGTCATAATGCCTTTGAATCCTAGGCGGTTCAGGGCTCCACTGACGGCGTTCTCGCTCATGGGGCTGACCCTGCCGTGACCGTTCGGAAATACCCACTCGCTGCGACCGTTGAGCGCTTCCATTTCGCGCAAGAGGATAACGACTTGCTCTGCCAGTGGAACCACCAACGGCTCCCCGTTTTTGCTGGTTTCGGTTGTCCATGTTAGTACATCCCAGTCGATTTCCTGCCAGCGCATTTTCCGGAGGTTGCCGGGACGCAAGAACACGTAAGGCGCTATTTTCAGGGCGGCACAAACGGTCGGGTTTCCCCAGTAGCTATCTATCACGTTTAGCAGGCGGGCGATTTCATCCGGGGTGATTACGGCAGCATGGTGTTTTACTTCCGGTGCGGGGAGAATGCCGCGAAGGTCGGCGGTTACATCTCGCTTTGCGCGTCCAGTGCTAACGCCATAGCGGAACACTTGCCCGATTAGCGTTTTGAGGCGGTGGGCGTTGTCTACGTGTCCTTTGTTTTCGATTACCCGCAAGACTTCCAGTATTTCGGGCGGCTCGATCTCCGTCAGCGGGCGGGCTCCTAGTTTCGGGTAAACGTGCATCTCAAGGCGTCGCCCATTCTTTGGGTAGGTGGTGGCGCCTACAGCCTTCTTGTGTACCTGTTCCAGCCATTCAATAGCCACGGCCCTGAATGTATTGGCGGCGGCATCCCGGCGCTCGCTTTCCGACTGGCGGCGATACGCGGCGGGGTCGATCTCGTTTGCCAGTAACTTGCGGGCCTCATCACGGGCGGCCCGGGCCTCCTTCAATGTCGTTTCAGAATATACACCCAGTGCCAATAGCTTTTCTTTTCCTGCGTAGCGGTATTTCATTCGCCAGTACCGGCCACCCGGTTGAATATCCAAATACAGCCCGCCCCCGTCGGCCAGCTTGGTGCGCTTGCCGTACTTCTCAAAGGTGGCGCTTTTAATCTGGGTACTGGTTAGCTTATTGGTGGCGCGGGCCATGGCGTGACGCTCCGGGTTGGGGGTATGTAAGCGGGCGAAAACCCATCTACCCCCGAATGTACCCCCAAAATTAAACGGTTACTAGGGGTATGTATCGGAACAGTGCGGCACTGGTTTTGGTGTTGTGCCCCGGTTTCCGGGGGCTGACGGGGTGTTCTGGTAGTTCTCGGAAGTAATAATGGTGGGCCCAGCAAGACTCGAACTTGCGACCAAGGGATTATGAGTCCCCTGCTCTAACCAACTGAGCTATAGGCCCTTTTTTCAGCGAGGTTCAGCGAACGCTGTGTAGCGATGCCTTTCC
>Ga0307952_1001693_pt1 | contig 10600 bp, 7 predicted proteins | sample OrgLakmetagen376_FD_201821 | JGI IMG/M metagenome (GOLD analysis project Ga0307952, IMG submission 201821) | Saline water microbial communities from Organic Lake, Antarctica - #376 | ecosystem: Environmental > Aquatic > Non-marine Saline and Alkaline > Saline | place: Antarctica: Organic Lake...
GGCTCCATTGGCAGTGTCATTTTTGATAAGGGTCTGGTAGTATTCATGGTATTTTGCTACGGTATTGGCATTTCCTAGTTTGTGGAGGGGTGTATGTGTGCTTGCAAGGCGTCATGGTTATTGGATGGGTACCAAAGCCTTGAGGCAGGTGACTGGGCTGTGTTTGGTTGATTTTGTATGAGCTGGTGTTTCTCATATTCTTTGCAAGCTAGTGGAAGGGAATTTCCTTAGGGCCAGCTGTTTTGATAAAGGTATCTGCAACGTCAGAGTGGGTTGTAATTAACTTTCTAGCAAGAGCGTCAGCACATTTGTTACTACAATACCTGCATGGGACTTGAATTTGTAAAAATGAATTGGGTGAAGGTGAGGTGACGGGTGGATTGCTTTGGCAATGGATTGGAGGACATCTCTTTGGATGTGATAGCGGTGAATCTTTGGGTGTGAGCTGCTTTTTAAACTGGTGCATTGAGGTTAGGCTATCTGTGGCTATATGGGAGTAGCCGTGAACCGTGAATGATTGCGGCTGCTGTAGCTGCTAGCTCTGCACGTGAGATGGTATTGGGTGTTGGTTATACTTGCGCCTCTTAAGTTCACGTAATGGGATATGTTTAAGCAAGTGGTAAGCACCTGATCCTGTGCGTGTCTTGCCCTTCTTCGTGTTTTTGAAGACTGCCATCAGTGTACGTCCAGTCCCGCCAATCTTAAACTTTACGGATCAGGTTTGGGCTGGAGCTGTGTTTGGTCGCTTTATCGGAGCTCTGGGGTCGGTCCAGGGTACTCATTTGTCTTAAAGGCCTTGTGAGGTTTGTAGCTTCCTTACTTAATGAAGGGCTGAATTATTTCCAGTGCCAAGAAGAGCAGTGAGGCAGGGTTACGTCGTTGCGTATGCTAGAACTTCCACTTTGCCTCAGGATTTCTTTGGCAAGCCCTTGAATCCCGTCTATATTGTAGGCAGTTTCTGCTTTTGGTGTTCCATATGGCAATGATCTGCATATCCTGAGTGTGTCTGGGAAGTGGCGTCTGTAAATTGTTCCAGAAGGGTACTTCTGCATATTGGAGTTAGTTTGATGGTACGGATCCCAAACATTTGCTCATGTGCGGAAGTTTGCGGCAGAGTGATGCATAGGGAGTTGTGGTCATCCTTTCATTCCATGAAGGTAGAAACACGAAGGTAGCTGTTGCCTCTGTGTTTAGGGCGGCAGAGTAAATGGCATACCTTGCTGCTAAGAACATGGTGTTTTTGTGGTAGATGGGATGGCAGATAGAGAAACCAGGGAATTTGGAGGAGAAGGCATTGCAGTATTCTCCAAAGGCCTTGTCTCTTGGGTGTTCACTCCAGTAATTTTGGGGGAGTGCGGGGTTTCAGGTCGAGAGGGGATGCCATTTTTCCTTTAGACTAGCCGGGCCCATTTGTGTAGTAGGGCAGTTGTTATGTGGGAGGGAAGCATCCGTGAAATTGAGTTTTTAATCTTTTGGCTCATATGTTGGAGGTAGCAAAATCTTTGCGTGAAAGAAAGTGTCATGACAGGAATTGAAGGTCTTATGAGCTCAAGGCGGCAATGAGCGAGCAGAAGACATACATAAAAATACTATAATCATGAACACGCAGTCCAGCCCAGGTTTTGATCCTTTCTACTTTTTTCATCGAACACACAGAGACATCGGTTTGGGACAATCGTGGTAAGAGACACACTGGAAACGTACTAATTCTCCTTCTTCTGACTCGTTCCATCTGTTTCTGTCAGACGGTGTCACCCCACATCTTTGAAACAAAGTCAAAACAACGCCTCTGCACAAGAAGGGTCCAACTACATCCCATAAAAATTATCGTTTGCTGGCTATCAATGCTGGATAGACTTTTTAAAAATGTGGTCAGGGACTTGTTGACACACTGGGCTCTTGCTAAACATCAAATACCAGACTCACAGTGCAGAGAGGTGCTGTCACGGCCCTGAAATCAGTTCAGATCCCTCACTGTGATTACGCATATGACATTGCTCTCACGTCAAACTCGGCTGAAAGTATGCAACTCCAACTGAACAAATTATATGACTATACACGTTTCAAAGGACTCAAGCTGAATACTGACAAAACAAAAGTCATGGTCTTCTTCAGGAATACTTCTGTGATTCCCACCTTCATGTCACGACGGCACATCTCTGGAACTTGTCACACAATTCAAATACCTTGGAATCACTCTTACTCGTGATGGAAGCATGCACACAGCTGCTGAGAAGATGGCAGACAACTTCAGGTCTGCCATAGCCAGAGTGTACAGAACTGGTGACAGCGAGAGCATCAAACACAGAGAGTATGCCATGCTGTGGATTTTCAGGTCTTTGCTTTGACAGCTGGTCGGTACGGTTGTCAAGCATGGGCCACTCCTTCTCTGACATATGATTCCTCAGAAATCACCCCCACACATGTCCTTCACCTGGGCTTCCTGAAAAGACTCTTGGGTGTCAAGAAAGGTACTGATACTCGCTGCGTGCTTCGCAAAATAGGTCAGATGCCCATCTTTTTCTATTGGTTAGATGCACCATACGATTCTGGAACAGTTAACCATCTTCAAACAAGCAATTCTCCTTGAGAAAGTAGTGCGGGCTGACCTACTTCTTGCAAACAAAATTGATACATGGACTTATCAGGTTCTGCACGTGTTTCAAGATTTCTCTGCATCTCAACAGGTTTTAGATGCCATTCAATCTCATGAGTCCATCAATCTGAAACAATTTGAGCTCACCCTGTGCAAACATATTATCGGGGGCTGGATAGAACTTGACAATTTGACACCAAATGAGACACATCATTCCAGCAGGGTTATGAGGACTTACTCACACACATTTTGGTGTACCTTTGGTGATCGTTCCTAGATGGTGGGATTACAGAAAATAAAATTACAAGCTTTTTAGTTTTGCCTCTCTACCTTGGCTTGGATATTTCATCTATCTTAGCTGTGCACCTTCTTGCCTTCGCCTTTCTGGCCATAACTTTCTGGTCCATAGAACGCGTCATAACAGGAATAGGTCTCATGGGCTCAGGATATGTGACAAATGTGACTGCCACACTGTTCAGGATGAGGAACACATTATGCTGGACTGTCTGCATGAACGTTTTGTCAGCCTTCGCACACAGCACCAGCTTATCTTCCCACCTCTGTATAAGGATGCATGGCCCCACTCATTTGAGGACCTGTCTGAACCAACCAGATGTGTCTTGTGTTGCCTCGCTCTTTTGTAGCTGACTAGTGCCTAGCCCTTTTCTCTTGATTTTCTTCGCGCTGTTTCTTTTGGTTACAGGCTTTTTCCAAGCTTCTGCTCAAATGCCCCTCAGAGCCTATATAGCTATGTAAATTTTCCTACCTGAAGGTGTGTGTTGAGGTAGGTTTGATGCAGTAATATGCTCTTCATACTTCTGGAGGCTAATAGATACAAAAGCTGATAAGAAGAGCGTCTAGAAGCTACAAACAAAACGAGTCGTACACAGGAATTTTACCTTACCTTACCTTACTCCATCTTTGCAATCACCTTTGGATAAACGACACTGAGAGCTTCAGTTATGCTCGGCAAATTTCTCTTTCCTATCACTTCAAACACATATGTTCCTCTAATCTCCCATAATGTCTGCAGTGGCCACAATTGCCACCTTTAAGCTTTTATGATTATGGAGAACAATGGCCTAAATGCTTCACAATTACCATGACAGATGGAATTGCTGGTAAGGAATGGCACCACTCTACTACAAGGTAGAGAAAAAATAGCAATGATGGAAATAGTCGAATTTTAAGTTAGCACAAATACTGACGAGTAGGTGATACGGTTATAATGACTGAGTCATTATTACTTTGAAATAAGAGGTGAAGGCAAAGTATAAGCATAACTCTGCATTTAAAGGTAGGTTAGAAAAATGTGATGCTGGATACGTAGGCAACTAAACAACTCCCCACATTAATAAATATTGATAACGGGGTTAAATACGTAAATAGTCGAGGCTTTGATGCATGTAGTTGCAAGCATAACCAACGCACGTTTATAGCCAAGCTGTTGGTGGTAATTGAAGTGCAGCACGAAGACACTGTTGTTGTGAATATGGTGTGCTTCATCATGGCAGGCACCTCAACAGGGGTAGTAGAAGAAATAAATAGGTAGATGGATGAATGGCAGTGTGCTAAGGGGTGGCTGCTCTGATTGCCTAGTAGACAGTGGTCAGGCCAGCAGACATTTCGGGGTTGTGAGTTTGAATCCTGCCTGGCAGTACTTTCTTGTTTGACAGCGTCTCCATTTCCATGCTTGTAGGAATCACCACTGCTCAAGAACAATTCAATCCTGCCTGGATCAAGGATTGGCATCACACATGTCAAAGCACTCACCCAAAGCGCTCACGTGCTTTCTGCAACCTGTGAACCAATTCCCTGGTCTCCGACATGATTGCCTCCCACTCGGCAAGGTCGTCTGTGAACTTAAACCCCAGCCACTCTGCTTGCTCTTCAGGGCTCTCCAGGGCCTCCAACTCTCTCAGCGCGCATCGGAAGCATCGGTCATTATCATAGCTGTATCCTTTTTTATGAGTGTTGGGTGTCGGGTGCTCACAGAGCAGCTGGTAAGCATGCGGGTCAAGTGCTTGTGCCTCTGCCTTGGCAGCGCAAGGTAGGCAGACACACCTGCGTGGATAGATGGATAACATGAATACATAGTCAGCCTGCTCAGATTATCAGTCAACATTGTGCTCAGATTCCGTACAGGTCTGTCTATCACTTTGCCACTTTGCAAACGACAGTGGATTGTCAGGCCTGCAGTCACCAGTTCAGAGACATACATTTTTAGGCGCAATTTAGCAAGCCATTTTTCTCAAAGGTGACAATGGCTTCACATCTGGACTTTATAGCGGCTTTAACGTTGCTACAAGCCTATGCAGTGGGCTCTTTTGGTACTGATGTGGCTCTCTTTGCTTCATATGGTTATGGGGTTTGCTTCCACTGCCTGCGTGAATTATTCCTTCTGTATTGGAAACGGCAAGCTGTCTCTCACAAACCCAACCCAGCAGCCACCCATTAAAGCAAAACTCAGATCAGTTAAAGTCAATGTTTGCCACACGGCTGCAGGAGAAATGTGTCCATTCAGTTTTATACCTTTGACCGCACCTTACTGTGCAGATTCCTTATTTTGAGAGACCATCTTGGATGTCCAAGGCACGTACACGCGCACGCGCACGAACACGCGTACGAATACAACCACGCACACATACACAGATGCAGCAAGCATCGTAAGCGGTATAAAATGCTGGGTAAGTTTCCTCACCAACCTTGCACGAAGGAAGGCAAAAGACCAGCAACGTTGCTCCAGGCAACTTGCAGGGGAAATCATGTTCTTAACGTTGCGTTTGAAAAGCAATAGTAACCAAAGCAAAAAGACACTTTCAATTATAAAGGCAGATATAAACGAAACGACACACCTATCACAGGCATCACAGATGTAATCCTCCAGGTAGTCTTGCTCCTCCTGCAAGGTTAAGGCAGAAAATAACAGAGTTAGGATTTGCAACAAGCAGCTGGTAGAAACGAGGTCTGGAGAGGAACACCAAAATATTGTCTCGAGGAGGATACAATCCACTTATGCCTTGAACAACTGCTCTAAATGTAGTCTGGTCAGCTGCGGTTTAGTTCTTTTGGCTTAGTTTTGAAAGTGTTGGCCATCAGAAGCATGCAGCTCGCAGGTTAAGTAGCAAATCAAATAGAACCGGCAAGGACAGGGATGCATTTCTTGCAGTGATGGAAAGCTGCTGTGCATGTATAAAAAGCAAATTTGCTCTATTTAATCTCACTACATTACAAACTTGAGGCAGAAATAAATCTGCTAACACTCTCTGCCCGGTGAGCAAAGAAGTCAGCTAACCAGATGGTTCCCACTATCCTCATGCACCAACATAGAAGGAGCAGTGCTGCGTTCAAGTGTGACCGAAACAGAGAGAAAGACGTACTCTGCAGGTCATACAGGCCATATCGCTCAACTCCATGTCGCCTCCAGATCTGCTGCTTGGTGAAAAAGAGCCGCCTCTGACTGACGGAGAGCAACTACCACTGATTGCGTCAGGATTGACAGTCTCTAATGGAGCTCTGCATGAGGTGTACATGCAAGGCCAGGGAGGGGGCTTGAAAGATGCAAGCAATTCTGAATTCGTCAGTTACTCGCTGCATGGAGCAGCAAAGCGCTTTTCAAGTCAAACCAGTCAACCCGGGCAGTCTCCAAACTAGGAGGCAAACAATAGGCAGCTCAATCAGTGTGCTGCAGCTAGCAGCATTTAACATCAATAAAAAGAGGCTGCGGGGACAAGGGTTGTCAGCAGGGCGCACACGATTTTAATGCAGCCGGACAGGAGTGTAAGGGTGATTTGCCGCACGCCGACCATGACACCCACAAATAAATGCACAGCTAAAGACATACAGCCTGGTCAGTGTCAGCAGCGGGGAACAGGTGAACGTGAAAGGGCGAGACAGCGTGAAGGAACAGCCAACTACTGCACCTTCGAGGAATTAAAACTGTACGGCGGAGTGAAGCAGCGTTTCTTCTGGAGACATCCCCCTCAAAACTGTTCATCGTATCGCTAGTGATGCTTAGAGTGTACTTTTGGTGGAGCGGTTCGACAATTGGCTTGAGAATTATTTAATTATGATAAAATAAAATAAAACCTTCCGTCGTGGGAATCACGCGCAAAAGAACCGCCATATTTCGGCAATGATTCCAAGATTGCTGCTGCTATGACTTAACTAGGCACATGAATTTCATTTGGCATTCCGCTTGTGCTCTCCATTTTCCCCCCAAACTCGCTGCCCATTCCCTCAATTTGCAGATTATACCTATTATGCAAAATAAGGGCCATGGAAACCATGCATTAAACCTAAGCGTCAGAAACAAGAGATAGTACTACACACGTTGCCTAGATTCTCCTTCTTCTTTTGGGTATGTCTTACTGATTAAGCAAGGCTCAACAATCTTACTTGCATAATGCATTTTTGTGTGTGCAAGGAAACATGTCATCTTTTCAATTTAGGCTGTATAAATATGCTTTATCATCAGATTTTGAGGTGACAACGAAAGGCTGTCCGTTCCTTCGTTGTTGCGCACAAAATAATGCAAAGGTCCTGGGTCCTACTATCTTGCATTCCAAAAGAGACCGCACACTTTTATCAATTAATTCATTCATTTAAGTCATCAGTCCTGATTGTTTGTCAGAGTCTAAAAAAAGGATTGATTCAGCCAGGATTTTAAATGGACGTTCCGTAAAGTTACATATTACCACAGTATAGCCACTGCACCATAATTAAAATCGGCAGAAACAAAAGCAATTAAAAAAGATGTGCTTGTATATTGCCACTAGCACAAAGAAGCAAACAGAAGCCAATTGGCACGCTAACAGGGCAGACAAAATGACAGGAGCTGACACCAAGAAAGAGGGGTATTTTATAAACAGGTTTTTACAGACTATGTAGAGAAAGGTTCAAGATACACACAAGCGACAAGCAGGGGCATTTAAAACAGGTTTTTACAGACTATGTAGAGAATGGTTCAAGATACAAGCGACAAGCAGCAGCTTTTCCTTGGTATAAGATGTGTGATTTTTGAGATATATACAAAGGCTGGATCCAAACAAACAGGACAGAAGGAGCTAAAGAGACACCGGATGGACCAGTTACGGTATGAGTTCACAGAGAATGAAAAGGAGGAAACGCCTTAGCTGCACATCTGTGGTCGCAAGCATGGCCTGGTACTTCTTTGATGCATCATACTTTAACCACCCCACTGCAAACATTTCTAAACGCTACGAGTGAGACAAAACAAATTTGAAGTCATTGTTGTGCTCTCTATAACATCACCTACCCCACAATTCTTCCCTTCCATACTAAGCTAATTAAAACAAGAGCAGCATAGGCCATCATATATTTACGCACCTGTCAAAGGGCAATTTCGTGTGCTAAAGCAAAAACCACACAACACAAACCCTTTTTGCATTTTACACAGGAAGGAAAGGCATCCAACAGAACACTCTGCTGTCCTCTTATATATTTCCATCATTTGGTTGAAAAGCCCCCAAATACCCAAAGAGTTATTTAAAGCCACAGCTATGTACACAGAAATCAGAAACACTTCCTGGGCTGATCACCAAAAGCAAAATACTGAATGAGCGGGTCACCGAAACGAGGTGGACACAATGCATAGGCACGTGTACCTTGAATCACAGGTCTGTATTTGGGCACTATGCAGGTCCGTAATTGCGCACTATGCAGCTGCTCCACAAGCAAGCAAATGCATCGATGTGCTGCCAAGATCCAAAACTCACTCAATTGCAAAGACCCAAAGCTCTCTCAATCGCAAGGGATGAGAGCATGTTCTACTTTAAAAATTTTGCACAGAAAGTTACACGCTTAGCTGAGTGTGGTTGGATGTAGCTCGCCAGCATTCACTGAAACTCCTTCTCAGAAGGTACGTCCCTGGCAGTGCGCATAAAATCATCGTATGAGAACAAATGAATGACTGGAATATATTGGTCGGCGCAGCAAAAGGGAAAAGAAGCGTAGGACTTGGTAGACTTTCAAAAGTTGTACCCAAAATGAAAGGGAATCCGGTTTTGTGTTAGACAGTTTCATTTCTCCTTTGATGTTTTGGTTGCTCTCAACATTTGATTGTTCTGTTTATGAGCTTGAATACTTATAAATAATACGAAGTGTGCAAAACGAGCAATTTTGCCACAAGGAGCACAAGCATTTTCCCTGTAAATGACTTGTGTAGAAGATGAAGATGATAGCTAATGCTATGTACCAGAGGTTTGGAAAACAGAGAAAAAGAACAGCAGGCCAAGCACAGGTTCGAGCGCACAGTTTTTTCCGTCCCTCCTGCTTTTGTATGCTCTGCATGTGTGTCATAACTATCTTTTCCAGATCTGAAGTCTATACGTCAGCTTTCACCTTTTTTTCTTGTCTTCCAGCTTGTTTCTCTTTTATCCTGGAGTCTGTCTCAGCTTGATTTCAGCCTTGCAGCAGGAAGTTTGCTTTCTCCCCTTGACCTATGTCGCCTAAAGTCAAAAAATAATATGCTGCACTGCGCCCTCCCCATTCCAATCTGCTCCATCAAAATATACATACATAATCCTCAACACACATGTAACATGTGACATGTTAGCTGACCGCATGCTCCTTTGATCAGCTAAGCCTAGTTAATCCTGCATCCAGAGTTTGGCCTGTGATTTGTATGGAAGATCATCTCCTGGTCATGCAATCTCACACCGATCTGTGAGTTTCAGACAAAACACCACCTGCCGTTTCTAAAAGACATCTGGATTGTCAAGGGCTAGCGTTAAAACCCCCAACCTTGTATTTTTTTCTCACCTGACAGATCATGGAGACCTTGATGCTTTCACACACACCTCTTATCAGTAGGGTTGACCAGAACTGTACATGTACACTGTATATGACTTTATGTATGGTAATTGTCCTGCTATAAATACCGTATATACGTATGTATTCATGGTTTTAACCAACTCTACTATCAGGGATACTAAATACAATTAAGCATTCGCTCATGCCTGCCTCTGTTGCTTTTACCTGACAGATCAGGGAGACCCTGGTGCATTCGTCTGATGCAGAGGTTGTGAGCTATCTTCAAAGGACTCTGCAAAGAAGCCTTCTTGTTGGATCTGAGCCTGGAGCTGCTGCGGCTGTTGCTGCTGGTGTGTGGAAACAGAAGCCGCCTGAATCTGCTGCTGCTGTTGGTGGATGTGGTATTGGTGGTGGTGGTGGTGGTGTTGCATGGAACCTGGGGGCGCATGTTGCTGGTGGTAAGGATGGGCGTTGAAAGACGGTGCCTGTGGCTGCGGGAAATCGAGCAGGCCCAGCTGCTGTGGATGGTAAAAGTGCTGCTGTTGCTGGTAGGGATGTTGGTATTGAGGAAAGAAGGGGCCAGGTGCAGGGTGGTGCTGGTGCTGTTGCGTAATTAAAGGAGCAGGGGAGGGGTGGTGCTGCAGTTGCCCTTGTGCTGATACAGGTCCCACTGATTGCTGCCCATGCAGCTCCTCACTGGGCATTGCAAGTGCGATGTGCCCTCCCATGATGGGAGGGATGGGTAGGTCAGGTGGCGCATCTGCCAAAGTTGGAGTATCTGTTGACAGCGGCAGTGGAATAGTAGGGATTGAGTGAGAATGTATGCAATGTGTGTGCAATGTGCTTACAGGGCAATTGGCAAAAACTAGTTGGTGGAGTGTTTCTTTGATGCTTAAGGCTTCATCCTACCTACAAACAAAAGTAATTTCATGGTCCAAACAAGCTCCATACAAACAAAACTGCCTGCGCTCGGAGTTACATTTAAGCAAGCTCATACCCTTACCTCACCAATTTGAAGCTGCTGTGGTGCGTCTGCTGTTTATGGCCGTGGCTTTAAAGTTACAAGCACATACCCTTACCTCATCTGAAGCTGCTGTGGTGCGCCTGCTGTTTATGGCCGTGGCTTTGAAATTACAAGCACATACTCTTACCTCATTGATCTGAAGCTGCTGTGGTGCGTCTGCTGTTTATGGCCGTGGCCTTGAAGTTACAAGCACATACCCTTACCTC
>Ga0307952_1001708_pt1 | contig 10551 bp, 9 predicted proteins | sample OrgLakmetagen376_FD_201821 | JGI IMG/M metagenome (GOLD analysis project Ga0307952, IMG submission 201821) | Saline water microbial communities from Organic Lake, Antarctica - #376 | ecosystem: Environmental > Aquatic > Non-marine Saline and Alkaline > Saline | place: Antarctica: Organic Lake...
CATTGGTTATAGAAGTGCCAAAATGCTGAAAGTAGCCGATGGTAGGTCTGTACAAAGAGTTGTAGCACAACCCCCCTTGCTAGGCAAGAGCCTAAGCAAAGTAAATGACAGCCGACAACGGTACCATGCATATGACAAGCTTCTATAATGAAACTTTGCTTTCGCATTCAAGCCAGATGACTTGCGCTCCTGCCATCCAAAGCTAAGAGTGGCCACCCATGGGAGATGCACAGCGCACGTGGTAGTGCAAGATTGGGAGCTTGGTTATGCGTCTCACATACTCCTATGAGCAGAGGCAAAGATGGGGTATGTAGACCTATGGATGGCTCAATTACTGTAGTAATATGATCAGGTTTTTATCTGGCAATATCATAATGCACAACCGGCTGACCTGCGTTGGATATAAAACATTTGCAGTAGTATGATCAGAGGTTTTTTTATCTAGCAATATCATAATATCATAATGCACATCCGGCTGACCTGCGTTAGATATATAACATTTGCAGTAGCATGATCAGAGGCTTTTAATCTAGCAATATCATAATAATATTATGGACAAGCGGCTGACCTGCGTTAGAAATATAACATTTGCAGTAGTATGATCAGAGGCTTTTAATCTAGCAATATCATAATATCATAATGCACAAGCGGCTGACCTGCGTTAGATATATAACATTTCCAGTAGTATGATCAGAGGTTTTTAATCTGGCAATATCATAATGCACAACCGGCTGACCTGCGTTAACTTTATAACATCTGCCGAAGGCGGTGGCTGCTGCAGCACCCCCTAGGTGGGCAACAATAGTTGCATCGCTTTACTCTATGAAGTTGACATCTGTCACAACAGACCGTGAGATGTGCTCGATCGGTCAAAGCACGCTTTGACTAGCAGATCATAGCAGCGATCGAGCAGTGCATTGTCAGCCTAACCATGCTGCGAGGAAGGTGGACGTTAAAGAGAATTATGGGCCAGTTCGTAGAAAAGAAAGAATTGTGCAAATGTCCACACTCTGCGCAAAACCCATGATGAAGGCAACCTAAGTATCCTGGAAGAGGTTTCTAAAAGCATATGCACAAACGAAAATTGTGCACAAACAAGAAAGAAAGCTACCAAGCTTGATGCATAAGAGTGTCAGCCACGGCTGTGCTAAAATCCTGGCAACGCAAGCAAAGAGCTCCCTCATCTCCATCTGCAACAAAAATGCAGCGTTTGATATACGTTTGTATTGCAATGAACGTAGTGTATGTAATGCAGCAAATTCTTTTACGGCTCATTCAGAAGGCGGGAAAGAAGGCGGGAAGGAAGGCGGGAAAGAACTCGAGTTCGTTTTATCCAAATGTAATTTTTTCTTTTGAAAGACTGAGAAAAGGGACTGAGAAAAGGCACCGGAAAAAATAAAAGGAGGACTGAGAAAACCAGAAAGGAAGGAATCAAGCAGATAGCTGGGCCGTTGACACCCTGGACTGTCCGCCAGAACAGACAAACAAGAGGAGAGCACTGACACGGCAAGAGCACAAAAAAGCTGCAATACGCAGGCAAGCAAAACTAAACTTGCCTCTAATTATCCAGATGGATAAGAAGGGGGAACATGCACTTTTGAGCGAAATTGCATTACACAAGTCACTCGCCAGCAAGCTCTTAAGAGCTAGAGTTCATTTGCAAGCAGATAACTCTGCAGTTCTTTTTGAGTGCACAATGTAACTAGGCAAACGCAAATGTGACGAATCTAAGGAAAATCATTGCGTAAAGGCTTACATGAATGGGAAGGTCACATCCCCCAAAAGAGGGAGTCGTCAAGCATGTCTCTAAAACCTGGAAAGAAAATGTAACTAGCGTTAACTCAAGCTGTGGCGGCCTTTCCAGGCGTGCAGAGATATGGTGTGAAGCGGCGATTAGCACTTAAACATGGTAAAACATTTATCGATACAAAACACACATGATCAAGCAAAAAATAGTGTTGCACTATTCCAGGGTCGTGCGAATGGCCCATAAACCACGCAGCATATTGCAGTACAAAAACGCACATGTGGAGAATGCCTTGTACCGAGTGTCAGGCAATTTAACCCAAGGAATGCAAGGACAGAAACAGCAGTGCAAGCATACTCACTTGAAGACAACGTCGAGCGCGAGAATGGGCACATTGTAGCTTGTGGTGGTCAAAATCTCTTGCATGTGGTCTGCGGTGGGCTTGTTGGACTGCCAAATCAACAGCAGTATTAATTTGGCAGTCCAACAAGCTGTGTTGCAAGCTGTGTTGGCAGTCTAACAAGCTGTTTTTCAAGTCACAAGTGAATATTCATAGCAATGTGTTGTACACATGGCTTAGTGAAACAAACATTTTCACACATCTAATTTGCTAACAAAAAGAAAATGTGCCATTTGCGACGATGCAATGTAACAGCTGAATGTGGAAACAGCAAGTCCCACCTTAACGTTCTTTCCGTTGTGCATGACGGCTGGAAACTCTGAGGACAACACTATTCTCCCATTCTCCAGCCATGCACGCTAGCATGCCTCAAACAACTGGCCCGACGATGCTCAGAAACACACATGCCTTGCAGTGCCTGCCCACGTCCTTTTTATCTTTCACAGCGATGGTTCAGAAGACATGCAGTGCGTGCAATTGTGTCTCCTTGAACGCATCAAAATTTTTTTCACGATCTCCTTGCAAGGAGACCGCTATATGTATGTGACATGCCTGCAGAAACAATAACGGAGCTTGGTTACATAAAATTAAAATTATGTATACACCGCCAAAACTGTGGCCAAGGTGCAAGGAAATTTATGATATGCTTAACTCCGAGTCAACCCACGTCTACTGTAGTGATGACAGTGTTGTCGTCCACCAGAAAAGTCCAGCGGAACGTGTTGGACATCGCATGGGTGTTGGTGGATGTGCCTGCAAGGTTACTAAGCTGCACAGTCTTCCCAACAGGGAAGTAGCTGTCCCAATCATCTTTGACTGTTGCTGATTCGTAGTGGGACGTCAGCATTGAAAACTGACAACACACTACATGTGCCGTTCAGGCGCTCCCATGGCAGTGCAAGGCCCCTAGACAGTGCACATCATCAATGCACGCAGACAAAACTTGAACCAGGTTTGCACTACAAAACCACGATGGCAACCCAGGCACGCACTCACTGCAATGTGTTTGCCGCAAACAAGGACAGTACCGGTGCCTCGGATCACTAGCGCCTCGGATCACTAGTGCCTCGGATCCGAGGCACTGTCTTTGTATGTTTGCATAATCGATGAAGGAGTCCATGGAGTGGATGAAGTAGTCCATTCGGTTGCAAGATCTTGGACAGGGGGATCAAGTAGGGATGAATGCCTTGATGACGAGCAGAGTTATATGTATCCTCAAAAATGCTCAGGCGCTATGGGGTGATGGTGCCGGGGGGCTCAGTACTCTTCTTGGATCCTTTTCTTTTTCCTGGTTTCCTTTCCCTGGTTCTGGGTCTCCTTGAGCAGCTTCCTCTTGCTTTCTCCTTTGCTTGAGCCTTCCCTCTTCTTTTTTTTGTTGTCTGTCAGGTCCCTGCTGGGGGCCGTAGCTGTAACACCACCAAAAAAAAAAAGGGCATTTACCATCTATGCCGTACACACATGTCACCTCTGGGAGGGTCTGGAACTTGGGAAGTGTGACTATTGTTAGTTGTTAGCCAGTCATCTGCTTGTGGCGGTTGGCTGGATGTGACGCATTGCTCCCTGTCATGTATTGCCTTATGTACTGGTGAAATTAGATTTAGAATTACATGGGCAGCCAGACTGTTTGGCTGATCGGCCTGTGACTGGTTTTTGCCGGTCAACATTAGATCCCTAAGCTCAGACACAAAAGAAGAACGTACTGGTGGAAGTGGTTTGGTGAGATCGTCCTGTGTGTTCCTAGTTTGCAGTTGCCTGTGTCCTTGATATCATTTTTGGGTCAGTAGCTACCTATAGGATTTTGTCCCTGAAATGTTTGCCTAGCGTATATTTCCATTGGGGAGTACGCCTGTTGGGATCCTCCAGTCCTTGCCCCGGGCTAGGTTGTCCATATTTTTGTCTGTGGGTTTATTTCTCATGTCAGATAGAGGTGGACGTAATGCTTTCCTCGTACTCTTCAGCCATTTTTTAGTACGTGATTAGGGTTGGATCTGATCATCTTTGCTGCTTCTGATGTTGGCTCCCAGTTGACCAGCCATTATTGCTCTCTGTCCGTCTATGCCAAATTTTCCGTTGCTCCTCATGATCAGAGAGGTCCTGGCAGGCTGGACAGTGCCATCCTTCGGATTGGTTTGTACTTGGGCGGGCATCATGATCGTGGTAACAACCAAGTTGCATAAAGTAATCCCATTAGTACGTGCGGATGCATGTGCTGCATTGAAACATACCTTGCTCGTGATCAGATTCTACTTCATCCGTTCTTTCCTTTCCATGGGGTGTCCAACAGACTTCGCAGCAAGGATCTTGAAGATCCTTGCGTGCAGTTGGAATCTTGCTTGTACATTTAAAGGATGCTTTCATATGTTATGAAGGGCCCATTCCTCAACGGCACTAGGCTTAAGTGAACCATTTACTGCTCCTAGGATGTTGGTATTTGCCAGTCAACCAAGCCTGGCCGATGACAAATATAAATCTTGACATCGTTTATTACGACAGGTCAAACCCTGAGTTGCTCGTGATGGCATGCAACAACTTCTTTCGTAGAGTGTCCTTCCGGCGATCTGCAAGCCAGGTAGTGGAATTTATCAAAATAAAATAATTTAGTCCAAAGGAGCTGTTCCGTGCACCCCATCTAAAGTGACAGGGGTACCCAGAGAACACACACACACACCCTGGACTCACGTACACCCTCACTGTAATTGTGTTGTGACCAGAACAATTTGACTCAGAATCGAGTCGTGAGATAACGACAAATGTGCACAATGGTGCACGTGACGTAAGGCAATCAAACATGTTTCATGTTTCAAATGATGGCAAACAAATGCTTTCATTGCAAAATCAGGAGGTGCGCAAAGACATCGTGCCAGCGAGTGATCCTATCCGAGTCTTTGGCTGTATTACTTTCCAGGCATAAATTAGAAGGCAAGCATAATAGTTAAAAACTGCTGTGTAACACTTGAAATCAATCTTTTATTATTGCTCCTCCCAAGTTGTCCATCTTATTATTTACTTGGTCCCCACAACTGCTGTTCCTTCATAATTTGAGTCTAATTTCTGCCTTTTTCTCTTCTACTCTGGGCAGTTGCGAGGACCTAGTTTCTTAGCAGTCCTTGTAAGCAACCCACCACCATTTCACAATGCAAACGTAACAGAGCAAATAAACAAGCACGACTGCCTCAACTTTTGCGATGTCCACTAGCGTACACTCTTGTTAATTGTGTGTGTGTGTGTGTGTGCGTGTGTGAGTGTGTGTGTGTGTGTGTGCGTGCGTGCGTGCGTGCGTGCGTGTGTGCGTGCGTGCGTGCGTGTGTGTGTGTGTGTGTGCAATTGTAGCATGCGTGGAGACAGAAATAAAGGATAAGACTAAACATACGGACTCCCTGAAGTATCCATCCTTCTTATCCAAGTGCCAATTTTGATGGTTCTAAGCATGGCCTTGTGCTAACATTACCCGTACCATCCAACAGCCAGTTCAGGCCATTTCATATTATTCAACATTTCCTGCCGTTACGGAAGGTCTTTCGCTAAATCGTTGCAGGAGGTATAGTTCCTGCCTCTGCTGCTCATTTCTCAATCATAAATTCCAAACCAGGTCCATCTATTTCTTTGCAACTCACAGTTGGGCAGCTTGAGTGTGTTGTAGCACGTAGAGGCAGAAGGGAGGCGGTCCACGTCTTTGGCACCAATCACAGCAAACAGAGACGCCTCACAGTCTACCTGTGACGTGATTAGAATATAAAACATGCTGTTTCGACATCTTTGGCACCATTTACAGCAAACAGAGACGCCTCACAGTCTACCTGTGACGTGAGATGAATATAAAACATGCTGTTTCGACATCTTTGGCGCCAATCAACGCAAACAGAGACGCCTCACAGTCTACCTGTGACGTGAGCTGAATATAAAACATGCAGTTTCGACATCTTTGGCACCAATCAACGCAAACAGAGACGCCTCACAATCCACCTGTGACGTGATAAAAATATAAAACATGCTGCTACAACGTCTTTGGCACCAATCACAGCAAACAGAGACGCCTCACAGTCTACCTGTGACGTGATTAGAATATAAAACATGCTGTTACAACGTCTTTGGCACCAATCACAGCAAACAGAGACGCCTCACAGTCTACCTGTGAAGTGATAAAATATAAAACATGCTGCTACAACGTCTTTGGCACCAATCACAGCAAACAGAGTGTGTGCGTTTGTGCGTGTGTGTATGTTTGCGTGTGTGTGTATGTGTGTATGTGTGTGTGTGTGTGTGTGTGTGTGTGTCTCTCTGATGTAGCCAGCACTGGCCAAATGTATACGCACCCCGTGGATACACGGATAATTTTAGAAGGAAAACCTATACAGACTTTTACCTGCAACCATCTATGGTGCATGATGCATACGCATATGGTGACACCCTTGACATTTAAACATAATAAATGAAGCGTTGAAATATAAAAGGGCACACAAGGGGAGCAAAAAAGAAACCCGCCAAGAACCCTGAGCCACCACTGTCTTAAATACTATACACCCTGAACCACCACTGTCTTGCAACCTATACACCCTGAGCCACCACTGTCTTGCAAACTAAATGCACGCAAAGGGAGGAATAACTGCAAGCAACACACATGCGCACGCACAAACACACACACACAAACACACACACACACACACAAAAGGGAAGAATAACTGCAAGCAACACAACGGAGGGTGGAGGTACTGGAACCCTCCCAAAGGCGGTCTAGAGCAGCTCGTCACAAACTTTAAGAGCAGCGCTTGCTCGGTTTCGTCCAGCTCGGCAACGACCTGTATGTTGATGGGAGTAAGAGAATGGTTGAAGCGGGCAGCAATGCAGAGCTGCATGTGCTCATCACTTAATTTGCTCATCACTTAATTTCATGCCTCATCACTAATTTTGCGTCTCATCACTTAATTTTAACGTCTCATCACTTGATTTCACGTCTCATCACTTAATTTGCTCATGACTTAATTTCACGCTTGCACAGTCATCTTGTGAATTGAAGCTGGGCACCAATATGTTTGACGTTGAAAGTCAGGTGATGATGTATACTGGATGGCGCAGTGCGGAATTGCGTGTGCGTACCAAACAGGTGAAAGAGAGAAAGGGGGAACTACGCAGACAGTGAAAAATCATTTCCCACAAAAATATTCAGGAATTTCAATTCCATGTCTGCACTATCATCTTGTTTTGCTAGTAGAGATTGCAGTATGAGGTATGGTTAAGGAGTTATATACTGACACCTTTAATCATAATGACATAATGCCTCAAATACTGACGGTGGTTGTCGGCCTCACCGGATGCAGGTGGAGCGGCATCATTGTACGAATTAAAATCACCTGAGCTAGAAACAATTTCCTCGTATATATCTCCTAGTAGATATTGCAGTATGAGGTGTGGTAAAGGAGTTGAATAAAACCAGATATGTAAGTGGCTTTCGTTCTATGCTACATTCGCTGTAGGCTTCATCATTACACCAAGGCATAAAAGAATGAAGGTATGGTAAAGGAGTTGAATAAAACCAGGTATGTAAGTGGCTGGCGTTCCTTATAAAAAAAAATGGGGAGAGACCATTACTGTCTTTGTAGCAATTTGTTTCCGTTCTGTTAAATATTATTGTTCTGCGTACTTTCTCCAAATGTTTCATTTCACAATTGAAGAGCTATATACACGACCTGAAGAAGCAGCAATAACAGATTTTCATGTCGAGTGCCTGCGGTAATTGAGCACTTGATAGGGAACTCGAAATGAGCACACACACATATATTGGTTGTCGAGTGCCTGTGGTACTGAAGCACTTGATAGGGAACTCAAAAAGAACGCATACAATTTTTGTTTGTTGAGTGCCTGCGGTAACTGAGCACTTGATAGGGAACTCGAAATGAGCACACACATAGGTGTATTGGTTGTCGAGTGCCTGTGGTACTGGAGCACTTGATAGGGAACTCAAAAAAACGCATACAGTTTTTGTTTGTCAAATGCCTGCGGTACTGGAGCACTTGACAAAGCCTGGGTTGCGCTTAGACATTGCAGGGGAAAGTAGTAAGAGTGTAAGAGTCGTACCTTCCAGAAAAGCTCTACAGCTGCAGAGTCTTGTGTGTATCCTCCACCATAACGAGTATGCCTGCACACATTTGCAGTATCGCAAATCGCAAGGCGTTACGCACGGCCAGAGTTCAAACCCTGGCATGCAGTTGGTATTTGTGCGTGCATCATATCTTCCAACGTAGCATGTGAATCCATCTGCACAGTCACGGTGCTGCAAGGTTCCAATTGATCTGAAGACCTCGCATGAAGTTGGTTGTTGGGTGTGTGTGTGTGTGTGTGTGTGTGTGTGTGTGTGTGTGTGTGTGTGTGTGTGTGTGTGCTCCACACCAATACGCTTGTATTCATCTGCACAGTGCTGCAAGGTTCCAATTGATCTGAAGACCTCGCATGAAGTTGGTTGTTGGTTGTTGGGTGTGTGTGTGTGTGTGTGTGTGCTCCACACCATAACGCTTGTATCTATCTGCACAGTCACGAAGCTGCAAGGTTCCAATTGACATGGAAGACATGCCGTGCAGTTTGTTGTTATGTGTATCCTCCACCTTTTTCCAGTGCATCTATCTCCACAAGTGTGCACCTATCGCCACAAGTGTGCATCCATCTCCACAAGTGTGCATCTATCTGCACAAGTGTGCATCTATCTCCACAAGTGTGCACCTATCGCCACGAGTGTGCATCCATCTCCACAAGTGTGCATCCATCTCCACAAGTGTGCATCTATCTACCCAAGTGTGCATCTATCTCCACAAGTTTGCACCTATCTCCACAAATGTGCATCAATCTCCACAAGTGTGCACCTATCTCCACAAGTGTGCATCCATCTCCAGTGCATCTATCTCCACAAGTGTGCATGTGTGCTGTTGCAAGGAAGGATTGGCCTTGACACGCCCCCACTTCCAAGCGAGCAACGTATCACAATTTACAGCAGAATTTCTTGAGCTCTACTTCCCCCAGGTCTCAACCTCAACCAATTCAATCAAGTAAACTTGATTCAAGGTTTTCTGCAACATGCTCCTTCCCGTTCAAATCAAATCAGGGCACGTGGCAAATGCTGCAAAGTCATCATTTGCAAGCACTCCCTCGAACCTACACCATTGAGTTATCAGATCCAACCTCCAACCCCCCACACACAGCCATCTCAAGTTCCGCCCCTCACATAACAACACAGACACATAAACACACCTGCCCAGGTAATCCGCTCCCAGTCCTTTTACCCCAGCTTAATCTTCAGCAGTACACAAAACTCACAATAACAAGCGCACCTGCGCAGATCGTTCACATCCATTCCTCCGCCTCCATCTCCGACATCGCCCGACACTAGTTGGTTCAGCTCCTGAAGGCAATAGATGACAATCAAGGCAACATATGACAGCAACCTGACGCCTAGATAGAAATGCCAGCATAACATGTAAACAAGCTAAATTAGCTCCTGAAGGCACCAACAGATAAACGACAGCCTCACACACACTCACACACACACACATACACACACACACACACCTAAAACGTCAATATGTGCTCAAAATCCAAAATGCTGATTCTGACTTCCCAGGGAGAACCTGCACCTCTTCCTTATCTATGCATCCCTTTGCCAACGCCTGTGTTTTTACAAAACGCTTTAGGTTCTCTAGCTATGTTAACCAGCATATACTGATCTAATCAGACGAGCCATAGTTCCCTCCATCCATGGTTTCAATGTTGTGCTCAAATAATCCACACCTTTGGGTTGAACAAACGCAGAGCGGCAGATGGAATCAATTGGAATCAGATGGAATCAATTGGAATCAGATGGAATCAATTGGAATCAGATGGAATCAAATACTCTACACCTTTGGGTTGAACAAACGCAGAGCGGCAGATGGAATCAGATGGAATCAGATGGAATCTAATACTCCACACCTTTGGGTTGAACAAACGCAGAGCGGCAGATGGAATTAAATGGAATCAGATGGAATTTCATGGAATCAGATGGAATCAAATACTCCACACCTTTGGGTTGAACACACGCAGAGTGGCAGATGGAATCAGATGGAATCGATTGGAATCAGACGGAATCAAATAATCCACACCTTTGGGTTGAACACACGCAGAGTGGCAGATGGAATCAGGTGAGAAAGCCCTCGAGCAAATGCCTCTGCGGGTCTCCCCAGTCGTACATTCAAGTGCCAGTCCGCCTGCATTTTGCAGGGCCCATGAACTTAACAACACACTCTAGCGTTTTAGTGAGTCTTTAAGCGCTCATCTGTGCATGTGTGTGTGTGTGTTTGTGCATGTGTGTGTGTGTGTGTGTGTGTGTGTGTGTGTGTGTGTGTGTGTGTGTGTGTGTGTGTGTGTGTGAGATTGGTAGATA
>Ga0307952_1001733_pt1:2500-10469 | contig 10469 bp, 10 predicted proteins | sample OrgLakmetagen376_FD_201821 | JGI IMG/M metagenome (GOLD analysis project Ga0307952, IMG submission 201821) | Saline water microbial communities from Organic Lake, Antarctica - #376 | ecosystem: Environmental > Aquatic > Non-marine Saline and Alkaline > Saline | place: Antarctica...
ATATACGGTGTATATACGGTAGTTCTGGCAGGGAAACCACCAAATATACGGTCATATACGGAGTAGATATACGGTTGTGGCCAACCCTAGGCAAACATTCTGTGCAACAAACGTGAGATCGAGCGAATAAGTAGCGTTGCCAGATGTGAGTGTGATTGAGGTCAAGCACACTTGTTACAGACCACCTTGGCTCAGACACGTTACCGTGAAATGCGAGCACGTTTAAGTGGCATCAAGCATGAGTGTGGTTAACCTGTGATAGGAAGCAAGTGCACAAGCAACACTTGTAGCGACGAGGATGGCTTAAAGGCAATGAATGCTGTCAAATGCATTTTAGTGCTGTCAAGCAGGAGCGCGGTTAGGGTCTGATGTAGAGCACAGGCAGTGCGAGTATGATCAGAGGGACGTGGTTTGCACTTTAGGCACAACAGCGATGCAGTCTTAGACCAAAAACAACAGCGATGCAGTCTTAGACCAAAAAGAGGACAGGCAGTACACGTATGATCAGAGGGACGTGGTTTGCACTTTAGGCACAACAGCGATGCAGTCTTAGACCAAAAAGAGCACAGGCAGTACACGTATGATCAGAGGGACGTGGTTTGCACTTTAGGCACAACAGCGATGCAGTCTTGGACAGAAATTTAAAACCAAATGCACATTGCACGGCGGTGTAATTCCAAGGCCACTTTAGGTCCTGCTGTCAAGCCTGGCAGGGTGGGCTATGCCAAAACTTAGCAGCAAGAGCTACCTAAATGCGTATACCTCCCATTTTTACTCACATGTCAATTACAAAAAATGTGTTTAACATGTCAACACGCACCTGCTTCAGCATGGGCGTGCTGTAGCAGGTTTGTGTGTGTAGTGGGTCTGCATGTGCATGTTTTGTAGTGAATCTGCACACACATATATACCTGCTTCAGCATGGGCGTGTTGTAGTGGGCCTGCGTGTGGAAGCGGTCTGACCACCCATTGCCGTCCATGTCAATGACGACCGCGTGCTGCAGTTGTGTAAGTGCGTGACACATGAGCGTGCAAGTGCGTGACACATGAGCGTGTAAGTGCGTGACACATGAGCGTGTAAGTGCGTGACACATGAGCGTGTAAGTGCGTGACACATGAGCGTGTAAGTGCGTGACACATGAGCGTGTAAGTGTGTGACACATGAGCCTAGCAGACACACTTTTTGACTGATGCTTTAATCTGTAACCTATGTAACCGCTGTAAGAGTGACACATGAGTGGAGGTTAAGGCTTGCTGCTTGCAGGCTCCTTCAATTAAAGAATGGGACGTGTCAGTTACTTCGATTGAAGCACGGGGCGAGTTATGGCATCGGCCCATATTTAATTACAGTAAGCGGCAACGTCACATCCTTGCATTACCTGCACCGATAATGCCGCGTACCGCATCATTGTGAACGATGACGTCACATTCCGTGCGCGGTGAAGATGCCATTGACGGCGCCCCGAAATGGCGAAAGCATGCATCATTTTCAACGAAATAGACCCCATGATGGGAGCATGGGCACAGTCACACCAAGTATCACCCAGCTGGTAGTTCTCCACGCTACCTTCATCCCACGACGGATCAACCTAGTAGGCTTAAAACCTAGAGAGGTGGAATGTGAGCAGCTGCGCTTATGCCTGCTCACATCCATTACGTCCTCACCTCCATTTCATCTTCAATAGGCTCAGTGGAATAGCCCTTTACATTGGGCTAAAAGGTGTGACATCCCACCACTATTCCATCTTCACTAACCCTTTACACTGGGCTTGAAGGTGTGACATCCCACCATGTTCCTTCTTTACTAAGCACAGTAACAAGACAATAAATTAAAACCCTCAACGAAAAGGTGTGACGTCCCACCTTCATGCCATCTTCAATGGGCATTGGCGCTGCAAGGGTGCGTTGCAAGATGCGCTCAACCTCTGGAGCTACGGGTATGGGTAAGTAGGCAGTTGTGTTATGTTAGCAGCAGCAGCAGCAGCAGCAGCAGCAGCAGTAGCAGTAGCACCAGTTTCTTAAACAAGTAACAGTTTCAAGAGTGCTTGAGTTCTGCAGCTGCTTAGTTGCCAAGAAAATGTGTGCACAATATTTAAAAAGTTAGCACACGGGTTCACACAGGTATACACGTATGTATACACGCACATGCACTTGCACTCAGGCACACACATATGAATATATACACGCACATGCACTTGCACACTTGCGCACACAGAAACGCATGCATACCCACTTGTTTGCAGAATGCTGGTGGGCTTGGTTTCAAGCACCGCGCACGTGACTGCACGCGCATAGGCACGTAGGCATACTCACTCGCTTGCAAAATGCCGGTGAGCTTGGTGTTGAGCACGGTGCTGTTGAACGACATGTAATGCAGCTTGATGCGAGCAGCCTGCATTTGATACAATTTTTACAGTTTTTCACATGAAGCTTGGTGTTGAGCACGGTGCTGTTGAACGACATGTGATGCAGCTTGATGCGAGCAGCCTGCATTTGTTACAGTTTTCACCGTTTTTCACATGAGGCTTGGTGTTGAGCTCGGTGCTGTTGAACGACACATGATGCAGCTTGATGCGAGCAGCCTCCATCTGCTACACATTTGCAATTACAGTTTTTACAATGTTTTACATACGCAGCCTAGCAGTCGCACTTTTGACTGATGGCTTTATCAGTAGCCTCTGTAACCTCTGTGATGCAGCTTTTGATGCGAGCAGCCTGCATTGTGGGGAGTGATTTTTTACTGCCTGCATAGCCTTTTCTCTTTTCTTGCTGAAATGTAGCTTTGATGAGAGCAGCCTGCATTGCACACAGAGATGCATGCACAAAAATTCATGACACAGTCGAAGACAAAGACATTGATCTGCAAGGATGTTAATTGGGTGGAGGTAAAAGATGCTGCTGAATTCAGCAAGGTACTGTTATAGCCTGCTAACGCAGGAACGCAAGGTCACAGTGCTCTGCTCTCAAAACCCCTTTTTCAGAATTTGCAGCACCGACTCTGGCTACCAGTGTTGATACCGAGCAACCAATCTTGAAATTCGCCCTGTATGTGACCTTTTTGCGCAAGATAGCTGATCTTTGAACTCTATACTGGTACAGTGTGTGTTTGTGTGCATCAAGGCCTGCGCTTGGCACTCTTGTTCCAATGTTGCGATAGCTGTTCTTTTGACTCTATACTGGTACAGTGTGTGTGTGCCTGCATCAAGGCCTGCGCTTGGCACTCTTGTTCTAATGTTGCTTTTGTCGTTCATAGTGTGTGTGTGTGTGTGCGGTTTGCATACGTCCTTCGCAATTTCATTCATCTGATGAGAGTTTGCAAAATTACACGTCGCACCTCCCTCACGGTGCGTACCTTCAAATAGGAAGACCGGTTGAACTCTTCATAGATGGGGTCCGTAGTAGACCCCCGCCACACTGCATCGTGCACCCTGGTTGTCATGTTCATCGGATACCTCTGCGTAAAGCACCTGTGCAGCACCTGCAGCAGACGTTGTCAAGGGCATACACGCACAGTGTCAGCCACACTGCCTGCATGCTGAGCTCTGGTGGGCACTTATCGTCCGACACCTCTGCGTAAAGCACCTGTGCAGCACCTGCAGCAGACGTTGTCAAGGGCATACACGCAGTGTCAGCCACACTGCCTGCATGCTGAGCTCTGGTGGCCACTTATCGTCCGACACCTCAATCCGACACCTTTCTCTTTCTTTCTGAGCTTCTAAATTTATTTGTGGCTGGCCGAGACCAGTCAGTAGCCGATCAGCCAATCAACCCGGCTGCAGGTCACCCCCCATTGTATCCATTGAAACCATTACCGTCCGACACTTCTGCGTAAAGCACCTGTGCAGCACCTGCAGCAGACGTTGCAAAAGCAAACACAGGAAACAACATCTGCAGTGGTCTGTACATGTCTGTATGCTTGTCTGCCTGGAGAAAGACACACAGGGGTGCCTCACTACTCACCACCACCCTGCAGTCATTGGTGCAACTGGGCACACATGTCTGCATGTGCATTTGCATTTGCGCTGCTATATGCGTCTGTACATGCATTTGTATTTGCACTGCTATTTGTGTCTGTATGTGCATGTGCATTTACACTGCTATATGTGTCTGTATGTGCACTTGCATTTGCACTGCTATTTGTGTCTGTATGTGCATGTGCATTTGCACTGCTATATGTGTCTGTATGTGCATTTGCATTTGCACTGCTATTTGTGTCTGTATGTGCATTTGCATTTGCACTGCTATTTGTGTCTGTACATGCATATGCATTTGCACTGCTGCACGTGTCTGTATGTGCATTTGCATTTGCACTGCTATTTGTGTCTGTATGTGCATTTGTATTTGCACTGCTACACGTATCTATCTGTATGTGCATGTGCATTTGCACTGCTGCACGTATCTATCTGTATGTGCATGTGCATTTGCACTGCGACACGTATCTGTGCACTGTTGAGATGTCTGCTGCGTGTACTGGTGCATAGGTCATGTTTAGGGTTGGCCAGAACCGTATATATACACGTATATGACCGTATATTTGGTGATTCCCCTGCCAATAATACCGTATATACACCGTATATATATGGTTCTGGCCAACCCTAGTCATGTTCATAGTGCATAGGAGGTGTAGTCTGCAAGGCATGGGAATGTGGCATGTCTCAACGGTTTAGGATCTGTTTCAAAACCCTTGTCCCCTTTTCAAAATCAGCAGGTTTGCGGCGTTTTAATTCTTCACCCCCAGGTGCGCAGACAACAGACAAAACACACCTGCACACCGTAACTTCTGGACAATCTGCGTCTTATTAGCATTTACATTGCTGAAACAGCAACGCCCAAGGTCCATCAACCCCCAGAACCACACTACAACACCCACATAGATGCTGCTCCTGCATACGCTCACACTTTTTGTTAACCAGTTGTGATGAAAACGCACGCGTGCCTTTAAGCTCAGTAGCTGCGCTGCCCTTGCCCTTGCTTGCATCTCACTCATGCACTCGCCGCTTGTTTCTTACTTTTGTTCTCTTTTCACTGCAAGTGGTATTCCCCCGTATTCCCGCAAGTGGTATAATCTGCAGATAATATATCATTATGTAATCTGCAGACAATATATCCCCCGTATTCCCGCAAGTGGTATAAACTGCAGACAATAACGCTTACGTTTTGTTGATGAGGTCCCAAGGCGTGCTGCCAGGCTCTGTAGCTGGGCATTGTGAACCCCCCCCTGTCTGTGTTGTTACGGCAGATGCCCCATGCTGCAGTATGAAAAATGGCGAATACATAAGCTTCAAATGAAATGAGGAGGCCACTTTTCACACAGCAAAGCTCTGGCAAGTGTTAGCATTGCCGCATGCTGCTGGTGTGTGTGTGTGTGTGTGTGTGTGCGCGCGTGTGCGTGTGCGTGTGCGTGTGTGTGTGTGTGTGTGTGTGTGTGTGTGTGTGTGTGTGTGTGTGTGTGAAGAGGGCAGTCAATAAAGGAAAGGCAGCATGGGAATAGGAGAATTAAGACATCCTGTGACAGCAAGGAGGAACTTTTGTACATGTCGATGCTGCAGCTTATTATTGGTTGGGCTCGCGACTGTATTGAAGCTCTGAAGCTAGAATAACAACGAGAAAGCAACGAGGCAGATTGTATTTGTCTAGGTAAACTGGCCCTTATTCCTGAATGATGTGCAATGTTTGGTGAATGATGTGTAATGTTTGGTGAATGACGTGTAATGTTTGGCGAATGATGTGTAATGTTTGCTCTGCATGCGAGTGCTGGGACTTCATTTCCCCCTTCAGTTCTGTGGAGCTAGGCTGCAAGCTCACAATCACCCCCCTCATGGGCACCTACCTAAGACAGGCACGCCTTGAAATGGGCAGCTGTCCCCATACTGGAGAGCTATGTCTGTGTCAGGCACATGAAACAAGTGCAGCGCCACCAGCATCATCTCCTCAGCAAACTGTGTGTGTGTGTGTGTGTGTGTGTGTGCGCGCGCGTGTGTTTTTGCATATGGTTGTGCTACCCTTTACAGGGACAAGGGACAAAAACAGTTGTTGGCGCCTAAGATGACAGCGCCAACCCCTCAGTGCCCTGTGTGGTAAACGAAGCAGCAGCGCGAGCTGTATCTCAGCCAATTGTGTTTACACTGAAACACTGCCGTAGTCTGTTACATTTATAACATCTGTGTTGCATTTGTCGCAATTAGAGGCGATTTTTACGCACATGTGTTAAAACATGTCATCTGTAAACAAACGTACGCACGGAAAGAAGTATCTAAGATCTTGCATGTCCTGGCTGGAGCGCACACCGCTGGAAGCCGGTTGAAGTGTTGCCCACCACCCTGTCATGGGCTCAACAAAGGTATTCGAACACGATCATGCAGTTTCAAGCAGCGACATTGTCTTTTTCAGCACAGAGAAGTGGCCTCTGCTTCTCTGCCAAGTGCTGAACATGCAAAGAGCCAGTTGTCTAGCGAAGGGGGCGACCCAACAATAGCATCAAAACTTTGTCCTTGCTGTCCCATATTGAGCAACACAGGCACGCAGATTATGCTTCAACCAATGAAACAAAGCAAAAGCGAGTGGCTGATTAAGACGCAAGTGACGGCCTGATTAAACAGCGCTTGTGGCTGACTCTACCTGCGAGTACAGGCTGCTGCCACATCCCCCATGTCTGTACAGCTGGTTGTCCACGACCTGCAAAAAGGGCAGGTGTGTCATGCAAAGTGCAGGTGTGTCATGCAAAGTGCAGGTGTATCTTGCAAACAGGGCCGAGCAAACAGGGCTGAGTTGGCTAACTCAGTCATTTCAATACAATTGCACGTCACTTAGGTGGTAGTGGTCAGCTTGCCGGCAATGCAGTGCTATCGTAATTTCCTCGTCGCATGGTACAGTCAGTGTGTGCTTAGTTCCACCACCTTGTATTTGATGATCCTCTTCTTCCGCCTGCCTTGCAAACTGGTGACTGCCTTCTCGAAATCGGCCCACGTGATGTTGCCAGGCCATTGGTACCACGATCTGAGAGATGCAAGGGGGCATGGGCTGTGGGTGAGTGTTAAAGTAGATGGTGTTCAGCGGAGCCATTGCAAGACGATCACGACAAATGGCACGGGAAGTAAGCAAGGCCGCGACATGAGGCAAGAACGAAGTGCGTACAACGCAACTCATGCTTACCTCGGGGTGTTCCCAGGCAGGGCTGCGGCTGGTGCGTGCCGTGGCTTGTATAGCTCGCTGTATGGCTGTTGTACCTGTAATGCATTTGGAGGATACTTGTTGGTAGGCCAGCTCCACTCAAGCAAGTAGTAAACAAGCTTGTTACAGCAGTGCAACACGCTTCATCGATACCTGGGCTGCCAGGTCATGGCACGATCCCTTCTGGTCTTTAAAGGAATGGGATCTCCTGCCTGTTTTGGGGAGCGGGGGGGGCGGTGAGAAGGTGGTGTCTACATGCCAAAAGCCCCCCCACACCCCTTCATTGACATGCCTAATGCCGGTGATGTTGGGAGGCCGCGCGTGCTGGAGGTTGTCGTGCAGCTTGGGGCCAGTCCCAGCTGTTGCGGAGAAGTGATAGAGGGAGAAGTAGGAGATGGTTAGGATTCCAAGTCCAAATGCGATGAGGCGGGAACTGAAGGTCCCTAAGTTGAGCAGACGTATGCAAATCGTGCGCAATAACGAGGAATGGGAGCGCATGTGTCGTAATTGCGCCATAACTTGTACAATTTCTACATTGTTACGCAATAATCACAGATGCTTGTAAAAAATTATTATTTATTTGATATATTGCAGGGGGGCAAAGAGCGGGCAAAAAGTCCTGAATGCCTTTTGCATTTATGATAACGGTGCGTTTTTTTCCAATAGGGTGAGAATTAATGATTGTGATTAACACTTCACTCGAATTACTCACGTTTAAATTAATCACCCTGCGTATCCAATGAACCTTGATTAATGCGCTGCCATTTGCCCACCGGGCATTCCCATGGACCAGGCACTG
>Ga0307952_1001753_pt1 | contig 10408 bp, 9 predicted proteins | sample OrgLakmetagen376_FD_201821 | JGI IMG/M metagenome (GOLD analysis project Ga0307952, IMG submission 201821) | Saline water microbial communities from Organic Lake, Antarctica - #376 | ecosystem: Environmental > Aquatic > Non-marine Saline and Alkaline > Saline | place: Antarctica: Organic Lake...
AGTGTGGCTTACTAGTAAGCCAGCATATTTAATGGTTTACTGCTTCAGTTACCAGTAAGCCATGTAGTAACCGAGGCATACTAGTTTGGCTTATCAGTAAGCGGTTCAGTAAGCACAGATCTTGGCCAAATATGGCTTACCAGTGTGGCTTACTAGTAAGCCAGCATATTTAATGGTTTACTGCTTCAGTTACCAGTAAGCCATGTAGTAACCGAGGCTTACTAGTCTGGCTTACCAGTAAGCGGTTCAATAAGCACAGATCTTGGCCAAATATGGCTTACCAATGTGGCTTACTAGTAAGCCAGTATATTTAATGGCTTACTGCTTCGGTTACCAGTAAGCTATGTAGAAACCAAGGCTTACTAGTCTGGCTTACCAGTAAGCAGTTCAGTAAGCGCAAATTAATGTCAAACCTGGCTTACTACCTCTGCTTACTAGTAAGTGATCAGTAAGCGGTGGTTACTGGTAAGCCATGGTGAGCGCCTTCAGTAACCACATAAATGTCCGCTTACTAACCTCGGTTACCATGGCTGCTTGCAACCGCTTACTTTACGGTGGTTACCAGTAAGCCAGGAATTGGTAACCGAGAAGTAAGCCTGGTAAGCCAGGCTGGTAACGGTCTACTACATTCCGACATTCTGAAGGTGTGACCTTTGCCTTTTAGTCTGTTTTTGTTCTCGCTCTGGGTGGGGTGCTGTGTGGCTTTGCATCCATTAAGTGTGCAGGGTATCCATTAAGTGACTAATCTACACTTCTGTCTATCTGACGGTCAAAGAAGGGGAGCTGCATGACAGCACTGGGAAGCGCTGAAATCAATTTAGGAGTTTTGGTAGCTTAATCTGACAACAGATCATTCGATTGGCCAGACCCTTTGGCTCTGGAACTGGCCAAGTAGCCACTCTTGGGGGTTCAACAGATTGTTATGCTGAGTCACACATTTAGGACCCCCTAATGCGGCCATTATTATTCGTACAAAGCAGATGTTACATTGCGTCATGGCAGGTCTGAAACCTAAAGGTCTAACAAGACTTTGCCAAACAGGTTCATCAATACTCGTCAAATCCCTGGGAAAACAGCAGAGGGGGGACACTGGGCAAAAGCCAAAACATGCTCCTTTTTGCATGAAAGGTGCAACTGCTCACACGTCACTTCATCAAATTGGACCCAACCTAGCTTCAAACTGATGCTGACTTTATAAGCTACCCGAGCATGTGCTCAAATTTAGACAAGTTGCCCTGCGTACAGAACGACAGGACTAAAAGCACACGTCGTGCACCTGTACCCTGCCTAGATGGGTGCTTTCCAGGGAGAAAGGCACATTAATTTTCCTATCTCGCCATTCACTTAATCTTTTTGCCCCATTCCTCTTGCAATGATCTTTATTTACTCTACGATTCCAAAACACCAAAAATCACTCAGTTTGGTGCGCTGGCTGGTCAGATGCAGCATATGGCTGCTCAAAAAGTAGGATTCACGCCGCGGCTGATTAGGTATGGGCCCCCTAATTTGCATGTTTCAAGCTCAGCTGCATTGGAATACATAGCGGAGCTGAACTTAAAACCTGCAAGCTAGGGGGCCCATACCCTAGGAGCATGCAAAAACCGTATCAATCTTGGCCCAGAAAGCACGAACATTAAGGCCTTGTCAAACGTGAACGTTACATCCACTCAATGAGATCAAGTATTGTGAGGACACTAGATCCTAGAATCAAATGCACGCCGACAACAGAGCAGCACAAAATATTTCTACACCATTCATGAAGGACCTTCCGTTACCCTGCACATCATCCTTTTGGAATTGACGACACCAGTTACAACGCACACAAAGGAATCTCGCAAGGACTTGTATTTTGATTCCCAAAGAGTTAGAAGCTTGCCTCCAAGCCATGTGTATTCCTTCAACTATTCTGCTAAACTTGTCCATTTATGCAGACATGCCCTTTCCAGTACCATTAATTCTGCAGCCGATTACAAGCCAAGCCTGCAGCCCTCCTGATTCTCTGTTGCTTTATGTGGTGGAGGAATTTTTCAATACCAAAATTGCTGCTTCTCATGTGGGGAGTGGGGAGATATTTTTACATTTTGCGCAGGTTTCCTTTTCTTTTTTCTTATAGTAGCCAAGGCATAAACATGTTAAACATCCTACACCTGTTTGTTCTGCTGCACTTGTGTGACATGTAGGCGCGGGACGCAGGGTCTGCACCTCGTGTGGGTCACGTGAAGCACGGGCACCCCAGCACAAGGGACGGTGTGTACTTTTATATGTGAAAACCTTAATGATGGGCTTATAATAAGTAAGGAGGGAACGGATGGTCAAGATTATTGTTTTGTCGTGTCAGAAATTCCTCTTGAGCTCATACAAGGAGTAGTTCAATCTTGGTTAGTGAGGGTGGCAGCTGACGTAACTGTGGTAAATTATACAACCATTTGCAAGGCTTTTTCCTCAATATGTGTGTGCATTGCATGAGTCGGTCATGTCGCGCATGCGCAACAACCACGAGCGCATCCTTGTACAAGTCTCTGATACCGAACCCGACGGGACAGGCTTGAGGCCCTGGACCGTCAATAGAGACGTTCAGTTTGGGCTGATCAGATTTTGCTGCACACATCTATCTTACAATGCAAGCACTTAGCTTAAATTTGTGTATTTTTAAGAAAGTTTCAAATTTAGGGAGCAAAGATGCATCTACGGTGTGCATGCATAGTGAGATTGTTTATGATTTTATGGTACACTGTGCCTGGGAATCTATGTTCGTGCAGATAAGAATCACTTACCTGCGCACTGCCAGTCCAGCAGCTCCTGGATTTGCTCTCCATCCTGGCTGCTGTGGCTTCACAAAGCAGGCTGCTCGCAGTATGCAAGGCAAACTAATGAAGCAAACAGGTGGAAACACTTAACTTTGTTGTGTTCTCAGTCCAAGTCTGAGCACTGCTGGCCCTTCCCGTGTTGATTGCCTCTTTTTGTTCCTAAATCTGCCCCAACAAAGCACCAGCTGATTAAAACAAACCCTATTGACTAGTGACAACACAGCACACTTTGGACCTTTGCGTGGCTCGTTATTGTTCACTTCTCTAATGACCTATAGAGTAATCTGCCAAAATAAGTTAGTTTTTAGCAATGCAATTTGTTTCTGCAAATTGTAGCTCAGCCACAGAGGCATTGCTGGCAATGACTGTGCAGACACAACTCGCCAAAACACTTTGCCCTGCTTTCACTTTCAGGCCATTGCTCAAGACGGCACTGAGTTGCAGCTACACCAGAGCTGATATCTTTCGGACCAGGAGGACAAGCATCACGCCTCTTTCAGGCCTGTTTGACAAGAAATCGGGACAGTGCAAGCCAATAAAGGCGTAGTCTCCTATCTTTTTGGCCGTGTTGGAGGAGCTCAAATAGCACTCGGTATCTGCATGGCTCCTTTCATGCGGTAGCTTTTTTTTGCGGGCAACAAAACCTACTGAAAGGAACTCACACCCAAGGTTGCCCTGCCATTACCCCCATGTGATCTGGAAGAGCACAAATTTCCATATGCTGTAAGCGTGCCTTATTACTTTAAGCAAACGTGGACACCAATTGTCTGCAAGCCGTCGAGGAATCTAAAGTACCTATAATCCACAAACATGCCAGCTGGAATATTTTTTTCTTTGGACCTTTCCTTATGCGCCTTTCGAATTGATAAACTAAACTGCAGTTACAGTAGGTGAAATGTTAACCAATTTTGTGGACGGGCCCCCCGCCACCCCCCTTCCAGTTGTGAATTTGATCCGGCACAAAATTTCAACCAGATGTCCAATTTTATAACCCGAAATATAAGTCCTTTTTGCTTACTTAAAATTAAGCGCGCGAGTCAAAAATATCCTGCGTATAAAATTAGTATGCATGAATGAACAGAGGCAGCAGCGCCAAACGCATTCAAAAGGTAAACTGGAATCCAGTTGGCTGCAGTCCTCCTTCCTGTCACCGACGGAAACCCTGTTGAACACAGGAACTGGTTGAAATCAGCCTAGACCCGCCCAGCAGTTGCAGTGCAGGCCCCAAGGGTGACAACGTGTATGAATGGGTGGCCACCATCCTGGGCCCGCCAGGTGGGACACAGAATGTTGTTTGTAAAAAGTGTGCGTGCCAGCGGTGCATGCATGTCTGTCTGTCTGTCTGTGTGTGTGTGTGTGTGTGTGTGTGTGTGTGTGTGTATGTGTGTGTGTGTGTGTGTGTGTGTGTGTGTGTGTGTGTGTGTGTGTCTGTGTGTGTGTGTGTGTGTGTGTGTGTGTGTGCGTGCGTGCGTGCGTGCGTGCGTGCGTGCGTGCGTGCGTGCGTGTCGGTGCGTGCGTGCGTGTGTGTCGGTGCGTCTGTGTGTGTATGCGCGTGTGTGTGTGTCTGTGTGTGCGTGTGCGTCTCTGTGTCTGTGTATTTGAGTGTGTGTGTGTGTGTTCATGCGTGCGTGTGCATGTACGCGTGTCTGTGTGTGTATCTGTGTGTGTAAGTGCGTGTGGGTGTGTATGCGTGCGTATTTGTGTGTTTGTGCGCATGCGTATATGAGTGAGTGTTGTGTGTGCACGTGCATGTGTACGTTTGTGTTGTGTATGTAGTTGATTTCTTACCATTTGACTTTCGTCTTATAGCTGGGGCAAGGAGGCCATAATATTGCCTTAGGTTTTGGTTTTCCTTTGTCTTGCTATCGCAGGAAGCCCCTATGCAGGGGGTGTGTTTTTCCTAGACTTGGAATTTCCGCCCGACTACCCTTTTAAGCCCCCCAAGGTATATGGATTTCGTCCCAAGTCTTGACGAGGAGGCTCAGAAATGCAGCACTCCTGGTTGCCCATTTTGCAAAAGGCAAGAGCCGTTCTCAGTGGATCCCCCCCTTAAATGTATGCCAGGTGTATTTCCGTACGCGCATCTACCACTGCAACATCAATTGCAATGGCCTAATATGCCTTGACATCCTAAAGGACCAGTGGAGTCCAGCCTTAACGGCCTTAAAGATCTTGCTCTCTGTTTGCTCATTGCTGACCGACTGTAATCCAAGTGAGTAAAACAAAATTCTAATGAGGACGTAATGTGTCAGACGCAATCTCTCGAGTACGCTGTCATGCTGGTTAGCATCGCAAGGTGTGCAACAGTAAGTACAAGCTACTATTGCAAGTTTATGGACGTTGCCAAAGGTGTGTACTTTTAGCGCAAAATCAGATGCCAGTCAAATTAGATGAATATAAATTTTAGTTATGGTAAATTGAGCCTAATCAGTCGTGCTTTCATTCCTTCAAACTGAACGTTTTCTTTGCCTCAGGGATGGGTCATACGGACTTCTGAGACGTCCCATACGGTATAATACGCTATTAATACGCAATACGCGTATAAATCAAAAACGTATTTATGCTATTTTGGGGGGTACCCTGGGCTTGCACCAACCACCCTCCAACCACCACGAATTGTCCCCCCAGCCTCCAGAACATTAATGCCTCCTGGTAAAGACCCTGAGCAGCATCGTGTTGCTGTTATGGGACAGAAGGGGCAGGTTTACGAGATGTCAGATGCCAGATGCCAGAATTCCGAGATTTCAGCAGCGGCGCCCCCCGCATCCGCGAGCACTTTATGAGGCAGAATCCCAGCGTAGGTGTAGCAGCATGCAAAGCTGACCCGGCAGGAATCCTCAGGGCATAGTCGCAGCGCTCGCTAGCAATGGGAGAAATTGCCGACGCTAGCGCTCAGAGGGAGGAGCATGCAGGAAAAGAGAGGCACCTGCACAGGACTACAGCAAGCACATCAGCAGCAGCATGTGTCATTGGACACCTGCAGCAGGAGGGCAGTGACCAAGGCTTGTGTGGATGCAGCTGTTGCACTTGTGTGTTCATCTACGCTACAGGCACCACCTTCTGGGTTGTGGTAGCAATAGGCAAGTGATCATGCTACGTTCTGAGGGGCTGGGAGTTCCTCTGGGGGCTCTAGAGGGCTTGGAAGTGCCTCTGGGGGGCTCTAGAGGGCCTGGGAGTGCTTCTGGGGGGCTCTGGGGGCTTGTGGCCACAAAATTTGTTGTGCCCAAAATCGTATTATACGGAGCAATTTGAAAAATACGGTTAAATACGTGATAAATACGATATGACGTATAATACGCCTACGTCGTATGACCCATCCCTGTCCTAAACCTATTTGGCAACAAAAAATTTGGTGAAATTCAGACCCAAACCCGCATTTCTACACCCATACCACCTTTCTGGCAGGGAAACGGCACATATCCAGCCCCTCACTCTCTCCCTTGACCCCAAACTCATTAATTTTTATGCAGAAGTGTTACAATTATGTATACAAACCATTGGGTGACCTCAGATGTGCAATTCAGGAAAGGGGCATCAATTCCCCCTTTTTGGGTGGGGCTTGGCTGGGCTAACCTAAAGGACTTAGTGCGTGGGCCTGTTTGCTGGGCAAAATTGGTGCATTTCTGGAAACCCTAAAAACACGCTTCTTGGCCACTACCTGAGTGTTGGTAGCCCTTCAGTATGCTCCCTAGCCATGCCCTGTCAAGTTTTATGGTCTGGAATGCTGGGGTTGGGCCGTGGTGGGCAGCGTCAAAATACATTAGGCTCTGGTCAGCCCCTCCGAGCACAAATTGATTCGACAAGCAATGCCAGATAAACTTTTTAACATAACTCAGCCAATCAGACTTACCAGGGTCACAAATATTGAGTGATTGAACATTGTTTATACACTTACATGCGCCCAGCAAACAATCGCGACTCCAAACGGTTTCGTGTTTGTCGACTTATAAAAATTCGCACTTTTCCCTGCCAAAAGGGTGGTCCAAAACCAGATCTTCACCCCAAAACCCCAGACCTTCACCAAAATGTCCACAATATTATTGCAAACACCCCTGGTAAGTTGCTGGCACCGGAGGGGAGCTTTTGGAATTCCATTTTCTGGCAGGGATTTCCACCCTGCCCACCTGGGCACCTCCCGCCACAAACTGAGTATGCAGGGGTGCTCAGTTAGGTCCTGCAAACTCAGAACTGGGTGGGAGCTTTGGGGCAAGAACTCTCACAGGAATGGCTCACCTGATATGCAGTGTAATTACAGTATAGGGCCAATTCTAAAAATAATTAATTTACTCATTTGCGAGCAAAGATCTTCGGTGAGGTCTTTGAAGCTTCGGAGGAAACATGCGCACTCACAATTATATTGGGAGTTTCACTTTGGCCCCCCGCACTTCTTCTAGTTTCCACTTAAGTTGCTCTGTTTTCACGTGCTTTTCTTAAAGGGGGTTGTGTTAACTGCTGAGAATGTATGCAAGGCCAAGGAGCAGTCAGACACATGCATGAGTACATGCTATGAAATTGTGAACAGTTTTTCATAGATGACTGTATTTACTTGTGTGTTGAATAGGCAACCAGACTGCAACCTTTGTTAAGGAACTTTTTTGTAGAACTTTTCATGCAACTTCTCTCTCAGCCTATACAAATATATCAGTAGTATCACAACAGGCTGCACGCCCAATGGAACCTGCGCATGGTGATTTTTGACTGGGGCAGGTTATGGTGCTGGCAGCAGTTGCTTGCAAGTAATTGCACCTCAAAGTAGTCACGCTCAGGAGTTCTAGAGCAGGAGACTTGTTTGCTTCCGTTGTTGTAATTTATTCAGTTAGGTGTACTTGCCCCTTTCAGCAATGGGGCCCAAAATTTACCCCACTAGAGTCAGAGGTTGCGAGGTTGGATGATGTTCCTTGCAATTTGAGGTATTGTTAAGGGCCTTGGCAATTATTTATCAACTAGCTAAACCAGCCAAGTGCATCACGGCATTCAAAATTAAAGTAACCCCTGACCAAATTCACTTCCTTATATTATGTATTATCACAGACACTGATTATCATGCAATTACTTCATCACTGCTATCAAACTGCTCATAACGATCGTCTATATACACAATAACTGAAGATGGCTGGAGTAGAACTGTGGAAAGTCATAAGAAATTTGCAGGTATGTGTCATGAAGCGTACCCCAGGGCTACTGGTAGTATTGCAATTAAATAACTAATTATTTAGGTGCCTCACATTGTTCCGTACGCGAAAAAAAGAAAATTTGGGCCTCGCAATACTTAGGCTTGAAATGCCGATTGTTGGTTTGCAGCCGGCAGGTTTTGGGTTCAATTCCCTGTATGAATTTTTTGCTATTCACCTGGAGCTTTGTGCCGTCTCAAACAAGACAACCCAAGAAATTGCAAATCCCCTCACAGATAAAGGTTAAACAGAGAGCAGGTCACCCCCGTGAAAAACTCACCCTCCTGCCAGCCAAATAGTCTCACTTAACTTTGCGCAAGCATATCTCTGCACCCACTCCACCATTCTGTGACCTGAGACATGCATTGGATAGCTAATTTCTTGTTCTTTCAGCAGATGCTTGAAGGTTGGGGAGAGGTGCAGAGGCTGGGGAGATATTTGGGAATGTCACTAAGCAAAACAGGCACCATTCTTCACATAGTCCACCAATCCGCACCGTATGTTTGGCCTCAACTCTGGTGTTAGTTGGGTGTCATGGGCTGAATGGGAAGGGCACAGTTGGAAAAAGCTCCCCGATGTCACATGGGGGAAAATTTGCCAAAAATCAACCAGGCAACCGATTGACCCCGTTTAATTTTTGTCGAAGTCATATACCGTAAACTCACGATCACTTCAGGACCACACTTTTAATAATTGAATTTTCGATTTCAGTTTGTGAGGGGGTTTGGGGATTCTTTTCTGAGTTTGAGGGCACTTTAGGAGGGCCCTGTCGGGAATTGATTTTTGAGTTTGAGAGCCCCCTGTGAATGTTGTCTGTGCACTGCTACTGCTGTTTGTTGAAGCTGTGGCTGAGGCTGTAGCTGTGGCTGAGGCTGTGGCTGAGGCTGAGGCTGAGGCTGTGGTTGAGGCTGAGGCTGAGGCTGTGGCTGATGCTGCACAGTGCTCAGAAGCAGGGAAAGAGAGGTGAGGGATTCACATGCAGCAATAGCCACTAAAAGAGGCAAACGTAATGGGGAAAGAGAAGGAGGCTTGTTGGAGCTGCATGCACGGGCGCCCCACGGGCCTCTTCATCACAGTCTCGCCCCTTGCCTGTGCCTCTTGCTTCCTCTGCCAGCTCCTGAGCTGCCTCTCCCTCTGCAGCTTCTCATATTCTCACTGCTGAGTAGCCAGCCTTTTAGCTGGGGACTGAGGCTTTAAAAAAAGGGCCAGGGGGTTCACACTGGCGCACTTGCAGCTCATTTTGACCTCTAAATAATCAATTTATCACTCCGAATTCAGTTCGGAAGGGGCCCCAAGAATTATTAGAAATTTTCGTTTTATGACAAAGTAATTAATTAAATTCAGTGATTGTGAATCTACGGTAATTTGGTCGCAACGCTGAGAGGAAAAAACGGGATGAAACTCGAAGCAGGTATGGAGCGGCAGCTTCTGCCTTTTTCCCCTGTGTCCCTTGTGTGAGTGCCTTCCACTCGCCGGCATTACCAGTACCCCTGCCTCGAATTTGACAATGCAGCATTGTTACATAACATTTATAATGCTTATATCCTGAAGCGAGGGTCGATCAGGGCAATCTCAGAAATGCACCTTTTCCCTGCCGAAGTGGGTGCAAAATACGCAGCGGGCCCCACAGATTCACCCAGAACGCCAAGTTTCAAGCAAATGTCAATGATCTAGATTAAACATCAAGTATTTAGCATTCAGATGAGGTATGGGGGGCTTTGAAATGGGTGGAGAGCTAAGTGAGATTGGTATGGTGCATTTTTTACAGGGGCAACCAGCAAAGCACGGAGAAATGCTAAAGAGCTCGGGGAAAATCGTAAATTGTGCACTAATTTGGCTGGTTTCGCAATGCCAAAATATTCGCAAATATATTACGCTAATTATTTGGGCATCTTGCAATAAGTAGGAGTCGCAATACAATAGTAGCCCTACAGTATTCGCGTAAGACTGTATTCCGTATTTACACGTATTTTACCATTGAACAAATCCGGTTGTATGATTCAACCACAACTCTGCCGCTTTTTGGCGCCTCTGACAATTCTTGCCGTATATTTAAGCCAGGAAAGCCGTCCATTTCAGCTTGGACTTGATCAACCACTAGTCAAATTATGTGATATTATTTCAATCATAACAAAAAAGGATTATTTTGGGCCTTTGCTCACAAACCCTCTCAAAAACTTCCAGAGGTGGTCAACAAAGGACTGAAAAGGGGGTGTTTTTGAAATGTTCCCAGAATATGCGCACCACAGCTGGCAATTCTGAAGCTTAGTACCCAGAGGTAGCCCTTTGCTGATATCACCTGAGCTTGAAAACTGCCAATATGGGTGCACATGCCTAATTGCCCACGGCGTGAACCCCACTTTTCACCACCATTCTGACAAATCTCACCACCAACTGACCCGATTTGTGTCTGTATGAATAGTCTACATT
>Ga0307952_1001757_pt1 | contig 10401 bp, 11 predicted proteins | sample OrgLakmetagen376_FD_201821 | JGI IMG/M metagenome (GOLD analysis project Ga0307952, IMG submission 201821) | Saline water microbial communities from Organic Lake, Antarctica - #376 | ecosystem: Environmental > Aquatic > Non-marine Saline and Alkaline > Saline | place: Antarctica: Organic Lake...
AACCCATAATTATACCCATACAACAAACATGGCCCATTCTCCTCCCCCAAAGCTCTGGTACCTACCAAACCACCGTGACGCCCTTCAAGCACATATGCATCTTATCCATAAACTGGGAAATGCCAAAACTGAAGCGAACTACCATGCGTACTACCAGATCCTCATCAAGGACGGCACTGCCAATGGAGCCACTAGCAATCCTTACCTAACATCATCCAATGTCCCCTTTAGGACAAAATGTATCATTATGAAATACAGAACAGGCACCCTATATAATCAAAAACATGCGGTATTGTTCAAACTACCAACAAGTCAAACTTGCCCCCTTTGACCACAAGTAGACAATGCCCTGCACATCCTTTCTGGGTGCCAACACACGCAAATAAGGAACATGATCACCGAAAGACACAACATAGCATGGCGCACGATCCTTAAGGCTATCAGAAAAACAGGCTCTTTAGGATCATGCATTGTCTCCATGGATATAGGCAGCAACAAACGGATGACCATGCAAAATCTCCAGATTCCTGAAACAGCTGAAAGTAGAATAGTTCCCAAATGGCTCTTTCCACCCCGCTTCTCAGATAAAGACAGATTTACCTCCAGCCGCCCAGATTTTGTGCTGGTTACTCCCATCGCTGCAAAAACACAAAAACAACAAACAAATGTAGGGGGGTGGGTTCTTCGGAGTGGCAGGGGGCAATTGAGGGAGACTGGGAGCATCCCAGCAGCACCGCCAGCCACCAGTAGAGCCACCAACCCCAGGCAGCACCGACCTAAAGACCTCAACAAGACTCAACGTGACATCCACCTTGTCAAGATAAAGTATTGTGAGGACACCAGATCTCAGAACCAGCTGACAACGCAAAGGAACAGCACAAAGACCTCTGCAACATTATCCAAGGAGCCTCCGTTACTCTCCACATCATCCTTTTGGGTGTGGGTGGCACCATCTACAACACTCACACTCTGAAGCCTTTCAAGGAACTGGGTCTTGATTCTCAAGGAATAAAGAAGCTTGCCTCCAAGCTCCATGTGCACTCCGTGATCTTTGCTGCTACACTTGTCCATACTAGACGTGCCCTTTCCAGCACTGTTATCAACTCTCATCAGGAGCCGGTTTCAGGCCAAGCCTGCAACCCTCTTGATCCCCATTGACTTTTCCTTTCCTTTTCGCGGTGGAGAAGCTTTACGGTACTCGGTACCAAAGTGGCTCCTTTTCCTTAATTAATGTGGGGAGTGGCTTTCACTGCCTGTGTAGTTTTTTTTCTTATTTGCTTCCAAAAGGTCAGTGTGAGTGGAAACCCCCAGTGCTACAAGGGGCTTGGCTATGACATGTACCAAATTCCCAAGGTTGTAGACAATTCGTTTGGATGAGACAAGGGCTGACATCTATTTCAGATCCTCAGAGAAGTATATATTGTTCTCTTAAATAACACACATGTTGAAGAGTGTGATGCTAAGCAGCTGCCGTACCCGCATATTGGATCCTAGGAGGCGTTTCAAGGGAATGGATGACACTCTGCTTTGTGTTTGCAGATTAAAGGTTTTTTATTGTCTTAAGAATACTATTTGGCTATGAAGAGACTCTCTTTTACTGTCATATTGTGTTAAGGCTTCGGCATTTCTTGTATGATATTCCACTGAGATTGAAGGGCATCCCAGGCCAAAGTCGTTATTATTCTCTCTGATCATCACAGTAGGGGTGCTCTTCATGAACTTGTGCTTCTTGATCATGCTCCCAGTTTTATTGTCCTATTCGTTAAGTCGGTCTGGGTCACAGGGGGTGACCGGAAATGCATATGCTATGCTTGGCATGATTGCGGTATTTATAACGTGTATGGCCTGCCAGGGGGAGGTGAGTTTCTGAGGCCTGTTAGTTTGTGTTTCAAGGTTTATGTCATACTACATGTGTGTTGGCGTGTCCAGTTGAGGCTCATAATAAGTTCAACGCCAAGATAGGTAAAAGGTTTGTCTTGCTCAATGAACATCATGATGTTATCCTACATCATGATGTTATCCTTGAACAAAAACTCTTTTAGAGAGCTGAGTCCTTAGGTGCTTCCTGGGGTCTGTCCCCCACACGCCAGTTTTGGCAGTCCCGTGTAGGATTCCTGTGACTTGTTGCCTGAGACCTGGAGAGCAGCCCAGTTTGAGTAACTGGTTAGCTTGTCCTCTGTTGGCTATGGAGGTTACAAAGGGATCCTGTCAGCCACATTAAATCATCTGTAAATGCCCCATTGCTCAGGGTGTTGTTGAAATGCAGGTGCTTTAAGCTAACGAGGCTACCTGATTGGTCGCCTGAGTCAGCACATGCATAATGTACCCTCTTCCACCCACATGCAGCCACCGTAGAAGGGGTTACAGATATAAGAGGAAAAAGAAAGGGGATAGGGTTTCCCCTTGGATTGTTTCCCTTTCAACAGGAATAGGGTCTGTACTCCCACTGCTTGGGAGGCAGATCCGCATGCTCGCCTGCGTGTACAGATGCTTCACCGCTTCAATTACGTCCGGCCTTTTTATATGCCTGGTACTCTCCAGGTGTGATGCTGTGTGGCTTTGCATCCATTGAGTGGTGCAGGACACAAAACAACATCCTAATCCATGTTGGTGGTATTTACACGACGTGCGTTCGTTTCTATTCTTCCGCTTATTATTTATCGCTTCCTTGTGTGTTCACTCATCACCGCCTGCATGGCATCTCTCATTCTTTTTTTATGATATTACTCTCAGCTTCTATCTCAAACTCTTAGAAGTTCATGTTGCAACCCCAGAGCACTGCGTGCAGCACAACCCGACTCTCACATACAGTTGCACATACAGTTGCATATACAGTTGCAACCTAATGCAAAGCCCCTTGCCCAAGAACTCAGTAACACATTCTGGTCCATGCCAAATGTGACTTTAAAGGAGCAGAAACAAGTCCTTAAGTATAGGATGGACACGATACACACAGACAAGAAGCACACCAAGAGGTTTAGCCATATGACAGGGCCTGCCACATGCTCTTTGTGCGGAGGATCAGACAGTGCTCCACACATTCTTTTTAGGTGCAACAACCATACTCTGCCTGAAAAGAATGCACATGAACCGACACCACCACGCAGTTAGCCTTTGTGGTGAAGAGATCAGTAAAGGCAAGCTGGGCCCAACAATTGTTACAATGGATGCTTGTAACAGTGGAAAGTTATCTGACCTTAACATTGAACCACCCGATGCGGTGACATTGAAAGTAACATTTCTGACCGGGTTTTCCCAACACAACAAAACCTTCCAACTAGACATCAAAGCCGTCCAGATGGCGTGTTAGTTATGCCCATTGAGAGAAGAGGCAGGCATTTGGATCCCAAACAGATTCCCACTAGGGACACAGACATACATCTTGTAGAATTCAGTTTCTGCTCAGACATAAACCCGCAACAGACATTAGAAAAAGCGCACATCCAACATCAACCTCTTATCCAGCATCTACGAACAAGGAGCCTCCGAGACATCTCTCGAAACAACAAAGTCACACTTCATGTTATACTTCTTGGAGTCGGGGGCACAATCTACAATCAGTACACCATAACTCCTCTACTAAACTTGGGCATCACCACGCACAAAGTGCACCAACTAGCCACTAAACTGCACTGCCATGCAATAAAAAGCTTAAACAAGATCACAAAAACAAGACACAAATACACTTCAACAACAACAGTGATAATGGGGGATCTGAAAGAGGGGCTACTGGTAGAGCGGCTGGCTTCAGGAGGGCTAGGCGCAGGCCGGATCGCATGGCTGACAACTTGCCGGATCCTCATTAGTCTCTGTTGTTTCTCTTTCTCTTTTTTGGTGGGGCTCTGGCTAGTGTGAGCACTAGTTGAGAGCCTTTCCTTAATGCACGCTGGTGACTTCCAGTGTAGACTTTTACTTCTACTTTTAGCACTCTAGCAGGTAGCGCAGAAACTTCTTGCTTCCTGCGGATTCTTCTCTATGATCTTCTGCTTCTTGTGCTGTCCGATGGCCAGTTTGGTTCTGCTGGAGTGCTATGGCGAAGTCTCAACCATTGCGTTTGGTTCCGGAGTGCCGTGTTGGAAAGAACGTTGCAACCTCCTCACTTTTAGGCCTTTTCCAAGCTTCCGCTCAGATGCCCCCCAGAGGCATGTATAGCAATGCAACCTTAAATTACCTCACCTTAACCTCCTCACCAAAGCATGATCATGATGGCTGAATCTTGTTCTCAGTTGACATGGGTAAGTTGTTCGCAAGTTTAGCATTTGTACGGACATTTATTCCCTTTTTTATTAACGGTGAGTCGGTTGACCATAGCTTTTAACTTATCTAAAGAGCTACAACTAGGGGCCTGGCAGAGATGCCATGATTCCACTCATTCAGCTACGAACAGCCGCCTGTTTTAACGCATGTCCAATGTCCAGACATCCTGTCCAATATAAAATTGCAAGAACTAGCGCATGCCCTGCATAGTAGTGAGCATTCCCATCACACATGGCTGCAATAACATTAAGCAACATGGACAGGTCGAAAATTAGCGTTTGCTTGGGATGCCGTGGTGCAGTCTCATGTAAATTGCTGTCTGGTTGCGTTCCCTTTTTGCGCCTTGGCGTCCCTGAAGATAAGGATGTAGATGCACAATTTCGTACTGCATCGAATTACCAAAATTGCTGCTGCTTTGATTTAAGTACGTGGGGGCGTGATATGGCAACCTTCAATGAAGCAAGTGTAATTATCTAAGCATGTGCTATGTGCACTTACGTTTGTAATATCAGAGAACGGGCGCTTGCACGGGGGGCTTTGGTTCTTTTTATGGTGACCCAGACTCTGCAACAGAAACAGAGGCAGAGGCAGGAGCGGGTGCCGTATTACAAAGACACGCAGTACATTGCATTGTGTAAGATTAATTGCTCCCTCCAAGTAAACTCAATTTCAAGGACAAGAGCAATGCAAAACGATTGAGAGGTCGCTGGAAAGATAACAGGAAGCTGATGACCGCCCTGGCAGGCCAGAGGGTTTTTAGCGTGGAAGTGCCCGCACCTTGCCTTGGCTGCTGACTTTGTGGACACCCGCACCACCCTGGTGGCCCCCCCGTGCTGGCGGGCTTCGGAAATGCTGTGCAGAAGGGCTGCTGCCAGTGTGCCAATGCCTTGGGCTGCACCCATTGGCAGGGCTGCTCTTGCCGTTCAGCTGCCCCACAAGGTGGAGAAAGTCTTGGTCGTGAGGAGGAGAGGGGGGGTAGCATTGAGGCTGCTGCTGGGACAAAGCGGGCTTTTGCTGCTGAAACACATGCTGCTGCTGCTGCAGCTGCTGCTGCTGCTGCTGGAACATGGCACTACTCTCGTGAGGGCATTGCAATTTGCGCCTGGTAGCATGTTCGATGTGTGATTTCCAAGGCACGCTGAGTACCAACGTACAAGTGGGGGCATATAAGGAGTTTAATGAAAGCATTGAAGGCCGGGGTGATCTGGTACGGGGTGCGGCCTGTGGAAGTGGCTTACAACACGCAACTATCTGGAAAAGTGTGCCTCTTTAAACACCTCAAAGGCTCACACAGGTGCACACTTATGTGAACACAGGAAACAAAGTGTTGCAACCTGAACGCGCTTGATAAATGAAGTACGTTGCTTGGACCTCATGAGGTCCTGCTTTACTTGTTGATGGCATTATGAAAAGCAAAGTGGCCAAGTCCTTTGAAAGCTCGACACACTACTACTTCATAGTAAACCGGCATTGCTAGATCTTGCCCCACAAACGGAATGGTAAAACAGGCTTGCACTCAGCAGTGACATAACTCACCGCACTTGCTCAAGCTTGGCCTGCAGCATCTTGATTTCTTCTAGGGCTCCCTGCATTTCAAGGCTTGCATCAGCGCCCATCTGTGGCAGCTGCTGTTCTTGGGAGCAGGAAGCGGGCAGGTCTCGGGCGTCTCGGCGCTTAGTTTGGTAAGGTTGAGATGGGGGAGGCAACGCCATTTGTTGCGTAGTGTGGTAATTTGACATGTTGGGCGACGGTGGGAGGGCATGTTGCAGGAGGAGGCTATTTTCAAGCTTGAGTCGGCCATTCTCTTTGTTCAGGGTTTGGACTGCAAGCTGTAATTTAGAGAGCTGGCTGCGAAGGATGTACTCGTTGCCACCATCGCCTGTATTATGTATGAATGGGTAAGTGCTTCTCTGTGTGTACCTATCTGTAATTGTGGGGGTTCCTTGCATGTGTGTGCGTGTACGTGTACGTGTGTGTATGTGTGTGTGTGCGTGTGTGTGTCTATGAATGCATGTGTATATGTGTGTGAATGTGAACTGTGTATGTACATGTGTGTGAATGTGAATGTGTGTGCTGCCTGTGTGCGTGTACTGTGTTTGCGCACAGTGTGTGTGCATTGTGCGTGTGTGCAGCTGCCTGTGTGCATGCTGCCTGCTTGTATGTGTGTGTGCATGCTGTCTGTGTGTATGTGTGTGTGTGTGTGTGTGCATGCTGTCTGTGTGTATGAGTGTGTGCATGCTGTCTGTGTGTGTGTGTTTGTGTGTGCGTGTGTGTGTGTGCGTGTGTGTGTGTGCGTGTGCGTGTGTGTGTGTGTGTGTGTATGTGTGTGTGTGTGTGTGTGTGTGTGTGTGTGTGTGTGTGTGTGTGTGCAGTCAACCCGTTGACCAACTTTGCAGGAAATCACCTTCTCCCTCCATTTTGTGATAACTGGGACAAGGAGCCTAACGAAAAAGCCTAACGGCAAGTTATGTTCAACTCAGTTGAACTCAGTTGAGCTGAAAATAAACAAAAATCCTGATTGATAATGCTGCCAAAGCATTTTTAATTAGGTTGATTTTCTCTGGCTCGTGTTGCACTCTACCAGCTTGCTGCGATGGTGCTGCCAGGCTTTTGCAGCTCTGCCTACCCAGACAGCTGGGTGATAAAACACACAGCAATACACCCTTGTGCGGTAGAGATATTGTCATCGAGCATAGCACTTGTTGGCTTTTTAGTTTGCTTGATTTCACTCAGACCCCGGCTAAAGCATGCGGGGCATCTACGAGCTGCTGGTCAGCGGCTCAAGGGCACAGACGGGGTGTCAGGCTCAGAATTTGGTGCGCCAGCCTGAAATTTGAAACATCAGACTGTTGATCCCAGGGACAGACTAACCTGCGCACACCTGCCCTCCCGTTCAGGCTATTTCATTGGTGCCCTGTTTGTTGGTCTCCTCCATGGCGTCCATTTTGTTACCTCCCTAGTTCTGGACCTCCCAGCATTTCACATCGTTTTTCACGTCCTCCTTTTTGCGTGCTGGATCACGATGGCATGCCTCAGCCTCAATTGTGCCAAGGTACCAAGCTTGGGAATTTGAATGCTCATTTGTCAAATTGGACTGAGCGCCCTGTTTCTAGTTGATGAGTTTTACTGCAACTTTGATTTGAGGTATATTTTGGAGGTCTTACACTCCATTGGCAAGCAAACGCGTTGTGGACAGAAGTGTATGCTCCGTCGTCTTTGCAGTGACAAACAGTGAACCCTTCCCCTGTGCTTACAGGTCCACATGCCTTTAGACTGGAGGATCTTCAGTATGCCCCTCATCTTGGTTTACATCTGGTCATTAGAGACAATATGGAGCTTATACAAAGCAACAGACGGTGAGGGATCACCAATCAGGGGAGAAATTTACCATACATTCTGTTTAACTTGCGGTAATAGTAACAGCGTTTGCGGTCACTACTGCTGTAAGATATCACGACCAAGGCAGGAGGTGCCGTATCGTAACGGACCGCTCACACTTTGACCACTACAGGGTTTCCCCTGCCGTACCAGCGCTCTACCATCTGGACGCTCCTCCTGCAAACAGTGGTGTCCTGCCTCATGACTTGGATGGACTTCCAGAATAACAGGTCTGGCTCTCTGGCCGACTGTTTTCCTCGCGCCTTTCCTCTCCCAATGCATTCACAATGTCGCCGTCGCTTATTCCTGTACATCTAATACGTTTTACGTGGCTTAGAGCCTAATTGTGGGGATTGCACATGTATCGCAGTTCGTTACAGGCAGGCATTGCAAGAAACACGGCTAAATGAACCCTTCAAATCACACCTCATCATCTTTTCCGTGCTATTTGACAATGGGGACTGCCCACACACAGGGGCACGTGGTTTGGCGCCGTGCCCCCTGAAGGATATGCTCAATTGGCAGGGGGTGAGGCAGAGGACGTGGAGACGGGCAAGGACAAGGCAGAGGAGCAGCACAGCTGGATCACATTGTTCTGGGGGGCGTGCAAGTATGTGTGGCCCGAGGACCCTTGGTTACAGGTGAGGAGTGTGTGGGGTCAAGGACAAAGGGTACGGCATGGGGTTCAGCGGTTGAGTTGCCCTGTGAGTTTTGCGTGGTGTTTGTGGCTTGATATGTAACTACCGGTTGTAGGCTTATCCTGCAACCAGTGTTTGGCAGGGCCTGGAAAGAATGGAGACTGCCTTATCTAAAGAGTGTTTGTTTCATTACTATGGACAGGGATTACAGTTTAGGTGGGGCAACTTGCACATCACTACATTAGACTCATTTCTTACCCTCTACCACGACAATACCTGCTTGCAGGCTCGAGCTGTGCTGGCATTCATCCTCCTGCTCTCTATGTGAGTATCAGTATGTCAAGGGTGTGGCCACCGCTTGCTGTGGTTCTTTTATCACATTTACGTCAGCTTTCTGTGTACAAGAAGATAGGGAGAGTGAGTCAGATCATTTAATACCTTTGACAGCTAGCAGTTTAGTACATGCATATGCACACGATCCACCTTCTTTCCTGTCCTATCTATTATTCGCTTAACTGATAAGCAACGCCACCGTGCAACTTGTGCACTGACAGGCGCTTTCTCAACATTGCTGTGCCCATCCTGTTCAAGCGCATGGTGGACTCCTTTGCCAAAGACCAGCCTGAAGGTTTGAGTGGGGGCCTTGTGTGTGTTTAAAAGGTGTCAGGAAGCAAGCAGCTGTGGCGACCCCTCATAGCAAAGCGTGTGCTGGTCTTGCTCCTGATTGAGCTGTGCAAGCACAGTTGAGCCGCTCATGGGTCCGGCATGCGGCAAAGCCGTCCCTTGTTTGTTTGCATTTTCCAGGGTCCCACATGTCTTACTTCTATGGCTGGCTCTCGCCGTACGTGCTACTGTACCTGGGAGCGGTCCTCATTCAGGTGTGCCTACCGCTGACGCCACAGACACGTGCCAGGAATGCACCACCGAGACGTATTGGAAATGGGCAACCCCCCTCACATCCGCGCACAAAATGATGCGTATGTATGCATTATGGCTTTTGCCGCCTTTCCATGTTTGCTTGCAACCCTCTGCTATGTGTCGAGTGACAAGCTTTGGGCGCCATGAGCCCATTCCTTGTATCACACGTGGGCTATGCGAGCTTCTGCCCCAAGAGTTTGAATAAAATTACACTCTCCAGCAAAATTGCGCACCTTACCTTGCTTACCTAATTATGTCATTTTTGATAATATGGAGTTCTCCTCAACTTGCAGCCACTGCGAGCATTCACTTGCACATGGTTTCACGCAAGTATGTGTACCCAGTAATACAGAGAATTGACAGCCACTCAACAACCTTTTACGACCGTTTCATCAATGGTCACACCAGTGATCAATTCATACGTGTGTGCGTATGTGTACCCAGCAATTCAGATAATTGACAGCCACTCAATAACCTTTTACGACCGTTGCTCATGGGGGACGCTTTACTCATGACTCTTTATTCATGAAAGGGGGGGACTTGTACCGCAGTAAAGCAGAAAAACAATGAGTTCTTGTAGTCATCCAGCTTAAGTCACAACCATGAAAGTGAGCTCAATTATTCATTAATGCACTACAAACGCACAAATTATGGTGTGTGTGTATGTGTTCACGCGTGCAACAGGGAGGTGCTGGAGGGGGAACTGTTGGCATCATCAACAATCTTCGGCAGTTTATCTGGGTTCCTGTTTCCCAGGACGCGTACAGGTCAGTGGTATGCATGCATATTAACTCCACTTGCTACTTTTAGAATCGTGCACAAATTTCTTTGTTTGCTGTAATAATTGCTAAATGCCTGCCTGTATTTTCGTGCCTAAAATCAGTTTCTAGACCACATATTTAGGGCTGGCCAGAACCATACATAAATACGTATATACGGTGTATATACAATATTTTAAGCAGAGAAATCACCATACATACAGTCATATACGGTGTGCAAATACGGTTCTGGCCAGCCCTACACTTATTACATATGCACACCGTTTTGCAGCAGCAACAGAGTAGCAACATTTCGTTGCAATCTGTTTTGCTCATGCATACCTTTTCCCTTTCATGATGTTTCAGTGTCCACACACACTCACACACATACACACGCACCACAATATACACGCACACACAAGCATACACACACATACACACAGCTCACACTC
>Ga0307952_1001760_pt1 | contig 10389 bp, 7 predicted proteins | sample OrgLakmetagen376_FD_201821 | JGI IMG/M metagenome (GOLD analysis project Ga0307952, IMG submission 201821) | Saline water microbial communities from Organic Lake, Antarctica - #376 | ecosystem: Environmental > Aquatic > Non-marine Saline and Alkaline > Saline | place: Antarctica: Organic Lake...
TCTACCTCATAACACACACAGGCACGTGAGGCGCTTACCCTGTTGCAGCTGCTTGCCTCCAGCAACTTGGGACGCTTGGCTGCACGCATGGACGAGGGGGCAAGGCGCACACTGGCAAACATGGTGTGATCACCTGTATGCACATTCTTGCAATGTAGAACCCCTCATGTGCTTTTGCACGCCTCTTGTGACTGACTGCATGTATGGATTAAGCTGCAGGCAGAAGATTTGTTTGCATAATCTGAGCAGTGTCGTGCTTGCAATGGCTTTTATTTCTTACTTTCATACACACCTTGGGTTAGGGATGTACCCATTGGCATCCCCAAAAAGGCACGAGCAACAAGGTTTGCTAGCACTGGCGAATTGTTTTTACTCCCCCCCTTATTTCTGCCAAATAAATTACCATAAGGGGTAATCGAACAAGTCTCAGACATGCTACTTGTATATGTTAAAGAGCAATCACTCACAAACAACTTCACCAAATTGGATCCAGTATAACTTCAAACTGAAGATTACTTAAAAAGCTACCAGAGCATGTGCTCAGATTAAGTCGCTCTGTGTACAGATTGACAGGATAAAATGCACATTATGGGCACCTGCATCTTAAATAGGTGCTTTCTGTGTGAGATGGCATGTCTCGCCAGCCACTTGGTATTTTCACTTCATCTCTTTTGCTGTTATCTTATTTGTTGTAAGGACTCCAGAACACTAAATGACACTGAATGTTGGTGCAGTAGGTGACCGTTATGAAGATATGGCAGCAAAGAGTAGCGTCCACGCTGCAGCTTATGAGGCATGCGTGCCCAGATCTGCAAGTTTGTTCAAGCTCCAGTGCCTTAAATTCTACAATTCGGTTTGCAAAGGTCAAGAGTATCTTCTTTTGCATTCCAGTGAATGTCGTACAAGTTGTCAAACTGGCTAGAACAGCGTCCAGAGAGGAAGCACGTGGTCCACCTGGGGCTGGCAAAAATTAACATCACGTTAACGCTGCCCTCAATTGAATGAGATGGTATTAAGGCCTATTTCTCCACCGTACATACGTACTTACCCGTTTTTATGAACTTATCTGCTTCACCATCCAGAACTTGCGGGACTTGGTATACGACCCAGAGGGAGAGGCTGTCGCCGCAAAGCTCATCAGCGTGCTCATCACAGAGCAGCTGGACAATGCCGCGGCCGTTTCTGCCGCTGCAGGAGGGCCACCTGCACTGGGTGCGTGTTCATCAGTGTGTTTGCGTTTATGTGTGTGATTGGGAGGGGTGCAAAGGCCACACATACGTATGAATCAGGGTTGTTCAATTCGATTTATTGGGAGCAAGGGTTTGGTTAGGTTCGTGAAAGTTCTAGAACCCTCGAACTGTTCGAGCAGTTCAATGTGCAATTTTGAAAATGGAGGAGTTTGCTGGTTTCTGTGCTCATACTCGTCCAAAATATGCTTAAACTGTCTTAAATACATAGCATATTGTAGTTAATCAGTACACAAAAAATCAAACGTTTGACGGGCATCTAAGGCTCTTTCCTGCATTATTGACTACAATATCGGACCCAAAATTCAAAAAAAGGGGCATAACGTTCGAGAACTTTTAATAGCTCTCAAACGGCAATGTTAGGACTTGTTAAAATGCGTGAAAGTTTGCAAACTCGAGCTTCTGACCAAACCCCAAACTGAACAACCCTGGTATGAATGCACGTACTTATAGTTGCGTGTGTAGAGGTTGCGTGCTTGGTCAAGGGAGGGAAGTGCGTAAGTGTTTTTACACAAAGCGAATGAATGAAGCAGATGTTGAGTGTAGGAAACATATGGGGACAGGCATAACCAAGCAGCATGCTTCTGCCACTTGAGGCCATTCTTTGTGAAGCATGTGACCGTGCTGCTGGCAGCTGAAGGAGCCCCTGAGTAGAAAGTACAGAGCAACCGCCTGGCCAGCTGCGCGCAAGCTTGGCGTGCACTCGTTTAAGCACACACCCCTCATACACTCACGCATGCACACAAACACACACTTAGCATACTTAAAGACAGCACAAGAACAGATATGCTATCCACATTTGCAGGCGGCGCAGTGTCTGGCGTGGAGGAAGTCGCATCTATGCTTCAGAAAAATTGTCCCTCCTATTTCAAGGAGGACGACCGGGCATTCTACCAAGTAGGTTGCAAGTGTGGCACACAGGCACGCACACACGCCACACACATCCACACACAACAGTGTTCATTCCTGGAACCTGTTGTTCCAAGAGGTTTATGTATGATGTGATCTGGAGATCATCTCTTTTTTTCCAGCATATGCAGCAAACCTCAAACGCATCTTTCCCCATAAGGACGTTTGTAGACTTGCTTGCACCCATTAACTCTCACTCTCCCCAGTGAACCAACCAACCAAGTGACACAACCAACCACATGAACCAATCCCTCTCTACCTGTCCCTGACTCGGCAAATCATGTCCCTGACTCCACAAACCACACACAGGCATCTGCTAAGCTGAAAGCGGCAGAGGCGGCCCCTAACGCAAGTGCGCGTGCTGCGCTTGTGTCTGACGCGCTTGGCACTCTGTCGCGTGTACCCCTAGCATGCAACCTTGAGTACCTGGTCAGCCAGCTGGCTTACCTCCGCTGCTACGAGGTGGGTCTGATGTTTGGAAGAGCTCCAACATAATTTGGTTGAAGAGGTACGGCATTGATCACGAAAGTGTGACGATGTCAACAGCTTTGTTTGTAATAGAACAATTGTTAAATCTAGACAACTCATATGCAAGTAACAGGGAGTTAGGAGCAGTGAAATGGATCGTAGTGGCATTGGGAGCAGGCTTCTGTGGAGGGGCAGCAGCTGCTGCTGAATGAAAAGCTCCTGCAGAAGCCCCACAAAACGGGATTCCACCTGCGTGTGTGTATGTGTGCGCGCGAGCTCCTCACAAACACACATATTCATACACGTGTATGAATGTGCAAAATAATGCAGGGTATCGTGGAGGTGCCCCTGAAGGCAGCTGCTGCTGCTGACCCCATGGGCGCTGCCATGCGACCTGAAGCAGGGGCTGCTCAGGAGGAGGCTCAACAGAGACGGCGTGCAGCCTATCAGCACATCTTCTCGACCTTGCGCATGCTGGTGAGCCTACATGTACTTGTGAACTTGGCTGAGCTGCTGTTGCCTATTACACTCGCCTGTCACGCTTACACTCGCGTGATGCAAAACTAAGAAAGAACAAGGTTTGTCGCCCCCCAAGCTGTGCACCTCTAGGTGTACACGAGGTGCTTGAACGTGTGTGTGTTTTGTGTGTGCTCGTGCACGCAACAGGTCAGTGGAGAAGGCAACCCTGGTGCTGCTGCCGCAGCAGCAGGAGGAGGGCCTGAGGCAGGAAGGGGCCTCACACAACAAGAGCGTGCAGGCTTCAAGGCGGCGCTACTTAAGGTGTGTGTGTGGGTGGGTGGGTGTGTGTGGTGGATTCCCTTTTTGAGGCAGGAATTGGGTAAGAAACTTCACACATAAATAGCGTGCACGCCTGTAAATGACGCGGCTAAAGGTGTAGCTGTGTGCTTTTTAAAGGTAGGATTTTGGAACAAGGCACCGCAACAAAAACATGCAGACTCAGCAGTGTGGCTTAGGCACAAATGCTTATGATTTGTGATCCATGATGGTTCATCCACGCAATTGTTCAATCCTGTATTTCAAAGGTGTGTGTAAGTGTCACTGCCTCCTTGTCTAGCCAAGTAGCACCACAGGACTCCTTTCTCCAAGAGCCCAACATCTGACTGCATACACACACATATGCACACAAACACTCACACACAAAGATTGCTTAAAACATGTGTGTAGTAATGTGTGATTTTTCTCAAACGCCACCATCACCCACACACCCAATGTGATTTACACATCCATGTCCTTGTCTGCAAACGAGGCACTCTTTTGGGCTGCAAACTGCGCCTGTCTCACACCGTAGGGCATCTATACCTCTCTCCAAGTTATTTGCAACGTTCCCCCGAAACAACAATTTGGGGTGACGCCAATTGACTGCATGCCGTAGAATCGCATTCCAACCCCTTTGCTTGCCTGGTGGTGGGCCTGTGTGTGTGTGTGTGTGCCTGCTCAGGCCGCCTTTCGGTCTGACGACGTGTACTTCCTGGAGCGCCTGTACGATGTGATGGTGAGCATGGGAGACGCATCCACCCTTCTAGCCTCGGACGCCCCTCACTTGGAACGCTTCTTAGCCCAGGTGGGTGTTGTGTGAGTGTGTGTGCTGTTGTGCCTGAATCGATGTGTATCTATCTATTCATTTGCAGGTGTGTTCTCGTATCCAACCCTTTGTTATTTCTTGTTTGCAACCGGGCACCTGCCTTGATTGCTGCTATTGCTCTGAACGCCCCTCCTTTTTGGCGAATTTTCGTTTCTTGCCCACAGCCTCGACTAAAGTGTATCTTGTTCCCATCTCAGGAACTCATTCTGTTTCTTCTCACAACCGTAAGCCCCAGCAATGCATGCACGGCAATTTCTTCATTGTCACGTCTTCCTTGCCCTGCCTCACCGCTTCCTGTTGTAAATGCAACCACAGCACTCTGGGCTGGCAACTACGAGCTACGGCAGCAGCAGCAATCTGTCCAATGCTGCCCCTGTGGGACCGCTTACGCGGCACCAAGTAGTGCTGGCAGAGCTTCTGGCCAAGCTGCACATCAGCAAACACAGGTAACTGAGGTAATGGGCATGCAGGGACCAACGCAGGCCTCAATTGCAAGCACTTGTAACACACATACACACACATACTTGCACAAATACACACACACACAAACACGTGTGCACAAACCCACACACGCACACACACGTATGATTTGATGCGCTTCATCATCACTTTCCTGCTGATTTGTTGCAGGTTTCGTGAAGCAGCTTCTGTGTACGCGGCCCTTGCGTCGCGGCGCAGTGGGCCAGGAGAGAGCTGTGTGGGTTTGGAGGAGCGCGTGGCTGCATTGCAGGCGGCAGTGCTGCAGGTGGGTCCCTAAGAGTTGTAGGTAATCAATAATTCATGGCAGGCAAACCCACTGAAGGTGCAGGTGTGGAGGTGTGGGTGTATATTCCTGCGTCGGGAAGAAGGGATGTTCTGGCTGCAAGAAAATGCTAGTGCCTGCACTCATCTACGCTGCTAGGTTGGTGTTTTTGTTGAGCTGTCCTCTGCTTCAAACTCATAGAACCTCTATCGTGCGCTCATTTGTAATCTGCCAAAGACCCAGAGACACTGTTAGTATCATCGTATAGGTTCCAACCATCGTATCATTCGCACCTGGGCTTTCACACCTTTCTTTCATACCTGGGCTTTGCTCGCATGCAGGCCAAGAGTGTGGGCAACAGCGGCCTAGTTGATAAGCTTGAGGCAGACGCTCGTCTCATGAGCTACCAAGCCCAAGTGGCTCAGCGGTTGGAGGTGAGGGAAAGAGCCACTTGCTCACTAGGCTGAAGGAAATTCGTATGTTTTTTGGCGGCATGCCTTTTGGGATAACCTATATGTTGTTGGTGTACAACGCAACACTTCTGAAGCATTTGTGGACATTACTGCGGTGACAGAGCCCTGTAGATTTAAAAGATGTTCCATGTGCTATTGAGTGCATGCTCGCATTTCCTGTGTGGAGCATGCTTTTCTGTGCTGGTTTGGTTCCATGTGCGGGTATGACTTACGGATCTTGCGTGCAACTTGCAGCAACAGTTCACACACTTTCAAGATTTCTACTTAAGATCAGGCGCAAAAATTCAGGACCTGGTCTCTGCCATTGGCTTATGGCTTAGAAACTAGACAGCTGTCCATCCGTGTCTCCTGCCTGTACTCTACTACTCTGCCTAGTCAGTCCCCATTAACGCCCATTCCTGCTCAAACCAAACAGGCACGCCGTGCCTCGTTGCTTTCTGGGAATGAAGAGGAGGCCAGCGAACTGGGCAGGCAGGTGGCAGATCTGTCCCTTGGCCTTCGAGACGTGAGTGAGCTGTACAACGACTACACGCAACCGCACAAGGTGGGCATATTCTGGACTGAGTTTGGATGCTGTAGTGTATTTTTTTGGTTCGTCTGTGCAAAGACTACTTGCTTGGCCGCACAAGTCAGGAGGCTCAGCTGCACAAGTCAGGGTGAAAGAGGGAAAAAAGATAACGTTTTAGGTGCACATGACCATCAGGAACACAGGTACAACAACCTTGTTGTATAACAACACCTTTGCAAACGCACACACAAACACACACACACACACACAAACACACACACACATTCACACCTTCCTGCCTGGTGTCTTTGATGCAGATGTGGGACATCTGCCTGCAGCTCGTTGACTTTGCCGGCAGTGCTGTGGACGCCACGCTGGTGCGCCAGCTGTGGGACCACGCTCTGCTGGCAGCAGCGGACCACCCAGAAAGTAGGTGTAGGAAATGGAAGTATGGGGTGTTCGTAGTAGACACATGACATGAGTGGAGTAAGGTCCTCCACTCATAAGACATGTACCGTAGGGTACCGTGACCAATCCGAGGTTTAAAAAAATCAATTAATAAGCCCTAATGCAAGCAATGCGAGGGGGGCAACACATAATTAATCAACACAATGCGAGCCTATGCGAGGGCCTTCTGGCCCTAAGAGCTACACCTGCATGCGTATGCCCGCACGTGTGCACGCGTACGTTTGCGTGCGTGTACGTGCGTGTTTGTGTGCATGTGCGTATATGTGTGTGTGTGTGTGTGCGTGCATGCGTGCGCGTACGTGTGAGCGTGCGTTGTGTACGTGCGTGTGTGTACGGTTGTGTGCATACATGCGTGCATGCATTGTGTACTTGTGCATGCGTGCGCATGTGTGTGTGTGTGTGTGTGCACGCGCGCGTACGTGTGCATGCGCGTACGTGTGTGCATGCACGTAGGTGTGTGTGTATGTGTGTATGCATGCAGGTACGTGTACATGCATATGTGAAGGGAATGAATGCGCCCTTCCTCTTGGTCCTTCTCACCAATGGGCCAGCCTCCCAAGCTGTTTGTCCACCTTGGGGGCCTGAGGAGCGGCTTTGGGAGGCTTTCCCGGCCTGTCCCCGTTCATGCTTATAATCAATTAATCAATTACAATGCGAGCTTTGCAAGGTCCTTTTAATTTAGATATTTAATTTGCTCCCGACACACCGCGAGGGGTCAAAAAAGTTCGCGTAGCGCGGTGATTTAAGTACAGTACGGTATTCTCTCACTCTTCGCCTGCATACACATGTGCGTACCGTAGAGACTTGTGACCAATGCAAGGTTTGAGAAAACCCAATTAATAAACCCTAATGCGAGCCTATGCAAGGGGCAAACAATCTGATTATTTACCCCAATGCGGCCTATGCGAGGGCCTTTGGCCCTCTGAGCTGCACGTGCGTGCGTGCGAGCGCATATGTGTGTGTGCGCGTACGTGCGTGTGTGCGCGTGCATGTGTGTGTGCGTGCGCATACGTGTGTGCATGACCGTACGTGTGTGCATGCGGGTATGTGTACGTGCGTGCGCATGTGAAGGGATTGAAGGTGCCCTTCCTCTTGGTGTCCTTCCTTCCCAAGAGAGGGCCAGCCTCTCAAGCTGTTTGTCCACCCTGGGGGCCTTGAGGGGCGGCTTGGAGGCTGTCCCGGCCTGTCCCCGTTCATGCTTATATTTGATTATCTAACCCCAACGCAAGCTTCGCGAGGCCCTTGTAACTCAGCTAATTAAATGCTCCCGACACTCCGCGAGGGGGTCAGAAACGTTCGCGGTACGTGGTGATATACCGTCTCTGCGGTAAACAATAAACACACACACAAATACGTGTACACGTACTTGCACACAGGCGCCATCATGGCTGAGAGCACTGGCCTCCCATCCTCCTCCACCTCAGCACCCTTAGGCCAAGGCAGGGGGGCAGGCATGGCTGCGCGCATGACAGCTGTGGCTGCAGTGACGGAACGCTTGGGCTCTCAGTTCTTCCCTAATGAAGCAAGGTGGGCACAGACTGACATGATTGACGCGGTTGTCATCTTTGCTGCTCCTGAGCAAAACAACAATTGCGATGGAAACAGGGTGCAGGAGATGAGTCCTTCAGCACAAAGTGCCAAACCTTGCGTGTAACTTGTGCCTTGAGCCTCAGAAAATCCAAACAGCACACTGCCTTTCATCACTTGTTTGCCTTCCTATTTGTATGAGACCATCTTGTTAGCACCCTACGTGCCACCTGTGTTATTTGCACCCTACGTTAAAAGATGCCACTGTGATTCACACACACCACTGAGATTCGCACATTATTGTGATTTACACACTGTGATTCACACATTAGTATATGTTGCCCTCTCAGCCTCCTTTTCGTTACCTGTCGCTTTGTTGTTCTTATTTGCAGCTTCCCTGCCACGCATGTGGCCTTTAGAATGGAGCAGTTGGCAGCTGGGTTGTGGCCCTCTGCTCACCATGCTGCATCCTCTGCTGATAATGGGTGAGCGCTCAATCAGGGCATGCTGGGTGGTAGCAGCTAAGGAGTTATAAGCAGCGCATCTTCTGCGAGTGTGCTTGGACAATGGAACGTACCAAAATTCTTGAGAAAAGGTGTTTTCGTTACGTCCTTCACAGCTGTTAATAGCAAAGCATCGCCGTGCAACAGTTTAGGAGAGATTGCAAGCTTCTTCTCTAAAAGATTATCACCATTTTAGCTCCAACACACTTCCTTTGCAATACTTCTCTAATACTCCATCCCGCTGACTGCAATGTTTCTATTACTCACCTCATTCCCATGCATCATTTCCGTCCCTATTCGCCTGGTCCCCGCTTTTTGCCTGCAGATACGCCGGAGATGTGATGGCGCGCGCGATGCTGAGTGCATGCCACAATTCTTTGCCTGCGGCGCTGCGTGTGTATGAGATGCTGTTGGCCAGGCGTGCCCCTGGAGTGCCTGATGCAGAATTGTCTCAAGTGCGGCTCAGGGTGCGTTGCCTGCTTCGTTGTTGTTCCACGATCTCAAGTGAAATGCAACTCAGGATGTGTTGTGTACGTTGTTGGGCAGGCGTGGGAGTTTGTAGGGGTAGAAATTTCAGTGAGCCCGTAACTACCACATGACAAAGAATAGCTGCCTTGTGCACAGTTAAGTTCATGCCCCAAGCCACGTAAACAATTTGGGAATGCAAAACAGCAACCTTGATTTGCTGGTTGTATGTCCCAAACACAATGTGCAGGTCAGCCTGCTGCGCTCCCTCGCCCACCTGTGCCGTGCTGCCCAAGCAGAGGTGGTATCTGCGCGCGTGTCTCCTGGCCTGATGGGGCTGCCTGCTGCAGACGGGCTGACAAATGCACGAGGAGGCCCTCAGGCAATGGTCACGCTCGCACAGCGAGAAGCGGGTGCTCTAGCGGACGCGTGCGAGAGGTAAGTTTGTTGTCTGTGCTGACCACTCGTTGTTTGTGCTGCAGCTTTGCTTTGTTCTAAGTTAGTAGCGAGCTAGAATGCGCACACTTTCATCATAAAAGGGCTTCCCGTTTTTTGGCATTTCAGACCCAATAGATAACGGCCCTCTGTATGTGTTGTTTTTTTAGCCTGTATATCAGGGTTTTGTGCTTCATCACAGCTTCTAATGCTCAGCATCATCTAAAGGTTTTGTCGCACTGGTGCAAAATGGTGACTGTATCTGTGATGCGTGGACAAATGATTTGTTTAAGTATGGATGTTTTCATTTTACAAAGAACACCGACAAGTGCTCAGGCAGAGAAGGCTTCTGGCTCGCAGTCCTGACAAGCACTGCGTAAGTATTAGTACTCTCCGTCTCTGAGGTCTGATGGTGCTATGCCGGTTGATTTTTAAGTGTATACCGTTCTGTGTGCAGGTTCGCCTTGGAAGCACGGCGGCTCGGCGACGCTGAGGCAGAGGAATTAGCTATTACTTTTGACTCGGTCAAGGCCGCTGCACGATAGGGACATGAATGAGATTTATATCTTCCATTTCGGACCTAAGTAATCGATGGCTGGCTTGTCGCAGCAGGGGTTTCTTTTTATTTATTCCACACAACAGCGTAGATCAATCTCGAGCGAGGCGTCCACGGCGTTTTAGAACCGGTCAAGTTTGAAGGTTTTGAATTTCCTCGACAGGTTGATCGCTGATGGCTTACGTAATATATTTCAAATTATAGTTTCATCAATATTGCAGCAAGATGCTCGCATGAGCAGACAAGAGGTATCCTGGTGCCATGAGTTGTCTCAACTTGTAAAGTCTAATGTCATCACGGGCTTTGCTCTGCTAACTACTAGTGGGGTGGCAGCTCCCTGCATTGGGAAAGAACTGCAGAAAGAGCTGTCGCTCGGAGAACAGGTCAGCAAGAGAGAACGCACACAAACACACACGCGCGCACACACACCTGCACACAAACACACATGCGCGCACACACACGTGCACACACACATGCACACGCAC